>Ga0371490_1000978_pt1 | contig 16278 bp, 20 predicted proteins | sample MB2SIPfraction_FD_207959 | JGI IMG/M metagenome (GOLD analysis project Ga0371490, IMG submission 207959) | Lab enriched peat soil microbial communities from McLean, Ithaca, NY, United States - MB28FN SIP fraction | ecosystem: Environmental > Terrestrial > Soil > Wetlands > Peat | place: USA... | reverse complement strand
GGAAGTGGAGCGTAGGCGGAGAGGAGCGTCTAGCGAAACGGAGCCGGAGCGAAACGCCGCCGCCGAGCCGCAGACGGAAGCACGCCGCTCTTGCGGCACAGTGCGAATGCCGCTCGTGACGAGCGCACGGTTTGCGCAGCGGAACAGGCGTGGTCGAGAGGGGGACGGGGGCGGCCGGAAGCCTGTGCAGCGTAGCAACCCGGGCGTTGGTCACGGCGGAGTCGGCAGTTTGCGCGGTGCTCCTGCTCGAGATACACGCAATGAAAACCCTCGCCCGTTCTCAAACGGTTCGACACGCGGTTGGATTTCCAAGACCGCATAATCACGATTCATGGTGAGCGATATCGGCATCGTCCAGCGTGTTCCTGGCTGCCAGTCAAACGCATTTGATCTCACACCAACCGTGATCTTTCAACTTTCTCACCAATTCTTCGTCCAAGCTGCCGTCGGCTTTCGCGAAGGTGCTGCGCTTCATAGCCAAGCATAGAAGGTGGGTCGGGCGGCCCATAGCTACGTAGTGAAGCTTAAGGCGCGATTGTTGTTGCGCACCGGCACCGAGGCCGCCGGTTTGCTCAGCACGCAACCAAGGCGAAAGCAGTTGAAGATTGTGTCGCCCGTTTCTGTCCTGCCAAAACATTTCCAGAACCAAGGTGGCGGTGTGGGTCTTGCCTTTGACGGAGTGAATTGAGCCAACTTGGATTGCCACTTGTCGTTTTTGACTTTCCTTCAATCGCTTCGGTAGCGCGTTGACGCAAGAACCCGCTCCTTGCGGCCTGCGTGAATGACACTTTTGGAACAGGCACTTCATCAGCGCGGCCAAGATCCTGAACGAATCTTTGGAATTCCGGGTTCTTCTTTAACTCGACTGCCGCCAGGTGTTTCAGGCGATCCACCGTGGAGGCGGGAAGCTGCAGGCGGGTAGGGACGGAATTGAAGACGCGACCGACTTCTCAGGCCGATGGCGCTCATCGCCACCCCTTAGACATACGGCACGTCAATGTCAGTGATGCCAATGAAGCCGAGGACAGCGCGCAGATACGGCTCCTGAGAACGTCGTTTCATCGCCTGGTCTGAGCGGGTTCTCGAAGCGCTGGCGCCAGATCCCGACTGAATTCCGCGACCAGCGTGCTCAAGGTCGTGGCGATGGCTTGCGGGTTGCCGCACGGAGCGGGGCCGGGTCTGGTCAAGCGAGTCTGACCGATCTTCATGGGTTCATCAGCACCGGCAACGGTGAGCCGCCATTCCGCGAGCAGCGTGCCCCGCCCTTCGGTATCCACGTCTAACTGTTCCACATTGACGGAAACTCGGACTACTAACCGGTCGCGTTCAGAAACGGAGAGACAAGCCTGGTCCGAGGCCAGCAGCATGGAGAGATTCTGCACAAGCGTCTGCTGGAAGGAATGGTCCAGCCGCTCGGCCCAAAGCGCAGCTTCGAAGTACACAACTTCGTCGGCGCTCTTGCGGACAACCATTGAATCTCGCAGAAGATATGAAGGCATCTTCACAAAACCGACTTCGATCGCCAACGGCTGCGCAGTGGTCGGGGCGTGCTCGGGTGCCGGAATGGGCGCCAAAACGAAGTGTCGCGTTGGCACCCGCGCAGGCTTTATGAGGCATCCGCTCAGCAGCAAGCCCAGACTGGACATCATGAGGAGCAGGTAGAGATAATTTAGCCGTTTCATTTCATGCCTCATTCTTTGGGTTTCTTCCTTCCTGCTAACAAGGCGTTTGGATTGCGTTGAAGGAATTCGGCGAGGTCGGCAACAGCACGGCCAGCGTTACTTAGTTGCTCCAGCGCCTGCGTAAGGTCCGAGCCGAAGGAATTGTCGGGGCCTAGCAGATCGGAGAGGTTCTGGGCACCCCGGCGCATGTCGGCGAGTGTCTTCTGTGCTTCAAACAGGGTGTTCGTGAGATTGTCGGCTAGCGGGTCCACGCGACCGTCAATCCGCGCCAACAGCGCCTGTGCTTGTTCCAGAGTCCGCCTGGCGGCTTGAACGGAGTTGGTGAGCTCCGGTGAGGCGAGAAGTTGATTTGCCGCCCCGAGCAAGTTGGTCACGCCGGCATTGATCTGCGGAAGGTCCAAATGGCCGAGGCTGGTATCCAAACGAGCCAGCAAGGCCGTCAGCTTGGCCGAAATGCCGGGCAGGTCAACCTGTTCGAGGTGATCCAAGAGTCGCTGCACCTGGCTGGGGATGGTCGGAATCTCCATGTACTCGGGCTTGAGCTGATGAAACACCGCAGGGGGCGCAACCGGCACCATGTCCAGGCCCACGTAAAGGACCCCGGTTACGAAACTCTCGGCGTCCAGGCGGCCACGAAGACCCCGACGGATGTTTTCATTCACGTGGGCCTGGCTGCCGATCTGAAGCGTCTCATCGGACTTGGATTGGACGAGCTTTTTATCAACCGCAACAATCACCGGCATGGCAAAGTCTTCGCTGGGTTGATTGTGGCGGATCAGGATCTGGTCCACCTTGCCTATGGTCACACCCCGGAATTTGACGGGAGCACCCGGGTTCAGGCCTTTGAGTGAGCCGTCGAAGTACGGGATGCACTTTTGTTGCGGGTGGAAAAGGGTGGCGGAACTGAAGATGAGCACTCCGGCCACGCCCAATGCCAGACCAATGACGAGGAACAGGCCGAGAGCTGCGGGATTGGATGTTTTCATGGTGTCGTACCCCGCTCAGAGAATTCGCCGCAGGTGAGGAAGGTCCTTATTTTCGGGTCAGGGGAATGGTCACGCAGTTCCTTGGGATTGCCCTCGACCCTCACGGTCCGCGATTCGGCATCGAGGAAAATCGAGTCGTCGGCGATGGTGAAAATACTGGCCAATTCGTGGGTGACAACCACAACAGTGGCGCCCAAGGTGTCGCGCAGTTCCAGGATCAATTGGTCCAGGTTGCGCGAAAGGATAGGGTCCAGCCCGGCTGAAGGCTCGTCGAAAAACAGGATTTCCGGGTCCAGCGCCATGGCGCGAGCCAATCCCGCCCGCTTGCGCATGCCGCCGGAAAGCTCGGCCGGATAATAGTCCTCAAAGCCCGCTAAGCCCACGAGCGCCAGCTTGAGCCGGACGACCTCTTGCCGGTCGGCTGCTGGCCAATCAGTATATTCAGCCAGTGGGAGTTCCACGTTTTCAGCCAGGGTCATGGAGCTCCAGAGCGCGGCGCTTTGGTAGAGTACACCGAACTTGCGCAACTGAGCGCGGCGCGCCTCTTCGTCCAAACCCCAAAAAGGTTGACCGTCGTAAAGGATGTCTCCTTGAGCAGGCGGCTGCAGGCCGATCATCGTCCGCAGCAGCGTGCTTTTGCCCGACCCACTTTCACCCATGACGACGAACACCGAGCCGCGTTTGACTCGGGCATTAATATCGCGCATGACCACGTAGGGACCGTAGGCCATGCTCAGGTTCTTGATCTCAATTTTGATGTCCTCTGTGTTCATGTCACGGGTTCAAATTCGTAGCGCGCTGCAGAGCACCGCAAAGATGCCGTCGGTAGCGATGATCGCGGAAATCCCTGACACGACCGCCCGGGTGGTGGCCTGTCCAACTGCGGCGGCAGTATGGCCGCTCTGCATTCCCCGGAGACAGCCAGTGTAGGCCACGAGAAAGCCAAAAAAGGTGCCTTTGACGATGCCGAGCAGGAAACTCTTGAGTTGAATGGCCTGGATCGTGCGGCTGACGTACTCAGTGGAGGTGGTATCCAGCATGCTGACGGACACGAAAAAGCCGCCTGCGATGCTGATCAGGTCGGCAAAAACGCAGAGAAAGGGCATCATCAGAATCAGGGCGACCATTCTTGGCAGCACCAGGAACTCGATGGGCGAGAGGCCGAAGGTTTGGAGAGCGTTGATTTCCTCATTAACCTTCATGGTCCCGAGTTGGGCGGCGAAGGCGGCGCCAGTGCGACCGCACAGGATAATGCCAGTCATGATACAGCCCATTTCTCTCACTGTGGCGATGCCCACCAGGTCGGCCACATAGATGGAGGCACCGAACCGTGCCAGTTCAAGTGCTCCCACAAACGCCAGGATCAGGCCCACTAGAAAATTGATCATGGCCACTATGCCCAACGCCTGGGGGCCGGTCTGCCCCATGACCAGAAAGGCGTCAGCCCAGCGAAACTGCGCGCGACCCCAAAGCAGGTTCACCAGCGCTATGAGATTTTGCCCTAAAAAGGTGAAGAGCCCCAGTATGCCATCCCACCCCTGGATCGTGCACTCACCTACCGTTCGAAAAAAGCCTCCTTTGACTACCGTCCGGTGCGTGTCAGAAGGTGTGAAAAAATGCCAGGACCCAGAGAATGCCTCAAAGCCAACCCCAATTTTCCTAAGGATTGTGATGATTTTGTGCGACATATTATGCTCGACGCCAATTTTTTCACACCTTCTCAGTCTTTTCGGGCACCGCATGGGCCAGGCGCAGCAATCGTCGCACGCCTTCCGGCAGCCCGTCGTATCGCAGTTGGATGTCGCGTCCGCGGACCATGCTGGCGCACTGGCTGATAAACGCCACAAAACGTGAATCCCAGCCGATCAGGCCGGCCGTGTCGAATTCCACGGACTTCACAGACGGCTCCTTACTCAAGGTTTCTCGAACAGCCTCCACGCCGGGTAGCGTGGGCCTCTCTCGCCAGTTGCCCGACACTCGGGCCAGCAGCACACCCGGCGCCGTCCGCTCAACCACCAGATTCGAAATGGAGGCGGTTGTAGTCATGGGTCTTCCATTGCTAAATCAAAGACGCCCGCGTGAGACTTCCATCGCTGCAAGAACCATCCTCGGAACGGATTCCAACGTAAGGTCACCTGCGGGCGACATCATGGCACAACCTCTTCAGGTTCGCGGGCGACTCCTTGGGCTGGGCGCGTCTTACTCCCGTGGCAGGCCTTGGGCACCCTTAACTCCAGAACTCCATCGGCAGAGCAGCCGTAAATTTCGCCCGTTGTATTCGGCGGCAATGGCAATTGGCGAATGAATGCTCCTGAGGGACGCTCAACTCGCAGCCATCCCCCGCCCTCAGACCTGGACACCCGTTTCCCGCTAATCGAAATCGCAGCGCTATCCACCTCCAACTGGATCTCGTCCGGCATCAGGCCGGGCAGGTCCACTTCGAACACGTACTCCTGGCCGGTATCGGTGAAGTCCACGGCCGGAAACCAGTCGGTATCGCCATCGCCTCTTTGGCATGCGGGGAGGGCAACCAAGGAGGACATAAGCAGATTCCGTTTAGTGCTGACGTTGTTCGTGTTCATTTTCGAATCTTTGTTTGAGTGTTTGCTCCAGATCACGCTATGCATCCAAACTCATGCATTCAGTGCCTCCATGTGCGGCGTAAGCGGCGGCCATCAGGCGGAGGATCTTCTCTGGGAGTCGTGGCAGCACGGGAGTGTGCAGCGTGAGGGCACCTAGGGATTGATGATACGTGCTTTGTTTCATAAGCTTCAAGCGCTTCATCAGCGGTAATTGTCCGAGTTCTCCTCGGAATGGTTGCAAGGCTTATATTCGAGGTTCTGGCTGCCCACCGTTGCTTGCACCATCAGGCCCGTTTTTGGCAGTGTGAACAAAGTCACTCCTTCCTGATACCTGGCATCCTTCGAAGCGCCTGCGGCACCGGCCACCGCGCTCAACTCAGTGCTCATCTCATGACGAACATTAATATTATAACGTGACGTTATGCACCGAGCCTTGTTCTGTTTGAAGTTTGCAAGCGCCTCTGCGGTTTCGAAGAAGATCACTGCGGAAAATGACTGGCCGCCAACCTGCGCTCCGAGGCTTACTCCCGTCAGTGTGGCTTGCCCGCTAGGCCTGCCCTGCTCGTAAACGAGACCTTTCCCGTGCTCCCCGCCGATTATGAAACCTCCCTTGCCAACGCTCGGGAACACCGCGAAACCGAGCGAGCGATTAAAGTAGTTCGTCAATCCAGGGTTGGCCCTCTTGAAAGCTTGGATGGCCTGGTCGGCTTTGGTGTCGAGGTCATCAGCGACGTAGACGGTCAGAGGCGGGTTGGCGACGTAAATTGTCGCCGGACGAGGTGCGGGCACCGTGGTGAAAGTCTTGCTTTCGGTGACTCTTCCCGTGCTACAACCTGTAACCATGTGGACGGCCAGAGCTGCGAGGAATAGTTGGCTGATTGTGCGCCGGACAAGTTTCTTCCATGCCTATCCGGTTGGTTGCCAAACAGGAAATCTGCGCGCGCATTTCCCCTACTTATGACAGGGTTGGCTCCGAAGCTCTCGGCTCTTGGCAACCAACCGGATAGGCACGGTTTCTTCCGATTCCTCCTTCATGCTCTTTTTTATTGCTTGGTATAGATGTACATATATACTGGAGCGATGAATCCACCCCTCACTCCCCGGTCCCTCATCGAACAAATCCTCCAAATCCAACGCATGGAGCACGGCTCCCTATCCGTCATCCGCCAAGGGCCTAACGGCCCCTATTACAGCCTCAACTCCTGGGAAGATGGCAAAAACTGTTGTCGCTACCTGCCCCAAGACAAAGTTCCCGAAGTCCAACAAGCCCTTCAGGGCTACCACAAATACCAGCAACTCACTGAGCAATATGCGCAGCAGATCGTCGCACAAACCCGCGCCCAGCTAAATATTGGCGTTAAAAAAAAGCCCCAGCCCAACCCAAAGAGCTCCCGCCCCAAATCCGCCTGGCCCAGGAGCAGGAAATCCAGCTCCTGATGGCTCGCTTCCAGGCCAACGAACCCAACGGGCTCGCCGTCCAACAACTGGAGGTGCTGGTCCGCACGGCCGTTTTCCAGTCGGCCAACCAACTGGTCGCTTATCTGTTGCAACAAGCCGCCAAGCGCATCGACGCCGCTTACCAGCCCAAACCCGGTTGGCAGCGCAAGGGGCGGGTGCCACTCACCCTCCACTGCATCTTCGGATTCTTCACCCTGGAACGGGACTATTACTATCATCCCGGCAAGCAGCAGGGACACTATCCTGCCGATGCGGCACTGGGACTGGAGGGCAGTTGCACGCCCGCCTTGGCCCGCTTGGTGTGTTTGGAAGGGGCCGATGAAGCCAGCTACCCAAAAGCCCAAGAACATTTGAAAGAGTCCGGTGGCATTGAGATTTCGGCCCGACAGATCCAGCGACTGGTCCAGGACGTGGGGCCGGGGGCACAAGCCTGGCAAGCCCGCGAGGCTTTGGTGCCGCTGCCCGGCACCCCACCCGCCCCGATCCTGTATCTGAGCGGTGACGCCTCGGGTGTGCCCATGCGCCCAGAAGAACTGGAAGGCCGGAAGGGCAAAGGGTCCGATGGCCAGGCCAAGACGCGCATGGCCAATCTGGGGTGCGTCTTCACGCAGCACCAAGTCGATGAGGAAGGTCATCCCCTACGCGATCCGAACTCGACCACCTATGTATCGACCCTGGGGCCGGTCGAGCAGTTCGGCCCGCTGCTGCGCCAGGAGGCCATCCGTCGAGGGCTGGCCTTGGCCACGTTCGTGGTGCTGCTCATCGACGGCGCCGAAGGCTTGGCCAACATGGGGCGGCTCTGCTTTCCCACCGCCCTCCAAATCGTGGACTTCTACCACGCCCTGGAGCATGCCCGCAAAGTGCTTTTGGCCCTGCTGGGCAGCAAAGAGCATCCCGATTTCAAGAAGCGACTCGGCCGTTGGGCTCGACAACTACTGCGCGATAAAGTGGAACAACTCATCGCCGCCACACGCCAGGAATGTGCCGGTACCGCCCGGGCCGAAGCCGTGGCAAAGGAGTTGGGTTACTTCGTCCGCAACGTGGAGCGCATGCAGTATGGCACCTTCCGCAGCCGCGGCTTCTTCATCGGATCGGGAGTTATCGAAGCCGGCTGCAAGACGATTATCGGCGCTCGCTGCAAACAATCGGGCATGTTCTGGGGAGTGCCCGGTGCGGAAAACATCCTAGCGCTTCGCTGCATCCGCACCAGCCGTCGGCTCGACCAATTCTGGAAAGTCCGCCTCAACGCCCACGCTGCCACCAATGACTGCCTGGCCCTTGCCGCTTAAAGAAGAAATCTGTCGCACGCACTGGCTGATTATACTTGGCTTCATGTTCTTTTCTTTCTGCTTGATTGTGTTCTAGTTGACTAATTCAATTCATTGATTTGTTATATGTGTTGGCTGCGGCGCGTTGCTGTTTGAGCTCCTGCTCGGCGCGCAGCCAGTCATCCAGTTCGTTGCCGGGCGTGTCACCGCGTGCCATGAAGATCTCATGAGCGCGTTGGCGAATTTCCTCGGTTGTTGGAGGAACACCGGAGGCCTTCTTTGTGGGAGCGTTTTCTTTTGCTAAGTTTCCGTGTCGTCTTCGTGTTTTCATGGTGTCGTGTGTTTTCGGGCCTGCTTTTCTGGTGGGCTGAATCGGTGGGGAAGCGCACAGTTGCGCGACCGGTTCGAGACAGGGGGCAACCGGGTGGCGAGGGGAACGGACGCGAGTGTGCTCGATCAAACGCCAGCACCGCGCATGTCGGCGCTGCGCGCTTCCCAAAAATGACGTTTCGCTTGACGCGGTGGCCTTCTCGTGATCGGTTGGCTGAGTCGCACGGACAGCCAAGGCCGGATTGGAAGACTCATCTGTGACGGGTTTCGCCCGGGGGTTTTCATGGGCCGTGATCCTGTTTGCCTCCCCTACAGGCGGGTTTTGAAAAGAAATATCGGTTGCCGCCGCGCGCCTCGCGCCACTTGGACCAAAAAGGTTCTGAAGGGTGCCGATCAACCCATGCCGTAGGTCCCCATGTTTGGCGACGAATGCGTCGGCCCCCGCCTCTTCAGCCATGGCTTTGGCAGCAGAACTGTCATCCGAAGTGGTGATGATGACGACGGGCGCGTGCTCACGCTCCTTTATGTACCGTGTTGCTTGTATGCCGTTGAGACGCGGCATGTGGACATCCATCAGGACCAACTCCGGCGACAACATCGACACATAACGAAGTGCCTGGCATCCATTGGAGGCTGTGCCAACCAGATCGAACTTGCCGGCTTCTTGCAGGATTTGAGCGAGGATTTTCAGCATGAACGGAGAATCATCCACCACCAGGGTCCTGACTCTGGTGTCAGATATGGCCTCTGCCAAGTTGAGTGGGTAGGTATTCAGGACCACGGTTTGTCCTCCCCGATGAAGAAATGGGTGCTCTTTTCGTAAGCGCGCAGTTCCTCTTCACGGTCGTCCGCGGGAGCTCGCGCCGAGTCGATGTACTGAACTGCGCACGAGGGACAGCAGAGCATTATTGGTCCTCCTTCTTTGCGGTGGATTTTGCAAAAGCAGCGGTCTCCAATTGAGTCGCCACAAACCAGGCACTTCTCCCGGGCGGCGCCACTGAATTGCGCTGCACGTGGTTCACGCTCATCGGCTGAGTTCATAGTCCTGTCTTGCGTTGCAGTGCCACGTTCGCGCCGGGTTGGGCTTTCGGTGACGGTTCATCGGTTCGCCGATCATTCCGTGCGGGTTGGTCGTGCCAGGCGAACGCGTACTACACGCTGAGGACGACGACTGCTATAATCAGGAGTGGATCCATAGGGGTTACTGGGAAAGAGGTTTGAGTTTGGCCAGAATGGCCTCCTTGGTCGCGGTGCCAACGATGCGCAGGCACGGATTTCCCGCGACAAAATAGATCAGGGTTGGAACCGACTGAATATCGTACCAAAGACTAAGGTCGAGACTGTCATCCGCGTTGACCTTGACCACTTTGACCTTGCCGACGCAGGAACTGGCTAGTTCCTGAAGCACTGGATCGAGGACCTGGCACGGCCGGCTCCAGGGCGCCCAGAACTCGACAAGGGCCGGCTGGCTCGACTCCAAGACTTCCGCCTTGAAATCCTCGGCTGCGATTGCGAGCAGTGCCCCGTGTTGGGTGTTCATGTTTTCGGGCTCTTTGAACATGACCAAGCTATATGCACGGGCTGTGCCACGGTGAGGGCAAAAACGTAACACACTCAGCGACATGGTTTTGCACACCGACTGGCCAGTTTCCACCGGGGTCAGGAAATTGAAGAACCCGAAAAATCGTGTGGTGTTCGCAAGCGCTTCCATGGCTCTTAGTCCTCTATGAGAATGAAATGAGTGCCGCTATTGCTCCACACCCGTAACAGCGTGCGCTTGTCCTTGGCGTCTTGCGTCAATTGCGACGCGTCCCCAGCGTTCCTGACTTCCTTGCGGTTGATGGATAGAATAACATCGCCGGGCCGGAGACCTGCTTGCGCAGCCGCCGAATACGCGTGGAGATCAAGCACCACCGCACCCTGCACATCACGGGGGATGCTAAGCCCCTGCCTCAGTTCGCTGTTGAGCTCGCCTATAATCACGCCCTGCAGCGCACCGGGATCCTGTTCATAGGCATGCCGCCACGGTCAGTCGCGCTGACAATCCCGTGCGTCACGGTCTGGCCCACCCCACAAAGGGATGGCCGATCGCCAGCACCAGATCGCCCACCTGTACGTTTCGGCTTTCAGCCAGTGGGACCGTGGCCAGGTGGTGGGCGTCGATCTTGACGACCGCGATGTCACTCTTGGCATCAAGTCCAATGACCTTGGCCTTGAATTCGCGCCCGTCCTGCAGTGTCTCTAATCAGCCGCTGAGAATCTCTAGCGACGGATTTGTCGCGTGCCCGCAATTCGGCCTTGCGCCGCTCTTTCCACGGGCCATCGGGCATTGCCAGTGTGATCCTGGCTTCATCCATAAGCCACTGGTTCGTATCATCCAGGATCGCTTTGGATTCCTGACGTGTTAGTGGCCGATAGGGCGTCGGTGTCCTTGCCTTCAACGGCAGGGCGGCTGTTCCCGCCCAACGTTGTGCCCTGTGTCGTTCCCAAAAACTCTTCAAGTTCATAATCCCAATTTGCATTGATTTCCCGATCTCAGTCTTGCTGGTAAAAGGCTCCTATTCTCCAAGCTGTTCATCCTGCGGCGGAGCTTCTCCAGCGCGGCCTTCTCTATTTGGCGCACGCGTTCCGCCGAAAGGCCTAACTCCTCCCCGGTCCCTTCCAGAGTCTTTGTCGGCTCCCCATCCAACTCGAAGCGGGAACGCAGAACGGCCTGCTCCCGCCGGTTTAGGGTATTGATCATTTCCCGCAGCATCGCCGTGAGCGTCTTGTCCTCCAGTTTCTCGTAGGGCGACTCGGCTTTCTCGTCCGCAATGGTCTCCGCGAAGCTGCCAATCTCCTCTCCGTTTATCTGTGCGTCGAGCGAGGCAGGACGAATGGCCGCCATCCGCATCTGAGTAACCCGCCTTGAGGTCATTCCCACTTCCGCAGCCAACTCCTCGTCCGTTGGCTCTCGGCCCAGTTCTTCCTCCAGTCGCGAAGCGGTCCGCCTCATTTTGCTGAGCTTGTCCACCACGTGCGTGGGCAGTCGCATGGCTTTGGACTGGCTGGCCAGCGCTTTTGTAATCGCTTGCCTGATCCACAGCGCGCCGTAGCCGGACAACTTCGCCCCCTTGTTGGGGTCAAACCGATCGACGGCCCTCATCAGGCCAATGTTGCCTTCGCTGATGAGGTCCAACAGCGGCAAACCGATCCCTTCGTAAGCCCGGGCGATCTTGACGACCAACCGCAGGTTGGACTTGATCATTTGGTCGCGAGCTTCCCAATCCCCTTTCTTGATGCGACCCGCGAGTTCGATCTCTTCCTGGGGGGTGAGCAGCTTCGCTCGGCCAATGTCTCGCAGGTACAGCGAAATGCACGTTTCGCCCGGGGATGCATCACGCGCGCCAAGTGAGGGTGATTCCCAGGCCGGGCAAGGGTCAAATTCGTCTAGAGTCTTCATTGTTTCGAGCCGTGCGGTTCGTGGTTCAAAGCACATTCATTTTCTGTGCCACGTTGGGTAATGCGCCATTTCCGGTGAGCATGCGCCATTTACGCAACTACCAGCGCTCCACGTTTGCCAAAAGAACTTTGTGGATTTTCGTACGCTCGAAAAACCGAGCGCCCTCTCAGGCCTGCCGTTTCTGAAGCAAGTTCCTGGAAAGCGTTGCCTTGCGTGCTGATTTAGGTGTTGGCACGCGATGTGATTAAGAAAGCTCGATTGCGAAATGATGGAACGAATATGATTGAATGCCAAACACTGCCTGGCTGGGACAAGCGGTACGATTGCCGTCCGGCAAAATTCTCCCGCGACAAGGATGCGCCTTTTGAGCCCGATCCAGGGGCTGAAACAGACTGCGCCGCTGCCACCAACGGGCGGTCAAGACTCGCCAAGGATCGGAGGCTCAGGCCGCGGGTATCCGCCGTCGGGTTCCTGGCCGCACTTGTGGTTTGCCTGGTCGCCACACCGTTTGTTCAGGGTTTGGAGGAGGGCCAACTCTACCAAGCCGTGCTGTTCACGCTGGTTATGTGCACGGGCTTAATTGCCAGTGGTTCCTGCCGCAGACTGGCGTTCGCCCTGGTGAGTTTCGCGCTCGCTGCCATATGGCTCAACCAAATCTGGCCCCAGAAATGCCCAGCACTGACGTTTGTTCTGCCAGCAATCGCATTTCTCGGAGTAGTCATAGCGTCGCTGCTGGGGTTCATTCTTCGGGCCAAACGGGTGGATGCGAACGTCCTTTGCGCCGGCATTTCTGTTTACCTGATTTTGGGATTGCTCTGGGGGCTCGCCTACACATTCGTGGCGCAAGTGAATCCCAACGCGTTCTCGTTCAACACTCGTTCGGGAACGGCGGCGGTGATGAGTGGGTTCACCGCCATCTATTTCAGTTTTACAACTCTGATGACTGTGGGATACGGCGATATCACCCCGGTGGCGGATGTAGCCCGGATGCTCGCTATGCTTGAGGCGATGACCGGCACGCTCTTTGTCGGTGTCATGATCGCCCGCTTGGTTTCTCTCTACTCCGCGTCGGGAAAGAGTCAAATGTCGGCCCACAATCAAAGCCAGAGCAACTACTCGTAATCTCCAGTTATGATCGATGCCATCACCAACTTCATTGAAAGCAAGGACAGACCCAGGACAAAACCGCCTGAGGCCAGGATCACACGGACAGCTCGGCTCCGCCCCGAGGCTGAAAAACGCGAACAGCGCACCGGCTACACGAAAGTGTTCCGTTGGCCGGTTGCGGCCGATCAGACGCCTCAACCAACGACGGTCGAAGTCGCTGGCTCCTTCAATGAGTGGCGCAAGGTTCCTCTGAGTTATGATCCCCCGACCAGAACCTGGCAGGTCGCCCTAAATAATATCGAGGGCAATCGCACCCATCGCTACGTAATCCTGGTGGATGGAACGCCGAGTTACGACAAGACCTGCGACGGATTGACCGCTCCGCAAACTCCCGACGAAGCAAAGTGCCAAATTGCAACTCCTAAAGGGCCCCGGATCATGCTCCTGTTCGGCCAGACCAAATAGCCCCCGGGACAGTAACCACGTATGTGTCAGCAGCATCATCTCGTCAGCCGCGACTTTCGCAGCTAGTGGTCGTCGCAGGCGGAGAGCAGCCCTCCCACCCTGCACCACCCGACCCTCCCGGGAGCCTCGGGGTAGCCTCGGGGTAGCCTCGGGGTAGCCTCGGGGTAGCCTCAGGGTGCCTACCGGTTAGCCACCAGATAGCCTGAGGGTGGCCTCGGGGTGGCCTCGGGTGGCCGTAACCCCAGTTGTCCTGACATAGCATCATATTTGCGAGGGATTTCGGTAATAGTGTTTGAAGATATATATCATATGTTCTTGCGTATTACGCGCGCGCGCGCAAGAATGACCCCATGCCCCACATTCTACCCCCCGACGACCTTAGCAACAGTCCTGGATTCGTCTCGCGGCACTGCCATTGCTCCCTGACCGATGGAGTCTGTTTCATCACGGTGCGGGGTCAACTGATGGGTTGCTATGAGCTCGACGACCGAGCGGCGCAACGGAGCTTGTGGGTGCAGGTCTATCGGGCGGGCCATGCCACTCAGGTCCAAATCGCGCGCTACCTAAAAATCGGACTCCGCACCTTTCACGGCTGGGTCGGGCGTTATCGGGAGTCCGGCATGGCCGGGTTACTGGACCAGCCTAAGAGCGGGCGGCCACGGGAGGCCGATGAACCCAAGCAGAGGCGGGTGATGCGCAGTCGGGCGGCGGGCAAGACCATTTATGAGATCGCGCAAATCGCTAACCTGAGCGTCAGCACGATCAATCGGATCTTGGGGCGTAGGCAGCCCAAGCCAGCTCCCGTCGAAGAGTTGGCTTTGGGAACCAGTGCGTTTTCGGAGAGCTCGTTGGCTGTGGCAATAGAGCCGACTTTGATTGAACCAGCCACTGATCAAAGAGCTGTGGGTGTGGAGGCGTCGAGTGTGCCGGTGACGGAGTCGATCCCGGCCGCAGCGGTGGGAGAAGTCCAGCCGATGTTGGTCAAGAAAGCGCTCCCCGCGGCGGTCACAGGGGCTCCGGTGGAACACCCCGGCTTGCTTGCCGCGGCCGGAGTCGTGAGGGTGGGAGTGGAAGCGGCGGTGGAGAAAGATGGAGGGGAAGTGCCGCTGGTTGCGAGCGTGTCCGCTGAGGCCGGCCTCGCAGGGCAGGAAGGTTCGTTGAGCAGTTCGACTCCGGGAGTGGATCCGTTGGATCGATCGGTGGATCGGGCTTTCGCGCGCTTGGGCCTGTTGGAAGATGCCTCGCCGGTGTTTGCCCCCGGCAAGAATCTGCCGTGGGTGGGAGCCTTTTTGGCCTTGGCCCTGTTGGAGAAAGACCCTCTGTTGAAGGTGGCCGGCCGGGTGTTTGGTTCCTTGGGTTCCGCGTTTTATGGATTGCGGACGGTGATGGTGACCCTCGTGATGTTGGCCCTGCTACGCATTAAGAAACCCGAGCAACTGCGGCAGCATCAAGCCCAAGGATTGGGGCGGGTCTTGGGATTGGATCGGGTGCCGGAGGTTAAAACCCTGCGTCGGAAATTGCACGCTCTGAGCCAGCCCTTGCAAGGGGCTGGTTTTCTGGAGGAGTTGGCCCGAGAGCGGGCGGCGGGCTACCAACAACCGGTGCGAGTCGTCTACGTGGACGGACATGTCGAGGTGTATACGGGGCACTATCCGATTGGCCAGGTGTACGCCGCCAGCCGCAGTCGGGTGGTCAAGGGAACGACGCGCACGTGGGTCAACTTGCCGGGAGCCAAGCCCTTATTCTGTGTGAGCGGGGAGTTCAACGAGGGGCTCGTGGCCGTGTTGCCCAAGGTGATGGCCAAGGTGCAGGAAGTGCTCGGAACCGGACCGGTGATTGAGATCTTTGATCGGGGTGGCTACTGTGGGCGACTCTTTGAGCAACAGATAGCCGCCGGGCATACCGTCATCACTTACCGGAAAGGCAAAACCAAGGACTGGCCCTTGGAGAAGTTTGAAAAGAAAGAGACCCGGATGGGGGCGCGAACCTACGCGTATGCTCCGGCCGAAGCGGAGGTGGACATTCCTGTGCATGAAGAGGTCGCGCCCGCCACCGGACAGAAAGGAGCCCCGGCGCAGGGCAAGACAGACCGGACGGTGCGGATGCGGGAGATCCGAGTCATCCGGGATGACGGGGGGCAAACTTCGGTGTTGGTGGGCAATTCCAAGGCTCCGGCCGTGGAGCTGTGCGGCCTGCTCTTTGGGCGGTGGGGTGCGCAAGAGAACGTGTTTAAGTATCTCTTGGCGGAGTACGATCTGGATGGGACGGTGGAATACGGTGACGAAGCTTTAAGTTTGACCATCACCCATCCCAATCCGGCGTATGTGAAGGGGCAAAAGGCGCTGGCGGGTTGGGTCATCAAACGCGATAAGCTCTTGGCCAAGCTGGGAATCAAATTGACCGAAGAGCCCTTGGATGGTGCGGCGCTGGCCCAGCGGTTAGCGAAGTGGAAACGGCGACCGCAGGCAGCCCAGGTGCAGGCGGCTCAGGCCCAGATTGAGAAGCTACGGGCCGAATTGGCCAAGCTGCCCGAGCGAGTGCCGGCCGGGGAGTCAGGTCTTCGACGGCTCAAAAGCGAGATGAAGCTCTTGAGCATTGGGCTGAAACTGACGGCTTATGAGCTGGAGACTCAGCTCTTGGAGCGGATTCGTCCTCATTACCCCAACCACGCCAAAGAGGGGCGAAAGCTGATCACCGCAGCGCTCCATTCGCCAGGTTCCATACGCCTACAACCGGGTCAGATTCTGGTAAAGTTGGCTCCGCAAACCTCCCCCAATCGCACACGAGCAGTCGCCAAACTTTGTGAGAGTCTCAACCAAATGAAGCCTCTTTTCCCAGGCACCAAATTGCGGATCGTGTTTGAAAATCCACTGACATAAGAAATTCGTTGCCAGAAACCGACCCTGCTTTCTAGCGCGACCAAGCCATGGCACCTACGCAATGGAAAAATTGGGCTAT
>Ga0371490_1000974_pt1 | contig 16291 bp, 20 predicted proteins | sample MB2SIPfraction_FD_207959 | JGI IMG/M metagenome (GOLD analysis project Ga0371490, IMG submission 207959) | Lab enriched peat soil microbial communities from McLean, Ithaca, NY, United States - MB28FN SIP fraction | ecosystem: Environmental > Terrestrial > Soil > Wetlands > Peat | place: USA... | reverse complement strand
GGGAGGCTCCACGATGAAATGTGAGGACAACCCAAGAAACAGGACTGCAATGAAGGCTAGAACCAAGAACGCGAATAGGGTGATGAACCATAGCGCGAAAGAATGTTTCCGACGCTCCTCAAAAAGATGGGACATCGTGACCCAGCAAATTGTAAGCGTGAAGAACATGAGATCCCCCACATGGAAAACGGAATAGTAGGTTACCGTGCCCAACATGATGTTCGTCAAGAGATTAGTCAAAAACGGCAAGAGACCGAATGCATACGCCCCGAAGACGGTCGGATATCTAGTGGAAAAAGTCATAACGTCCAACTCAGACCATTGAAATCTTGCGATGGTGCTAGCCGACAGCAACCCTGGGTTGCGCAGGTCATTTGAAGCAGATGTCGTCGAGATAAAAGGTCAGTCCTCGGGGATTTCCGTCTTTGCTAGCTGTCCACGCGAAAGCCCCTATCACCGAGGACGTATCGGCGTCGCTGAGGTCGATCTCGAATCGCTTCCATTCGGTCGACAATTCAACGGGACCCAGTAAATTCTCGAGCGAATCCTTGTACTTTTCTTGGTTCACCCCCCCAACCTTAAAGGAGACCAGTTCTCCTCCCTTTTCCCCTTTGGCCCAGAACTCCAACTTCTTGGCTCCCTTGAGTTCTCTGCCAGGCTCCTTCCCCCAATTCCCGTCAGGGTATTGCCAATACACGCCGGCCCAGCCCCTCGGCCCAGGCACATAGGATACTCGTACGCAAGGTGTGGTGTGGCAATTGTCTTTCCACTGGGGGTTGAGTTGGATATATTTTGCGCCTTCATTACCATCGCCCATAAAGCCGGAAGGATAGAAATTGCCGTCAACGCAACATGGCGCCTTCAATGGCAAGGCTCCAGCCTGCACACGCGCCCCTCCGTACCACAGCACGGCTCCTCCAAGCGGTGCGACAAGCCACACGAACCACCACTTCGTTGCAAATGACCCTATTCTCATCTTGTCTCCCTCTTTCTTGTCTCCTTCATTTCTCTGTTTCAGGCGCCGTGCGTTAATCCATGCTGTGCCCCACGCGGCACTAACTGTAGCTGTGGCGCCAATAAGCGATACGACAATTTCATTGCTCATTGTAAACACCTCCTAATAAGGAGCGGATCGAATCACTTGTACCAATACCCAATGTTCGCGCTGACACCTACGAGTAAGTCAAATCTCGGGAATGAAGAGGGCGCAAAATTGACATTGACGTGTGAACGAGGACCCTTACACCTGCATGACTTCGGCTTCTTTTTTGCGGGAGAGCTCTTCCATGCGGCGGATCTCCTCGTCGGTTATTTTCTGGACCTCTTCGAGGGCGCGCTTCTCCTCGTCCTCGCTGATCTTCTTTTCCTTGGCCATCTTCTTGAGGGCTTCGTTGCCGTCGCGGCGGACGTTGCGGACGGCGGTGCGGTGCTCCTCGAGGTCGCGGTTGATGTGCTTGCAGACCTCGCGGCGGCGCTCCTCGGTCATGGGGGGAACGGGGACGCGCAGCACCTTGCCGTCGGAGATGGGGTTGAAGCCGAGATCGGCGACGCGGATGGCCTTCTCGACCTCCTTGAGGATGGTGGGATCATAGGGCGCAATGACGATCAGTTGCGGCTCGGGCGCACCGAGCTGGGCGAGCTGGTTGAGGGGGGTGCTGGTGCCGTAGTAGTCCACTTTGACCTGGTCGAGCATGTGGACGCTGGCGCGGCCGGTGCGGGTGGCGGCCAGGCTGGCCTGGAAGGTGGCCACGGATTGGTCCATGCGCCGGCGGAGGCCGGCATTGAGATCCTTGAGCGCCGGAATACCGGCCATGATGGAGACTGCCATAGGGTTCGTCCTCGCTTACATCCAACAGACTATATTAGCGAATCGGGGCTGGGGACAGCCATCCCGGTGGATGCGGCCTGTTCGTGGGCGTGGTAGCTGGAACGGACCAGAGGGCCAGACTCTACATGGCGGAAGCCCATCTTGAGCGCTTCGGCTTTGAACTCGGCAAACTCACGCGGGGTGTAGAGGCGGGCCATGGGCAGGTGGTCGCGGGAAGGGCGCAGATATTGGCCGATGGTGAGGATGTCGCAACCGGCCGCGGCCAGGTCGCGGAAGACGGCGAGCAACTCGGCGGTCTCTTCGCCCAGGCCTACCATGACGCCGGATTTGGTCAGCCCTGCGGGGTTTAGTGTTTTGGAGTAATGCAACAGTTCGAGGGAGCGCTCATAGCGCGCGCCAGAGCGAACCGCGCGATAGAGGCGCGGCACCGACTCGATGTTGTGATTGAGCACCTCGGGGCGGGCATCGACGACGGTGCGGATGGCCTCGGGGTTGCCCTGGAAATCGGGGATGAGCACCTCGACACGGCAACCGGGGGCCTGACGGCGAATCTCCGCGATGACCAGGGCGAAGGCGCGCGCGCCGCCGAGGAGATCGTCGTCGCGGTTGACGCTGGTGATGACGGCGTACTCCAGGCCCAGCGCGGAGACGGCCTGGGCCACGCGGCGGGGTTCGTCAAAGTCGATGGGATCGGGGCGGCCTTTGGGCACGGCGCAGAAGCCGCAGCGGCGGGTGCAGAGGTTGCCCAGCATCATGAAGGTGGCGGTCTTGTGGTGCCAGCACTCGCCGATGTTAGGGCAATGAGCGCTTTCGCAGACGGTGTTGAGCTGGAGGGAGCGGGCCAGTTGCTTGAGAGAGTGGTAGTTTTCGCCCACCGGGGCGCGGGCCTTGAGCCACTCCGGCTTGGGCGCGGGAGTGGAGCGGACGGGAGAGATTTGGACCAATTCTGTCACGTTTTTATTGTAGCGGGAGCACGAGTATCCCGTTTTATCACCCGGATTTGGTTTTCCTAAAGCACGCAAGACACAATCGGAATTGCACGCAAGATGTGGGATGCTTCTGGGGCACTATCCACTCTATTGTCTGCTTATGCACAAGACGATTGAACCAACCATTCTCTACTTCGGAACCCCCGTGGCGCTCATCAGCACCTTGAATCCCGACGGCTCGCCAAACCTTGCGCCGATGTCGTCCGCATGGTGGTTGGGTTGGAGCTGCATGCTTGGCCTGGGCCAGATGGGACAGACCTCGGACAACCTTATTCGCACACGCGAATGTGTCATCAACCTGCCCTCGCAGGATCAGGTCTCGCAGGTTGACCACCTCGCTCTGACCACGGGCAAGAATCCCGTGCCGGAAAAGAAACTCTCCTGGGGCTATCAGTTTGAACCGGACAAGTTCGGCGTAGCGGGCTTCACTGCTGTGGAATCGCAGTCCGTTGCGCCGCCGCGTGTGCTGGAGTGTCCCATACAAATGGAGGGGATCGTGCATGAATTCCGCACCTTCGGCAAGAACGTAAGCGCCAACGTCTTTGAGGTGCACATCGTCAAACTGCACGTTGACGAGGCGCTGCTGGACGGCAGCGGAACTCGTCCACACATTGACCCGCTGCGCTGGCACCCGCTGATCATGAGTTTCTGCCGCTTCTTTGGGCTCGGCGGCGAGGTGCATCCGTCGCGCCTCGCGGAGTCCGACTTCATGAAATTCGTCAATCAAGGCGTGGTTTCACAAGCATTGGGCGCAACTGGCAGCAATTCCTGACCATGGTCAAATGACCATGGTCAGGAGTATACTGAAACCGCTAGGAGGGCTTCGATGAAGACGATGGCGATCGGAGAATTCAAGGCCAAGTGCCTGGGGGTGATGGCCGAGATGAATGCCACCGGACGGCCCGTCCTGGTCACCAAGCGGGGCAAGCCGTTCGCGCGGGTTTTGCCTCCGGAGGAGCAGACCCCGCAGGAGAGCCCGGAGTCGATCTTTGGCTTTATGCGGGGGATGGGGATTATCACCGGAGACATCGTTTCCTCGGAATTCACCGACGAGGAGTGGGCGCGGATGGCTGACGAAAGGTGGGAGCGAACTGAGCGAGGGAACGAGCGGTGATCTTGCTCGATACCCATGTCGTGATCTGGCTCGCACTGACCCCGGAGAAGATTTCACCGGCGGCAACTGCCGCAATCAGGGAAGCCGAATTGGCAGGAGAGATTTTATGTATTTCTGCTATGACGCTATACGAAGTTGTCACCACGATTCGTCGCGGCCGAATTCAGCCATCCGTGCCGAACCAAGTGTTTCTCAACCGTATAAGAAGCCGGTTCAAAGTATTTTTGGTCTCCGATACGATAGCTCTATGTGCCGCTGAATTGCCTGCTCCTTTCCACGGCGATCCCATGGACCGAATCATCGCCGCCACCGCCATCGTCGAGAATTGCGTGCTGATTACTCACGATGATCTGATTCGCAAAGCGAACGTCTGCAAAACGCTCTGGTAACTCTCGCTACCGCAGCTTGTTGCGCACATCGGTGCGGACTAAATAGAGGAAGAAGACGAGGTTGAGCAGGCCCTGCACCAGGGCGGGCGGCTCGCGCTGGACGGAGAAGATCCACAAGTCGTAGACCACCAGCAGGAAGACCGCGCCGAGAGCCATGGCCCAGGCCCAGCGGAGCAACAAGATGAGGCCTGCGGCGGCGGTGATGAAGGCGGCGGCAAAGACGAGAAAGAACGGCGGATAGTAGTGGCCGGCGACCACTCCCATGATGATGACGCCGGAGAGCAGCAGCAGATAGAGGCTGATGGCGGCCACGCCGGGGAGCGGCAGCCGGTTGCGACGCGGTTGTTGTGCTGGGTCCATATTGATTTCGTTGCTCATGATTCAGGGTTACTCCGCGGCGGCGATGGCTTCGGCGATGCGGTCGATGGCCTGGACTTCGGCGTTGCTTCCGGGGCGATGGCCGTTGACCAGGATGGAAAACGCCAGGGTCTTGCCGCTGGCGGCGGTCAGGTAGCCGGAGAGGGCGTTGGCCTCGTTGTGCGTGCCGGTCTTGGCCCAGAGAAGGCCGCGCAAAGGCGAGTTTTTGAAGCGGTCGGATAAGGTGCCGTCCACGCCGGCGATGGGCAAGGTGTCGCGCCAGGCCGCGCCCCAGGGCTGGCGTGCGGCGTAGGCCAGCAGTTGCGTCATGGCGCGCGGGGCGATGCGGTCGTCGGTGCTCATGCCCGAGCCGTCATAGAAGAAGAAATCGTTGTCGTCCACGCCGGCGTCGATGAGGAACTGGCGGACTACGCGCGCGCCCTCGGCAAAGCTGCCGTCCGTACCGTGCACCTTGCCCAGCAGGCGCAGCAGCAGCTCGGCGTGCAGGTTTTGGCTTATTTTATTGATGACCGTGGCGTCCTGGCTGACCGGGACGGAGATGTGCGTGGCGAGCACCTTGCGGCCTTCGAGCGGCGCGGCCACCGTGGACAGGGTGGAGCGGGTAAGCTGGAGCGGCTGTGCGCGTTCCTCGGCAAATTCGCTGGTCGCGCTCAGGAGCCGGTGACGGGAGACGGCGTCGCCGCGGACCGTGACGCCCTGGTTGCGGAGCGCTTGTTTGAAGGCTGCGGCAGTGAACTCGGCGGGGTCTTCGACGGCCAGAGCGGCATGAAAGCCGTCGGGCGGCACAGTGCCCCAGGCGCGGACCATCCGGTTGCCTGGGCGGCGGAAAAGGTTGGGGTGAGCAAGGGGTTGCGTCGTCGCGCCCTGGGCAGCGAGCGTCGTCGAGTTGTCGAGGGTGAAGTAATCCAGATTTGGGGTCCACTGGGCAGAGATGGGCGGAGGATTGCTTCCGGCTTGCGAATCCGGGCTGTTCGAGACCGGGGTTGCGGTCAACATCAAATGCACGGTGTTCTCGTTGAAGGTAAGCGCGGAGATGGGTGCGCCGTAGTCCCATTGCAGGTCGTCCCAGCCCCAGTCCGCGCCGTAGGGCTCGTCAGGAAAGAAGCTATCGTCGCCCACAATGCTGCCTTCGACGGTGCGCACACCGGCCTGCCTGACCTGTTGGGCCAACAGCTCGAGCGGTTCCAGTACGTTGGGTGGCGGCATGGGCTCTGAGACGGTGGCAGCGGCTGCGGGCAGCGCGGGTGCGCGATAGGGATAGTGGCGCGCGCTCAGAGTGGGGTTGCCTGCGCCCAGCAGAATCAGGTCGCCGTGCAGGACGCCGTTTTTCACCTTGCCGCCGGCCACCACGTTGGTGGTCCAGGTGAGGGATTCCACAGGCAGCAGGGCAAAGGCGGCGGCGGTGGTCACGAGCTTGGCGTTGGAGGCCGGGGTAAAGAGACGGCCCTGATTGAATCCGTAGAGCAGTTGGCCATCGAGCGTCGCTACGCTGATGCCGAAGTGAGCATGGCTCAGCGCCGGCTCGGCCAGAATGGCGTTGATGCGGCCGGCCAGCGGCCCCGTCGCGGAAGCGGCCTGCAACGCGGGCTTGTCCGCGGGTTGCGCCGGGGTTTGGGCCGTCAGGCCGGTGGAAGAGACCAAAGCAACGGCCAATAGAAGAGCCGGATATTGACGAAAGAGCTTCATGGACGGAGTTTAGCAGGAGGGAAAGAGTCAGCAGCGTACTATCTAAGGTAAATGTAGTTATTAAGGTCGCGGCGCTCGGAGGAAGAGCGCATTCTACTTCACATTGAGGACTTGCAAAGAGGGATGACCGATTTCAAACGAACAGTAACGTCCTGGCAACTGCGCAGCCGCGCGCTGGAGCTGGGCCGGCGGACGCTGGTGATGGGCATTGTCAACATCACGCCGGACTCGTTCAGCGACGGCGGACTTTTTCTCGATCCGGAAGCGGCGGTGTCGCATGGGCTGCAATTGCTGGACGAGGGAGCCGACATTCTGGACCTGGGCGCGGAGAGCACGCGGCCGGGCAGCTCCGCTGTTTCTGCCTTTGGATCAACGGTCAGCGCCGAGGAGGAGCAGGCGCGGCTGCTGCCGGTGTTGGAAGGGATTCTGTGCGCGCGGCCCGATGCGATCGTCTCGGTGGACACTTACAAGGCGGCGACGGCGCGGGCGGTGCTGATGGCGGGCGCGGAGATTGTGAACGACGTGAGCGGCTTTGCGTGGGATGCGGAGATGGCCGCGGTTTGCACGGCGGCGCGCTGTGGCGTGGTGCTGATGCACACGCGGGGACGGCCCGAGGAGTGGCGGGCGCAGCCGCGGTTGGAGCTGGATGCGTTGCTGGACGCGGTGCGGGTGGGGTTGACGGCGAGTATGGAAAAGGCTGCGGCGGCAGAGATTCCGCTGGAGGCACTCGTGCTCGACCCCGGCTACGGCTTCGGCAAGCGCTTCGAGGAGAACTTTTTCTTGCTTGCACGGCAAGAAGAGTTGCTGGCGCTGGGAAGGCCGCTGCTGGTGGGAGTCAGCCGGAAATCGTTTTTGGGCCGGACACTGGCGCCGCTGCATGGCGGGAGCGACGCGCCGGTTGAGGCTCGCGAGGCAGCCAGCGTGGCGGCGATGACGGCAGCCATCCTGCATGGGGCCTCCATGGTGCGGGTCCATGCGGTGCGGCAGGCGGTGGAGGCGGCGCGCATTGCGGACGCGGTGTTGGCGGAAGGATAGTGTGCACAATTGAGCTTTGTGGTCTCCCACCCTAGCCGCAAAAACAAGAACGCGGCGAGGATGGGGCACCCAGGGACGCCGTGCTGGCGGCTGGATAGAATATTCATCGTCCAGGGATGGCAGGTAACTTGACAAATCAGTCTGTATAATACGGTACTTACACGGTTCATAGCCGGGTATATATATGGAGTTAGTGCTGACAGGTAAGAATCGCACTAGAAAGAAATACCTGAGATAAGTGTTCCCTCGGGGAAAGGATGCGCATCTAAAACAACATGAAGAAGCTATTGCTTGGACTTATGCTCGTCTTCTGCTTCGTGGCGCCAATCGCGATGCAGGCGCAGGTGGTGGTCGTTGTAGACCCCCACCATCATCATCATCACTATCACCATCACCACCACCCTCGCCTTGTGCAGTAACAGGACAAATGCGAATCCATGAGCGGTTGAAGCGCCCCTGGAAACACTATGCGCTCCGAAGCGGAGGTCGTATCTTATTGAACTAACAGGTGCGAGGTGAACTATCTCGCGCCTGTTTCTTTTTCTCTGAAGCGGTCAATACCGCTCTCTTTCCCGGCGCGGCAGCAGTATGTGGGCACAAGGAACGCGGCCTGCCGAATTAGAGGCAGCCGGGCGCAGAATGTTAGCTTCCGGCGGACAGCTGAGTAACTTTGGTTATTTAGAGCAAATTTCGAGCGTCCTGCTTGCGATGGTCCAATAAGTACAGACAGCAAGCGCGAATGCTGTTAGTATGATGTGCAGCGAAGGTGAGAGACGGCATTGATAAAGGCCGGTCCAGCTTCCTTGAAGGTTCTTAGAAGGCCGCGCAGTTTATGCCCGCCCACGAAATTCTGCAAGAAGCCAGAAAACTCCACACCGTAAGCGACAGCCTCGATCTGCTGGCGGCGCAACATGCTCCTATCGGGGATGCGCTCTCGATTCTATCGGGAAGCGTGCGTAACTCGGCCACGCTGCTGGAGGTGCTGGTGGCGCTGAAGCTGGGGCCGGAGCAAGGGCTGGATTAGGCAAGAACTTATCTATGAACGCGGAGGGAAGCTATGAAAACGAAGAGCACGACCGAAAAAGATAGAAAGATCCTCGACAGCGTGAAGCGAGAGATGGATAGGCCGCGGCTGACGGCGTCCGTGCGCGACGCTCTAGAAGCCGCGGCCGTGCTGGCCTCCAGAGCGCTTGCGGTTCATTCCGCGAGAGCGTGAAGCGCCGGAATCCAAGGTTCCGGAAGCGAGATACAGAGGTAGCTGACTGAGTTGTGCCGGGCGGCGCGCGAAGTCCTCCGCCCCAATAAAAGCACGCAGGGTTTATCATTAAAGCTGGCGCCGTCCGGTGGGGCTGCGCCTTCATTTTGCAGTCCAGGACGTGCGCGCCTTCCAAAAAGGCAGCGGGGTTGCGGTATCTCTCACAAAAGACAGATTCCAACGACAGGCTTCAGGGAACGGGACGAGATGCGAGCAAAGACGGCGGTAGTGTTGGGCGCCCAGTGGGGCGACGAGGGCAAGGGAAAGATTGTGGACGTGCTGAGCGAGCGGTTTACCGCGGTGGCGCGCTATGCGGGCGGACACAACGCCGGGCACACGGTCATCATCGGGGAGCATCGGTTCGTGCTGCAACTGATTCCCTGCGGAGTGCTGCGGCCGGGTTGCCGGGGGGTGATCGGCAACGGCGTGGTGCTGGACCCGATCGCCTTTTTGGAGGAGGTCGCCAAGCTGCGGGCGCTGGGCGTGGCCGTGGATGAGCAGCGGTTGTTTGTCTCCAACCGTGCGCAGGTGATTTTGCCTTACCACCGGATGATCGAGTTGGCCGCGGAGTGCGCGCCGGGACGGAAAAAAATTGGCACCACGAGCAAGGGAATCGGTCCGGCGTACGAGGACAAGATGGCGCGCAATGGGCTGCGGGTGATGGACCTGCTGAGGCCGGAGCTGCTGAAGACGCACATTGAGGCGGCCTGCGCGGAGAAGAACGCCATTGCCTGGGCGCTGTTCGGGAACGAGATCGCGGCCCTGGATTCGGAGCAGATGTACGAGGATTACGCGGCGGCGGCGGAGCAGGTGCGGCCATTCGTGACCGACACCGGGCGGCTGCTGAACAAGATTCTGGCCGAGGGCGGCAGCGTGATGTTCGAGGGGGCGCAGGGGACGATGCTGGACATCGACCACGGAACGTACCCGTTTGTGACCTCGTCATCGGCGACGGCGGGCGGGGCGGCGACGGGAACCGGCGTGGGGCCGACGGCCATCGGCACGGTGATCAGTGTGACCAAGGCCTACGCGACGCGGGTGGGCGAGGGGCCGTTCCCGACGGAGATTCGGGATGCGGTGGGCGACGACTTGCGAGCGCGCGGCAACGAATATGGCGCGGTGACCGGGCGGCCCAGGCGGTGCGGCTGGCTGGACATTCCCATGCTGCGCTACTCCAACCAGGTAAACGGCGCGGAGTGGCTGGTGATCACCAAGCTGGATGTGCTGGACGAGTTGGAGGAGATTCCCATCTGCGTGGGCTACGGGATCGAGGGCCGGGTAACGGACGAGATTCCCGCCGACGTGCTGGGACTGGAGCGGATCAAGCCGGTCTATACGCGGATGAAGGGCTGGCGGAGCTCGACCGAGGGAATCAAGGAGTTCGACAAACTGCCCCAGGCGGCACGAGAGTATCTGCGCTTTCAGGAACGGGAGAGCGGGGCCAAAATCGGAATGGTATCGACCGGACCGGATCGGGACCAGACGATACTTTTACCGGAATTTGCCGCGGCTCTGGAAAATATTCACGCATAATCTTGTTTTGTGCCTGGGGTTCGTGGGCCGGGCGCGAGAGGAAGCCGCTGCTATGATCAGCTTTGCCGTACGGTTGAAGTTTGCCTCGGAAGACCGGGCCGAAGTTGCCGAATCTCTACGTATGCTGGCTGCGGCCTCGCGCCAGGAGCCGGGATGCATCAGCTACATTCCACATCATTTGGAGGACGACCCGGACACGGTGCTCATCTATGAGCAATACCTGGACGGGAAGGCGCTGGGGGCGCACCACGCGTCGGAGCACTTCAAAAACCATGCCGTGTGCGGGCTCTACCAGAAGATGCGGGAGCGGAGTATCGAGAACCTGGTGGCGCTGGTCTGAAGTTCCGCCCCGGTCAAGATTGGGAATCTGAAGAATGCGGCGCGATTTGCAGAGAATTGATTGAATTGCTATGTGTTTCTTGCTGAAATCGATTGACCGGCGCGGCTTTGTGGGACTACTATCCGTTACGAATATGGCTGCCGCCACTCTCAACCCCTACAAGACTGTCCGCCGCCGGAGGCCATACGCTCTGGCATTTCTTCTGTTGATGCTGGGCGCGTCGGCTCCGGCGCTGTTTGCCGCGCCCCAGCATGGCGGATTGCCCAGAGGAGAGAAGCACGAGGGCCGGCACGATATCGACCAAATGGAAGAGGCGTGGCGGAAAGCCGTGCTGACGGGAAACGTCGCCGTCATGGACGACCTTCTGGACGACGACTACATCGCCATCGGCGCCAACGGAACGCTGCATACCAAAGAGGAAACCCTGGCCTGGATGCGCAGCGCGCGAAGGCATATCACGTCCATCGAACTTTCCGACAGCAAGGTGCGCTTCTACGGAGCCACGGCGCTGGTCACATCGTTTGCCCATGTTACCGGCGTCAACGCCGAAGGAGAGGCCATCGGGGACTTTCGCTACACACGAGTTTATGTGCGCGATGCAGAGGGCAAGTGGAAGATCGTGAGCTTTGAGGCCAGCCGGATTCGCTTACCCGGCGCGCGCAGGTAGCCGCACACGGGACAAGCAAACGAAATGGTTTACAGAGAGCGAGCATTTGATATGCTCCACGGATTTCGCTGTTTTTTCGCCATTTTGCAGATTTTAATGGTTAAATGATAAACAATGGCTACTGGAACGATATTGACGCAAAGTCATCGGCCGAGGGATACTATATATCCGAATGCGTGGCACTAGGAGGTGGATTCACATGCTTTCCCACATTCGAGAGGCAATCCGAATTGTAAGCTACCGCGAGCCGCAGGATGGGCCAGGCATCGTTATCGCAGAGCGCATCGAGCCAAGTGTGTCAGCCGCCGGCAAGCGCATTTCTAGGTTCCTTGAAGCAATCATTGTCATTTGCGTCTTCGGTCCTATCGCTGCTCTAGTCGGCATCAAACTCGGGCGACTGTATCAGGGACAATCTCTCGCTTTGACGACAATCACCGGAGCGGTCGGCGTTTTCTTGGGCCTGATGGTCGAATGGCTGCGAACCGATGTTGAACGGAATATCCGTACGCACATCAATTTGGCGGATGCGTTGGCTCCATTTTTTGGTCGTAGGCTCGATAATGCGTTCCGCATCTTGAAAGGCTAGGCGCGTGTCTTCTCATAAGATCGAAACCAAAACTGACGCATCCGGAACAGTTGTTGTCACCACTCAGCAGAAAGTAAGGGTTTGGATGCAGGTGGTGAGCCTCGTTCTTCTGACGACTGGAATCTTCGTCCTCGTTGATCCCTCATGGTTGCCGCATATCGACGAAAGCATGAAAAAGATCGCGGCAGGTTGGGTCGGTGCCGTGATTGGCTACTGGCTTTCGTAAGAGGTTCAAGCCAAGATTCCCATACCAACAGACTTTCCTTTGCCATAGATTCGCAGAGCATTGTCAAGACATTGCCAGAGTCACGAAGTCGGAACAGTGCTTCTCTACGCGAACAATTAATCGATGCCCGAGTTGCCTGAGAATTGACCGATGCCCGAGCTGCCTGAGGTCGAGACCATCGCCCGCGGAGTCCACGAGCGTCTACGCGGCGACCGCATCGTCGAGGCGTGGTTCAGCAGGCGCCGGGAGCCCTTCAAGACGCCGCTAGCGCGCCAGGCCAAGGGACTGGAAGGGCGCGCGATTCTGGCGGTGCATCGCACGGGAAAGCACATTGTCTGCGAGCTGAGTCCTGCGGACGGCAGCCCTATGGCGGGGCTCCAAGCCAAACCAAGCGCTCAATGGATTGTGCATCTGGGCATGACCGGGAGATTGCTGGTGACCACCCCGGATGCTCCCGTTGCTCCTCACACCCATGCGAGGCTAAGCCTGACCAGTGGCCGGGAGTTGCGCTTCGTGGACCCCCGGCGCTTTGGACGGCTGGAGTTTCGCGAACTGAGCCTTAGGGCCGGCTTTCGCGCTCCGGGAGCAGACCCCATGGAGGTGACGGCGGCGGAGTTTGCCCGGCTATTCCGAGGCCGCAAGCTGGCCATCAAAGCGGCGCTGCTCAATCAGAAGCTGCTCTCCGGGGTGGGCAACATCTACGCCGACGAGAGCCTGTTTCGCGCCGGCATCCGGCCACGGCGGCAGAGTGGGCGGCTGACCAGGGCGGAACTGGAAGCTCTGCTGCTGGCCTTGCGCGAGGTTCTGGAGCACGCCATCCGGCTGGGCGGGTCTTCGGTGAGTGATTATGTGGACGCCGACGGCGTGCGCGGCTTCTTTCAACTGGAACACTGCGTCTACCAGCGTACGGGGCTTCCCTGCCGCCACTGCAAGGCACTGATTCGGCGCATCCTGGTGGCTGGACGGGGGACGCATTACTGTCCGCGATGCCAGCGATGAGGCACACTTCTATGAATTCTGGGAGAATTCGGCTAGGCAAACTTCCAGAATCGAGAGTGTTACTTCATTATGGCCCCCGCAAATTGTTGAAATCAAACAATTGCAAGAGTGGCACCAGGATTGCATAAAGAATAGTGCCAGTGATGTATCGGCGCTGGAAGAGTTCTGACCAGCCCAAAGAAAAGCAGGCGACCGGCAAGAGCATCCGCCAACGCAGCGGACCTCAAAAGAGGCAAACCGGCCGGGAAAGCCTGAAGCAGGTACGGCGGAAACAACAAGCCGTCCACATATCATTTGGGAGGCCAGTGACAGCGCAAGACAGTGGAGCGCCACTCTGTTTGGAGTGGCGTTTCTTGCGTTAGGGGCAGCATTGGACGCCGGATTGGGTCGGAATGCCGGGTAGGCGCGAAGTTTGCTTGCCAGCCGCACGAGTTCACTGTAGTATGAGAGTTGCCTATCAAGCGGCTGACGCGAGCCACCCGAAAGGGGCAGAGCAAGCTCGCCGCGAGCAAGGAAACATCGCCGGGCAGGTTATTTCATGGCAGTCTGCGGGCGGCGAGAGTTTTCATAGGAAGGGCATCCCCTGCGAAGGGAGCTGCCGCACCGCCACGATTCTGATAGCCGGATAGAGCAGTCCATCCAGGCTCATGTGCGCACGGCGGGCAAATAGCATTTCATTGAGGTCATACAGAGGTTCTATGGGCCGCAGAGGCTCAGCAATCGGGAGCGACAGTCATTGAGAAACGCTCACCCCGGCAGGAATTCTGTAAAACAGCTTGAGGCGTCCGGGCATCGCCGCAGATGGAGCGGAGTCCGGCGCCGGGGCAGCTTGCCGAGATCCGCCGCGTTTTTCGCCGCTCCCCGCCGTGTTTCCGTCCAGGATGGGGCGGGGGCAGGTATGAGAGTTCAGAACAGGCTGAACCGGGAAACGCAATGCAGCGGATCACAACGTACCAGCTAACCATGCAACAGGAAGCTAAAGCATGACGACAGAATTGATGCAGCCCCAAACTGAATTGGGGCCGGCCCCGGCAAATAGCGAGGGGCAGTCGCAGGGGCATCGGCGCCGGCGGCGCCGCCGCAAGAACAAGAGCAGCCAGGCAGCAGGCGCGGTCCCCGCGCAGCAATCACAACAGCCTCAGCCAGAGCCTGCGGCGCAGCCGCAGCGGCCGCCCGCGAAGCACAAGCCGGCTCCCACGCACCAGGGCGCGCGCCAGGGCGGACACCAGCATCAGGAACGGAAGAAGAAGAAGTTCTTCCAGAAGGGCTCGGCGACGGCGGCGCAGCCCGGCAACAGCATTTCCGCTCCGCCGCAGGGCAAGCGCAAGGCGAGGCAGAAGGGGCCCAGGGAGTTTGTGGGTCCGATGGACCACAGCTACCGGATCGTAAACGGCAACCTGGCCGACGGCCCGCCTTCGACCATCCCCACGGGGAGCAACGGCCACAACGGCAGCTACTACCAGGACGCCTACGAGCAGCAGCCGGCCGCGGTCCGCGAGGACGCACCCACGCGCATCTTCTGTTTCATCGAGGATATGTTCTTCCTGGCCAAGATTCAGGAGACGGCCCGCAAGCTGGGGGTGAAGGTGGAGTTTGTGAAGAACAGCGACAAGGATGCGATGGTGGCCACACTGACCGAATTGCCGGAAACCGAGCGTCCCAAGCTGCTGGTCTTCGATCTGAACAACTTGAACGCCAAGCCCATGACGCTGATTCCCAAGCTCAAGGCCAAGCTGAAGAAAGCGACGTCGATCATCGGTTTTCTGAACCACTTGCAGGGCGAACTGAAAGCCAAGGCCCTCGAAGTGGGGTGCGACACGGTGATGCCGCGGTCGGCTTTTTCACAAACCCTGCCCAACCTGCTGCGCCGCTATGGGTTGGAAGAAGAAGAAGACCACACGCCACAGCCGGCGTGAAAAACAGGGAATAGGGAATAGGGAGTAGGGAGTAAGATGGCGTAAAGAAATGGGCGATTCGTTCAAAGATCTGGTGGTCTGGCAGCGGGCAATCGTGATGAGTCTGGCAATCTACAAGCTTACTTCTTCTTTTCCTGCCTCGGAACAGTACGGCCTGACCAGCCAGTTGCGGCGGGCCTCCGTCTCCGTACGAGCAATATCGCCGAGGGCTATGGCAAATCAACGAGAGGCGAGTATCTGTCCTTTCTTGGACACGCGCGAGGCTCAAACGGCGAGGTTCAGACGCAACTTACTATCGCGCGCGGAGCGGGCCTCGGTTCGCCAAAATCCTTGCTTGAGGCCGAATCTTTATCCAATGAAGTCGGTCGCATGCTGGTTGTGATGATGAGCCGGTTGAAACACTGAACGACGCCTTTCTATTCCCTATTCCCTATTCCTTGCCTTTACCCCGGAGGCCAGGCGAGGGGGCGGCCGCCGAGCAGGTGGACGTGGAGATGTTCGACGGTCTGTCCGCCGTCTTCTCCGGTGTTGACCACCAGGCGGTAGCCCTTGGCCAAGCCCTTGTTGCGGGCGACCTCGGTGGCGGCCCACAGCAGGTGGCCGAGCAGCGCGGCATCCGACTGATCGGTCTCGTCCAGCGAGGCGATGTGCTCGCGCGGCGCCACCAAAATATGCACGGGCGCCTGGGGGTGAAGGTCGGCAAAGGCGTAGCAAAGCTCGTCCTCGTAGACCGCCTTCGATGGAATGCTACCGTCAACGATCTTGCAAAAGATGCAACTCATGGCGACACCAGTGTACAGGAGAGCATTTTGTTGCGCTGACCGGACGCTAGACAAGGCTCCGTCCCCGGCCAACGTTAACATTACTTTAATTCACGGGGATTGTTTCTGGGGTGTATAAATGTGTTCGCGGGCCGGTCGTAACAGAATCCCTGCGTTTGCGGCTCACTCTTTCCCGGCATTCAACGCTTCGGCTCGCAAGGAGGAGATCATGTCGTCACGCACCATCTTCCTGAGCAGGCTGATCGGCCTGTACTGCATTCTGCTTGTGCCATTCATGTTCATTTACAGGCAAGCCAGCCTGGATTCGATCGCAGGACTTCTTCACAAGCCATCGGAGATGCTGGTTCTTGGGGTAATCACGCTGGCCGTCGGGCTGGCGATGGTTCTCGCCCACAATATCTGGTCGGGCGGCGCGCTGGCGGTGGTGGTTACCGTGGTCGGCTGGTTATCGCTGCTCAAGGGCCTGTTCTTGGTGTATCTGTTGCCTTGTGTTGGAGTGGAATACTACCTGAGGGTGCTCCAGAATACACAGCTTTTCTACCCGTGCATGGTTCTTTGGCTGGCGATT
>Ga0371490_1000969_pt1 | contig 16423 bp, 13 predicted proteins | sample MB2SIPfraction_FD_207959 | JGI IMG/M metagenome (GOLD analysis project Ga0371490, IMG submission 207959) | Lab enriched peat soil microbial communities from McLean, Ithaca, NY, United States - MB28FN SIP fraction | ecosystem: Environmental > Terrestrial > Soil > Wetlands > Peat | place: USA... | reverse complement strand
AGACCGAGCCCATCCTGTCGTGCAGATGCCGGTGAACGGGCATCCCTTCCCGCTTCTCCCACCGCTGGACTGTCGTCACGTCGCGGTTGAGGTAGGCCGCGATTTCCTTCCACGAATCCAGGCGGTCTTCGCTAGGTTTTACGGATGGCGGCGTGCCAAGAGATGAGTCCCCCATGCACTCTCCTGATTGGTCCCCGGTTGGTCGGGAGTAGCCCGGATTGTAACGTCAGCCCCAGGCGGCGGCAAGCCACGGCATTCGGCGGCAAATAGCGGCAATGCTGCAATTCTGTGCCTTGCCGTTTGACGATGCCCACCAGGCTGTCCGAAGGTATCCGAACGTCTTAAGTGGAAAAAGGCGTGAGTCTCAAAATCTTGGAGGTCTTTCATGAACAGCAAAGCATTCTCGAAGGTGGTACGAATCATCGCGGTCCTGGTTTTTGCGGTAGGTTCCAGCGCTCAGGCTCAAGCTCCGACGCCCAAGCACTTGAGCGGTGTAATCAACGACTATACGCCGATATCGGGTACGACCGTGTGGGAAGTTCGCGGCCCGTGGACCCTGAAGTTGAAAGGGGAATCCGGCCTGGCCGATTTTTCGGCGGCTGTGACCATGGAGTTGTCCGTCCTGGGACAGAGCACCTCAACCGTCTCGGCGGTTGCCCTAACTCAGCATACCCACCACATCACAATGAACGACGCTACTGTCAGCAGCTTTGAGACAATTGAGGCCAGCGGCTGCCCTACGTTCAGCCCTGCTACCAGCGGCCCCGTTCTGGTGGTGAGCGGTCCAGCCACCGTGACGGCGAACGGACAGACAGACACACCCTTCGCGCCACAGGGCCAGTCCTCGCAGCTGACGCTGTGTCTCAGCGGAGGTACCGGCGTGCCATATGCCAACATCACACTGCAACTCGGGTCGCCTGCCTCAAAGCATTTCGGGTCCCAGGCCATCCACGGCGTCGTTCGCATCCCTCATAAGTCAGACGAAGGTGATGGAGATAAACACTAGGTATCCCAGCCTCTCGAAAGCCTAGCTGTTCCGTGTGCGGAATCGTTTGGCTCAGAGGCGCGCAGTACCTATCCCTCATCATTGATCGCGGTCACTGGCGCGGGCTGAGCGGCAGTGCCACCATTCTCAAAGGATCTCCTCCAGCTAAGACTTGAGCGAGGCGACTGGATTGGGGTTTGCGAGTCGAAAAGTTTGACGAAAGGTGGTTGCAGTCATACTTGCAAGCATTCCATAGGAGCCTTTCCTGGAGAATTCTTCGCAGAGCCTGGCATGCTGTTGCTGGCTAGTCTTCGCACGTGGTTGGCGGTTTCGCCGCATTGTGACTGGTTTGGTAGCGATCTGGAAGTAATCCAAGAACCGTCAGCACCTCACTGGCAAGAAACGTCGTTCGAGGAGATCAGAGCGCGAGCGGATTTCTGCAACGTGCGCACTTCCTCGAACGGGACTTCTGGACCGGAATAACTTCCGGTTAGCCCGTGACTCGCCCGGTGGAAAGCTCCAACATAGCTCTGCTCTTTGCAAGTCAGCATAACTGACGCTGGATCTTTGAGGAACTCATCACTTCCGCAGCTGATATTCCGGCACGCCGAATTGCCACAGCAAAAAGCTCCACTCGTCGGCCATCCTTTCCTGGGCCTGTTTCTCCGTGCCGCCGATCCCGCCGTGGCCGCCCTCGTATTCGACGCGCAGCAGTATGGGCTTGCCGCTCGCCGTCGCGGCCTGAAACCGAGCAGTCATTTTCGCCATGTGCCACGGATCCACGCGCGGGTCGTTGTAGCCCGTCTCCAGCAAGACGGCGGGGTAAGCCACCCGGTCTTGGATATGGTGGTACGCGCTCATGGCGTACACTGCCTTGAAACTGTCCTCGGTCTTGGTGCTGCCGAACTCGGGAACATTGGGAAGGCCGTTCGCCGTGGTCTCTGCGCGCAGCATATCGGAGCAGCCGACAATGTCGATGGCGGCGCCCCAGAGATCGGGCCGCTCCGTGATCGCGCGGCCAATCAAGATGCCGCCCGCACTCCCACCTACGCCCGCCAGGTGCGTCGGGGAGGTGTACTTATTGTTTATCAGGTATTGGGCGCAGGCATTGAAGTCGCGCCAGGTATTGGGCTTGGTGCTGCCTTTCCCCGCCAGGTGCCACTCTTCGCCATATTCCCCGCCGCCCCGCACGTGGCAGACCGCGTAGATTCCCCCCTTTTCGAACCACCCCAGCCGCATCGGCTCAAAGAAAGGTAAGCTTGGAAAGCCGTATGCGCCGTAGCCTTCCATGAGTGTTGGGCTAGAGCCGTCCAGCTTCATGTTTTTTGGATAGGTGATGGAAAGCGGCACCAGCGTGCCGTCGTAACTCGGGACCTTGACTTCCACGGACTCAATATTCGTCGGGTTATCGTAAGGGCCGGCTGGCTGGAGCTTCGTATCGGTCACCTGCTTCGTCCCAGGATCGTAAGCGTAAATCGTAAAGGCCTTGGTCCAGGAGTTCAGGTAGAGCAAGGCGCCCGGAAGGCGAGGATCAGTGCCGACAAAAGCGGTGCCCTTAAAGGGCAGAGCAACTTCTTCCACTTTAGGATGGGGGCCGTACGGGACTCGCAGGACTCGGTGCAGGCCGCCATCAAGCAATTGCACGTAGAGGGCATCCTGTGCAGGGCTAATTCCGCTGACCACCGCCTGGCCCGCCGGCACCACCGTCTCCGCTGCGGCAATGTCAGGTTGCCGGGCATCGAGGCGTAGCACCTTATAGCGCAGAGCATTCTTGTAGGTCAGCAGATAGAGGTCATTACCGTGGACTTCGACGTCGCTCACGTCGTCGTCGAAATCGGCCAGCTTGCGCCAAGCAGAATTGGTCTTGCCGAGGTCGGCGACCGGCTCAATGTAGAACTCGCTGTTGGGTGATACACCGCTGTTGATGTTTCCCAGTGCGTAGTCCCAAGTCGGTTGCGCCGCCACACTAGCCTGGTACGTCGGGTCGACGCTGATCGACGGCACTACCCCGTAACCAAAAACCGCGGGATCATTTTCCGCGTCTGTTCCCATGACGTGCAGATAAGTTCGAACCTTCTGCTCAATCTCAGTGGCCGGCGCGTCCGGAGGCAGTTTTTGCAGTTTCGTGTAGACTAGTGAACGATTGCCGGGCAGCCAGGTCGGGCTACCGCCCCAGGCGCGGGCGACCACGTCACCAGTCTCGCGTGCCGAAGCGGTATCGAAGAAGTGCATTTCCGTATCCCTCTCCGCTCCGCCCGGAGCTATGCCGACGGCCACGTACTGGCTATCGAGCGACGGCGAGAAGTACTGGATGGCGTTCTTCCCCTTGCCTTGGTTTGCCGCCGCGAGCTTGACCTGTTCGGGATCGACCAAAAGCTTGTCTTCGCCGTTCAGCCCCCGGCGCAAGTAGAGCTTGTAAAGGATTTCCGAGGGAAGACGCTTCATGATGAGGTAAAGGTTGCCGGGCAGCCGCTGCGCCTGGACCTGAGGGACCGTCTCGTCGAGCGTGCGGATGCGCGCCAGCAGTTGATCGTGGCCGGGGATCCCTGCCAACGCGGCGCGCGTGTGATCGTTCTGCGCCTTCATCCACGCCTGCACTTCCGGGTCTTTGAGATTCTCCATGTAGCGATAGGGGTCCGCGACCTTGGTCCCGAAGTAGTCGTCGGTGACCGGCCTGACAGGTGCCACAGGCGGTGAAGCCGGCGACGAAGACGAATTGACAGACTGTGACCGCAGACTCGCAGACCTGGCAATTAACAGAACCACCAGGGAAGCGATTGCACACAGAACAACTTGCTTGGCTCTCATGGCTAATCTCGTCCTTCGGAACGTAGAATTCGGAAACCTTAGCACTTGACTTGATGCGGGTCAAGGAGGCGTCTCATCATTTGGCCATTCCTGGCAAGAAATCCCCTCCCCACAAGCCATATTGGTTCAGGGTCTCGCCATAGCGCCTATGGGAATCAGTCTCTCGTAGAGAAGTGCATGTTGAAGTCCGGCCACAGTGGGTCCCGCTTCATTGGGATCTCTCGATAACTCCCGAGTGGTCGGCAAGCCGGAAGTAATTCGCTAACTTCCGGATAGCCCGTCACCCGCCCAGAAGCACTTCCAGAGACCTGATATGTATAATCCGGGGCATACCCAGCTACTACACTAAGAAGCTCTCTTCCGAGCGCCTCCAAGCCTGCTATGACTTAGCTCCACCCAGAACGAAGGTCTACCTGGAAGCAGGGATCGAATTCGTAATTCAGAAGACGTCTTCTTCAATGGCGATTCTGGAGCTCGGGTGTGGTTACGGGAGAGCGCTTCGCCAACTCCTGCCTCGGGCGCGTAGTGTTATCGGAATTGATACCTCGTTGCGCAGTCTGAGAATGGCCGCGGAATTCGCAGGCCGCAAGGGCTCTCTTCATCTGGTCGCCATGGACGCGGCTCGCATGGGTTTTCGGGATCGCACCTTTGATCTGACAGTCTGCATCCAGAATGGAATCTCAGCCTTCGGGGCAGACCAGAGGGAGCTGTTCACCGAAGCCATTCGAGTCACTCGGTCCGGCGGCGCGGTGCTTTTCTCCACCTATTCCGAACGCTTTTGGGAAGAGCGCCTCAAGTGGTTTCAGATCCAGGCCGAGCATGGGCTAATCGGCGAGATCGATTACCACGCAACGGGCAATGGCATCATCGTCTGCAAAGACGGCTTTCGCGCAACAACGATGGACGCTGAGGGCTTCAGGAACCTGGCTGCGGTTCTCAGGCTCACCCCAAGCATTATCGAAGTAGATGATTCAAGCCTGTTTTGCGAGATCGCCGTGCCCTGAGCGCTCTCGTTTCTTGCGTGTTCCTCCGCAAAGCGGGATCGGAGACCCTGCCGAGTAAGGCCAATAAACATGCCCCCTAGTGGCGCTTTTTATCGCTAGGTAGTTGCCGCCCTACTTGCTGTCGAAACTGAACCGACCGCCGCCTCTTCGATCAGAGAAGCGACCGCATCAGGCTGCGAAACGTAGACTGCATGGCTTCCTTTGGTCTCGACGACCTTGGAACTCGCACGCTTGGACATGGCCCGCTGAGCGTCAGGCGGAATCATTTTGTCTTCGGTAGACACTAGGTACCAACTGGGTTTGGACTTCCAAGCGGGTTGGCTGACTGCTCCGCCGAGCGCCTTCAGACCCCAAGGAACCTGCGAATCGGCCATGAACGCACCCAAGTCAGGGTTCACATCCGCCGCGAACGAGGCCACAAACCTCGAACGGTCGAGGAATAGAAAGCCGTCTTGTGGCGGCAGAATCGGAGGGACGGGCGCTCCCGCAGGGGGATTTTGAATCAAGGTCTCGACGGACTCGCCTTTGTCTGGAGCAAATGCGGCAATGTAGACAAGGCCAGCAACTTTCGGGTCGTTGCCTGCTTCCGTCACTACCACTCCGCCATACGAATGGCCGACCAGGACTACACGACCAGGTTGAGCTGCGATGACCCTTTTTGTCACGGCAACATCGTCCTCAAGTGAGATCGTGGGATTCTGGACAACGGATACGTTGTAGCCTTTCTTCCTCAGAATCCTGTAGACGCCTTCCCAGCCGGAGCCGTCCACAAAACCGCCATGGATCAGCACGATATTCAGTTTTTCGTTCATAACCTTCCTCCTTTGTTCTTTGCACTGGTCTCTGTCATGGTGTCTTCAATTCAATGGCTCTGTATTCCGCTGACTAGCGACCTGGCGATACTGCTTTTGCATACGACCTCCGTCGGAGAGAGGCGAAGAGGCTATCACAAAGTGAACGTCTGGAGGAATAGGTCCTGGTTTGTTCTATTTTATAAAAGGGGAAGTCAAGAAAAAACACCCCCGCGCTGGCTAGAACTTTTCTTGCTTCCCAGCCCACTTGATTGAGCAGGATTTGTTCTGACCGCCCGCACCATGTGCTCGGTTGCTGGACATTGTTGTCCGGCAGTTGAGGTTTCCTCTATCAGCGGTTTTCATTGCCTGTTCGCGACGAAGCCTGTCAGTTCCGAAACCAGCAAAGCAGAACGGCGGTCAAGTGGCGACCATAGTTCTATCCGGGACTCATGGCCCATGGCTTTTTCTGGTTATCCGAGAGGGCCTAGGGTCGGCTGTGAGACTCGGTGCCCGAAGCACGCAGCGCCTAACTAATCGGCTGAGACTCGCTCTCGAACCCGAGTGTCTCGAGAACCCCACGGCCACCGCCAGAGAAGATCCCCGGGATGGAGCGGAAGCGCTCAGAGACACTCAAGCTGTTTGTGGTTTCAGATGTTGGGCGTCAAAGCACACTCCTCTCTTCCACACGATCAGAACGATGGTGGCAATCTTCCTCGCCAGGGTCAGCCGCGCCATTTCCGGCCGCATGCCCTTGGCCAGCAAAGCCGCGTAGAACTCCGCGAAGGGACCGGGCTTGGTCGCGGCGACGATGGCCGCTCCCTTGAAAAGATTTTTCAGATCGTGATTGTAATTTCTGTTCAGCCCGCGAATCTCGACCTGCTTCTTTTTCCGTTCGAGCTGTCCTTGCACAACATGGTGATCAGCGCTGCTGCTTGTCTCGATGCCGACACCGCCATAGGTCCACAGCTGCCGCTTGGTGCGGAAGCGGTGCGGGGTCTGCAGGATGCCCAGCAACACGGCTGCCCGGACCGGGCCGATCGAGGGGATCCCGCAGAGCCGTTTCCAGGCCTGCTGCTTCTTGCTCTCCACCAGCAGATCCCGCCGCACCTCCTGGCGCAGGCATCGCAGCGCATCGAGTTGCTGGTAGTAAAACTCCGCCCGCCGACGCACTCCGGGTTCGCTGATCTTCCCGAGCCATGCACCACGATGGCGTGATGCATAGACCTGCTTGCCGGTACAAGGGATAGCCCAACCGCGATAGATGGCCTTCACCCGGGTCATCACCCGGGTGAGATCTTGCGTGATGGTCAGATAACTGCGCCCCAGTTCCTTCAAGGTTCGCAGGCCGTGTTCCCCGTGATAGACAGGAGTGAGATGATCGAGGCGCAACAACTCGGCCAACCGGCGGGCGTCAATCTTGTCGCTCTGGTTGCCTTCCCTCATGGACTTGTTCTTTCGTGGATCGCACACGACCAATTTCGTCACATGCGGCTTCAACAGGTCGTACAGCCAAGCGGCCCAGGTGCCTTCTTCAAACGTGACGTGCAAGTCCCCGCGCAGCCCGTCGATAAACTGCAAAATCATGCTGCCTTTCGTTTCGATGACACATTCCATCACGATCTTTCCGACCGCATTCATGACCGCGATCGAAATGCTTTCCTTGTGCACATCCATGCCGATATATTTAGTGCTGGTCATAGGGGCGTTCCTTTCTTGAGCGGTTGAGCTGAGCACTCAAAACCTACTCCACAAAGGGCGCCCTTTTATATTGCGTCGGCAACCCTTCCCTTACCGGGATTATGGAAGGGTTGCCCGTAATCCGGTCGCAATCGGCGGCTACTTTACTGCCAGCACGAGCAGGGTAGCGTCATCCCGAAATTGCGCCCCGCAGAACTCTGTTACCTGCGCAAGCAGCTGCTGATTAATCCTCGCGGCAGAATTCGCCGCATGTGTCTTGGCGAATGCGGCGACTTTTTCCATTCCGAATTCTGCGCCTTGCGGCCCCTCGGCTTCGGTAATGCCATCGGTAAATAGAAGCAGCCTGTCGCCGGAGCTGAGGTGCACGCTCGAGTCCTGATACGTCCAGGTGGGGAAAACGCCCAGCACCGCGCCGCCCTGGTCCAGCGTGCGCACGGCGCCGGAGGAAACCAGAATGGGATACGGATGGCCGGCATTGCAGTAGCGAAGGGTCTTCGAGGCGGCGTCCAAAACGCCGCAGAAGAAGGTCACGAATTTACCGACCGCGATGCTTTCGCAGAGCATGCCGTTGATGATGCTGCACACGCGCGCAGGGCTATCCAGATCGCGAACGGATGCGCGCAGGCTCGCCTGCACGTTGGCCATGAGCAGAGCGGCGGGAACGCCTTTGCCGGAGACGTCAGCGATGCAGATGGCCAGCCGGTTTTCGCCGAGCTTCAACACATCAAAGTAATCTCCGCCGACCGCGCGTGCAGGCTGCCAGGCACTGGCCACCTCGAATCCCGGCAGCTGAGGAATTACTTTGGGGAGCAGCGACTCCTGGATCTCCCGCGCGCGCTGCAATTCCTCGTCCTGGACTTCCAGCCGAGCGGTGCCCGCCTGGACCATGCTCTGCAGTTCGACATTGCGGCGCTCGAGGCGCGCCCTGGCCCTGCTGTAGAGAAAATTCACGACGCCGTAGACGATAGTGATCAGGAATGGCATCTTCCAGCCGGTGGCGATCAGGTTTCCAAGCGATTGCGGACCAGACGGAGCGAACCACCAGACAATTACGCTCGTAAGCGCGTACACGGGCAGCATCACGACGCTCAGCAAGACCAGGAAGATCAGCCAGTCATAAGGAGCTGGCCTTTCGTACAGCGCGTGCAGCCATTGCATGGGAGGCGAAAGGAAGTTGCCGATGCACAGCGAGTACAAGATGACGGTGAATGGATGTATGGGCTCGCCCATGGCCCAGAATATGGCGCCAATCACGAGAGCGATGAACAAGTAGACGCCCTGGTTGCGGAAGAAGGTCGTCAGCGATTTGGAGTCGGGCCTCATCATTAGCCTGATTGTCAGCGGATCGCCACTATTCTGTATCTCGCGTTTGGCTGCGAATTCTCTGCCCGCGTCTCATCTTATTGTGACGATTCCCAATAGGCAACTCGCATCCGTGTGGAGCCGATCCGGCAATTCTGGGCGAGTGGTCGGCAATCCGGAAGTTATGATCCGTGTAGCTCTAACCTCCGAGTAGCCGTTGATTCGTTCACAGCGGGAGAGGACCGTGGACAAGGGACGGTTTATGGGCAGGCGCTGTATGTTGCTGCCTGAATCTGGTATACAGAATGTCCGAAATTCAGGAGAGTCTATATGGCCCGTTGGTTGTTCTGTTCGCGCTCTGTTGCGGCGGTTTTTGCGGCGGTTTGCCTCACTTTCACTAGCGCTACGTACGGCCAAAACGCAGCAGGCCCACACCCTGTGCCTTTGCCCCCGCTGGTTCCCGCGCCGGTCGACAAGCCGTATGCGGGTACGATTTCGCTGAGTGTGGATCTCACGAACGTGAATGACCGTGTGCTGAATGTGCACGAAACAATTCCTGTCAAGCCCGGCGAGATTACGCTGCTCTATCCGGAGTGGCTCCCCGGAACGCACTCGCCGTCGAACCCGGTGGCCAACATGGCCGGGCTTGTGGCCACGGCAGATGGCAAAGGTGTTTCCTGGCTGCGCGACCGCGTGAACATGTGGGCATTCCACATCGACGTGCCGAAGGGCGCCACTACGCTGGAGCTGAACTTTCAATATTTGGCTCCGGTGAATCCGCAACAGGGACGGATTTCGACCAAAATCGCGGATGTCACGTGGAATAACGTACTTCTGTACCCGGCGGGATACTTTGCGCGGCGTATTCAGTTTGCTGCGGAGTTGCGGTTGCCGGAGGGCTGGAAGTTTGCAACTTCGCTGGAGGTGAAGTCGCAGAACAGAAACGTGGTTCAGTTTAAGGACACTGCGTTGAACACGTTGATCGATTCTCCGGTGTACGCGGGCGTCAACCATGAGCGTGTGGACCTTTCGACGGGGCCGGACAACCCGGTTTACCTGGATGTTTTCGCGGATAAGCCCGAACAACTGGAGATCACGCCGGAAGAACTGCAGTACCACAAAAATCTGGTGATTCAGGCACAGAAGCTTTTCAACTCCCGGCACTACGATCACTATGATTTTCTGTTCTCGCTCAGCGACACGGTCGGCGGCAAGGGGCTGGAACATCATCAGTCGAGCGAGGACGGTACCCGCGCCAACTACTTTACGGATTGGCTCGCGGGCGTTGGCGGCCGAGCGCTTTTGCCGCACGAATACACGCATTCGTGGAATGGAAAATTTCGCCGGCCTGCCGACCTATGGACGGCGAACTTCAACGAGCCCATGCAGAACGATCTCTTGTGGGTCTATGAAGGCTTGACGGATTATTACGGCAATGTTCTGACGGCGCGTTCGGGAATGCGTACGCCCGAGCAGGCGAGAGATGTGCTGGCGCAGATTGCTGCGAATTTCGAGATCAGCCCGGGACGCACTTGGCGCTCGCTGGAAGACACAACCAACCAGCCGATCATCTCGTCTCATGGCGCTACGCCGCAGAGTTGGCCGAGCTGGCAGCGTTCGTACGATTATTACCCGGAATCGGACCTCATCTGGCTCGATGCTGACACGATTATTCGCGGGCTAAGCAATGGGCAGAAGTCCCTGGATGATTTCGCCAAACTCTTTTTCGGAATCGACAATGGAAGCTACATTACGGCGACCTACACGTTGGAAGACCTGGTGAAGGCATTGAATACTGTGCAGCCGTACGACTGGGCCGAGTTCTTTCGCGCGCGAGTTTACGAAGTCTCGCCGCAGGTTCCCATGAACGGCATTACACAAGGCGGTTATCGGCTGGTTTACAACGACAACGAACCAGAGTGGATGAAGCACATGGACCCGTCTCGCGGGACGAGCTTCGCGACTTCGCTGGGGTTCGCGTTGAAAGGCGAGGACGGCGATAGGAGTGGAAACGCCATTGCAAACGTGTGGTGGGATAGTCCGGCGTTCAAGGCAGGCATGACGCCAGAGATGCAATTGCAAGGGGTGAACGATCAGACTTTCAGCGTGTCTAACCTGCGCGAAGCCATCCTAGCGGCAGAGAAGAGTAACGCGCCCATCAAGCTTCTCGTGAAGCGCGACAAAGAGTTTCTTACGTTGAATGTGGATTATCACGGTGGGCTACGTTACCCGCACCTGGAAAGAGTGGAGTCAATGCCCGACCGCCTGGATGCAATACTCGCGCCAGCGAAATAACGGAAGGCGAGGATAATAGAATTGTCCGCCGAATGGTCGGCAACTCGGAAACGGCGTTCGGGGAGATCAGTAGTGATGTCCGCGAACCGGACTTCTGGGGCGGCGGAAGATACCCCAAGGTCCATGGTCGATGCTAATCACCTTCAGCTAGTAAATTACGAAAGCAGGTTATCTCGCCGCCGAAACTGCATCGAGAATACCAGTCGCCACGTTCATGGTCATGCCGAGATGTGCCCCAAGGTCCTTTGGAGAAAGCTTGAGCCGGTCGCCAACAGGTGTGTTGCTGTGACACTTACCTTCCACCACAGGCTGTTAGCGGGGATCCGATGGGGTGCAGCCTTTACGGTGTGGGAAAGAGATCCCTTTTCCACACGCTGCGCAATGCGCCGAGCGTGATGGGCAGGGCGCCGGCCAAGAGAAAGACCACATCCCCCAGCATGCGCAGCCATTCCAGCTTGTGGTAGGTGCCGCCCATTAGGAATGTCAGGCGGCGCGCGTGCCAATAGCCGTTGGCGATGGAATCCCAGAGCTGGATGACTCCTCCGGGGAACAGGTCCAGGATGATCATGAGCGCGAGGCCCACATTCGCACCCCAGAAGCCCACCCGGATGAACTTCTCCGTCTCTTTCCATGTGCCGTCGGTTTGCATGGCCCGCAAGCAGAAGACCAGGACCGCTAAGGCCAACATCCCAAAGACACCAAACATGGCGGCATGCGCGTGATTGGCGGTGAGCGACGTGCCCACCTCGAAGTAGGACACGATCGGCAGGTTGATCAGGAAACCGAAGATCCCTGCGCCGACGAAGTTCCAGACCCCCACGGCCATGAGGAAGTAGATGGACCACTTCTGGCTCCAGGCCAGATCCTGGCCACAGGTGGAACACTGCGCTTTCCTCAGCTTGATGAAATCCCAGGCGTCCAGAGTCAGAAGCGTTAGAGGCACAACCTCCATCGCGGAGAAGCACGACGCCAGGCCCATGTTAAGCGTTCCCTGGCCGGTGAAGTACCAATGGTGGCCTGTGCCGATGATCCCGGCGCTGAGATACAGGATGGCATCCAGGTAGATCAGGCGCGTGGCGGTCCTGGTGCTGACCACGCCCATCTGGTGGAACATGATGGCCACCAGCACCGTCGCGAAGAGTTCGAAGAATCCCTCCACCCAAAGATGGATGATCCAGAAACGCCAGTTGTCAATGACGGCGAAGTTGGTGTGGGGGCCATAGAAAAGGGCGGGCAGGTAGAAGAAAGGGATGGCCACGGCCGCGTACAGAAACAGTGCGGACAGCTCGCGCTTGTCAGGACTCTTGAAGGCGGGCCGGAGCGCCCGAAACATCAGAAACAGCCAGAAAAGAAGCCCAACTGCAAGCAGTAACTGCCAGAGCCGCCCGAGATCCAGGTACTCGGAACCCTGGTGACCGAACCAGAACCAGAGCTGTCCCAGCTTGTCGTTGATGCCGAGGAACTCTCCTACCAGGCTGCCGACGACGACCACCACCAGCGCCCCGAGGAGTGCGTAGACTCCGGCCCTCTGGTGTCTGGGCTCTTCGCCACCAACCCACGACGCCAGGAAAAGGCCGCCACCAACCCAGGCCGTCGCGATCCAGAAGATGGCCAGTTGGAGGTGCCAGGTGCGCGCCAGGGTGTACGGCAGCCAGCGAGCAATGTCAAGCCCGTAAAAGGCTCCTGTCTCCACCCGATAGTGGGCGAGCACGCCTCCCAGGAATGATTGCACCAGGAACAGGAGGGCCACGACGCCGAAAAACCATCCCGTAGCCCACTGACTGGGCGTGAGCTTCAAAGCGGGGGGAAGCGAGTGCATAACATGGGAGCCAGCGCCCTCGCCCTTCCAGCCCAAGTAGTCGAACTTGCCGACGACGAAGAGAATCAAACCCAGCCCTGACAAGAGGGTGATGAGACTCAAGGCGCTCCAAACATAGGCTTCGGTGGAAGGACGGTTTCCCGCCATGGGCTCGTAGGGCCAATTGTTGGTGTAGGAGTAATTCTTTCCCGGGCGATTCGCCGTTGTGGCCCAGGCCGCCCAAGCGAAGTAGGCGGTCAGAGCTTTCAGCTCCCCGGGGTTCTGAATATAGTTGGCGGGTAGGCCGGGAGCGGCGCCCTTTCTGGTGAAATAGTCGCTCCATTCGCGCAGCTGTGTGCGGTAGGCAGCCACCTCGCCGGGAGAGAGCTGGAGAGTCCGCGAGGCTGGTTCGTAGCGGTTTTCCTTGAGCACCGTCATGGTCCGCGCGGATGCGACACTCTGCTCGTCTGGGGAAAGCTGCGCAAAGAGTTTGCCGTACTGCTCGGTCGCGATCGTGTCCCGGGTCACCTCGCTGAGCCTATGCAGGTACTCCGCACTATAATCGGGACCGAGGTAAGCCCCATGGCCCCACAGGGTCCCGTGCTCCATGAGACCGTACTTGAGGAACACCTCCTGGCCCATTTGGATGTCGGCTCCGGTGAACATCACAGTTCCGGTTCCATCCGGGGCCTGCTCGGGGATCGGTGGAGCGTTCGTGTAGGTCAGGACCGTGACATAGGATAGAACTGAGAAGCCGACGATCATTACGAGGATGGCCGAGTGCCTCCACCACGGAGAGAGCCTCGTAGAGTCGGCAGACGTGTCAACCATGATATACCCCCTTCAATTCCTACCAGGATTTCCAGGTTTCCAGTCCTTATAGCTGGAGAACGCATTGGCGCGCTCACGCAGGAATCCATCGAGGTCATTGTTTTGCTTAATTCGGATGAGATCAAACTTCATTGTCAGACCTTATGCTCTGCAGTAGTGTGCGCTTGCGCTTCTGCCCCCGGGGAATGCAGAGGTTCCCAATCCAAGTCCCCATGCCTGGCCTCGGCGCTTGACTCGATTTCTTCCAGTATCCGAGATGTATTGCACTTGCACTTCGCTTCTCAAAGATGCCGAAATCAACCTTCGAGCCCTGCATGACGCAGAGAAACAAATGAGGTAGGGGCATTAGTTCGAGCCAATCTTTACCGGCAGGCCGACAACCAAGGGCTGTTTGCAGGCGTGGCTAGGCACTAGCATAAAAGTTCCGAGAATGTTTGCAGCATAGATGGTCAGCCCCGCGAGCTCGCACAATGCCGAGACTGGCAAGACCGACCACGCCCAATTCGCATAACCCTGGTAAGCGATGACCTCGCAAGACACGCGCAACGTGCAACCCAAAGTGACGAGTGCCAATCCTCCGAGCATGAGCTTTGTGCTCCACAGCAGCCTCATGCCAGCAAATGCAGGTAGAATGCGTTGCCCTACGCTCAAGATCATGACGGATATGAATCCAACTGTTAACGCATGACGTGATGCGCCCCAGATTCCGCCAGAGGTGTCCCACCTGACCGCCGCCAGACTCAGCGCCGCTGCCACGAGAAGCCATCCATAAGCCATGCGAACAAAGAACGGAAAGCTGGAATGGACGCCACGAGTTTTCGCTTCCTTCACCGAAGACTCAAACATTCTAAGAGCCGTAATCGCTAGTGAAGTTCCGAGCAAAAGCAGACAGGATGCCGGAAAGAAAGAGCCCATAAGCGCGAGAGTGACGCCAACAAAATTGACAAGGACTGCGGCCAGCAACAGCCGCTGTCGCAGCGGTTTCAAGCCAAGGAACACGGACATCCATTTCGCGCTGAACCCCCAGACAAAGGGCACCAGGAATCCCCAGGCCATGAGCACGAGATAGCGTTGGTCCCACCCATGCGGCAAGGCAGGCGTAATTCCGCGAACTGCCAGGTAGAAACATCCTGCGACGTTGGACAGCAGGACAAGCAGCAAACCGATGCTCCCGCTGATGACTACCCACACCCACGATTCCAGTTTGGCTTTGCCGGAGTCCTCGGGTCGGTGCTGAGACACGGGACGGAAGAAAATGAGGAAAGCTGCCAATTCGAGTAGGGCGGAAATTGGCAACAGGATCCGCCACTCCCATGAATACAAAGTTGCGCCCCAGCGTAGCGCCGCACCAACAGTCCACATTCCCCAACAGAGCCAGGCCGCCCAAAAACTGGAATTCTTCGCACCTCGTTGTTTTGGGATGGAATAGAATCCGATACCGAGAATGAAGCTCCCCACCCAGCCAAAAACCTGCGCGTGACCGTGTGCTTGCAACCAGGCAGGCGAGATCAATGCCACGCTTTCTTTGCCGCTGATTTGCAGCAGATTCCAGACGCCCAGGAATGTGCCGGGGAAAACCATGAACAGCAGACCCGTCGTGACAAATGCCATGAGGATCCGAGAGAGCGCCTCCTCCCGCTTTCTTGCGATTTCCATGGTCTGCGCGGGCGTCGGCCCATGAGGACGAGGCGCAGGATTGGCGATGGCGACAAAAGAGGTAAACATACGATTGATCGGGGTCAGACGACCGCGCCCTCCAGCTCCACCGCTCGGGGAAAGAGAATGTTGTTCTCCAAGTGAACGTGTTGATGCAAATCGAGCTCAAATTGATGTAGTTCCAGGAGCAGCGTCTTGTAACTCGTACATGCATCGGCTGGGGCCGCGTACTCTGCGCTGGCCTTGCGAATCTGTCTCACCAAGTCTCCCGCGGCATCGTGTTCTTTCATCATGGCCTGAATAGGATTCTTGACTGTCTGAAAGAACGGAGGCTCCAGAATGCCCTTCCCGTTTGCCGCGCGGTCGAGAGCTTCGATATACGGGAACAAGATCTGTTCTTCCTTCTGCATGTGCATGATCATTTCTTTCCCGACTTCACGGAAAGAGATTTCGATTTCGGCGAGCTCTGGGTGATGTTTACCGTGTGTTGTTTTCACTTTTTCGAGCAGCTTTGTAACGCGCGGAATCGCCTCACGCACATACCCATGATGGTTGTTCTTGACGTGCGCGGTGAGATCGCTTAGCGGTGCCGTAGTCCAATTCGCGTCGGTGGGATTCACGCGCTGGCTGTTTTCTCGCAAGCGCTTCAGAATCTCTTCAGAATCGACACCCGCGTGAAGGCAGGCTTTCGGGAGAGATTTTTCTCCCCCGCAGCAGTAGTCGACCTGGGCCTCTTCCAGGACTCGCCTCGCGGCTGGATGCGGGAGCGCTATATCCTTCACTCTGGTTTCGCTGTTGAAATTCATGGCTTCCTCCGCAACAACGACAGTTTGGGTTGTGCGTCACAGGAAGGCAGTGACTAAAGTCACCAGAACCGGCAAAAAGGGGAGGAGTTTGAGGTTATTCGTTCGTAGATTGTTCGTGCTTGAGACCTTCGAGGTCATTATTTTGCTTAATTCCGACGAGACCACACTTCATTTTCAGACCTCATGCTCTGCAATACTATGCGCTTGCGCTTCTGCCTCCGGGGAATGCAGGGGCTGCCAATCCAGATCACCATGTCTGACCTCGGCGCTTCGCGCAACCCAGTCGCCGCCCCCGCGCCTGATTCCCTGCCCGACGCTACCTACTGAACATTGAATAATATAGTGACATCTCTAGATTCTTGTGCTATGTTCAGTGCATGGGAAACCCAAAAGGTGTTCGACGAGACTTCGAGAAACTGGAACAGCGCCGCTTGCTGGCCGCGAGT
>Ga0371490_1000966_pt1 | contig 16442 bp, 14 predicted proteins | sample MB2SIPfraction_FD_207959 | JGI IMG/M metagenome (GOLD analysis project Ga0371490, IMG submission 207959) | Lab enriched peat soil microbial communities from McLean, Ithaca, NY, United States - MB28FN SIP fraction | ecosystem: Environmental > Terrestrial > Soil > Wetlands > Peat | place: USA... | reverse complement strand
GTTGTTGCTCGGTGCCGTTGTACTTGGCGCGCTTCAGGTCGCGGGCCAGGTCGAGCATGTAGCGGATTTCACGCGGGGTGAAGTCCAGCATCTTCAGAAAATTACGGTTGCGCAGATTGAAAGCCATATATCGATCTCCTTGAAGGGATGGAAAATCGGATGAAAAGAAACGGGCGGACAATTCCACCCGGAACAATTCAAAGGTATCAACGATACTACGGCGCAGCCGGCGAGTCGGGTATTACAAATTGGAATTTCGGCATGAAAAAAACGCATCTGTCACACAGAGACAAAGACGCGCGAAATACAAGACACCGACAAGCGGCTGGCGGGTAGATTAACTCGTCGCTATTAAAATAAGTGATGGCGCAAGGCGCGTCAAACACCTCCCCGGTATAAAACCTGCCCGACTGCAGGCGTAAATACACGCCAGGCAGGAGCGAATATCTGCTGACTTATCGCAGAAAGAACCGGTGATTATTGCTCTCGTCGCAAAGCGATCGGGGCATGCGGCTCACACTTATGACCGCCACCACTCACGGCCGCCGTGCGGCGCATGCAGATCGACCCGTTCGCCCATTTCCGGCGTGCTGAGCGGCACCGCAGCAGCCTGCGCCAGACTGGCAATCCGTTCGAACGGCTCATGCCATGGATGCAGCGCCAGATCGAAGGTGCCATTGTGAATCGGCAACAGGCAGCGGCCACGCAGATCCCGATGCGCCTGCAGGGTTTCTTCCGGCGTCATGTGCACGAACGGCCAATGTTCGTCATAGGCCCCCGTTTCCAGCAGGGTCAGATCAAAAGGACCAAAACGGCGACCGATCTCGTCAAAACCGCCGAAATAACCGGAATCGCCGCTGAAAAACAAGCGCAGCCGCTCGTCGCTGATCACCCAGGACGCCCACAGCGTCTTGTCGGCGTCGAAAAGTCCGCGACCGGAAAAATGCTGCGCCGGCGTCGCCACCAAATTCACGCCGTCGAGCATGACCGACTGCCACCAGTCGAGCTGCCGAACCTTGTTGGCCGGAACATCCCAGCCAATCAGTTGGTCCCCCACCCCGAGCGGGGTGACGAAATAACGGGTCTTGGCCGTCAGGGCGCGAATGGCGCTGCGATCGAGATGGTCGTAATGATTGTGCGATAGCAGGACAACATCGATCGGCGGCAGATCGTCGCAAGAAATCGGCGCCGCATGAAAACGTGCCGGTCCGGCCCATTGCACCGGGGATGCGCGCTGGCAAAACACCGGATCGGTCAGAATGAAACGACCACCGAGCTTGAAGAGCAGCGTCGAATGCCCGAGCCGGTAAAGGCTGTGGTCCGGGGCGGCGAGCAGATCGGTCCGGCTCAGTGCGTGTACCGGAATCGGCCGATCCGGCACGGTCCCGGCCGGTTTGGCAAACAGGAACCGCCAGGTGAGTTTGAGCGAAGTCCAGAAACCCAGCGGCGGTTTGGGCGCCACATTGTGATACACGCCACGCTGATGTCGTGACACATGCAGGGCCCCGGCAAGCGTCGGAGCGGGATGAACGGAGGTCGAAGTGGTCACGGCACGATTCCCGGCAAAAAGAACACTACACAGTGTAGTTTTTCACAATGAAAAAGTAAACCGCAGCGTGTAAAATTATCGGATGACCACACTCTTCCCCGCGCCATGAAGCAACGACTGACCGATCGCAAGCACCGCGCCATCATGGAAGCCGCCATGAGCGAGTTTTGCCAGACTGGCTACGATGCGACCAGCATGGACCGGATCGCAGCCACCGCAGGAGTCTCGAAACGTACGGTCTACAATCATTTCCCCAGTAAGGAAGAGCTGTTTTTCGAGATATTGCAGGACTTGTGGACGCGCGCCGCAGCCAGTACACAACTGGCCTACAGCACAGACCGCCCGATCGACGAGCAACTGCTGGAACTGGCCTGCGGCAAGCTCGCACTGATGGCGGATCCGGCCTTCATCGATCTGGCGCGCATGGGAATCGCCGAAGTCATCCGCAATCCGGAGCGGGCCAGGGCGATCGTCTGCCGGCTCGACGAGCGTCAGTCGGGCCTGCACAGCTGGATTCGGGCCGCCAGCGCCGACGGCAAACTCGCCATTGCCGATGCGGATTTCGCCGCAACCCAGCTGGAGGGGCTGATCAAGACCTTCGCTTTCTGGCCGCAGATCACGCTTGGCGCCGCAATGCTGACCGAAGAAGAACGCCGCCGTATCGCCAGCTCAGCCGTGGACATGTTCCTGGCCCGCTACCGGGTCTGATTCCGCCCGGGCCCGGCATCGCCTGGCGGCAGACTATCGAACACCGCCTGATTCTTGCCGCGCTGCTTGGCACGATAAAGCGCCATATCGGCACGCAACAGCAAGGCGTCCACATCATCTGCAGAGGTGCATTCCGCCACCCCCAGGCTCAGTGACACCCCGATTTCGCTCATCGCCAGCCGGCACAATTGCGCCGCGATCCGCGCGGCGCTGGCACCGTCGGTTTCCGGCAGGATGATGATGAATTCATCGCCGCCATAGCGACCGAGAATATCGCTGTCGCGCAGGTTGTCGCGCAGTAGTACCGAGACCTGCAGCAGCATCCGGTCACCGACCGGATGCCCCTGGCTGTCGTTGATGGCCTTGAAGTCATCGATATCGAGCATGATCAGCGCCAATTGCCGTTCATAGCGCTGTGCGACGAGAACCTCATGGCGGCAAAGTTCGAACAGATGGCGCCGGTTATGGCAGCCGGTCAGACTGTCTTGCGTGGCGAACTGGCGCAATTCTTCGATCATCGCCATTTTTTCCGACACATCGCGAATCAACAGCACCGCGCCGACAGCCCGGCCGCGGCGATCATTGAGCATATCGCGCCGGATCTCCAACTGCCGTGCACCCTGTTCGATCAGCATCGCCCCGGCCGTTCCCGGCATTGCCACGACACCGGCGCCGTCACGTCCGATCAGGGACAGATCCAGCCCGGGCATCAGGCGGGTGGCTGCGCGATTGAAATCGACGATCCGCCCGCGGTTATCGAACACGATCACCCCTTCGGCAATGCTGTCGAACACCAGATCGCGGGCGATAGGCAGAAACTCGAGCACCCGATGGCGCATGGTGGCGACGGCAAAGGTGACACCGGTCGCGGCGATGCCGAACGGTGCAATATCGATGCCGCGCGGCGCAAGTCCGGCCTGATACAACAGATGAAACAGCCAGGGCAGCAAGGAACCGCCGAGCAGCAGCGCCGCCTGACTGCGGTAGAGTGAAATCGACTGCCGCCAGGCGCGAAACAGCAACAACACGCCATAGGCGGCGCCAACATTCAGATAGACGATATTCAACCAGTAAAGCGGCCCCTTGCCACTATGTGCAATGGCCACGCCATCGACGCGCGAATAATCGAGATAGGTGTAATACAAATGATGCCAATCGTTGCTTTCCGGCGCGATCAGCATCACCGCCGCCAGCGCCAACAGAGAAAGCTGCCCGCGGCGCGGCAGGCCTGCGGGCTCGAGATACGCATAGGCGAGCCCGATCCAGCAGAACGGGATGAACGGAATACCGAGATACTGGATGCGCAACATCGCCCACATGCCGGCCCGGTCCGGCGAGACAAGCTCAAGCCCGTACCCGGCGGCATACAGGACGGCGGCGCACATCAACCCGGCATAGTAACGCGAAAACGCACTGCGCCCCTGCGACAGCGCCGCGCCAGCCAGCACAAGGCACAGCATCGCGGTCAGCAGCAGAAAAATGGACAGCGCAGGGAAGGTCAACACTATTGGACTTGTCATTCGCAGCACGACCGATCACTAGCGATCAGCGGATGGGTTTACGGAATCTGGATAGCGCCACACAGCGGCAATATCCTTGAACCATTCACCAAAATCAAGCTATCGGCTATTTCATCTCATCAGAAAAACCAACGGGCAGACAAGCACGGCAAGCATCAACCACTTTGTCATCTTTGTATGAAAAGCTATAACCATAATGAAAATCGTACGCCAGAATAACGTTTCAAGGGGCAAAAGATGACCATTTCCAAAAAGCTGCTGGCCACTCTGTGTCTGGCTCTGTGCTCGCTGATCGCGGTCGGTTGCTTCGGGATCTGGCAGCTGGGCAATGCACAGGACCGGTTCCAATACATCATGACCAATACCTTCCCCAGCATCGGCGCCATCAACACGGCCAAGGGTGCGGTCACCTTGATCCGGGTGCGGGCCCGCGACCTGATTCTCGCGCCGACGGCGGCAAAGCAGGCACAGATCATCGCCGAGATCGACAAGGCCTACCAGCAGTTCGATGCGATCATGGCCGACTATCTGGCACATGAAGCCTCCGGCGATGCCGACCGGCAACTGCTGCAAGCCGATCAATCGGCCATGGAGGGCTACAAAGCCGTCATCGACAACGTCCGCACGCAGGTCAACAGCGGCGACAAGGACAAGGCCACCGCCCTTCTGCTGCAAAGCGCACAATCCAAGAACATCCTCACCGCACTGGACGCCCACTACAAATTCAATGTCGATCTCGCCAACCAGCTGTCGGAGCAAAATCAGGCGTCCTATTCGCTGGCGCGCGCACTGTCGACCGGCTGCGTCCTGCTGACAGGCTTGCTGGTGGGCATATTGTCGGCATTCATCTATCGCGCGGTACGTGATGGTTTTCATTCGCTGCAGAACAATCTGATCAAAGTCAGCGAATCACTCGATTTTCGTATCAGGGCCGAAGTCCGCAATCGTGACGAGGTCGGAGAAGCCAATCGTGCCTTCAATCAATTGCTGGAAAAACTGCAGAACAGTTTTCAGTCACTGATCGAGATCGCGCGTGACGTAGGCGTCGCCTCGCAACAACTGATGGAGACATCGCGGCAAGTCTCCGCGGCTTCGGCGGCGCAAAGTGAGGCGTCGGCGAATATGGCCGCCACCGTCGAACAGATGACGGTCAGCATCAACCATGTCGCGGAGCAGGCCAAAACCACCCAGGCAGGTGCGCAGGAGTCGCGCGACCTGGTCGAAAGCGGCACGGCCATCATTCGCAAAACCATTGAAGACATTCACGAAATTTCCAGCGTGGTGCAGCAGTCGGTCGACACTATCCGCCAGCTGGAAGCAGACAGCACCCAGGTCGGCACGGTCATCGGCGCCATTCGCGAAATTGCCGATCAGACCAACCTGCTGGCGCTCAATGCAGCAATCGAGGCGGCCCGCGCCGGCGAACAGGGCCGGGGGTTTGCCGTCGTCGCCGATGAGGTGCGCAAACTGGCCGAACGCACCGCCCGTTCGACACAGGAAATCACCCACACCATCGAAGCCATGATGAGCAAGTCGCGCGACTCGACGCAGCAGATGGAGGCAGCCAACACGCTGGTCGAAACCGGCGTCGAGCGGGCGGATGAGGCCAATGCCGCCATCCGGCACATTGGCAGCAATGTCAGCACCGGGGCGGCCAACATCACCGAAATTTCCGCGGCGATTCAACAGCAAGGCACCGCCAGCAACACCATTGCCCAGCAGGTCGAAAAAACAGCCCAGATGGCCGAAGAGTCGAGCGCGGCGGCACGGCAGACCGCCGACAGCGCCAACCAGCTCGACACCCTGGTCAAACGGCAAATGGCAACATTAGCGCTGTTTCATATCTAATCACCGCAAAACAGACTGGCACGTCACGTGCCAGTCTGTTGCGACAATCTAGCGGCGCGTACTGGTCAGACGCACCACCAGCGCCGCGGCAGCTGCCAACGTGCACAGCACGACGACACCGAACCAGCCCCGCTGCGCAAACAGCAGACTGCCCAACGCCGCCCCGGCAGCCATGCCGATGAACATGCCGGTCAGTAACAGCGCGTTGAGCCGGCTGCGCGCCGCCGCATCGAGGCCATACACCTGCGACTGATGACCGACCAGGGAAATCTGCACACCGAAATCGAAGCCCACCGTGCCGCAAACCAGCACCACCAGCTGAGCATGCGCAGGCAGCAACAGCCCGGTTCCCATCGCGGCAAACGACAGCATGACCACGAGCGCGCCCAAGCGGGTGACGAACTCGGTACCTCGCCTATCGGCCATCCTGCCGGCCAGCGGTGCGGCCAGTGCGCCGGCTGCGCCGGCGAGACCGAAAGCGCCGGCCACTGCACTGCCCAGGCCGAAGTTTTGCTGCAGCATGACCGCCAGCGTCGACCAGAAGGCGCTGAAGGCAAGCGACAGCAGACCCTGGGCAAAAACGGCGCGGCGCAATGCGGGCTGATGACGCCAGAGACTGGCCAAGGACAGCAGCAAAGCACCGTAGCCGAGCCGGCTGGCCGGACGGATGCCGGGCAGCCACAGCATGGCGGCGACGCCGACAATGGCGATCGACGCGGCTCCGCACTGGAACACCACCCGCCAGCCGAACTGGGCGGCGATCAAACCACTCGCAACGCGCGAGAGCAGGATGCCGAGCAGCAGGCCGGTCATGACCGTGCCGACCACCCGGCCGCGGTGGGCATCCGGCGCCAGCGTAGCGGCAGTCGGCACGACATCTTGCGCCAGCGTGGCGGCAATGCCGACCGCAAGGCTGACGGCAAGCATCGAACCGATGCCGGTCGAGGCGCCGCCGACGAGCAGCGCGGCAGCCAGCAACGCCGATTTGCCGACAATGAGATAGCGCCGATCGAAGCGATCGCCCAGCGGCGCCAACAGCAGGATACCGAGCGCGTAGCCAAGCTGGGTCAGCATCGGAATCAACCCCAGCTCACCGGCCCCGGCATGCAGATCGGGACCGAGAATGGCGAGGATGGGCTGACTGTAATAGATGGTGGCGACGCCGAGCCCGGCCATGGCGGCCAGCAACAGCACCAGCGGGCGCGACGGCAGCGCGGCCGACACGGTGTTCGAAGACAGATCAGACATGAGTCACACTCCTTGAAAAACGCATGCCGTTATTCTTGTTCCGAATCGCCACCTCGTGTAGTAGCATGAAAAGCAGAACATTTATACGTACAACGCATGAACATACCAACGCTACCCGGCATCGACCGGCTCGAACTGCTGGAAACCTTCGTGCGCATCATCGAAGCCGGCAGCCTTTCCCAGGCAGCCTTGCTGCTGCAGACCAGCCAGCCGACCGTCAGCCGGCGCCTCCAGCAGCTGGAACGCATGCTGGGACTGCGCCTGATCCAGCGCACCACCCACAGCATGAAGCTCACCGAAGACGGTGCGCGCTGCTTCGAGCATGCCAAGGATTTGCTCGAGCGCTGGGCGATGGCGGAAGCCGATCTGCACGGCTTGAAAGAGTCGCCGCGCGGCACACTGCGGGTGTTGATGCCGCATGCCTTCGGTCAGGATCAGATGATCGCACCGCTGGTGACCTTTCTTTCCCGCTATCCGGATATTTCGGTCGAATGGCTGCTGCACGACCGGCTGCCGGATTTCATCGCCGAAGGCATCGATTGTGCGGTCAGGGTCGGTCGGGTCGACGATCCCGGTCTGGTGGCGATTCCGCTGGCGGAAGTGCCGCGGCTGGTGGTGGCGGCGCCGTCGCTGCTGCAGGGGCGACCGCTGCCGCAGCATGCGCGTGAGCTGGAAGCATTACCGTGGATCGCCATCCGCACCTTCTACCACGATGAAGTCGCACTCGAGTGCGCCGACAGCGACCAGACCCATCGTTTCACCATCCGCCCCCGGCTCGGCACCGATAGTCTTTATGCCTTGCGCAGCGCCGCTCTGGCCGGCGTGGGCGCCTGCATCACCTCGGCATGGATCGTCACCGACGATCTGGCTGCCGGCCGTCTGGTGCATGTGGCGCCGCAATGGAGGGCGCCGGCATTGCCGGTGTATATGGTTTACCCCTATGCACGCTTCTACCCTGCACGATTACGCGCCTTCGTGGCCTTGATGCGCGAACAGGTACCAGGCTTGACCGGCATGACGGCGCGCCGCGAGCTGGCACAAACACCGTCAGACCAAACTCTTTAATCCGACAAAAATAGTCGATTTTTACATTCATTTCATGGGGAAAAACGCTATACCGATAACACTTTCAACAACAAATAAACGACCATGATGAATGCCCCCTCCGACGGGCTCCCCACCCCGCAACGCTACTGGGCAGTGCTTGTCGTCAGCATCGGCATCGGCATGTCGGTACTCGACGGCGCCATCGCCAATATCGCACTGCCGACCATCGCCAGCGACCTGCGCACCTCGGCAGCCACATCGATCTGGGTGGTCAACGCCTACCAATTGGCAGTCATTGCATCGCTGCTGGCGTTTGCGGTGCTCGGCGACATGTACGGGTACAAGCGGGTCTACCGGGGAGGACTGGTCGTGTTTACCCTGGCATCGGCCGGCTGTGCGCTCTCCGACACGCTGCCGTTGTTGATTTCGGCGCGGATCATCCAGGGGCTGGGCGCCGGGGCGGTCATGAGCGTCAATACCGCGCTGGCCCGCTGTATTTACCCAAAAAAGCAATTGGGCCGGGGTATCGGGCTCAACGCACTGGTGGTCGCCCTGTCGGCGGCGGCCGGGCCGACCATGGCCTCGGCCATTCTTGCCGTCACCACCTGGCAGTGGCTATTCGCCATCAACCTGCCCTTCGGCCTGGTCGCTGCACTGTTGGCAAAGCGCATGCTGCCGACCAACCCCTTGCACAAGACCGCCGTATTCGACCTGCCGAGCACGGCCCTCAACGCGGCATTTTTCATCCTGCTGATCATCAGCATCGACAATCTCGGTCACGCCAGCGCCGTTTCAATGGCCATCAGCTTCCTGCTGGCCGCGGTTATCGGCTATGTCTTCGTGCGCCGGCAGCTGACCCTGCCGCTGCCGCTATTGCCGGTGGACCTGCTGAAGATCCGTCTGTTCTCCCTATCGGTCTGCACCTCGATCTGCTCTTTCAGCGCCCAGATGCTGGCCATGGTATCGCTGCCGTTTTATCTGCAGCAGGTATTGGGCCGCACAGAGGTCATGACAGGCTTGCTGATGACGCCTTGGCCGATCGCCATCATGATCATTGCGCCCTGGTCCGGCCGGCTGGTGGATCGGCACGCGCCCGGCAAGCTCTGCGCACTCGGCATGCTGATTTTTTCCGCCGGGCTGCTGTCGCTGGCGCTGTTGACGCCGCAGGCGAGCAACGGGGACATCATCTGGCGCATGCTGCTGACCGGTACCGGCTTCGGTTTTTTCCAGGCGCCGAACAACTTCGCCATCGTGGCGTCGGTCCCCCACAAGCGCAGCGGTGGCGCCAGCGGCATGCAAGGCATGGCGCGTCTGCTGGGACAGACATTCGGCACCACCCTGGTCGGGCTGCTATTCAGCTGGTACGGTCAACTCGGCACACAGCGTTCGCTGCAATTGGCCGCCCTGTTTGCCCTGGTCGCCGCGCTGATCAGCGCAATGAGGATGAAGCAGACCGACTGAGCCGCCCAGCCCCGTCCGCGCCTTCCCCACGCCGGCTCGCCGGCAACGGATATCCCCAGCGCATCGGCCCATACTAGTGGGCCGCACGCAACCTAGACGACCGGTCTACTTTATTGTATGGTTCGGGTCTGACAACGCTGAATACAAAGGTGTCCCATGAAGATCCTGCTTGTCCTGACTTCCCACGACCAACTGGGTGACAGCGGCGCAAAAACCGGCTTCTGGCTCGAAGAGCTGGCTGCGCCCTACTATGCCTTCCTCGATGCCGGCGCAACGCTGACACTGGCCTCGCCGCTAGGCGGCCAACCGCCGCTCGACCCGAAAAGCAACGATCCGACGGCGCAGACCGATGCCACCCACCGCTTCGCGGCCGATACCGCGGCGCAATCGGCCCTGGCGCATACCGTACGGCTCGACCAGGTTTCCAGCGCCGATTTCGATGCGGTGTTTTACCCGGGCGGGCACGGTCCGCTGTGGGACCTGGCTGAAGATGCACATTCGATCGCACTGATCGAATCGACCCTCGCGGCAGGCAAGCCGGTCGGCGCCGTCTGCCACGCACCGGGGGTGCTGCGTCACGTCAGGAATCGGGATGGCCAAGCGCTGGTGGCCGGCAAGGCCGTCACCGGCTTCAGCAATAGTGAGGAAGAAGCAGTCGGCCTGACGCACATCGTCCCCTTCCTGGTCGAAGACATGCTTAAGGCCAATGGCGGCCGCTATACCAGAGGCGCGGACTGGCAGGCCTATGTCGTCAGCGACGGACTGCTGGTCACCGGCCAGAATCCGGCCTCGTCCGAACCGGCCGCGCTGGCCCTGCTTGAATTACTCAACTGAAAGGAGTCCCGATGTCGGCTTATGTGGTTTTCACCCGCGAACGCACCAAGGACGCGGCCGAGCTCGGCCGCTACAAGGACATGGCGCCGGCGGCGCGCGTCGGCCGAGACCTGACGCCGCTGGCGTTCTACGGCCAGTTGGAGGTGCTGGAGGGCGATCCGTTCGAAGGCGCCGTCATTCTGCGTTTCCCGGACATGACCGCGGCGCGGGACTGGTATCACAGCCCCGCCTATCAAGAAGCGCGCCAGCACCGTCTCAAGGGTGCCGACTACCGCGTATTCCTGATCGAAGGCAGCGACGCCGTCTGAGCCTTGTACCCGCCCCCGCCGGCATGGCGCGGGGGCGGGTACCTTCACTATCGGTCATAGATATAGCGTCGCGACCAGGGCAAACCATCGGTCGGCAAATCGGCCGGCCGGCCGAGCACCTAATAGATGGAGATGGCATCGATCGCAAACGCATGCGCACAACCGGCCAGATAGATGCGCCAGATACGGTAAGTCTTGTCATCGACCAGCTCGCGGATCTTGCCGGTTGAAGCCTCGAAACGCTCCGCCCAGTGGACCAGCGTGCGCTGGTAATGGCGGCGCAGGTTTTCCACATCGAAAATTTCCAGTCCGGCTTGCTGCATGCTGTGCGCCACCTGCGACAGGTGCGGCAACTCGCCTTGCGGGAACACATAACGATCGATGAACTCGCCGCCGCCATGGCGCGTTTCGCCGCCGGCAGGGTCGGTGGAGGTAATGCCGTGATTCATCACCCAGCCATCGGGGCGCAACAAACGACGGATGATGGAGAAATAATCGACCAGATTGTTACGTCCGACATGTTCGAACATGCCGACGCTGGTGATGCGGTCATATTGGCCGGAGAGCTCGCGATAATCCTGCAGCCGGATCTCCACCCGGTCGGCCAGACCGGCAGCACGCACACGCTCGCGCGCGTATTCGAACTGCTGTTCGGAGAGCGTGATGCCGGTGCAGCGTGCGCCGTAGTGTTCGGCGGCGCGTACCACCAGCGCGCCCCAGCCGCAGCCGATGTCGAGCAGGTGCTGACCGGGCTGCAGGCGGATCTTGGTCAGGATGTGATCGATCTTGTTGAGCTGCGCCTGATCGAGGTCTTCATCGCCGCGCTCGAAATAGGCGCAGGAGTAGACCATATTGCGGTCGAGCCACTGCCGGTAGAAATCGTTGGAGACGTCATAGTGATAGGCGATGGCGCTCTGATCCTCGCGCTTGCTGTGCGAGAAATGCCGCACCACCCGCATCAGATGGCTGGCTTCGGTCAGCGTCGCATCAGCCAGTGCGTAGGCGCAGTCGATGATGTCATGCAATGTGCCATCGATATCGAGCCGTCCCTCGACATAGAGCTGGCCGAGATTATCCAACGACGGCGTCAAGAGCAGCGGAATCGCCGATGCATCGTTGATGCGCAGCGTGACTGCCGGCTGGCTGAAATGGCCGAAATCAAACTGATACTCCCCCCACAGGTCTGCGCGCAGCGATAAATCGAGCTGCTGCCGGACGCCGGCGGCCAACTGTTCGACTTTTTTCATGATCGATTGTTGAAACAGCATGCGAATCTCCTTTCTCAAATGGAGCGACACGACATGCACCGCAGCAGATGACAACTTCACGCACGACGGACATTGAACAGGTTCGCCGGCGGATCCGGAAGAAACGGAGCGCTCGAAGACTCAGGGGACGAAGCGATGCCCGGGCCTGGGCGGGTCTGGCTTCCGGAGCGCGAGAAAGATGCGCCCAGTCATCAGATCGGTGATCAATCAACAGGTATCGCACAGTATATGCAATTTGCAAAACCTCTACAAATCCAAATAGTTAACATCTGTCTACAACGTCAAGTTGCGCCATATCTGGCACCGGTCGCGGCCTGCCGCCGCCGTCTTGGCGACGGACTGCGCCACTTCGCAGCCGGAGGGCGCTTTTCAGCATCGGCACGGCAAACGACAAGTTATCTGTAAATATCCCTTAAGTTGTCGCCGCAGCGGTCGATATAGGGCTTGTGTGAATTTACCGTGACATGGTGAAGACGATATGAACATCTCAAACCTTAGCCCGACCCAGACGCCGCAGGCGGTTGATCCGTCCCAGCCCAGCGCCAGAGCCGCATCGGCTGACCCGGCCAGCTCCAGCAGCGAACCGGATACTTCACCGAGCACAATCGTGACACTGAGCCACGATGGCGTGGCCGCCAGCGCCAGCGCCAGCGCAAGCACCAGCACAAACGGCAGCGCCAGCGCGAGTGCCAGTGCCAGCGCCACACACGGCACTAGCCAGCCTTCCGGCGCCAAGAGCTTCGCCTATGGCGTGCTTGGCATCGGAACACCGAAAAACGACGAAGACAGCAAGAAGGAAACCAAGGATCAACAACAAACCGACAGCTACTACTCGGCCGGACGGATCGCCACGGCCGGCGTGACGGCAGGCATGCTGCTGGCAACGCTGATCTGAGCCATCCCTCCTCCCGCGCAGGCGCCGACGACATGTCGCGGCGCCTTTTTCTTTAGGCAGGGCGACAACAGGACGGGAGCCTTGCGGCCCCCGCCCTCCGGTTGAACCCCCTCATGCTGCAGATAACAACAGACAATTGCCGTACTGTTGCGCCACCGCCGGCCGGGACAGATAGAGCCACGAAGCGCCGTCGACCCGCGGCAGTGCCGTCCACGGCAGACTGCCGTCGACGATCAACTGGCACAGGCCATCGGGCTGCGCCGCATCGCGCGGCGCCATCAGGGTGGATAACAGTGCGAACAACTGCTGTTGAGAATAAGGGGACATTGCTGCGGACGTGCCGGTGGCACTACCATTGGCTTTAGCCATGGCTAACTCCTGCGTTGAGTTGGTCTGGTTAGCGGGCCGGCGGTGTTCACCCACCTCCGGCCCGCGCCTTTAGTGATCAAGGCGATCACATGGGCCACACCCTAAACCGCACCACCATACCAAGACAAGCTGGAAACGCTGAAGGCGACGAGAATCAGAAAATGTCGCCAAAACACTCGGAAAACCAGGCTGGACAAACACCGCCAGCGGCATGGGCAACCCCACAGCGCAAAGAAACGCAAATAAACGCGATATAACACAACAGCGTCCAGTCAACAGACTATCTTTGATTATTCTCCACGCAAACAGACGCGATATTCGCCCCCATATATCAATCCGGGATAAAATCTGCACATGGTAAAAAGACGTCTATTCGCGAAACACAAATTGAAATTCTGGTCCCCATGCGATAGCGGGTTGCTGGGCGGAATCATCTTCGGACTCGTTCTCGGCCTATGCCTGCTGGCACTCGGTTTATTGACCGGCACGATTCCCCATTGAACACGACGGCGCCGCACGCTAGCGGCACAGCGCGCGGCTATTCGCCGCCATCGGCATGCATCTTGCGATAAAGCCGCTCCGGCCGGCCGATTCGTCCATAGGAAATCTCCGCCTGCAGATAGTGATTCTCGACGCAATATTCGAGATAACGACGGGCAGTGGTCTTGCTGATGCCGAGCAGATGGGCAACACTCTCGGTGGTGTGCGCCTCGTCGCCGGACAGAAAAACATCCTTGATGCGTTGCAGCGTCAGCGCTTCGATGCCCTTGGTGTGGCGCGCCGGACCGAAATCCTTGGACTGCAGATTGAATAGTGCATCGACATGATGCTGATTGACCCGCTCATTGGATTTTTGCGAGTCAAAGAAACAGACAAAGCGCTCAAGCGACATTTGCAGCCGGTCATAGGACACCGGTTTGAGAATATAGTCAAACGCCCCGAAGCGTATTGCCTGACCACAGGTTTCCATATCGCTGGCGGCGGTAATGAAAATCACCCGGGTGGAAATATTCCCGGAAACGATATCCTCCAGCAGATCAATTCCCCGACCGTCGGGCAGAAAATTATCCAGCAGCAGCAAATGCGGCTTCAGCACCTGAATAAGCTTGCGTGCATCGGCCAGATTCGCCGCCACATTGACTGCGCGGAAACGATTGAATTTACGCACGAACTCAACGTGCAGCGCCGCCAGGCGCTCTTCATCCTCGACAATCAGCACATCGATATCATGCATCGTCGTGACTCCGTTTGGGCACAAAAACCGAAATGATCGTCCCTTGCGGCAGGTTGTCTTCGACCGTGATGGTCCCTGCCGCGCGCTCGACATAGCTCTTCACCAGATACAGGCCAATGCCGCGCTCGGGATTGCCGCGCGAACTGACGCCGCGCTCGAACAACCGGTCGCGCAGCGCCGGCGCAACGCCGGTGCCATTATCGGCGACCTCGATAATCAATTCCTCCCCGGCATCGGAGAGAAACAATACCACCTTGCCGTGTTCCGGATGAGCGGCCAGCACGGCGTCGAAGGCATTGTCGAGCAGATTGCCGACAATGGACAGCCATTCGACGTCGGTCAAACAGGACGGTAATTCATTGAGTTCGCAGCCGGAATCGAATTCCAGTTCCAGATCGAGTTCGCGCGCGCGATAGAACTTGCCGATCAGCAGGCCGCAGAGATGATAGTTGCCGAAGGTGCTGGAGATGTAGTCGAGCACCTGCTGCTGGATTTCGGATTGCGACTGGATCAGCCGGGTGGCCTCGTCATAGGCCTTGGCGTGCAGCAGTCCGGAAATGGTCGACATCCAGTTGAGGTGCTCGTGGCGGATCACGCGCAGATTATCGGCGTAGCGCCGCACCTGGCTCAGCTGCAGGCTCAAGGTGTTGATGTCGTCCTGGCGGCGGAAGCTGATCACCCAGCCGTGCAGCCTGCCGCCGATGCGGATGGCGACCCGGCTGGCAATCACGTTGAGCTTGTTGAACAGGCAGATCTGATCCTTGATGTCCGGATCGTTGCCCGAGGCGGTAAACAGCGGGCAGCCGGGAATCAGGTCGTTCAGATTGAGGCCGGTCAGCTCGCCCATGGCCGGGCTGAAACCGAGCATTTCGCGCGCCGCGCGGTTGATGGCGATGACCCGCCGCGCCGTGTCGATCGACACCACCCCTTCGTAGATCGAATCGAATACCGCCTCCTGCTGACGCAGCAGGCGGGCGATTTCTTGCGGCTCGAGGCCGAACATTTGCCGCTTGATGCTGCGCGCGAACAACCAGGCGCAGATGAAGAGCGAGTAGAGAGAAACGATCAGCACCGCCAAGAGCGGCATGAACTGGCCGAGGCTCCAGCGTTCGATGACGCTCTGGAAATAACCGACCGACACCACGCCGATGACGCGCCCCTGCGGGTCGCGGATTGGCGCCTTGCCGCGCCACGACATGCCGAGCGTGCCGCGTTCGAGCGTGACGATGCTGCGTCCGTTCTGCAACACCCCATAGTTGTCGCCGCCGCGCATCGGGCTGCCGACCGGCACATGCGGATCGGTATGCATCAGGTGCATGCCGTTGTGATCGCCGATGACGATATAGCTCGCGTCGGTGGCCGCCTTGATCGGCGCGATGAGCGTGTAGAGCTTGTCGCTGTCGTGCGCGGCGACCGCCGCCTCGACCTCGGGCATGACGGCGATTTCCTGCGCCTGCACCCTGGCACGCAGACCGATCTGGTCGTACAGCGTGCGTTCCATGCGATTGAAGATATAGAGGCCGAGCACCAGCGACAGGGTGCAGGAGACAAGCAACAGCAGGACGAAGATGCGGCTTTTGAAGGACAGGTTGCCCATCAGTCCGAACGGCGTGGTCGGTTGATCGATCAGCGGAGAGCTGGCGCTTGTCGCAGAGGAGAACCCGGATTGCATGGCAGGCGACCTGTCGAGTGATTCTACCGAATCATTTTACATTGAGATGACAGCAAATACACAGGGGCGATATATGACAATTTCCTTGCGCAGGAAGCAATCTTTAAATCAGATAAAACAATTAAAAACTTAAAATTTACGAACTTATTCGCGCCGAAAAATAAAAATTTTATATGAGATTGAATTCTTAAAAACCACGGGCGCCATTTGATTAATATCACGTTCCTGTCTGCTTGGCGCAGTTAAATTTCATTCGCCAACAACAGTAATCCCTTTTCAAAGCGAAAAGTAAATTAATCGGACGGAATTCACCACTCAACACAGGGGGTTAAAATGAATTTCAAGATCGCACTGCAGATTTTCAACTCGATGGCGCCGGTATTCTTGCTGATCTTCGTCGGCTGGCTCGCCACCCATAAAAAGGTCGTCGACAAAAACGCCAAGGCCGTCTGCTCGACACTGGTTTCCGAGTTCGTCTTCC
>Ga0371490_1000965_pt1 | contig 16461 bp, 9 predicted proteins | sample MB2SIPfraction_FD_207959 | JGI IMG/M metagenome (GOLD analysis project Ga0371490, IMG submission 207959) | Lab enriched peat soil microbial communities from McLean, Ithaca, NY, United States - MB28FN SIP fraction | ecosystem: Environmental > Terrestrial > Soil > Wetlands > Peat | place: USA... | reverse complement strand
GAAGAGGGTGGAGATCAGCGAGCTGAAGGCGTCGTTGTTGTTCATGGGCGGAAGACCGAGCAGTGACTCCATGGTGCGAATCATGCTTACTGTGGAGTAGAAGCGGCTGTCGATAAATGGGGCCCCGGCGGTAAAAGGAAATCCGGCGGTTAAGGGCGCGCCGCTGGGGAAGTTCGCGCTGATGGGGCCATGCGGGGAGTATTTGCTGATGACCAGAGCGATGCTGCGGTGGGCGTCCACGTGGTCGGCGCCGTTCTGGGCGTCGTCTTCGAGGATGAAGATGGCGGTCGAGTCCCAGAATGGCGAGTGGGAGACAGCATCGACGACGCGGCCGACGGCCAGATCGTTGTCGGCCACCGAGGATTTGGGGCTGGGTCCGCCTGGACGGGTGCCGAGGGTGTGGTCGTTGGGCAGCCGCATGAGGATGAAGTTGGGCAGGGTGTCCTGACCCTGAGCCTTGTCCGCGACCCAGGACTTGAGGTGGCGCAGGAAGATCTCCGCGCGCACCTGGTCGGGGACCATGAGGTTGAAGTCTGGGGCCTCGACGGCGAAGTGGCCCACCAGCTCCGGCTTGGTGGGGACGTTGGCGGCGATGAGCGGAATGGGCCAGGGCCACTTGTTCACACCGCCGCCCCACTCCGCGGGCAGAGCCTCGCCCGGTGCAATGGCCTTGCGGGCGCAGTCGCGGCCTTCCATCAATGGCCCCATCTGCGGATCCGCGACGCGGGCTTCATTGCAAAAGGTGGTGGAGATGTACTCGCCGAAGTGGTAGTAACTCTTGCCGTGGGCGGCGAGATTGCCCCACAGATAGCCGCTGGCCGGCTCGTTCACATCGGGAATCTTTTGGAGCAGCGGATAGCCCAACGCCACCGCGCCCTCGTAGTCGTAGGGGCGCTGGCTGCCGCGATAGTTCTGCTGCCAGGTCTTTTCCAGATAGTCGGTGCCGATGGCGGCGTTCGACCAGACGTGCCCTTCACCCGAGACCTCGCCCGAGTCGTAGAAGTTGTCGAGCACGCCGAACTGCAGAGCCAGCTTGTGCTGGTTTGGCGTAATCGCCTCGCCGTACATGGCCAGGCTGGGGTCGCCGTTGGCGACAGGCTTGCCGTCTTGCTTCAGGTCGCCGAGGATCTGATCGTAGGTGCGGTTCTCCTTAATGATGTAGATCACGTGGCGGATGGGGTTGGGCGCGCCGCCGGCAAAAACAACCTTCTCATCGGCTGCCTTCATGCGGTTGGATGCGAGCACCGTTTCGGTCCACTGCGGCAGATTCTTCTCGATTTCAACCGGGTCCAGGGTGGCCAGAGAACCGTAGAGGAGCGTGGCGATGTAGGTGAAGGGCCTCAGCAGCCAGATTTTTTTTGTTGCCTCGGTGGGGGGCTGGGGCATGTTGTTGGGGCCGGCGCCCTTGCCTTTGCCGGTGGCCAGATAGAGCTTGCCGCCGGAGAAGGCCATGGAGATGGGCATCCATTCGGTGGGGATAAAGCCGAGGGGATCGACCATGGCCTTGCGGGCGGCTCGCGGCGTCAGCTTTTTCGTGTCTATCACGGCGATGGCGTCGCTACCCATATTGGCTACGTAGAGGCGGCTGCCGTTGGCGTTGACGGCCAGCGCTACCGGCTCGGCGCCGAAGTAGCTCTGGCGCGGCAGGCGGGTACTGAAGTAGCCCTTGACGGAAAACTGACCAGCGGTCACGTTGACGGCGGCTACGGCATCGCGGTTAGCCAGCGCCACGTAGAGCGTCTTGCCATCCGGTGAGAATTCCAATGCGCAGGGGTGAGTTCCGGCGGCGATGGCGCTGGAGGGTTTGAGCAGGGCGAGCTTGCGGCCCACCGTTCCCTTGGTCAGGTTGAGTTCGACGATCTCCGATGCGTTCCACAAGCCGACATAGGCGTGCGCGCCGTCTTTGGAGACCGCGAGGGCAATGGGATAGGTGGAGGGGACGGCATCGTTTTCGGCCAGATCAAAACGAGTTTCAATATTGCCGCTGGCGGCATCGAGGAGCAGAACGTCGTCAGAGAGGTTGTCGGCGACCAGGAGCTTCTCCGCGCCCGCGGAAGCGATGACTGCAATCGCCGCCGGGTAGGGAATGCCCTTGTCGCTACTCACTTCTTTGGGCAGCCTGGTCATTTTGCCCGGAGCGAGCTGCTGAAGTGGGAGGGGAATCAGGCGCTCGGGCGTGATCTTTCCTTCGGCAAAGCGGTACACTACAACGCCGTTGCCGGTCAGATCCTTGCCATTGCCGAGCGGGCCGGTGAGCGAGGCCATGGAGGCATAGAGGTGATTTCCGTCGCGGCTGAAGGCCAGGCCGGAGTAGAGCGTCTGCTTGGCGCGAATCAGCGTGCGAGAGTCGGGAAAGTCCATTACAACGCCGGTCTGGGTGTCGAGCACTGCCAGCGATTGCATGTATTGCGACTCGTAGACGCCGTAGCCGGCGTTCACCGTGACCACGTAGCGCGAGTCCGGAGAGACGGCCATGGAGATGGGCAGGCTGTTCAACCGCTGCGGATGCCCAGGAATCTCTCCGATCAACTGCTTGCTGGTGGGTAGATCAATGGTCTGCGCCGCAAGAACGCCGGCCGCAAGAACGAGGGCCGTATAGAAAATCGCTAACCGCGCCGTGGTGTGCATGACCAAACTTTAGCAAATGCATGGCTGCCCGCGCTTTACAGTCGTGTAACTCTGGGTTGGAATCGCCGCCAGTCCTTGGGCAGGCTGCCTTCGAGCTTCGCGCAGGAGGCGCGCCGGTCAGGGAACCGGCTGCACATTACCAAAGGCGGGGCAACCGTAATCAGGCGTTTTTTGCGGATTGTGCTTAGAATCTCCTCATGAACGACCCCATTGTTTCTCTTACCCAGATTCTTACTGACGTTGTCCTGCCGAATTTGAAGATCGTGCAGGTGAGCCAGGCAGAGCAGATTGCCGCCAACGACCGGCTGGAGAATGACATTGAGGAACTGCGCCTGCATCTGGAGTCGCAGTTTGCCCACCTCACTGCGCAGTTAACGGCCTGCCGCGCGGAGTTGGCGGCCGCGCAGGCGGCGTTCAATGCAGTGCATCCGCAGAACGGCGCGTCCGGGCCAGACCGCACCACGCTCATCCACTAAGCCGCGCCTGCGCCACCGGAGCGAGGACGCGGGGAGAGGTTTATCGAGTGGCCGTGACGCCTGCAATAATCTTGTGATATGCGTACAGTGCTCACCGCGGCGCGGCTTTGGAATGGGACCGGGCTGCTTGACCACCCGATAGTGGTGATCGAGGACGGATGGATTGCCTCCGTTTCTTCGCGTGCGGACAGGGATGCGCCCGGCGAGGCGCGGGTGCTCGACTTTCCCGGCGCGACGCTCGGGCCCGCGTTTTTTGACGTGCATATTCATGGGGCCATGGGCCACGACGTGATGGAGGCCTCGGTTGAGGCGCTCGACGCGATGGGCAGCTTTCTGGCCGCGCATGGCACGGGCAGCTTTCTGGCCACTACGGTGACCGCGCCGCTGGATGCAACGCTGCGGTCGCTTTCCAAGCTGGCAAAGCTGCTGGCGCGGCCGCCGGTTGAGGGACAGGCGCGGCCCATCGGCATTCAGCTGGAAGGGCCGTTTCTATCGCACGCCCGGCGCGGTGTGCAGCCGCCGGAGCACCTGCTGGCACCCGATATTGCCACTTTTGATCGATTATTTGAGGCTGCCGAGGGCCGCATCCGGCTGATGACGCTGGCACCCGAGCTGCCGGGCGCAGTGGAGCTGGCCGCGTACGCGATCAGCCGCGGGGTTCGCATCTCCATGGGGCACTCGGACGCTACCACCGCCGAGACCCGCGCGGTTATCGCCGCCGGAGCCGTCAGCGCGACGCATACTTTCAACGCCATGCGCGCGCTGGACCATCGCGAGCCGGGGATTCTGGGCGTGGTGCTTACGTGCGACGCGCTCTATGCGGAGATGATTTGCGACGGCATCCACACTGCGCCGGAGATGGTGAAGCTGTGGTGGAGGGCGAAGGGGCCGGAGCGCGCGATTCTGGTGACCGACGCGATCAGCGCCACGGGAATGCCCGACGGCGAGTACCAGTTGGGAGAGTTTGCGGTGCAGGTGGCCAACGGGCGAGCTATGGCCCGCGGAGTGCTGGCCGGCAGCGTGCTGACGCTGGACCGCGCCCTGGCGAATTTCATGGAATTCACCGGCGCGCCATTGGAGCAGGCTCTGCGGTTGGCGACCGTGAACCCGGCTTTGATGACTGGACTCGGCGATCAGGCGGGTTCCGTCGCCGTTGGAATGCCGGCGAATCTCGCGGCCGTGGATGGGGCGGGAAAACTGATGGGTTCCGTAGTGAACGGGCAGCTCACCTGCTGATTTGCTGACTCTCTGATGCGCTGACTGGCTAAAACATTTTTCGGAAATAGTGTAATCCAAAATTCATTGGCTTCCCACCCATTCCGCAGAACACCACCCCACGGACGAAGACCTGTCCGTGGGGACCCCGGTCCGCGGAATGGATGGGGCACAGAAGTTTATAGAAATAGCTAATACGCTCTAAAGCACGGCATTGGCCAGCCGCTGGGCGCGCCAAAGGGCGCCTTCCAAAGGGATTGCCGGCTCGCGGCTGACCGGCATCTGCGGCGCGGCGGCATGGAGGCCGGCGAAGAATGCTTCGCGCACCAGGGCCATATGCTCGATAATGCCGCCGGTCCAGGCTACCGGAACTTCGCCGGCGATATTGTGCTTGCGGCGCAATTTGGCGCGGACCAGCAGCACAAAGTCGACCAGGTCGGCCGCAGCCTGGGCAAGAACCTCCCGCGCAACCGGGTCGCCGGCCTGGGCCAGCTCACTGATGGCCGGGGCCAGCGCGGCAAAGTCCGGTCCGGGCGTGCTGTCGCCCAGGTTGACCAAGTCATCCAGCCTCGGCGTGCCCCAGATTTCGCCAATCTTTTCGAGGATTTGCGTCGGTTGCTCGCGATCCAGAGCCTTGAGCGCGCGGCGCAGGCTGTGCAGGCCAATCCAGTAGCCGGAGCCTTCATCACCTAGATGCGAACTCCAGCCTCCGGCGCTCTCGCGGCTGCCGTCAGGTGCGCGGCCAATGGTGTTGGAGCCGGTGCCGGCAATCTGCAGGATACCTGGGCCGCCGTGGAAGGCCGCGTCGAGGGCGATTACCTCGTCGCCGACGACCTCCGAACGCTCGACGCCAAAGTCGTGAAAGACTGCTGTGATCCATTCGACGACCCCCGGCATGGAGACAGAGGCCACGCCTACCGAGGCAGCGCGCACGCCGCTCACGCTGGCCTTGGCGTAGACCTCTTTAAGCAGAGCGCGCAGATTGGCTTCGGCAACTTCAGCGCCTACGCGCAGACGCTTGATGGAGCCGCTTTGGGCGTGAGCCAGAACTTGTTCACCCGCCACGATGGACGCGCGGGTGTGCGTTCCTCCGCCATCGATTCCCAGGACCACGTTCATGGTTTGCTTGCTCCTTGCCGGTAGGCAAACACCAGCTTATCGCATGGGGCGCGTGGCTGAGTAGGCAACATATGAGGAGGCGGTACTCACATCTTGGAACGGGTCTTTGTCGCCGCTTTACGCTGGCTCGTGGTTATTTTGGAAACGGAGATGCCGCAAAGTGAGAAGCCAGCGACAGGAAGCACATTTTGGTGAGAGCCCTGCTCAGGGAAGATAAAGACTTAATTAAAGACCTTAGAGCTTATCCGTAAATAGAGGAAAGAATGTAACGCTGGACTCCAGACCTGCTGTACTGGCGGCGTCTACTCCGTCAGACTTCTCCTGTGGGTCTGGAGACCCACAGGACAGCCGACCAGGAGGTCGGCGCTACCAATTTATGGATAAGCTCTTAGGCCCATTTTGCGAGGCGGGGAAGCCGTAGCAGTGGAATTATTCTCAAAAAATACCATAAACTATTTTGGATTTCAATAGTCCATTATGAATAATATATGGGATTTGGCGAGTCGAGCCGGCCAGCTATTTTGCCTCCGGACAGCCTGCGGAGCAGTCGCCAAAACGGCATTAGGATTTTCAAAATGGGTCTTGTGTATTTTCCCATCGAGCCATTGGCCGATTATTCATCGTTTTCCAGCGCCTCCGGCCTTATGTTGAGAGCACGGCTCTCCATTTGAGGGAACTGTCCGCCTATTCGGGGAGACAAGGGAAGCGATGACCGAGATATCCACCGGAGTGCTGACGCAAGCCGGCTCGCACCAGACTGGATCGAATAAGGGCCAGAGAACCGCGCTGAGCGTGGAGGCGCTGGCCCAGTCGTTTTTGGACAACCTGTTCTTTGTGCAGGGGCGGAGCGTCGAACGGGCGACGGTGAACGATCTTTACATGGCGCTGGCGCACACCGTCCGGGACCGGCTGGTGGAGCGGTGGATTTCCACGGTGAAAAACTACCAGGCGCAGGATGTGCGGGTGGTCTGCTATTTGTCGGCGGAGTTTTTGACCGGGCCGCACCTGGCCAACAACCTGATCAACCTGGGCATCTACGGGGAGACCGAGGAGGCCATGCGGCAGTTGGGCCTGGACCTGAGCGTGCTGATCGAGCAGGAAGAGGAGCCGGGACTGGGCAACGGCGGGCTGGGGCGGTTGGCCGCCTGCTTCATGGATTCGCTGGCTACGCTGGATATCCCGGCCATCGGCTACGGCATCCGCTATGAGTATGGAATCTTCGACCAGCAGATTCGCGACGGCTGGCAGGTGGAGTCGACCGACAAGTGGCTGCGGCTGGGCAATCCCTGGGCGCTGGAGCGGCCCGAGGACGCCTTTGAAGTAAAGATGGGCGGACGCACGGAGAAGCATACCGACGCCAAGGGCAAGGAGCACGTGGAGTGGATTCCGCAAAAGCTGGTGCGCGGGGTTCCGCACGATACGCCGATTTTGGGCTACCGCACCAACACCGCCAACACCATGCGCCTGTGGGCGGCGCAGGCGGTGGAGAGCTTCGACTTTGGCACCTTCAACCAGGGGGATTTCCTGGGCGCGGTGGCCGACAAGGTGGCCAGCGAGAATATCTCGAAGATACTTTATCCCAATGATGAAGGCACCCAGGGCAAGCAGTTGCGGCTGGCGCAGCAGTTTTTCTTTGTCTCGTGCAGCCTGCAGCACATCCTGAAGATACAGGACAAGGAGCACCGTCCGCTGGCCGAGTTGCATCGCAACTTCGCCATCCAGATGAACGACACGCATCCGTCGATTGCGGTGGCGGAGCTGATGCGGCTGCTGATCGACGAGCACGGGATGGAGTGGGATGCGGCCTGGAATGTGACCGGGCACGCGCTCTCCTACACCAACCACACGCTGCTGCCGGAGGCGCTGGAGCAGTGGCCGCGGAGCCTGTTCGGAGCGCTGTTGCCGCGGCACCTGGAGATCGTCGAAGACATCAACCGGCGGCATCTGGAGAATGTGCGCTTGAAGTTTCCCGGCGATGAGGGGCGCGCGCGGAGGCTTTCGCTGATCAATGAAGAAGGCGAGAAGTTCGTGCGCATGGCGCACCTGGCCGCGCTGGGCAGTCATGCCATCAACGGCGTGGCCGTGCTGCATACGGAACTGCTGAAGACGAATGTGCTCAGCGATTTCTACGCACTGACGCCGGAGAAGTTCAGCAACAAGACCAACGGGGTGACGCCCCGGCGCTGGATGCGGCTGAGCAATCCGCGGCTGGCGCAACTGCTGACCACGCGCCTGGGCTCGGGCTGGGTGCGGGATCTGGAAAAGCTGCGCAAGCTGGAGCCGCTGGTTAACGACGAGGAGTTCTGCGTGGAATGGCGCGCCATCAAGCGGCACAACAAGTTGCAACTTGCCGCCTACGTTCACGACCAGCTGGGACTTGCCATTGATCCGGATTCGATCTTCGACGTGCTGGTGAAGCGGCTGCACGAGTACAAGCGCCAGCACCTGCTGGTTCTGTACATCCTCACCCTTTACAAGCGCATTCAGCGCGACCCGGATACGGAGGTAACGCCCCGGACCTTCATCTTTGGCGGCAAAGCGGCGCCCGGCTATCGCATGGCCAAGCTGATCATCAAGCTGATTCACTCGGTGGGCGAGGCCATCAACTCCGACCCGCTGGTGCGGGGCCGGCTGAAGGTGGTCTTTCTGCCCGATTACAGCGTGAAACTGGGGCAAAGAGTGTATCCGGCAGCGGACTTGAGCGAGCAGATTTCACTGGCCGGCAAGGAGGCCTCGGGAACCGGTAACATGAAGTTCGCCATGAACGGCGCGGTAACCATCGGCACGCTGGACGGAGCCAACATCGAAATCCGCGAGGAGGTGGGCGCGGAGAACTTCTTTCTCTTTGGGCTGACCACCCCCGAGGTGGAGAGCCGCAAGCGGGCGGGTTACTATCCGCGCGCGATCTTTGAAGCCAACCCCATGCTCCACGAGGTTCTGGTCTCGCTGTCCAACGGCGAATTTTCGCGCGGCGACCAGCGGCTCTTCGAGACGCTGGTGAACTCCCTGCTGACCGCCGACGACTATATGCTGCTGGCCGATTATCAGGCTTACGTCGATTGCCAGGATCTGGTGAGCGCAGCCTATAAAGACCAGGATGCGTGGACGCGCATGTCGATCCTGAACGTGGCGCGCATCGGCAAGTTTTCCAGTGACCGGGCGATCCGCGACTACTGCGCGGATATCTGGAAGAGCTGGCCGGTGAAGATTCAGTTGTAGGTTGCTGATGAGACCCCGGCGGTTGTGGTATCTTTCCCGCATGGACCGTCGACGCTGGTTTTTCGCCGCTATTCTTTTCGTGATCGCCGCAACCCTCACTGCCGCACAGAATCCCGCTCCTACGCCGCCGATGGGGTGGAACAGTTGGGATGCGTATGGGCTGACCATCAACGAAGCTGACTTTAAGGCCAATGCAACCGTGCTGGCTGAGTACAAGCAGTTCGGCTGGCAGTATGTGGTGATCGATGAGGGGTGGTACATGGAGAACCCCTTCGGCGCAAACCTGGCGGAGAGGAAGTATCTGCTGGACGACAACGGGATTCTGATTCCGGTGGCGAGCCGGTTTCCATCGGCGGCGAATGGCGCTGGGTTCAAGCCGCTGGCCGATTGGGTGCACAAGCAAGGTCTGAAATTCGGCATTCATATTGTGCGCGGGATTCCCAAGCAGGCGGTGAAGGAGAATCTGCCCATCGCGGGATCGAGCTTTCACGCTACGGATGCCGCAGACCTCAACTCACCTTGTGGGTGGGATGAGGGCAACTGGGGCGTGGCGGACAATGCCGCCGGACAGGCCTACTACGACTCGATGCTGAAGCTCTATGCGGGCTGGGGACTGGACTTCATTAAGGTGGACTGCATCAGCGACCACCCCTACCGGCCCACGGAGATTCGCCAGATTGCCGAGGCGATCAAGAAGACGGGGCGGCCGATTGTGCTGAGCCTTTCGCCGGGGCCGACGCAACTGGAGCACGCGGCAGAGGTGGCCGAATTGGCGCAGATGTGGCGCATCACCAACGATCACTGGGATGGCTGGACGTTCCCCCGCCATTCCGGCGACGACGAGTTTCCCTTCGGCCTGCGGGGCGAGTTCGACCGGCTGGCCAAGTGGTTTGTGTATGCCAAGCCGGGCAACTGGCCGGACGCGGATATGCTGCCGTGGGGCTGGCTGGGGCCGCATCCGGGCTGGGGTGAGCCGAGGCAGTCGCGGCTGACGCACGACGAGCAACAGACCGAGTTCACGCTGTGGGCGATGGCGCGCTCGCCGCTGATCCTGGGAGCGAATCTGACCAGGCTGGATGAGTTTACCAAGTCGCTGATGAACAATCAGTCGATCCTGTTCATGAATCAGAATGTGACCTACAGCCATCCGGTCGATCTGACGAGCCTGGGGGCCGGTTTTGAAAACGCGCGGGTGTGGCGGGCAACGATCAATGCTCCGGGAGCGAGAAATTACGCGGAGTTCTTTGCTTTTTTCAACCTGGACGACGAGCCGGTAACACTGCGCGTGAGTTGGGCGCAGCTTGGCCTGGAGGGGAAGAAGCACCTGGCCCAGAATGTGTGGAGCGAGGGCGGCTTCAAGGAATCGAAGGAAGTGACGGTAACCTTGCCGGCTCACGGAAGCACGGTGTACGAGATTCGATAAGAACGCAGTTCGAGGATTGTAGTTTCCCAGGTCTCAAAATCGGGACTTGGGGCACCCACTAATCGCACGCGCGCTTATGGTTTGGCGGCGCTGAGTTCGTCCTTGTAGACCTTGCCGCCCTTCATCACAAACGAGACATGTTCCAGCGACTCGACGCGCTCCAGAGGATTGGCGGCGACGGCGATGAGGTCGGCGTACTTTCCGGCTTCGAGGGTGCCCACGTCGTGGGTGCGGTCGATAAGGTCGGCGGCGCTGGAGGTGGCGGCGCGGATGGCCCCGGCTGGGGTCATGCCGAATTTGACCATGTAGTCGAACTGTTTGGCGTTGTCGCCGTGAGGATAGACGCCGGCATCGGTGCCGAAGGCGATTTTTACGCCCGCGGCCACTGCCTTGGCGAAGTTCTCGCGCTGCAGGCGGCCCAACGACTTTTCCTTATCGACACTCTCCTTGGGCAGGCCGAACTCGACTGCCTTGCCGAGGATGTAATCGTCGTTGTAGATGTCGGCGACCAGATAAGTGCCGCGGGCCTTCATCATTTCGATTCCCTCGGCATCGATGAGGCTGCCGTGCTCGATGGAGTCGACGCCTGCGCGCACCGCGTCCTTGATTCCCTGTGTTCCGTGGGCGTGCGCGGCGACCTTGCGGCCGGCGCGATGAGCCTCATCGACGGCCATCTTCATCTCTTCATAGGTGAGCTGCTCGGCGCCGGGCTTATCGCCCAGGGAGAGCACACCGCCGGTGGCCATGACCTTGATGAGATCCACGCCGAACTTGATCTGCTCGCGGACCAGGTGGCGAACCTGCTCGGGGCCGTCGGCTAGCTGATAGCCGCGCTCAGCGGGATACATGCGGTTCTCGACGCCGGGGGCAAAGCTATTCATATCGCCGTGGCCGCCGGTGATGGAGATGGCCGGACCACTGGCTACCACGCGGGGGCCGGGAAAGAGGCCTTCGTCAATGGCGCGCCGCAGATCGACGGCAAAGAAGGGCTGGGAACCCACGTCGCGTACGCTGGTGAAGCCGGCCTGGAGGGTTTTGTTGGCGTTGACCACGCCGTTAAAGCCGCCCATGAAAGGGGTTGTACGCACCTCCCAGATAGGGTCGTAGTGGTCGGCGCGGGCCTCCAGATGGGTATGGCAGTCGATGAGCCCCGGCAGCACCCAAGCCTGGGAGAGATCGACGACCTTGGCCCCGGCAGGAATGGGCACCTGGACGGCGGGCGCAACTTTAGTGATGCGTTCGCCTTCGATGACCAGCACCATGTTATCGCGCAGGTCGTCGCTGGTGGCGTCGAAGAGATGACCGGCCTTGACGTAGACCGTGGGCATGGCGTTTTGGGCCATGGCGGCGGGCAACGCGAGGGTCAGTACTCCGAGAGCAAAAATCAAGCGGAAGATCAAGGTAGGCTTACGATTCACGAGGCACTCCTTCACGACACGATGGTCTTATGCATTATAGAAACTGCGCGTCCGCCGCGATGGAAAAAATGCAGACAATGCGCATGGCCGAATGCCGGCAGGTATGCCCGGATTTGCCTGTCACCGCCCTCCTGACTTTAATGTGAGAAACTAATTGGGCCGGAAAATGGCCGCGATAAGATGGCCTGTTCCTGGAGGATTACAGAATGCCTGTACTTCGTTCGTTTTTTATTGCACTCTCTCACAATCGCGCTCTGCGGCGCTTCAGCGAACGCTCCCTGGTGGGCAGACGGCTCAGTTCCCGGTTTATAGCCGGCATGGAGATCGACGACGCCCTGCGCGTGGCCGCAGAGGTCAACCAGCAGGGCATGAGCGTTACGCTGGATTCGCTGGGCGAGAGCGTGACCTCGGAGACCGAGGCCAGGGCCGCCGCCGAGGTTTACCACAAGCTGCTGGATGCGATTGCCGCGCGCAAGCTGAACGCCAACATCAGCATGAAGCTGACGCAGATGGGGCTGAACCTATCGCCCGCGCTGGCCGAGAGCATTGCCGAGAGCGTGGTCCAGCACGCCAGCAAAACGGGCAGTTTTGTGCGCATCGACATGGAGGATTCGTCGCTGACGCAGGTGACGATGGAGATTGTCGAACGGCTCCATGCCAAGCCTGAACTGCGCGGAGCGATTGGCATCGTGATCCAGGCCTATCTTTTCCGCTCACAGAAGGACATCGAAGAACTGATCGCCAACGGCATTCGCGTGCGGCTGTGCAAGGGCGCCTACCAGGAGCCGGCGGAGATCGCGTTTCCGCGCAAGGCGGATGTGGACGCTAACTTTATCAAGCTGGCCAATTTACTGCTGGCGAGTTCGGAGTACCACGGGTTGGCGACGCACGACGACGCCATGGTTGCCGCGGCCAAGCGCTACGCCAAAGAGCACGGGATCGATCGCAGCCATTTTGAATTCCAGATGCTGTATGGGATTCGGCGCGATTTGCAGCGCAAGCTCGTCGCGGAGGGCTACAAGGTGCGCGTGTATGTTCCCTTCGGCAACGACTGGTATCCCTACTTCATGCGAAGGCTGGCCGAGCGTCCGGCGAACGTGCTGTTTTTGGCGAAGAACTTTTTCCGGTTCTAAAACGGCTGGGAGTGCTTTGAAAGGGCGTAGCTGAAGCCGTGCCCTTTCAAAGCGAAGAGTCATCGCAAGTCAAACCGACTCGACGGAATCGATCTTCCGGGCGATTTCGTTGGTCAGGGTTTCAACCGTGGCATGGAAGAGCCTGCGCTCCCGCTCGGGCAGTTCGTTTAGCAGATCGGGAAACGGCGTGACCTCGCAGCCGGAAAACGCGGCGCAGCCGACGGTGTCGGCCATGCGGCAGCTCATATTGATCAAGTCGGCCATGACCCAGGGGCCCTCTTTCTGCCGTGGCGCATGATGCTCGGAGACAATGGGTTCAAACTCCGGGGGCATCTTCCAGTCCGTGATCAGTTGCCGGCCGGCCTCGCAGTGATCCCATCCGAACAGCTCCCTCTCGGCTTTGAGAATGCTTGCGGGAGAGCCGCTGTGAACCCCTAGCAGGAGACTGTACTCCTTGGGCCGGATCACGGCCAGCGCCAATCGCCCGATGTCGTGCATCACTCCTGCGGTGAACGCCACGTCCCGGTCGAGGAAGCCCACGGAAGCCAGTTGGTCGGCGATCAGGGCACAGGCCAGGTTGTGGCGCCAGATGGCCCGCATGGCCGGCTGGTTCAGCGCACTTCCCATGTACGCGCGCACGCCGACAGTCATGCAGAGCCCTTGCAGGTTATTGGCTCCCAGCACCGCGATGGCCTGCATAACGCTGCTGGCGGGGAACCGCGGCGCATATAAGAGCGAATTCGCGATGGTGAGTACTTCGCTGGCAAAGGCCGGATCGGAGGAGATCAGATCGCTCAACTCGTGCAGCTGCACATTCTCATTGTTGGCCAGTTGCAGAACCCGGAGGGCGACCTGAGGAAAGGGTGGGAGGCGGAGATGTGCCCAGGACGGAGTGATTGCCTCGTTCCATCGTCTCTCATTCTGCAACATCTAAGTTTCCCTTCGTTCCGGCGACCAGCGCGAGCCGGAGGCTCTTCTGCCCATGCCGCGCGCCGGGTGTGAACCATGCATCACGCACCGCAGAAGAAATGCCTGTTACTAGTCTTTTCGGCACGCGGAGAGATTCCTTGAGCGTGCCTGTTTAATGAGAGATATCTAATCATTGCGCCGCGGCGGGAGCGGTCTCCCGGCGCAGGGAGACCTTTGTGCTGGAATCGTTGCTGCCCGGAACCGGCTACGACGTGCACATCAGCAAGCTGAAGCTGCGGAACGCGCAACATTCTATCCAGCCGCCGCGGCGCTATCACCCGGAGGTTTATGGCTGATTGCGGACTTTCATTCTTAGCAGAACCGGGTGCTTCATCCCTGTGACGAATGTTGTCGCAAGGATGGAGCACCATGAAACTAAGCATCAAATCGACGGGTCGCGCCTTACGCTTTCCTTTTTTTGTGCGCCAGGCGGGGAACCACGATGAGGGTGATCGCGAAGAGGAAGATGGCGGCGGCGATGAACTCCAGGTGGCCGAGGCGCAGATCTTCCAGGAGCAGTTTGGCGGCAACCAGCCCCAGCGTGGCGTAGGCGATGCGCGTCAACTCGACGCGGCGCCAGCGGGAGCCGGCAAAGGCCAGCGCAAGAGCCAGGGCGCAGAGGATGAGTGTGCGACTGAATGCAACGTAAGGCACATCGGGAGCTATGCCGCGTGCTGTGAGGTACAACAGGCCCTCGACCAGAAGCGCGGCTAGCGCGAAGACCGCCAGAGCTGCCGTTGCCAGATGAAGAAGCTGCGCTTTCCAGCGCTCCGGAGGAAGACGCTTGCCGGCTGCGAAGCATAGAAACGCGCAGAGTGAGACGATGGAGACGCCTGCGTCCAGCCTCGCGGGTATGGTTCCGGCCAGCGCATGGAAGGCATACTGCAGCAGTCCCGACACAACCGCTGCCACGAGCAGAAACACCAGGCCATGAAACCGAAGCGTCAGGCGAGTTGCGAGAAGGGTGGCGGCAATCGCGGCCAGGCCCAAGGATACCGATAGCCAGAAGGGCGGCAGGCAGAGCAGGCTTCCAGCCAGAAAGAGGCCCGCGGCCCACGCGGCAAAGACGTGGAAGTTGCGGCCATCGGCGGCTTTGCTCAACAGGAGAAAAGCTGCAACGTAAGACGCAGCCGAGAAGAGCAGGCAAACCACACCCAGGACGATTGCTGCGTTGCCCGGCGCAAAGTAAAGCACGCTCGACGCTGCCAGCAAGAACGCGATCATCGCCTGGCCGGTTTCAAAGACGGTGATCTTCTGCCCGAGCATCATTGTGCGTAGAACGACGCTAACGCCATAAATGAGTAAGAGGAGACAGCCGGGCAAGAGCAAGGTTGCCACGCCCAGCGAGGGGTAATCCAGTCGCGTGCTTGTGGGGCTGGAGTAGATAAAGATCAGAGCCCAGATGGCGGCATCGGCGGCCAGGGCCGGTAAGAATCGCACGCTCTGCTGGAGGTTGCGCGCAGCAGCGTACTCCGAGATCAGCGCCATCCAAAGCAAAGAGGCGATAAAGGGTAGGAGCTGGTGCGTGGCGACCGATAAGGCAAGTGCCGCGGCGGCCGCAGTGGAATTGGCCACCCAGAGGACCGGCGCTCGATCTCGTTTCCATGCCAGTGCGGTGGCCACAGTCACGAATATGGCCAGGATAACGGCGGTGGCCGGCGCGGGCAAGACCTTGAAGCTCAGGGTCAGCTCCCAGAGCATGGGAGCGAGAATCAGCGCCGAGGTGCCGGCGTAGACGGTGCTGGAAAACCACTCTTCCGCCGGGACGCGCGCCGCAGCCACCAGCCACAGAAGCGCGTAGACGATGGCGACGGCGGCAATCGCCAGCCGGGGCAGCGAACTGGACTCGGCCACGGCGCGCAGCAGGTAAGCGCCGGCAATGCCTAGCATGGCCTTGCCCAGAACGGAGAAGGCGCCGCCGGCCTGCGCCAGGGAGAGCCCTTCGCCGGCCTCGGCTGAAGGAGGAACGAGCGGCTCCGGCGCGATAGGCGCAGCGGAGGGGTGTTCCAGCGCATCGACGCGACGCTCCAGTGTTGCCAGGCGCGCCGTGAGCTGTTCGAGTGCGTCGGGAAGATCGCCCATAAGTTCCACCCGAAGAAAAGCAGACCGGCGCGCGTTAGTCTCCGGCGGCCGGGGCGTGCGCGCTATTATCAGGCCACGGCGGCAGCAGCTTCACCAGCACCCACAGGAAGACCAGCGGCAACAAGGTCAACGCGATCGCCACCAGCAGGCCCTCCTTGGTCACCAGACCCATCTTGTAGGTCGTGTAGCCGAGAAAACTCTTGGAGAACAACTGTCCGCCGATCACCACATTCCAGCGCATGGCGAAAATGCCGATCATAGCCAGGCATCCGGAGATAACGTAGATGCGCTTGCGGGCAATCTCCGGCAGTGTCACTACTTGTGTCAGGAAAAGAAGAGCCAGCGGCGTGACCGTTCCTAGCAGGATCTGGACTACGATCTGCGAAAAGTAGAGCTGCGTGTGGACCATAAAATTCAGGCTGCGGAAGGATTCGTCGGCCTCGTAGATGCGGTGCACCAGGTCCAGCATCTCCAGGCTGAAGTCGATGATGAAGATATAGAACATGTACATGGCGATGGTGTCCACGCAGCGCATGTCGATCTTTTGCCTGCGCAGCCTGGTTAGCGCCATGTACAGCAGCATGACGCAGGCGATCCCCGACACCATGGCCGAGAAGATGAACACCACCGGCATCAGCGGCGAAGACCACCAGGGATTGGCCTTGATGGAGCCAAAGATGAAGCCCACATAGCCATGCAGCATGAAGGCCGAGGGAATGCCGATCAGCGTGACGATCCAGCCCACCTTGTCGTCAATGGCCAGCGCGCGCTCACTGATG
>Ga0371490_1000963_pt1 | contig 16490 bp, 12 predicted proteins | sample MB2SIPfraction_FD_207959 | JGI IMG/M metagenome (GOLD analysis project Ga0371490, IMG submission 207959) | Lab enriched peat soil microbial communities from McLean, Ithaca, NY, United States - MB28FN SIP fraction | ecosystem: Environmental > Terrestrial > Soil > Wetlands > Peat | place: USA... | reverse complement strand
TGTGGAGCCCGAAGAGGTCGCTTTTGAGGCCGGAAGGCCTGGAGCCGTCCGACAAAGCCCAGGGTACAATAATTGAAATTTTGCGGTCGCCGACCGGGAACAACGCATTCGAACCTCTAAGCACGCTTGGGTCGGCGACCGCAAAACTTCAAATATCTTTGGCTAGTTTTAACCATGTCATCCGATTCTAGCGCGCCCCCGGCTTGAGACTGCCAGGTTTGCTACATTGTCCGGGAGGCTTCGGACCCCGCGACGCAGCGCGTCCGGCGCCCGCTCCCGTGGAATACCTGCGGCGAAACGCAGGGCTTAATCACGAACTATCCATATTAAGCAGTGAACTTTGCAATTTCATGTCGCGACCTGAAGCCACCCTGAGGCTACCTTCAAGCTACCCTCAGGCTACCCTCAGGCTCCCCCGAGGCTTACCCTGGGCGGCAAGGTCCAACGGGAGAGCGCCGCGCGTCGTCGTTTTGGAAAGATCGGGGAGGTGAAGCGGGGAGCGTCTGAAGCGCGGAGGCGAGGGGAGGAGCGGGAGCAGAAGGCAGAAGGAAGAATGGAGAATGCAGAATGACGGGCTTTGGCAAACCGCCCTGCCCCGTATGCCCATCCCGCCAGCCGGACGCTAACCGCACGCGTGCTATGTGGACCCGCTCGTTGCCCCGTCTGCCAAAACCACATGCGCGTCGTCGCTAGGAAAACGTGCTCACGGACTGAGACGCATCCCCACGCTGCCAGGCCGGAATACCGGAGTGCGTCTGCACACCGCCGTTTCGGGCTTGGGCCAGGGTCCGACCGCGCCTGCTCGCGGCCAATCTGTGCCCGGACTGCGTACCCCTCCTGCCAGAACGCCGTGCCCCAAGGCCAAGACCGCCCAAGAAAACGGCGAGAATTGCCGGTTGACATCCCGGCACCCCCCTGTCAATATCGCGCCATGCTTGGTGAGCCCAAAAACCAATTCTCCCTCACCCGCGCAGCGCTGAGTACATGCGGGCGCGCCAAAAAGCAAATACCTATCAGTCCGAATGAAGCCTCAAGCAAAGCGACGTTCGCTTGCTGTGGGCCAGACCGGCTGCGCTATGTGCAGTATGGATCGTTCCACGTTCAAGGGCGTTGCTTGCTACGAAACCGAGCCGAAAAGTTATGAGAACAAACCCTGCCAGTAGTCGTTCCCCTCGAGCCTTCACCCTCATTGAGTTGTTGGTGGTTATCGCCATTATTGCGATCCTGGCGGCGCTGCTCCTCCCGGCGCTGAGTCGGGCCAGAGCGAAGGCGCAAGGCATCCAGTGCATGAGCAACAACAAACAAAAAATCACGGCTTGGATTATGTACCAAGGCGATTTTCGGGACATGTTTCCGCCCAACGCAAATGAGTCAACTGCCGACATTGTCAATGACGCCAGTTGGGTCAAAGGGATTCTGAACTGGACCGCTGGCAATACAGACAATACGAACCTGAACTTGCTTGTTTACGACACCACGTCCGTGCTGGGCCCCTACTTAGCGAAGAACGCCGGCGTCTATAAATGCCCTGCGGACGTTAATACCTGTTTGATTGGTAACCAGAGCTTCCAGCGTGTGCGCGGTAGTTCCATGAACGGCTTTGTAGATGGCGCGAGCCCCTCCTATTTGGCCGGCTGGAATGGTGAGATGGCACAAAACTGGCGGGTTTACGCCAAAGCGACGGACGTAATCAATCCCGGCCCCTCGGCCCTGTGGGTGTTTGTGGACGAGCACCCGGACAGCATCAATGACGGCTGGCTGATCACCGTGACGCAAAACACCCAATTTCAAGCTCCCGCCGACTGGGAGGACATGCCCTCCAGCGTCCACGGCGGTGCCTGCGGTTTTGCCTTTGCCGACGGCCACGCCGCCATCCATAAGTGGCAAAGCGCCTCATCCGTTGTGCCGGTGAAGAAAGTGTCGCATAACGGTGACTTTCCTGTTGGCGGCGACACGAGGGACATCCTGTGGATGATCCAGCATACTTCGGCGCCGAAGTCGGGGGCGGTATTCATAGGCTACTGAATGAGTTCTGGCCCGATGGGAAGGCCATGGGACCAGCGGGTGTAATTAGAACTGTCGAGCAAGTGTCAGTTCCCACTATTGACACTTTTGGATGCGCCAAATTTCACCCGTTTGGCAATGGGAAACCCCAAAAGTGGGCCGGCCCTGCCACCCGGAAGCGGCGGAAGCCGAGGAGACGCCAGGCGCCACCCTTTCCCGAGTCCGTGATACACCGCGAACTGGCGTTCCAGGCCCAAATTCCCCGGCAGAGACGACAAAGGGTTCTAGCCAATCAACTCCGCCGTGGGGCGCTTAATTCCCCCGTCCAAGTCAGTCCTCACTCTTGACACTAGTTTCCGGAGGTTTGGTGTTGAGAGGTTCGGGCCCCGTCAATGTCGCCAGGACTTTGGCGGTGTCGCCGTCCAACAGGGGCGCGACGGGCAGTTGGAGGCCAGGGAAGACGCGGCTGTGCAGCACGCCTTGTGCGTCCGGCAATTGCGGACAGTAGTCGTCCTCTTCCAGGCAGAACCATTCCAGGCGGGCTTCGGCCACCAGCCAGACCAAGTATTCGCGCACGCCGTTGCGGCAGTAGGCCCGCCGTTTGTCCCGCAGGTCAATCGAGGCGGAACTGGCCGCCACTTCCACAATCAATTCCGGCGGGCCGGCAAGGTAGCCGGCTTCGTTCACACGGCTCAGTCCGCCGTGTTCGGGCAGGCGGCGCAGCAGGGCATCGGGCTGCACGGTGTTTTCAGGGTCAAGGATGACAGTGGCGTTGGTAAGGGCTTCGGTTTCCGGGTGTCGGCTGGCGTAGGCGCCAAGCCAGAGTTGAATCAAATTGTCAGGTTTGGCGTGACGGACACTGACGGGTGAACCCATATAGACGACTCCTTCGATCAACTCGGCCTTCTTCACCTGCGGCATGTACTCGTAGCGGCGCAGGAATTCGCGGGAGTGCAGCAACTCCCCGCTTTCCAACGGCAGCGGTCGGTTGGGGGGACTCCCAGCCGCACTGGGCTTGCTTCCAGCGGCTAACATAAGTGAGGAAATTTAGTCGAGTTCCGACCGGTTGACAAGACCAGCTTTTCGGCCCCAAACTCAACGTTGCCTCGGCGCATCCTGGAGATGGTCCGCGAAGGCACCGACTCCGGCCTCACCTGCGCAGCGCTCAGTACATGCGGGCGCGCAAAAAGCAAATTCCTATCAGTAAACCGCCGCTATGAAATGAACCTGAGGCGGATCTTCGTTTGCGCCCTTTGGTGCTCATCACGTATTTAGATCATTCCGCTGAAAAGGCGTCACGGGCGGAATCGACAACCAATTAGGCCCAAGCACTTCCGTGCGGCGGGTCGAGGGCTTCAAAATGCACCGATGTTCTGGTTCGATCCGGAAACGTCGCAGGGCTGCGTCACTGCCCGGCGATTGCCGTCATTTCGAATGTCGCAGCGTGCCCGTCCATATAGACTGTGTTCTTGCCCGACTTGGGCGGACGCGGATGGAAGTCGTCGTAGTCGAGTAACAGTGGAATAGTTGGAGCGTTTTGCACCAAGGTGGCATTCGTTTTCCAGATGATCACGCCGTTCGAAGAAATGCCAGCCCCAAAGGAACCCAGGGACGCCTGCACATCCACCCGCTTGCCGTTGAGCGCGGTGTTCCACTGATAGCTCGATCCCTCCACCTCGAAGAACCAGTCGTTGTCCGCAGGACACTTGAACACCCGGGCGCTGCTGTTGGTCGCGGCGATTTTTCCTACGTAGGGGCCGAGCACGTCGCAGATGCGCGGCAGGGGCGGATCGGTCGGCGCGCTCGGCAAGAGCGCCGCCGCCGGCAGCTTGCCGTCGTTGTCTTCGGTGTAGAGCCGCGTTGCGATTCCCAACTGCCGGAGCTGGCTGATGCAGGTGACGTTGCGCGACTGTCTTTTGGCGCGGCTAAAAACCGGCAGCAGCAGCGCAGCCAGGAGGCCAATAATAGCCATCACCACGAGCAATTCAATCAAGGTGAAGGCGCCCCGTTGTGCCTCTCCGGAACGCAAAGGTCGGTAAACCGTGTTCATGTCAAAGCAAAGCTGGTGCCAACTATTTTCGGTTCTTGAACGCCTCGACCGCACGATCGTGCGCCGCCCGGGCCTCGGGACTCAGGCTAAAGCGATTCGTCAGTGACGCCTGAATGAACTGGTCAAAGGTCGTATTGGCTTGCGTGCCCAAATACAGGTTCTCCATGCCCGTGTGAAGCAACTTGATGCCCCCACCCTCCACTGGCGATTTGCGCAAGGTGAATATGGTCACCCAGCGAGCATGAGCAGCTTTCGCGATCCGGTCGGCCTCCTCGGCGGTAGCCGGCGCCGGAGTGGCTAGATCGAGCCCGGAAGTCAACCGCGTTTCCGCCAGCAGTCGTTCGGGGGCGAGCACACCCTCGGCAATACCTTCGCTCATCGCTTGCTGGACAATCCCATGTTCCTCGGTCTCGAATACTTTGACATTCGGGTCCCCTCGTGCCTGGCGCTCCAGATTCTGCTGCACCTGCTTCTGCCATTTGGCCGCGGCGTTACCCTGCAACACTACTGTCATGGAAACGAGGTCAGAAACAACGCGCTTGCCTCGCCCGGCACCGCCCCCGCCACCGCCGCCGCCCCCGCCGCCCCAGCCGCCCAGGTTCTGGCCGTAAGAGACCACCATGATGTTGGCTCGGAGTGGCCTGGCGCTCAAGTTGGTCCAGCCTCCGGTCTCTAGTTCCGTTCCCTCGTGCAGGACATCCAGCAATCGCCGCAGCGCCGGCTCGGAGCCATACACCGCATAGTCAATGGTCCAATAGGCGCCGGAGTGCACGGACAAATCATCTAGCGCCTGCTCCAGCCGCAGGTGCTTGAGGTCCAGCGCCGCCGACAGGGCGAGGTGTCTATCCCAAGCAATCCGTTTCCCGCTCTGGCGTTCAAGCGTGCCGATGAGGTCATCCGGAGGCGTCCTGGCCGCTTTGACGGCGACCGTCGCGGTGCCGGCAGCGGCAAGCAACACCCCGGCCCCGACGGTCACCGCCGTCTTGGCCTTGGCCCACGCCATCAATTTCAAAATGCCTTTTGCCATTGCCCAAGTCGGGCTAGCTCCTACTCCCTTGGCGAGGGCCACCGCGCTAATTGACGCGGTGAGCCCCGCGGGCGCAGCTTGAGCACCATAGGTGGCGAGCGCCGCGACCAAGGCAATCGAAGGCACCACTACGCCCCGCCGGGCGAAAATCGCCCGGAGCTTCTCCAATGCGCGGGAAAGACGCTTCTTGGCTGTGTCCTCGCTGAGGCCAAGGGCTTGCGCCACCTCCTTGTGGCTCTTGTTTCCGAAAAACCGGATCATCACCACCTCGCGGTCCATTTTGGACAGCCGGTCGAGAGCATCGTTGAGATACGGTGAGATTTGATCCCAAACGGTTTCGGCTTGGTGGGGTTCGAGGGTCGGTTCCATGGTTACAGCTTCCTTTTCATAGCGGCGGCGGCACGTCTCCTCACGCACCAGGTGCAGAACGGCGTAGCGCGTGGCCCGAAAGAGCCAGCCATACAAGACGGTTTGCCTGGGAATCCGCCCCGCCTTCTGCGCCAATGCGATGAATACGGTCTGCGTGACCTCCTGCGCCGCCTGGGGATTTCCCACCTGTCGCAGGGCGGCGTGATAGACCATCCCCGCGTATCGGTCCACCAACGCCCGGAAGGCGTCTTCTGAGCCCCGGCTCGCGTATTCCTCGAGTAGTTGCCAGTCGTCCATAGCTCGACTCGTTCACCATTAAACACCGGCTCGATGAGAAAAGGTGACAACTATTTTGACCCAGGCGACAACACTCCCGTAACGCAGTTATAAAATTGGCCCCGCAGCCCTGACGGCCCTGCGGACTACCGTGATCGAATCCTCTGCGCCGCTTGGACAATTACCGGCGCTCACAACCTACTGCTCAGAAGGAGCCTGCGAACCCGCTAAGCCAGGTTAACAAGCGCTCTTCTTGCCATAGGCAGGCTCCCTTGCGGGCTGGGAGCGGTGCGCGATCCCAAAATCCCATAAAGCCCGAACGTGAAGGGGTCGCCCATGAGAATGTCCTGTTTCCGCCGGACGCTGTCCACCCCAGTCAGTGCGATGACTCCTTCCGGCAGCCCAGCCTCGACGACCCGCGCCTCCTGACCAGCCGCCGTATCGTCTTCAACCTGTCGCGGCCCTGGTCAGCGCAGGAAAAGCCGGGCGGCGGCATCGGCAAAGCGCAGGCCCTGGCGGGTGAGCTGGAAGCGGTCGGGCAGGATTCGCCCCCAGCCTTGCTGCACCAACTGGTTCATGTCGTCCGCCCATTCGCGGCGCAGGTCGTAGCCGGTTGTCTGGAGGAACTGCTCAAACGGCCAGCCCTCGACCATGCGGAGGCCGAACGCCGCTGTTTCGGCTGCGCGGGCCAGCGGGGCCAGCTCTTCGTGCGATTCGACGGCGCGTTGCCCGTGCTCGAGTTGCTCGCAGTAGCGTTGCGTGTCAGACCAGCTCCTGGTCCGCACGCCGCGGACGTAGGTAGTTGCACTGGGACCGAGCCCGTAAAATGAACCGCCTCGCCAATAATTGACGTTGTGGCGGCAGGCGTGGGTGGGGAGGTTGATACTTGATGGTTGATAGCTGATTGTGCTGTCCTGGGCGAAGTTGGCCACTTCATATTGCTGGAAGCCGGCACCAGTGACGTACTCGACGAGTTCGTCGTACATGGCATAGGCTAGGTCTTCATTCGCATCGAGCTTGCCGGCCCGGAGTTGTTCGTGGAGGGGCGTGTCTTCCTCGTAGATGACCTCGTAGCTGGAGAGGTGTTCGCTGCCCATAGCGATGGCCTCGTTCAGGGTCTCACGCCAGACCTCGACGGTCTGCCCGGGGATGGCAAACATCAGGTCGAGGTTCAGATTGTCGAAGCCCGCCTTTCGCAGGATGTCGAAGGACTTGAAGGCCATCTGGCGGGTATGAACGCGTCCAAGGCGGTCGAGCAGGGCCTTGTTGAGCGATTGCACTCCCATCGAGATGCGGTTCACGCCGCCAGAGCGGAGCAGTCTGGCTTTGTCGTGGGATACGGTCGCCGGGTTGCATTCCACCGTCCACTCCCCTGCCCCGCCCAGGCCGAGCTGCTCCATCGCGCTGAGGATTCGCTCCCATTGCCTCAGATTCAGGAGTGAGGGTGTGCCGCCGCCAAAGTAGATCGTGCGCGGCCTCAAGTCGGCTGCCACCAATTCCAGCTCACGGAGAAGCGCCCCCACATAGCGCTCAATCAGTTGAGCGCTGGAAGCTTCGGAGTAGAAGGCGCAATAGGAGCACTTGCGCGCGCAGAAGGGCACATGGACGTAGAGACTTTCAATCGGCTCGGCAGACCGCTCGGCCATAGCGGAAAGTAACGCCACCCACGTGGATGGCCAACCCAAAAGCCTACCGCTCGATGATGGGACTTCGGCAGTAAAGCGAAAAGACGGCTTACGACGCGTTCAGGTGCTGGCGCTGGACATTCTGGGCCTTGGGCCCCTTTTCGCCAGCAACGACGTCGAAAACGACCTCTTCGCCCTCATTCAGCGTCTTGAAACCAGTCCCCAGAATCGCCGTATGATGCACGAAGACATCCGGCCCACTTTCCTGCGTTATGAAACCGAACCCGTGCTTGTTATCGAACCACTTTACTTTGCCACTGGCCATAGCATTCCTCTCCCGAGCGCCTGAGGGCGCCCACCCGAAGGAGCGATTGACACATGCAACCTTTCAGCGTGTGACCATCAACCGCCTCCGGAGCCACGCAAGCCTCAAACTGGGCCTGAGGATATAGCCCCGTGATATGGCGGTCAAGCGTTGGTTTTCGGTTTTCGGGGTCACTCGACTTGGAGGGCCTGGTCGAGTATCTGGGGCAGTTGGTTCAAAATGGTCGTTTCGCTGACCACCAGAGTGGCCCCCGCCGCCTGGGCGGCCGCTTGCAGCTCGGCAGCGCCTTCCGGGCTAAAGGCAACCACGGGCAGATGTCTGGTCGCTGCGTTCTGTTTCAGTCTCGCGAGCACGGCACAGACGTCATCCCCCCTGGATTCCAGGTCGGCCAGCACCAGGAGCGGCTTGGCTTGCTCGGCGCATTCCACCAACCGGCTCGCCTCCGCGATCGCCTGGACGCGGTAATTAAGGTCCTGGAGTCGGTTGACGATCTGGCTGCCCGGCAGTAGCTTCTCATACAGAACGAGGGCAAGCGGTTGCGTCATGCAGTTAGCTTGGAATAGGGGACGGCGAATTGCAAAAGGAATCGTGCAAAAGGCCTTGAATGGCCCGGATGTGGGGTGTCTCCAGGCCCTATTGGCGGACCTGGATTTAGAGGTTGACTCTTCTCGGCAAAACCCTTAGTTTTCTTGCCAGAACGGTCTGATAGCTGGTTCGCCAGCCCGCCAAAGTCGGAAGAGCTTAATCTGCCGACTTTTTTGTTCCCCTCGGGGGAGGGCCGTTGAAGACATATGAACGCCGACTTTTTAGCAGTGCTGGAATTCTGGGAGCGTGAGAAGGGCATCAACCGTGATGTCCTGTCCAACGCGGTCCAGGAGGCGTTGCTGTCTGCCGCCAAACGCGCGGTAGGGCCGGCGCGCGAATTGCGCGTGGTCATTGACCAGAAGAGCGGGGACATCCGTGCCTTTGCCAAATTGATCGTGTCGGAGAAGGTCATCTCCAAGCATGACCAGATTTCCGTGTTCGATGCCCGCCGTATCAAGGCGGAGGCCCAACTCGGCGAGGAAGTCGAAGTGGAAGTCACGCCGGTAGGCTTCGGGCGCATTGCTGCCCAATACGCGAAACAGGCCCTAATGCAGCATATCCGCCGCGCCGAGAAGCAGCTTATTTTCACGGAATTCAAGGACCGGGTGGGAGACATCATTAGCGGGACGGTGCGGCACTTCGACCGCTCGGACGTTCTCGTGGATTTGGGCAAATACGAGGCGCTGCTACCCAACCGGGAGCGCGTCCCAACCGAGGAATACCAGGTTGGCGAGCGCATCCGCTGTTACGTTAAGGCGGTCGAGGAAGGCGCCCACGGCCCGGAAATCATCTTGTCCCGCTCCGATCCCCGGTTCGTCATCAAGCTCTTTCAACTCGAAGTGTCCGAGATCAACGACGGCACCATCGAACTGAAGGGCATCGCCCGGGAACCGGGCTTCCGTACCAAGCTGGCGGTCTGGACTCGCGACGAGAAGGTTGATCCGGTCGGCGCCTGTGTCGGCCTGCGCGGTCAGCGGGTGAAGAATATTGTCCGGGAACTCAACAACGAGAAGGTGGATATCATCCGGTGGGATGCAAACGTGAGGAACTTCATCACCAACGCGCTGGCCCCGGCCAAGCTCAAAGCCTTCCAAATAGATGAAGCTCGCAAGCGGGTCAAGATCACCGTCAGCGAGGACCAGCTTTCCCTGGCGATTGGCAAGCGCGGCCAAAACGCGCGGCTTACCTCCAAGCTGACGGGTTGGCAGGTGGACATCGAGCCGGAAGTGGTGGTCACGAAGGGCTTCGAGGAGAAGGTCGCCGAAGCGGTCGAATCCCTGGCCGCAATACCCGGGATTTCCCGCGAACAAGCTGATGTGCTGGTGCATCACGGTCTGACCCGGCTGGAAGACCTGTTACAGGCGGATGAGAGTGATTTGTCAGGAATTCCAGAACTCGGCGACCAGGCCGCGGCCATTATGGAAGCGGCGCGCGCCGAGGCGGGGCGGCGCACACTCAAAGTCGGCGAAACGCCGATTTCGGGTTGATTATGGCGCTGGCACCCCAAGTTGCTGTGATTTAGGATCGAGCCTATGAAGGCTGTGTGGCAGGCGAAGCCCGAAGCGATAGAGAACTATGCCCGTTCGGATATACGACATTTCAAAGAAGCTCGGCTTGGACAACAAGCAGGTTCTGGCCAAGGCGAAAGCCTTGAACCTTACCGCCGCACGGGTCGCCTCGAGTTCCCTGGATAAGATCACTGCCGAATACCTTGAAATAGAGATTCTCAAAGATCCGGAACTCGCTGCTTTACGCCTTCCTCCCCCTCCACCCCCGGCTCCACCTGCTCCGCCGGCTGCGCTTCCACCCACGGTTGACCAGGCCCCCGCCGTTGCTGCGCCTTCGCCGCCAGTCGAGGTTGAAACGGCCCAGAAACTAGAGGTCATCCCTACCGCAGGCGCGCCATCCATCGAAACCGCTGCCCCCGCCATCGAGGCTCCAACTCCCGTGGCACAGACACCGCCGCCGAGCGTGGCCCCCGCGGTTACTCAGTTGCCGCCGGAACCTACGCCTGAGCCGACGCCGGAACTACCCCCACCGCCTCCACCGCCTCCACCGCCTCCACTGCCGCCGCCTGGCCCCAAGGTAGGCGATAAAGTGGGCTTTATTCAGTTGCGACCCAAACCGGGCGCCAAAGCGACTGAGAAGTCGCTTAGCCCCAAGTTGCCCTCCCGACCGGGGGAACTGAGAAAAACGGAATTTGCACGGCGGGGCGACATCCGGGGGGTTCGCGGCGCAACGGCGGCCCCAGCCGGTCCCGCAATGCCAGGCGCCAGGCTCCACCCTCCACAAAAGGGCGCCGCTACCGCCAAGGCTGCCGAACCGGCCGGCACCGCGCCGAAGGTCCTGCTGCCACCCGATGCCCAGGTAATCTCCATCAAACCGCCGATCGTCGTCCGCGAACTGGCGGAGCAGCTCAAGCAAAAGCCCTTTAAGATCATCGCCGATTTGATGGAGGCCGGCGTCTTTGCGAATGTCAACCAGGCGATTGACGAATCCGTCGCCCAAAGAATCTGTGCCAAATACGGCTTTCGCTTCGAGGTCGAAAAACGCGAACGCGGCAGCGGACTTGTCCACGCCCCGGTTAAAACCGTCGAACTGGATGTCGAAGACAAGCTTGAGGATCTGGTCCCACGCGCTCCAGTGGTAACGATCATGGGTCACGTTGACCACGGCAAGACGACTTTGCTGGATGTGATCCGCAAGTCCAATGTCGCCGCTGGTGAGGCCGGCGGCATTACCCAGCACATTGGCGCCTACACCATCTCCTTCCCGCATCCAGAGAGGAAGAAAGAGATTGCCCAGATCACCTTCCTCGACACCCCAGGCCACGCCGCGTTTAGCTCGATGCGTGCACGCGGGGCGAATGTCACCGACATTGTTGTGCTGGTGGTGGCGGCCAACGATGGCGTCATGCCGCAAACCCTCGAAGCGCTCAATCACGCACGCGCGGCCAAAGTGCCCGTCCTGGTGGCCATCAACAAAATGGACCATCCAAACGCTAACGCCCTCAAGGTCCGCCAGCAACTCCAGGACAAGGGTCTGGTCCCCGACGACTGGGGCGGTGACACAATCTTCGTCGAGGTTTCTGCCTTGACCAAGCAGGGCGTTGATAAGGTGATCGAGATGATTCTGCTCCAGGCCGACCTGCTCGAACTCAAGGCCAATCCGAACCGGCGTGCCAAAGGCAACGTGATTGAATCCGGTCTCGAACCCGGCGGCCCCACCGCGACGGTCCTGGTCCGCAAAGGCACCCTGCGCGTGGGCGATGTCATGATCTGCGGGCAGTACTATGGCCGCGTGCGAGCGCTGATCAGCGAAGAGGGCAAGCGTCTTAAGCTGGCAGCACCCTCTGTGGCCGTGAAAGTCCTCGGCTTAAACGGCGTGCCTGAGGCGGGTCTGGAATTCAGCGTAGTGGAGGATGAGCGGGCGGCGCGGGACCTCGCTGAACAACGCGCCCAGGAAGCCAAGGTCCTGGGCCAGGAGCCCACGCGAGCCAAGGTCACGCTGGAGAATCTGTTCGACCAACTCGCCTCCACCAACACGAAGGTGCTCAAGGTCGTGGTCAAGGCCGACACGCAGGGGTCGGTCGAGGCCATTGTGGACGCTCTCAAGAAGATCGAATCCGAGAAGGTATCGCTCGAAGTCATCCACAGTGCGGTCGGCACCATTACCGAGTCCGACGTCGCGCTCGCCTCCGCCTCGGATGCTGTCATCCTTGGGTTTCACACGCGCATAGACAGCGGGGTCGCGGACAAAGCCAAGCACGAGGGTGTGCAGATCAAGCTCTACGCGATTATCTACGAGCTGATTGACCAGGTTAAGGAGGGCATGGCTGGCCTGCTCGAACCACTCCTGAAGGACATCACGCTCGGCGCGGCTGAGGTGCGCAAGATATTTCAGTTATCCAAGGGCGCGCCGGTCGCCGGTTGCATGGTGGTCAGCGGGCGCATCGTCAAGGGCAAGGTTCGCGTGCGGCGCCGCAAGGAGATCATCTATGAAGGCATCACTCAGTCGCTGCGCCGGTTTCAGGACGAAGTGAACGAGGTCCGCGCGGGCATGGAATGCGGCATCCGCATTGAGGGTTTCAGCGACTTTCAGCTCGGCGACAACATCGAGTGCTACACGATGGAGAAGGTAGCGCAAAAGCTTTGACAACTACGGGTCACATGGGTTGCTTGGATGCATGGTTGGGTGGCGACACCGGCCGAAAGCGGGCGGTGTCGCCATCCAGTCAAAGCCTCCGGCCCCTACAACTCGGTAACCAGCTAATGAGGTAATTGTCGCAGGAACCATGCCCTCTCTCAGACTCCAACGTGTGCGCGAACTACTGAAGCGCGAAATTGGCGAGGTGATCCGCCGTGAATTCCAGGTCAGCGAGGCAGGCCTGATCACGGTTACTGACGTGGATGTGGCCGGGGACCTGCACTCCGCCGTGGTCTTCATCAGCATCCTGGGCAACAAGGATCAGCAGAAGCGAGGTATGTCTCTTCTAGCTCGCCATCGGAAGCGGATCCAGGGGTTGGTGGGCCGCGCGGTCGTCCTGAAATATACACCCACCCTCCGGTTCCTGCTGGACGACTCGATCGTACGCGGAAACCGAGTGCTCGGAATCATCGAGGAGCTGGAGCAGGTGATGCCATCCGAGGCGGAGGACTGACCGCATGAGACAAGGCCCGGGAGGGTCCGTCCGCTCTTCGGAGCACGCCAGCGTGCGCTCGATTTGATCCAATGAAACCGCACCCAAAGATCATTGACCGCATCATCGAAAGCGTCCGGGGGAGCCGCACGATTTGTGTCGTCGGCCACCTGCGCCCGGATGGCGATTGCGTGGGCTCGCAACTCGGCCTTACCCTCGCGTTGCGGAACGAAGGGAAGAAAGTGGTCTGCTGGAATGAAGACCGGATTCCGCAGAAATACCACTTCCTCGACCCAGAGGGCATTATCCAGAGACCGAAGCGGGGCCGGAAGTTCGACTGCGTGATCGCCACCGACGCGGCCAGCTTCGAGCGCCTCGGCTCGGTTGGCCGATGCGTCGCCCATCGCAAGCTGCTCATCAACATAGACCATCACGAAAGCAACACGCGCTACGGCGACCTGAACTGGGTATCGGCCCGGGAACCCTCGACGGGGGAACTCATTTTCCGGCTGCTGAAGATCGCCAAGTGGCCCATCACCAAACGCATCGCGGACAGTCTCTTTACCGCGGTCTCGACCGACACCGGCTCATTTCAATACCCCAACACGCGGCCGGGAACCTATCACGTGGCGGCCGAACTGGTGAGCCGCGGGGCCGATCTGGCGAAGATTTGCGAGGAGGTCTATCAGTCTTATCCAGTCTCCCGCGCCCGCCTGCTGCGGCACATCTACAGCCACTTCCGCCTGACCCACCAGGATCAGATCGCTTACTTCTGGCTCAAGAAAGCCGACCTTGCCCGCGCCGGTTCCGACAGCGACGACACGGAAGGTCTGATTGACCACATCCGGGCCATCGCCCCAGTGGTCGTTGCCTGCGTCTTTGAGCAGTTGGAGCCGGAGTTGACGCGCATCAGCCTTCGCTCCAAGAGTGAAAAGGTCAACGTGAATGAAATCGCCGCCCAATTCGGCGGGGGTGGCCATCCGGCCGCTGCGGGCGCGCGCATTCCAGGCAAGCCGCTTTCGGTCCAACGCAGAGTCATTGCCGCGGTCAAGAAGGCGCTCGACGCAGCGGGCTGAAATCACGACGGCTCGCAAAACCCGCGGCTCCAAGCCTAATTCCCTCAGCAAGGCTATGAGGTAAGTCTTTGAAATGGCGCCCAGTGGCCATACAGACGATGCTGGGCGGGACTGAAATGACTGTGGATTTGTGCATGGTGCAGCAGGCCGACTGGGCTGGAGAGTGGGTGCCCGGCTCGGCTCACGCTATCGGCTGCCGGAAAGCCAGTTGGCAGGCTTTTGCCCGGCGTTTTCGACTGCCACGCGCCGTCGCTCTCGTCTGTGTTCTGGTGAAGGGCCTTTGCTGGGGAGTGCGGGCGCAGGCCAGTCCTGCTGCTGCCACTAATACCCCCATCAAGGCCGCCGCCGCCGCTTATGCCGGTTCTCGCACCTGCCAGGAATGCCACGCGAAGTTCTACCGGCTGTGGTCCACCTCCTTCCACGGTCTCGCCATGCAGCGGTTTACTTCCGACCTGGCCAAGACCAGCCTCACCCCGCAGAAGGCAGAGGTTGTGGCGGGCAAGTACCGGTTTCTCGCCGACCTCCGGAAAGGAGCGGTCACCGAGCGCGGGCCGGAAGGCGAGAAAAGCTACCCCATGGTGCAAGCGATGGGCGGCAAGAACGTTTTCTACTTCCTCACGCCGCTGGAACGCGGCTGGTTGCAGGTCCTGCCTGTGGCCTACGATGTCCGCCGCCAGGAATGGTTCGACACCACGGCCAGCGCCATGCGTCATTTCGGCGACCGCCGCGATGAGGCGCTCTACTGGAAGGAACGGCCGCTGACCTTCAACACCTCCTGCTTCAGTTGTCACGTCAGCCAACTGTCCAAGAACTACGACCTCAAGTCCGACAGCTACCACACGACCTGGGCCGAGCCGGGGATCAATTGCGAGACCTGCCACGGCCCCTCGGCGGGACACGTCGAGTTATTCCGCAACCTCCCCACTAACCAGCCCGCTCCCGCCGATATCAAGCTCATCGTCCTCAGCAAGTTGACTACCGAGCAGCGCAACGACACTTGCGCGCCCTGCCACGCGAAGATGTCTCCGGTGACCATGAACTTCGCTCCTGGCGACCGCTACTTCGACCACTCGGACCTGGTGGGGTTCGAGAACGCTGACTTCTACCCCGATGGCCGCGACCTGGGTGAGAACTACACCTTCACTCAGTGGCGGCTCGGCCCGTGCGCCAAGTCGGGTCAACTGGATTGCATTCATTGCCACACTTCGAGTGGCCGCTACCGGTTTAAGAACTCGGCGACGCCCAATGAGGCCTGCCTTCCCTGTCACGCCAAGACGGTCGCGGACGCGCCCGCCCACACCCACCATAAGGCCGATTCCGCCGGCAACGAGTGCATCGCCTGCCACATGCCCTTGACGGAATTCGCCCGCATGAGGCGCACCGACCACTCGATGCGGCCACCAACCCCCGCCACCACCCTGCTTTACAATTCCCCCAACGCTTGCAACCTCTGCCACACGAACAAGGATGCCTCCTGGGCCGACAAACTCGTGCGCGAATGGCGCAAACGCGATTATCAGAAGCCAGTGCTCGAACGCGCCGCGCTGATCGCCGCCGCGCGCAAGCAGGACTGGAAAAAGCTGCCCGACATGCTGGCCTACCTGTCCAGCTCCAGCCGGGAGGAAATCCACACCGCCTCGCTGGTTCGGCTGCTGGCCAATTGCCCATCCGACGACAAATGGCCAGTATTCAGGAAACTCCTCGCGGACCCGTCGCCGCTGGTGCGCGGCAGCGTAGCTGAAGCTCTGGGCGAACGCCCGGACCAGGCCAACCTTTCCGCGCTGGTGCAGGCCACGGGCGACGATTACCGCCTCGTGCGCGTGCGCGCCGCCACCGCTCTGGCTAACGTCCCAGAGGACCGTCTGCCTGAAGACCAGCGCCGCCAAGTGCGCAGTGCGATGGCCGAGTTGATAAACTCCATGAAATCGCGCCCGGACGACATGGCGTCGCACTACAACCTCGGCAATTTCTATATGGCGCGCAGCGAAGCGCCGCAAGCCGTAGCCGAGTTTGAGACTGCCACCCGCTTGCAGCCCGACGCGCTGCCGCCCTATGTGAATGTCGCCCTGGCCTACAACGCTCTGGGCCAAAACGACAAGGCGGAGGCCAGCCTTCGCCACGCGCTCAGCCTCGACTCGACCAATGCCGCCGCCAACCTGAACCTGGGGATGTTGCTGGCCGAGGTGGGCAGGATGTCGGAGGCGGAACAAGCCTTCCGCGCCGCCTTCAAGGCGGACCCGAAGTCCGCCCAGGCTGCTTACAACCTCGGCATCTTGCAATCCAAAGACCAGCCCGAGGAAGCGCTCACCTGGTCGCGCCGGTCCGCCGAGTTGCGACCAGACAACCCACGGTACGGTTACACTTATGCCTTTTACCTCTATCGAGCAGGCCGGCTGGACGAAGCGCTGAAGGCGATTCGCCTGGTGCGTGAGCGTTTCCCGGCGCATGAAGACAGCGTGCTGCTTGAGCGCCAACTGTCGCAGGAGCAGGAACGCAGGCGCAGTGACGCCAAGA
>Ga0371490_1000959_pt1 | contig 16582 bp, 11 predicted proteins | sample MB2SIPfraction_FD_207959 | JGI IMG/M metagenome (GOLD analysis project Ga0371490, IMG submission 207959) | Lab enriched peat soil microbial communities from McLean, Ithaca, NY, United States - MB28FN SIP fraction | ecosystem: Environmental > Terrestrial > Soil > Wetlands > Peat | place: USA... | reverse complement strand
CCGAACACGCCCGCGAGGTCACGCGCCTCGTGCGCCGCTCAGGCCTTCCGGCCAAGGTGAACCTGATTGCATGGAATCCCGGCCCCGGCATCGCCTACGCCATGCCCACCCCCGAGGCCGTGGCAGTCTTTCATGCGACGCTGACAGGTGAGGGAATTCCCGCCTATGTTCGCCAGCCCCGCGGCCGCGACATCTTCGCCGCCTGCGGGCAGCTCAAGCGGACGGTGGAGGGATAACTGATTCTGATATTGATTGCGTTCCGGTTGCCTCAATTGAGCGATCGATCTTTCGCACAAACGAGTGGCCGTTCCACATCCAATAGAACTTGCTGCTCCACCAATCGTGAGGGATCTTGCCTCGTTTGGATTCCTGATTGAAGTTACGGTAGACGCGCGAACCTGAACCTAATCCGCAGGCGGCGGATTTTGCTTTCTTCAGCGTACGATAATCCCAGCAGACTTCGCCTGGCTGATGGTTGGGCGAATAAACCGTGTAGTCGAGTCGGATCGTTTTCTTGGTCATTACGCCGCTCGCTCCACCACTTCCAGCACCGTTCCTTCGGCCTTCTGCAGATACGCGACGATCTCAAATAAGTTCTTCGCCTGCGGATTGCCTTTGGCGCTGAACATCCGCATCAGCACCTTGGGCGAACGGCTCAGCGCCTCGCCGAGCTTCACAAATCCAATCGTGCCGTTGATGTATTTGCGCAGCACGGATTTTCCCGTATCCACTTCGCCCGCAATCATGCAGCCGACGGCTTCTTTGAGGAGTGCGCGACGGAAACTTGCACTCTTTTGGAGATGTTCTCTGAGCGTCTCGTTAAAGTCTTTCGTGAGTGGCATCATTCCTCCCGCTTCTGCAGCTTGTACTGCAGCCACAGTGCCTTAGCGGCCTCAATGTCGGTCTGCTGGCGCTTCTTTGTTCCACCGCCGAGCAGAATGACGACCCTTTCGCCATCTTTGCCGAAAATAGATGCGATAGCCAGGACCGAAATCTCACCGCAGTTCAAATACGCCTGCGCCGATCCCCTTGACCGCTGAGAAGTTGCCCTCCTGCAGCCGTTCAAGTGCAATCGCAATCCGGGCTCTGGTGGTGCCATCTAGATTCTCGAACCACCGCTCGAAGCGATTGCGGCCCAACCGGTCAACGTACTGCCGGATCTCGATCACGCCTCAATGGTAGCACAAAAGATACCATTGGGGCGTGAATCAGAATTCGCCCTGAGACGCGGGCGGAGATGGACTGCCCGCCTCATGAGGCAAATCGGTGGGTAGCTGCGCTCAAAACGCCCCGCGACCAGCGGATTCCGCTTGAGGATGCCCAAGCCTACTTGCTCGCCGGCATGGGCAGCGGCTTCACGCTGCCGCAGTCCTGGCCCTTATAGGTAGAGGTCGACTGCATTGTCATATCAATGGGCTGGTTGTTCGACCCCATCTGCATAGTTCCCGTCATGTGCACTGTCGTCTTCGTCGTATTGGAGTCGACAATCGTTGTCTGCACGGTGCCCGTCGCATTCATTTGGCCGGTACAAGTCAGCTTCGCGGTCATTCCTCCTGGCGTAATGGCGATATCCGACAACTGGCAGCTTCCGTGCTGCGGGTTCGAGTACGGGCTTCCGTATTTGTCGATCATGGCCTGGGTGACGCAAACCTGAGTGGTGTGCGGCGCAAACGGAGAGGCAGGCATTTGCACTCCTGGCGGCAATTGGACGCCCGGCGGCAGTTGCGGCATCTGTGGCGCGCCGGCCCCGCCCATGCTCATCTGGGTGGTCATCTCCCACAACCCCGGTTTCGGTTTGCTCTGGCCTTGCGCATAGACCGCATGCGCGATGAAGCAACAACACAGCATGGCCCCAACGTGCAGTTTCCGCATGAAACCTCCTCGTCGCGCAGGTGAGGAAAGCGCGCCCTTCGACTTTATCGCAACTGGCTCTGGGCGGGGAAGGCGATTTTTCAGGCGTCTTGCGGTTGCCGGGCACGCGTCTGCGCCAGTTCCAGCACCACATCCGCCAGGCGGCTGGCCGTGTGACGCACCACGTTATCTTCGCTGGCAAAATCCCCGGCAATGCAGCGCACGCCCAGTGCCTCGATGCGCTCGAAATCGGATACGATCGGCGCCGCGCCCTCGGCGGCGTAGCGCGCCAGGGTCTCGGCAGAAAATTGTCCCGTGTTCACGATGGCGTAATCGAAGACCGGTCTGCGTGTGTGGTCATAAATGCGCCGGATGTGATCTGCGGCGCTCAACCCCAGGCTCTCATTGGCCTGCGTCATCAGATTGCAAATGTACACGCGCACCCCGCGCGCCGCGCCCAGCGCCTCGGGAATTCCTTCCACAAGCAGATTCGTGATCAGCGAGGTATACAGCGATCCCGGGCCCACCGTAATCAGGTCCGCGCGCTCAATTGCCTCCAGTGTCTCGGGCAGGGGAGTGGGGTTTGGCGGGTCGAACGTCAGCTCCGCGATGTGCCGCCGGCTGGCGGTGATCTCGGTCTCGCCGCGCACGATCGCGCCGTCATCCATGTTGGCCACCAGCGTGGTGTTGGCCGTCGTCGCCGGATAAATGCGTCCCCGCGTGGCCAGAATCTTTGACGCCAGTTGCACCGCCTGGGCAAAATCCCCCGTGATCTCTGTGAGCGCGGCCACAAACAGGTTTCCGAAACTGTGTCCCTTCAATCCGCGGCCGGCGCGAAAGCGGTGCGCGAAGAGCTTGGTCAGCAGGTCTTCTTCTTCGCTGAGGGCGACCATGCAGTTGCGCAGATCGCCGGGAGGCAGCATGTTGAAGTCCTGCCGCAGCCGTCCCGAAGAGCCGCCGTCGTCGGTCACGGTCACCACCGCGGCAAGGTCTGCGATGGCGCTCGCCGGCGCGGCACTCTCCCCGGGTGCGGGAACGTGCCGGCGCAGACCGCGCAACAGCGTGGAGAGGCCGGTGCCGCCGCCGATGGCAACCACGCGCAGGGCGCGCTGTGCCGTTGCCGTCGCGCGGTCGTGCTCCGGCACCTGTGCCAGTGCATCGTTTGCAGGAGTCGCTTCGTTCAAATCAGGCCTTACGGAACCTCAGGGTAAAGCAACTCGGTAAAGCGCGGATCGTCTGCCATGTTCTGGAAGTCGTTGTCGACGCGCGCTTGCACCCTGCTCTTGGGGTTCAGTTCAATCGCCCGTGCCAGACTGGAGAGGCAGTCCTGGGCGCGGCCGGTTATGGCTTCCAGCACCGCCAGCCCGTAAAAGGCGTAATCGGCGTCGGGGTGGTCGTGGAGAATCTGGTTCAACTGCTCCCGCGCCTCCTCGTAGTAGCCGGTGTTCAGCAGCGAGATCGCGTAGTCGTAGTGTTCCTCCGGAGTAGGGAACGACCGCCCGCGGCCGTGCAGTTGGCGCTGGCAGGTACTGATGTACATCCGGCAGCGGTCCTTGATCTCGGGTGGCGCGTCCGGCAGCATCTTCTCCAGAGCGCTCAGCGCCTTCTCGTACTTCCCCTGCTGCAGCAGCAGCACGGCGGCCTCATAGTGCTGAAAGACAGGCCCCGCCCCGCCACGGATGTGGCCGTCGGATCTCGCGCTCCCGGCCGGAGTCTTATTGCGGCTGGCTGCCGCGGTTCGAGCATCTTGCGTCATGGTTTTAATTGGAAGCGTGCATTCCTTTCCCCCGAAACCCGGCTCCATGCCGACGGGGAACCTTGGCTGAAACATAACATGACTTAGGCCATGTTTATACGCAGAACCCGGCCTCCCGTCAATGGGGACCTTCGCGGCGGGGATGATCAGCCCTTTCTGCCCGCCGCATCGCCATAGATTGCCGGATTCAGTGCGGGATCGTTATACATCTTCATTTGCCGGTAAAGCTTGAAGCAACGCACCCCGCGCACGGTGTCCTGCCACAGCGCATCCAGGCACGCCGCCAGGTCGGCGCGCTGTTCTTTCAGGACTTCGAGCCGCGACCGATTACGCTCCGCATGGCCCTCCGGCGCATCCCTGCGCTCCGTCTCTTCGCGCGTGTGGTAGATCTTCAGCGCCAGAATCGAAAGCCGGTCGATGATCAGCCCCGGCGACTCCGAGTGCAAGGGAGCCTCGGCCCTCGGCAGGCCGCGCGCCGCGAGCCACTCCAGCAGTTTGCGGTCGAGTTCCTCGGCAAGATCGTTGCGCAGTTGGTTGGTCTGGTCGATGCGGCGCTTCACCGCGGCCAGTTCGGCGTCCGTCACCCGCGGCGCCCGCGCCTCATCCTCGATGTGCCACAAATTGAAGTTTGCGCGATGCTGCCGCGCCACCAGGTCGAGCCACGCGCCGGCCGAATTCACCGGGGCCGCACTCTCTTGCCCGCTTGCCGTTTCGTGACCCAGGCGCGTCAGCCGATCCTGCAACTCGACAATCTCGCCAGCCGAAACCATCGTTGAACTTTCCTCGGTACCAGAAGCCCGTCCGGGCCGCAGGTCTATCGTAGACGAATCGGATCAGTGAGCCAAAAAGTGGCCGACGCCGCCCAATGCGGCGATGTTAATGAAAGAGTAACTTCCGGATCGACGACTACTCGCCCACTAGCACAGATTCCGTCGTAGCTTTTCGTATCTTACTTCTGGCTTACAGGGCTGCGTAGGACGGGAACGGCGGGGTTGTTGAAGTAGAGGCACCATGGAATGTAAGCGTGATCAGGCCAATCCAGACCGCATGAAGCCCCTTTTGGGCACGCTTTGAGACCACTTTCCAAACCGTCTGTGATAACACCAACCCGCAGGCCGTGGCTTGCGGAGACAACTCGGTCGTAAACGTCCAAGAAATCGCCAAACGGTACCTCAGGATCCACACGCATGAAGGCGGCGTTTGGTTCCTGCCGGTTTGCGTAGATTTGCGATATGCGGAGTCTTAATTCGTTCCGAGGTACCGGGGTCTCATTTATACGGATGACTCCGTCCTTGTGCAATAGAATCCAAACGGAACGATCATCGTAGCAGTCATTGAAGGGGAATGTGCGCACATGAGTGACTGAAACGCTCAGGCCGGTTGCGGTTGGCCTTTTCTGGATGAATATGCACGGGAGAAGGATGAGGAAGACCGTAGCGAGGGGCACAGCCACAAACGAGCGTAGGCTGTCGTTGGTCATATTAAGTCTGACGCCGGAGCGTCCTCGTTTGTTCCCGATCACGGCGAACCAAGCTTATCAAAGGGGGGCAACATACTGCTTCGTACAGTCAATGAACGTGGGTAGGCCCCGTCATAGCCGGTTCCGGGAGTGTCACCGTCTAGCCGGAAATAACTAGTTGGTCAACGGGTGCGGGATGCATGCGCGGCGACGCGTGCGTGTCCGCTGGCCGACCTGGCGCATGCGCTGCTGGGCGTTGGCGCGCGGGGCGGTGGTGTCGGCTGCAAAGTTACTTCCGAGTGGCCGACCATCTAGGCACAACCTCGTTCCCAGACCTTTTCGCCAGTTTCGTGATTCTGAAGAACGGCCAAACTGCGGTTGAGATCAGGTTCTCCAAGGTCACGGGCCAGATTGAGACCGCGCAGACGAAGTGGTACCTGTCGCGCACTACCGGAGAAAACGTTGTAATCGGAGACTACTCGCACCCCGTTGAGGGGAAACCGCCGGACATCAGGCTCGGGATCAATGATGATGTCGGCCAGTACTACGAAAAGGTGCGGTAACGCCCGGGTCACCGGCTATCCGGAAGTTACCATTGAATCAACACAAAGAAGGAAAGCGCCGGTTTGCGCCTGGCCGTTGTGGAAGCAGAGCTGGCCGTGGGGTTTGGGGCAGGGAATGTGCAGCCTGCGTGGTGAGCTCGGTGGGAATCGAACCCACGACCCACGCCTTAAAAGGGCGTTGCTCTACCAACTGAGCTACGAGCTCGTTTAAGGCTGCTTCTTCCAAACTACCACAGCAAGAGTGCGCCCGCTCGCACCCCGCCGGCACCCCATCGCGTCCCTCCAAAACCCGCGCGCATCGTCTCCACCACCCCATCGCCGCCCACAGGTTTTTCGCGCGCCGCTCATCGCCACGGCGTTGACGTTTCAGGTAACTACGCACGCGAGTACCGTGGTAATCGCAAGCCCTCGCGTGTTCGATTACTGATGGGGAAGAGATTCCCGCATCACGCAGAAAATGAGGCATTTCGTGCCCTTTTCATGGCTGGAAAGTGTTAGCCAGATGGCCTTGCAAGTGTTATTGTTTTGGCAACACTGGCGACGCTACGATTTACCGGTGAGGATACCCGCCATCCGGGTGCGCATTCCCGGTTCTTTCGAGCGCAGGACCCGCCTAAGGCGCTGCTTTCAACAGGAACCCGGCAGGACAGGAATTGCGCAGGGATAAGCCATGACTGAGCACGCGCCGCCCGACCCGAACGAGACGCCGGAGGATGTAGCGTCGTTGTTTTCTTGGGCGAATCTGCACGGCGGCAAGTACCGCGACTTCTCCGCCTCGCGTGCACAGATGCGCGAAAAAGCCCGGCAGCGCGTGCAACAGGCAATTGAAGAGGAACGCCTCCGCATGTACCAGGATCCCGAGGCACAACGCGCCGCTGAATCCGCTCGAGCCGCGGAAGAAACGCGCCAGCGCGAACTCGCCGCGCAACTGACCGCCCATGAAGCTGCTCAGCGCGCCGCGCAGGAACGCACCCGTCAGGCCGCGGAGTTAGCCGCGCAACTCGCCGCACAACAGGCAAAAGCTGCCCAGCCAGCCGCGCCACAAGCGGCATGGCCGCAGCCGCCGCAGGATCGTTACCCTGCACCGCCGCCTTACCGCCAGCCCCCGCCACCGGCCGCTCCCGCTCCCTTGCAGGAAGATGCATCTTCTCACAACCGCGCGCCCTGGCTGCCATCCGATGCGCACGAAAGTGCCGGCCGTCCTGCCTGGTTAATGCCGGAGCGTCCTGAGTCCATTGGCCAGCCGGCGCTTCCGCCTTCGCCTGAGGACACGTTGCAGGGCTCCCGCGATCGCCTGGTCTCGCGCTGGTTCGCCCTGCGCAGTATCTTTGAAGACAATGTACCCGCGCAGTCAGTGCCGGCTCCCGCAGTCGCGCGCGCTCCCGTCCTGGCCGTCTTTTCGCTGGCCGGCGGCGTGGGCAAAACCAGCCTCGTGGCAACCCTCGGCCGCGTGCTTTCCGCTCGTGGTGAGCGCGTTTTGCTGGTCGATACCGCTGCCTACGGCCTCCTGCCGTTCTTCTTTGGCGCTCGCGATCAGCGTCCCGGCCTGTTGCGCACCTTCAGTCCGCCGGTGGCCAGTGGCGACGCGCCCATCCAGATGATTACGCTCGATCCCGAGACGCTGAGCCCGGATGCCGCCGCCGGCGAAGCCCTCACGGCAGAGATCCAGAAGCACGCCCGCGGAGTCAGCCGTGTCATCGTCGATCTGGCCACCGCCTCTGGCGCCACGACGCGCCGCATCATGCGTTTGTCGCCGCAGGTTCTCGTACCCCTCGTCCCCGACATGTGTTCCGTAGTCAGCGTCAGCTCCATCGATGCCTTCTTCGACCACAACGGCAGCACCGGCAGGCCCGCGCTTCCTCACTATGTGCTCAACCAGTTCGATCCCTCGCTGCCGCTGCATCTCGACATTCGCGAAGTGCTCCGCGAGCAGTTGGGCGATCGTCTCCTGCCTTTTACATTGCGCCACGCCCCGGCCGTCAGCGAGGCGCTGGCTGAGGGCATGACCGTATTGGATTACGCCCCCAATTCCGCCGTGACCGAGGACTACGCCAGCCTTGCGGGATGGGTGAAGAACCTTTCCGCACCCGCAAGCACCAGCTTCCGCGGCGTACGCTGGAGTGAGCGATGAGGGTATCGGAAATCTGGCAGGACATCGGGGCAGGCGAGAATCTCTTCACCCGGATTCTGCGTCTGCTCTTCCTGCTTGTGGCCGCGGCAGTCTTCTTTTTCATGGCGGCCTTGCCTCTTTCATGGGAGCAGCAGGCGGTGCTGGGCCTCGTGGCCCTTATCGTCGCCCTGGCCATGGCGCGCGGCTCCGACTCCTACCTCATCACGCTCGCCCTCATGATCCTGTCCATTTTCTGCACCTTCCGTTATGGATATTGGCGCGTCGCGCAGGTCATTCGGTTCTTACACGATCCCGCCAGCCACCCCGGCGCCCTCGACGCCTTCTTCATCTTTTGCCTGCTCGGCGCCGAGGCCTATGCATTCCTCATCCTCTTCCTGGGTTACTTCCAGACCATCTGGCCATTGCGCCGCGCGCCCGTCGCCCTGCCCGACAATCCTGAGGAATGGCCCCACATCGACGTGCTCATTCCCACTTACAACGAGCCTCTCGACGTGGTGCGTTACACCGCGCTGGGTGCGCTCAATATGGATTGGCCCGCCGAGAAGCTCCACGTCTACATCCTCGACGACGGCCGCCGCAGGGACTTTGAGCGGTTCGCCTTCGATGCCGGCATCGGCTACCGGACGCGCCCCGACAACAAGCACGCCAAGGCGGGCAACATCAACGCCGCCCTCAAAACCATCCATTCTCCGCTGATCGCGATCTTCGACTCGGATCATGTGCCCACGCGCAGCTTTTTGCAGATGACCGTGGGCTGGTTTTTACGCGACCCCAGGCTCGCCGTGATGCAAACCCCGCATCACTTCTATTCTCCTGATCCCTTTGAGCGCAATCTCGAGCAGTTCCGCGTCATACCCAATGAAGGCGAACTCTTTTACGGCGTCGTTCAGGATGGCAACGACTTCTGGAACGCATCCTTCTTTTGCGGTTCCTGCGCCGTGCTGCGCCGTGCAGCGCTCGACGAAATCGGCGGCATCGCCGTCGAAACCGTCACCGAAGACGCGCACACCGCTCTGCGCATGCAGATGAACCACTGGAACACGGCCTACATCAACATTCCCCAGGCGGCAGGACTTGCCACCGAGCGTCTCTCCGCGCACGTCGGCCAGCGCATTCGCTGGGCGCGCGGCATGATCCAGATCCTGCGCACCGACAATCCGCTCTTCGCTCGCGGACTCACCTTCCCGCAGCGGCTCTGCTACTTCAACGCCATGGGCCATTTCCTCTACGCGGTGCCGCGCCTTATCTTCCTCACCGCGCCGTTGATCTATCTGCTTCTTAATCACACCAACATTCCCGGCTACTGGGCCGCCATCCTTGCTTACGCGCTGCCGCACCTCATTCTCTCCAACGTCACCAATTCCCGCATTCAGGGTGAGCACCGCCATTCCTTCTGGAACGAAATCTACGAAACCGTGCTCTCGCCCTATATTCTGTTGCCCACGGTGCTGGCGCTCATCAATCCCCGGCTGGGCAAGTTCAACGTCACGGCCAAAGGCGGCGTGGTCAGGCGCACGTTCTTCGATTCCCGGATCGCGCAGCCCTTTCTGGTTCTGCTTATCTTCAATATCGCCGGCCTCATCGTCGCCATTCCGCGCTTCTTCATCTTGGACCGTGACCGTCCCGGCACGGTGCTGATGAATGTCATGTGGTGTCTGTTCAACATCATTATCCTGGGCGTTTGCACGGCCGTGGCGCGCGAGCTCCGCCAGACGCGCACCACGGTGCGCATCCATGTTGCGACTCCGCTCGTGGTCAAATTCGCCGATGGCAAATCGGTCGCCGCCGAAACCATCGACATCTCCAGCGGCGGCACCGGCGTTCGTCTCGATGAGACCCTCGACGTAATGCCTCAGTCACAGGTGTATCTGGCCTTTCCCGTTCCGTCGGTGGCCATTGACCTGCCTGCCACGGTTGTTTCTTCGGAGGGATCGGTGTTGCGCGTTTCTTTTGAAAACCTGACCATCGAAGAACAGGAAGTGCTGACCATCGCCCTTTATTCACGCGCCGATTCATGGCTCGGCTGGGGTGAGTCCCGCGAGAGCGACAACGTGCTGCGCAGTCTGGGCCGCATCTTCCAGATCTCCATGCACGGCATGCGGGCCACGACCCGCAGCATCTTCAGCGACCGCGGCTCGTCCGCGCGCAAGCCCAGTTCGCTCTCCATCGCCCGCACTCCCATCCTGCTCTTTCTGGCTGCGGCGCTGGCATGGGGCGGTCAAAGCATGCAGGCCCAGGGGACGCACGCCCAGCCGCAGGGCAATGCCGGCTCGCCGCAAGCCAATCCTATCTCGCCGCAGGCGCCCGCCACCGACATCAATGCTCCCGTTCCTCCCGGCCAGTATCACGATCACTTCACGCTCGCCGATGCCGGCGAGTCCCAGGTCGACCAGATCGAGTTCCACAGCATCGACACCCAGCACAGCATCTACTTCACGCTGCCTGAAACCCACGTGGTCGGCGCCGCGAAGATTCACGTTCATTACGCGTTCTCGCCCAGCCTCATTCCGCAGTTGAGCCACCTCAAGCTCATCATGAACGGAACTCTCTTCGCCACCATCCAGCCCACGCCGGGGCCGAATGGCGGTTCCGACAGCCGCGATACCGAGGCCGATTTCACCATTCCTTCCGAGCTGCTGGTCCACAACAACACGCTCACCATCGAATTCATCGGCCACTACACCATGGTCTGCGAAGACCCGGCTAACACCACACTGTGGGCGAGAGTATTTCCCAGCACCTACATCGACATCCGCGGCAAACTGCTGCAACTGGCCGACGACCTCAAGCAGTTGCCCATGCCCTTCGTCGATCCGGCCGTCATTCAGCCGGTCAGCATTCCCGTGGTCTTTGCGACGGCGCCCTCGTTGAAAGCCATTCAAGCCGCGGGTATCGTCACCAGCTATTTCGGCATGGTCTCCGAGAATCGCCCGGTCCGTTTCCCGGTGCACATCGGGACCATCCCTTCCGGCAACGCCATCCTCATAGCTGAGAGTCCGTCCAGCCTTCCCGCGGGCCTGAATCTTTCTGGCGTCAATTCGCCCACCGTGGCCATGCGCGACAATCCCAACGATCCGTTCAGCAAGCTCCTGATCATCACGGGCGGCGATGCCGACCAACTCATCAAGGCGGCCCAGGCGCTCGCTCTCCACAGTGAGATGCTTGACGGCCCGCAGGCTCCAATCCTGAGCGTCCCTCTGCCCAACAAGCGGGCACCGGATGATGCTCCGCGCTGGGCGCGCACCGATCGGACCATCGCGCTCTGGGATTACGCCAGCGCCGAACAGGTGCAGGGCGACGGCACCGCGCCGCTCAATGTCTATTTCCGCATTCCGCCCGACATTTACTACGCCACGGAAGGGCCCAACACCAGGCTTCACGTGGTCTACCGCTACAACTCCGTTCCCATCGGGCCTATCTCGAGCATGCAGGTGCGCGTCAACAACGCGTTCATGGGCTCTATTCCGCTCATCCCCGGACAGGAAACCTCGCGCCGTATGCAAACCGACGTGCCTGTTCCTGTCGTCAACCTTCGTCCTTTCTCCAACTCGCTGTCCTTCGACTTCACATTCCAGTTGCTCAAGAAACAGGGCTGCCAGGACACCACGCCCATCAATATGCAGGGCGCCATCCTGCGCGATTCATATCTCGATCTGCGCGATTATCCCCACTGGGCTCCCCTGCCCAATCTCGAAATCTTCGCCAATGCCGGCTTCCCGTTCACGCGCGTTGCTGACCTGAGCGAAACCACGGTGGTGTTGCCGCCCACGCCTACCGAGCAGGAGATCGAGACCTTCGTCACCCTCATGGGCCACTTCGGCCGCCAGACCGGTTTCCCCGGATTGCGCGTCACCGTGGCCGGTCCCGATGCGCTTCATGAAGGAGCCGACGCCGACTTCCTCATCATCGGCTCCGGCAACGATCAACCCGCCTTCGACAAGCTCGGCACGCATCTTCCCGTCTCCCTCGGCAGTGGGCCGGTCCAGGTGCGGGATACGCAGGGCTTCTTCGGCCCGTTGCACCACGCCTGGTGGAAGCTTGAATCGAACGAGCACACCGAATCCGGCATGCTGACTGCCGGAGGCACTCCCGACGCCATCATCGAAGGCATCGAGTCTCCGTACGGCATCGCCGGCGGCCGCAGTATCGTCGCCATTCACTTCAAGGATGGCGCCAGCTTCGCGCCCTTCATGGACAAATTCATGGAGGTGCAGCAGGCTCACGACATCTCGGATTCCGTCGCGGTTTTCCATGGATCGCAGTTTGAGTCTTTCCGCATCGGTTCCGAGGTCTATCATGTGGGTGTGCTGCCCTGGTGGACGCGCTTGATGTTGTGGTTCACGCAGGTGCCATGGCTGGCGGCAGGGTTGGTCATTATTCTGGCTTTCCTGCTCGCTATCTGGACCCGGCAATGGTTGCGCGCCAGGGCCAGAGCACGCCTGACGATGATGGGCAGCTAGCACGGTGAGTCGGAAGTTCACATCACCACGAGCTTGTCATCCTGAGTGAAGTTTTGGTGCGCTTTTGCACCAAAACGAGTCGAAGGACCTGCGGCTGCTTATTTCACCAGTCTCGATGGCACCAATGAATCATCCTCGACGGCATCCGGGCCAGGCGTCTTCATTGCGGTTGCGTTGATGGCAAAAAGCTGCGCTATTTTCTCTCGTTGTCGCGGCGCGAACTCCGGCGGTTGGTAAGCTCCGGGTGGAGACACGAACGATGGGCCATTCGACATCCCGGGCGTCGCAAAACCAGAGTCGGTGTATCTCGAAGCCACTGCACTTGAGTCGACGCGACCAACCCGGGGCCCCCGACGACAGATTTTCGTCGTTGGGGTGGGAGCAACAGGGAGCGGCGACCTTGCGCCCAAGCCTGACAGCACACAGCAACTCTGGTTTTGCCGTAGGGAAGCGTTTGCTGCTGATCGTGGCTCTATCCTTGTGTTCCATGACGGGCGGCTGCAAAGAAGGTCCCTGGCAGCTCTGGAACTCCTACGCGCCTCACTTTATCGACCTGCAAAGCGGCCGCGTCTTTGATCCCAACGGAGATCGGCACACCACCTCGGAAGGCCAGGCCTACGCTCTCTTCTTTTCCCTGGCCGACAACGACCGCTCCACGTTCGACCGCGTCCTCGCATGGACCGAGAAGAATCTCGCTGGTGGCGATCTCACCACCCACCTCCCGGCCTGGCTCTGGGGCAAGGACAAGGACGATCAGTGGAAGGTCCTCGATCCCAACTCCGCCTCCGACGCCGACGTCTGGATGGCGTACTCCCTTCTTGAAGCCGGACGCCTCTGGAAATCCGACGAGGACACGAAGCTCGGCCGCGACCTGCTGGCGCTCATCGCCAAAAATGAAGTCGTGAATCTCCCGGGTTTTGGTCCCATGCTCGTGCCCGGCCCCGCCGGTTTCCAGCACGGCAACAACTGGATCCTGAATCCCAGCTATCTGCCCATCTTCCTCTTTGAGCGATTCGCGGCCCTCGATCCAACCGGTCCCTGGCAGCAGATCGTGCTGGGCATTCCTCGACTTCTCGCGCAGAGCTCACCCCATGGTTACGCCATGGATTGGGTCGAATACGTGCCCGGCGACGGCTTCTATCCCGCGCCCAAGCCCCCGGACGCCAGCCAGAACGGCCCCAATACTTCGGGTCCCGGCGGCAGCTACGACGCCATCCGCGTCTACCTCTGGGCCGGCATGATCGACGCCCACGACCCCGCGCGCACCGTAATCCTTCAAGCCGTCCCCGCCATGAGCGGTTACCTTGCCCATCATGATGCTCCCCCGGAAATGGTGAGTGACCGGGGCATTCCAGGGGAGCAAGATGGTCCTGTAGGCTTTTCCGCGGCCGTATTGCTCTATGTGCGCGCCTATCCCGCATTCTCCCGGACCTTCGCCCGGCAGATGATCCGCCTAAGCGCGCAGAAAGACGCAGCTTCGGGATTGTATGGAAAGGACATAGCGTATTACGATCAGAATCTTATCCTGTTTGCTACTGGATTTCTCGATGCCAGATTCCGGTTTGGCCCCGGGGGCGAACTGAACGTAGAATGGAAGCGCCGATGAGGGTGGGCTGGGGAGCTTGGAAAGCAACTTTATTCGTAGCGGGCTGCCTGATATGGACGGTCCCGGCAACGCCTGCCCAGAAATCCTCCGGATCCGCCTCGGCTGACGCCACCCGCTCCGGCCTGGCGGTCAAGGCTCGCGACCTTGAAGCCCGCGGCCGCGCCGACCTCGCCCTCCAGATCTGGCAGCAGATTCTTCTTTCCGCGCCCGACAACGCTGAAGCTCTTGCCGGTCTCGCGCGCGACTACAAACTTACCGGCAACGAAGAAAAGGCCGATGCGGCTCTCATGCGATTGCGCCGCGACCATCCCAACGATCCCAACATCGCCAAAATCGAGGCCATGCCCATCACCAGCGGCTCCGTCGACGAGTTACATCAGGCCGGCGACCTGGCCAAACAAGGCCGCAACGACGAGGCCATGCAAATCTATCGCCGCCTCTACGCCGACCATCCGCCCGACGGCGACATCGCGCTGGCCTACTATCAAACTCTCTACGGCACCGCCAGCGGCAAGCAGGCAGCCATCGCCGGCATGCGTGGCCTGGCCGAGCGCAACCCCGGCGATCCGCGTTATCCCATTCAGCTGGGCATCATGCTCACCTACGATCAGCGCACGCGCGCTGAGGGCATTCGCATCCTCCACGCGCACACCAACGATCCTGACGCCGCGGCCGCTTATCGCCAGGCGCTCATCTGGGATTCTTCCAATCCCGCCTCGGCAGCGGAGTTGCGCGATTACCTTAAAGCCCATCCCAAAGACACCGAAGCCGCTACGGCCCTCAAGAAAAGCGAGACCACGCTGGCCCAGATGAACAACGGCATCGCGCGTACGCCCGCAGAACGCGACGCCTTTGCCGCGCTCAACGCGCACCGGCTCGACGAAGCGGAACAGCGTTTCACGGCGCTTCTCGCAGCCGATCCCAGGAACGGACGCCTCGCCGCCGGCATGGGCTTCCTGCGCATGCAGCAGAAGAACTTCGCCGGCGCCATCAGCTATCTGGTGCAGGCCGAGCAGAACGGCTACAAGGTCAAGACCGTCGACACCGCTCTCGCCACCTCCCGCTTCTGGTTCGCCATGGGCGAGGGCACCCAGGCTCTCGACGCGAACCAGCTCGATCTTGCCGCCGGCAAATTCCGCGCCGCGCTCGACATGAACCCGCGCAGTGCCGATGCCCTCAACGGCCTTGCCGGCGTCTACACCAGGCAGCGGCAGTACTCCGCCGCCGCCACCGTCTATCAGCAGCTTCTCAGCGTTCAGCCCGCATTGCTCGAAGCCTGGCGCGGACTCTTCCTCGCCTATGCGAACGATAATCAGAACGCCAAGGCGCTTGCCCTTTCCGCGCGTTTCCCTGCGCAGGTCAAGGCCTCGCTCGATAAGGATCCCGAGGTTCTGCACGCTCTCGCTGGAATTTATCAGTCTGAGAATCGCCTCGCCGATGCGCAACGCGTCCTCGCCCTCGCGCTCTCGCTGCCGATCCCCAATAACGGCGGCGCGCTTCTGACCGGCACCAGGCTGCAATACGCCGGCATCCTGATGGACGCCAAACATTACGACCAGGCGCTCGCAGTTTATTCACAGGTGCTCCAGAGCGATCCCTCCAATGTCTCCGCATGGAAAGGCCTCATCAGCGCCCAGCACGAGATGGGGCAGGATACTGAGGCTATTGCCGATGTCGAGAAGATGCCCGCGGCCACCTACGAAACCGCGCTGGCCGATCCCGGCTTCCTGGCCTTGCTCGGCGCCATCTATCAGCAGGCCAATCAATTTGAAGTCGCGCAGGGGCTGCTCGAGCGCTCCGTGAAACTTGAGATCGCTGCCGGTGGCCAGCCCAGCGTTGCCCTGCAATTGCAGTTGGCAGGCATCTATCTGCTGCGCAACAACACCGATCAGGCATACGCTCTCTACCGCCAGGTACTCACTGCCCACCCTGACCGCGCCGACGCATGGAAAGGCCTCATCGCCGCGCTCACGGCCACGCATCGCGACCAAGAGGCATTACAAGAGATCGTGCAGATTCCGCCCCCGGTGCGCAAGCAGCTCGATGCCGACATCGACTTCCTCCAAACCGAGGCCAACCTCTACGCCACCACCGGCGACATCACCCACGCCGTGCAGTACATGAACCGCGTGCAGGCCTATTACGCCAAGTCGAAAGAGCAGCCGCCGCCCAACGTCGAGATTCAGAACGTATGGCTGCTCTACAACATTGGCAACGATCGCGCGCTCTATGCAGCCCTGATGCGCATCGGCGGCCGCACCGATCTCACTCTCGCGCAACGCGAGACCGTGCAGGACATCTGGGCCGACTGGAGCGTGCGCCGCGCCGCCGCCGCCCTGGACAACGGCAACGCGCAACGCGCCGTGGACATTCTCGAAGCCGCCGGTCAGGCCTTCCCCAACAACCTCACCGTGCGCAAGGCCGTGGCCGGAGGGTTTGCGCGCGTAGGCCGCGCCAAGGAAGCATTGGCCCTCTTCAAGACCATCCCCATGCAGGACGCTTCCGCAGGCGACTTCGAAGGCGCCATTGGCGCCGCTCTGGCCGCCAACGACAAAAATCAGGCCGAGATCTGGCTGCGTCAGGCCCTCGAACGCTTCGGCACCGATCCCGCCATCCTCTCTCTGGCCGCACGTTACGAGCAGGCCCGCGGCGACAACGAGCGCGCCGCCGACTACTATCGCGCCTCACTGGCGGCCATGCCCAAAGTCTCACCCGTCGACCGCCTCGCCCACGTCCTTGTTTACCCGGAGCAGGAC
>Ga0371490_1000955_pt1 | contig 16653 bp, 6 predicted proteins | sample MB2SIPfraction_FD_207959 | JGI IMG/M metagenome (GOLD analysis project Ga0371490, IMG submission 207959) | Lab enriched peat soil microbial communities from McLean, Ithaca, NY, United States - MB28FN SIP fraction | ecosystem: Environmental > Terrestrial > Soil > Wetlands > Peat | place: USA... | reverse complement strand
CTGGAAACGCCGGTGAACTCCGGAATGGAGGGCAGTTGTGCCAGCGCAGCGTAAGCCGAAGAGAATCCCACCGTGGTCGGGCTAACTCCGGCGCCGGGGTCATAACTGGAACCTTCGTAGCGGGTAAGGTTGTAACGCAGATCGGCAAGCAACCGCGGCGTCAGCGTGAGAGCGTGGTCGATGGTGATTCCCTTGTTGTAACGCGCCTGATATAGGCCCTGAAGCAGAAGCCCGGCAGCGTCGTTGGGTCCGAAGTCATCGTAGCTGAGCTCCGTCCAGTCGTTTCTGCGCAGATCCACGTAGGTGTGGTTGTTCTCGTTCCAGCTCTGGTCAATGCGCAGGGTGCTGCCGGCAAACTTGTCGTTCTGTACTGCGCGCTTGGTGTAGTTGTTGCCGTCCGAGCTTGACCCGTCACCCGCATTATCGGGGGGCGGCATCAGCGCGAGCAACGCCTTGGCAATCGGGTCCACCGAGGGCAATTTGTTGCCGGTAAATTGCTGTCTGTCGCCCTTGCCGTCGTAATTCCAAGTGGCGGGATTGTAGATCTGAGTTGGGAATACGACCTTGTTCGAAGTGGAATAGGACGCGCTGAAATCTCCGCCCCTCTCGGCCATGGTGGGAAGCGACATGGTGCCCTGGCTACCTGGCTGACGGTTCCTGATTCCGGCAAACGTGTAGTAGAAGAAGGTCTTCTTCTTGCGGCCGTCGTAGAGCTTTGGAATCCAGATAGGACCGCCAACACCACCTCCATACTGGTTCAGGTGTACAGGAGGAATCGGCGTAGCGGGTTGGCTGTTATTGCTCAGGTAGGAGTGGGCGTTCAGGAAGTTGTTTTGATTGTCTTCGTAGATGTCGCCATGAAGCTTCTCCTCACCAGCTCTCATGGAGAGATTGATCGTCGCGGAAGATTGGCGGCCAATGGCGGCATCAAACGCGTTGGTGATCACCTTGAACTCGCTCACCGCATCCATGGGTGGCTCAAAGGCCAGGCTACCCCCGTTCTCGGCAACGCTGCCGCCATCAATCGCGTAGTTGATGGCACCGGAGCCGACACCCGCGTTATTGACGACCGTGCCCGATAGGCCACCGTTCGACCAAAGAAAGATCCCCGTTCCGCCCACGCCGCCGCTAATGGTTACGCCGGGGGTAAGGCTGACCATCATGGTAGGGGAGTTGGACTGGGTTTGAAGCTCGTCGAGCTCTGTGGAAGTGACCACGGTGCCCGAAACCGCGGAAGTGGTGTCGATCAACGGCGTTGTGGCTTCCACGGTGATGGATTGCGTGTCCGCGCCCACCTGCATGCGGGTTTCGATGAATTTCTGGTCGGCAACCTGCAACTCGATCGAGGAACGCAGTTCCCTCTTGAATCCAGGCGCGCTCACCTCGAAATGATAGAAACCTGGCTGCAGGAATTTCACAATCCAGTCGCCAGTTTGGCTGGTGATCGCGGTTTGAGTCACTCCCGTTGCATCGGCCGTGACAATCACAGTTGCCTTCTGAATTACACCTCCCTTGGGGTCAACCACCCTGCCGCCGAGAGATGCTCTTGTCTCCTGCTGACCGAACGCATATATTCCTCCTGAAAACATCAGCAGGAAGCCCATGACCGCGATGACGGTCCATCTGCTACGAGTCATCTTCATCTTTTCTCCTCCGTGGCCTCTCTGTCCAAATTGCATCCGTATGCCCTGCGAAGAATACGTTTACAACCAAGATACGTATACATAGGCATCAGAACCATTGGCAATCATACAAAGGTATGGTTTTTCATTCGTTGCAAAGCAGACCTCAAGAAGACGTTCTCGCGACGTCTTCCTGACGCATACCGGCGCAGCATGGACTCTGCGTGGCCATGCTCTTCACTAGCGATTGAAGGAAGAGAGAATGCGAAGTTCGCTCAGAGATGAATCAGGCCACGCTGCGAGGCAGCGATGATTGCCTGCGTTCGATCCGTTACGCCCAAGCGAAGAAAGATCATGCTCAGATGGCACTTCACCGTAACTTCAGCGATTCCGAGCGACGATGCAATCTCCTTGTTGCACATGCCGGCAGCAAGCAGGCGCAGCACTTCGCGCTCACGAACCGTGAGTTCTGTCTCGGGCGTCCGCGTGGACAGCGTCTCACTCACCGGCTCGGGCAGGAACCTTTCACCGCGCGCAACGCGGCGTACTGAGTTGGCCAACGCCTGGCGCGACATTCCCTTGATCAGATAGCTATTGGCTCCAGCATCCAGAGCCTGACTGATGTCCTCGTCGCCACGATACATGGTGAGAACCACAAACTTCGCATCGGGAAACTCTGCCCGGATCGCGCGGATACACTCGGCGCCTCCCATTCCCTCCATGCGCAGGTCCATAATGGTCACGTCCGGCTGGTACTGCCGGAACAGGGCGATTGCTTCTTCGCCGCTGCCCGCCTCGGCCACCACCGTCATGTCTTCCTGGGTGTCGACGATCGCACTGAGTCCGATGCGCACCACCGGATGATCGTCGACGATGAGAATCTGGATCTTTCCGTTCTTGTCATTTGCCATGATTTGCGGGAATCCTCTCTTTGGGACTCTGTTTCCTCGGAACGGAGATGTGCAACACGGTTCCCTCACCTTGCCTGCTGGCAATAGCGAGGGAACCGTGGAGTAGATGTGCGCGCTCCTGCATTCCGAGAAGACCGAAGTGGTTTTCGCCTGTTGGATGCGCGTGCGGATCGAAGCCGCAACCGTTGTCGCGCACTTCGATGGTCAGGTCCTGCCTGGTAAAGCGCACCGTGATCGAAATCTCGCCCGCCTCCGCATGGGCAACTGCGTTGCTCACTGCTTCCCGCACGATCTTCAGCAACTCGACCGTCGATAGAACCCCGAGCAAGAAAGGCGTGCCCTCCACGCCGCAGGAGACGGAGATGCCTGAATCGGATTGGACCTCGCGCGCAAGCTTGCGGCAGAGCAGGCCTGCATCCACCTCGGACTCAGCCGAGTTGCGCAGCTCCCACACCGCGTCGCGCGCGGCATCGATCGTAGAGTGGATCAGTTCGTTGGCGTAGTGGAGTAGTTGCAGCCGCAGCGAGTCGCCGCCCTCATCTGCGCCCAGGGCTGCCTCAATCAGTGTGGAAACACCTGCGCAGCCTTGCAGCAGCGTATCGTGCATCTCCCGCGCCAGCCGTACTCGTTCCTCATGCACAGCGTGGAGACGATTCCGTATCTGCTGCAGGCGCAGCCGGAGCACGAGCAACACCAGCCCAACCGCCAGAATCACGCAACCGGCTATAAACCAGGAAGCGGTGTAGAAATGCGGCCGCTGAACAATTACCATCGACGTCTCAGAGGCCGCACCGGGATTGCCGATCTCATAGGCCTGCACCCGAAAGCGATAAGTGCCCGGCAGCAAATGCGTGTAATAAGCCGTCCGCCGGGTGCCGACTTCGTTCCAATCCTCCAGCCCCTCCATCCTGTAGCGATAGCGGATGCCTTCCTGCGAGCCGAGATGGACCACGGCATAGGAGATTTCCAGCCGTGTGTTGCCGGGATTCAGAGCAATTCTGCCGCCCAATGGCAGTGCCTGGCCCTCGGCAGAAGCCTCTTCAATCCGGATCGAAAACGGGGAGTAGGTTGCAATCTTGCTGGGGTCGATGTGAATCGCGCCCTTGTTGCTCGGGAACCAGATCTCGCCGTTGCTGCCCACAGCTCCCTCCGGCTGAAGACCGCTGTAGAGCACCGCTGAATCGAGATCGACGGAGCTCCGGTAGAAGGTCAGCGCCACACGCGACCCTGCGCTGAACCCATCCAGATCGCTCTGGCGGACCCGTGAAATGCTGTCCGGCCCGGCCAGCCACACGCTTCCCTGCCGGTCGCAGAGAATAGCGTAGATGCGGTCGCTCACCAGACCATTCGCAGGGGTCAAGTGCAGCAGGGCACCGTTTCTGAGGCCATAGAGGCCATTGCTGGTGCCGAACCACACTACGCCCGAGCTGTCCTGGCTGATGCTCCACAGCTGTTCCCGCGCCAGTGCAACGGTTGCCGCATCGTGCACCAGTTGGCCGTCCACAATGTGATTCAAGCCTCGACTTGTACCCACCCAAATGCCACCCTGGCTGTCTTCATCGAGAGAGGTGACGGTGAAAAACGAAAGGCCGCCGGGCACCGAATAATTCCGGGCGCGCCCGCCCGCCAGATGAGTCACTCCGCCATCGGTTCCCACCCAGACGCTTCCGTCCCGGCTGACCACGATGGCGCGCACGAAATTGTTCACCAGATTCCGTCCGACCACAAAGCGCTCTACACGCCCTGCGGAACGATGAATCAGTCCCGCGCCGTTGGTGCCAATCCAGAGTCCGCCGGCGCGGTCGGAGACCACGGTGCGAATTCCCATCTCTGCCAGTCCCGGAAACGACTTCGGCCGGACGATGCCATTGCTGATCCGGAACAGATAGCTGGCTCCGGCCACCCACACATTGTCGCGCTCATCGCTGCTCAGCGATTCGAAGAGCGAGTCGGCTCCTCCGGGTAGCGGCACAATGCTGACCGGCGTCTTGGTCAGCCGGACGATGCCAGCCTGCGTGCCGATCCAGAGGTTGGCTTCGCGGTCTTCAAAGAGCGCGTAGACGCTTTGGCTAGGCAGGTCCGCCGCACCGATGTGTTCGAGCGCTCCACCCGACAGAGAGTAAAGCCCGTGTCCGACGGTTCCCACCCAGAGACGGCCGTCCCCGGACTGCTTGAGCGCGTCAACCGATGCGCTGATGCCGGTCACGGCCCGAAGAGTGAGTTCGGAACTCATCTGCGACAATCCCGTCAACGTGCCAATCCAGAGCCTGCCATCGTTGCCCAGCAGCATCGATGTAACCAGATTCGGCCCCACGGCCCGCGGAAACGAGACTTTCTGAACGAAGAGACCGCGTTCGAAATCAAGAAGCTTCGTTCCTCCCACCCAGACGCGGCCTTGCCGATCCTCTGCGATGGCGCGAACAAAGATCCGCGGTGCACCGCCTGTGCCGTCGATCTGCTCAATCTGCTTGCCTTTGACCTGAAAGAGTCCCTGGTCGCCGCCGACCCAGATGATGCCGCGGCTGTCTTCGTAGATAGCTCGCACAAACTCGTCGGCTGTTCCGCCGGCACGCGCATAACGCTGAAATCTGTCGTTGCGATAGCGGAGCAGGCCCCCGCCCTCGGTACCGATCCACAGGCTGCCGTCGCGCGCGGTCAGCAGGCAGTTCACTCCATGGCCGCCCAGTTCAGGAGCCGTGGCTGCGTCGTAGACGCGAAAGCGGACCCCATCGAAGCGCATCAGGCCGCTCTGGGTGCCGATCCACAGACTGCCGTCGTCTCCTTGCGCCAAGGCTTGAATGGTCTGCTGCGCGAGGCCATCGTTCGCTTCCCAAACGCGCTCGGTGTAGCCCTTGAAGCCGATCTCGCGTGGCTCTGCTGCAACCCGAACGGCAGCGAGCAGAAGCAGACACAGAGCCGCCCTTCTGCAACACGCTGCGGTTCTGTGCCCGGATTCCGCCAATCGATCGATCCTGTCCATCCCTGCCTTGCCGACGGATCCAACTTCGCCTGGCAGGCAGTTGCTCCACTCTAGCAGAGTTGCACCGGCTCCACGTGAGCAGGGGCTTCCGCAAGAGCACTGGGCGTCCTTCGACGCTCGGTAGGTGAGTGCTACTGCTTGACGCGCCGCAGCACGATCTTGAATTCCGATGACGGACGCCGGGGGGGCATGCCGGAGGGATCGGAGCCATCCGGGGCGGGGCCGATGGCCAGCGACTTGTCTTTCAGCTCCAGCGGATTGGGCCGGCCCGAGCCCCACTGCGGCTGGGAGCGAGTCAGCTCCAGCCAGTCGCCCATGATGGTTCCTGTATACGACGCGCCGGCTACACGGAAGCTGATCTTGTTGCCATCCACCTTGCCGTCTTCAATCTGCGCGGGCGCGTCGTTGCCACCGGCCCAGGAGCCGCCCAGGCCCTCCGCTGTACCAGTGAGCGCGGAGCCGTGCTGCTCCAGGATAAAGAGCTGGTTGCCGCCTTCGCGCTCCGGCCGCCAGAGGCCGGTTGCGCCTTCACCAGCGAGTGACTTACGCTCCCATGCAGCCACCTGCGGGCGCAGCTTCACTGCTTTGCTGGCAAGCGTCAACGTGGCGGTGGGCAGGCCCTTGGAACTGGCCTCGATGGTGATGGGGCCGGCCTGCTTCGTGACCTGCACAATCGCCACACACAAGCCGCCGAAGGCCTTGCGCAAGGAGCCCTTGTCGGGCTGCTGGTTGGTGGGGTCGCCGTTGCCGGTGCCGATCAGTTTGCCCGCGCCGGTGACGGTGAACTCGATGTTGTTGTCGGTGATGGGAACCATGCGGCCCTCGCGGTCGCGCACTTCTACGCGGACCATGGCCACGTCTTCGCCATCTGCTTTGAGCTCGGTGCGGTCGGCGCTGAGCGCGATGGCTGTGGGCCCGCCGGTGGTCTCTCGCTTCTCGGTCAGTACGAGTTTGCCGTCCTTGTAGCCACGCGCTTCGAGCGTGCCGGGCGCATAGACCACGTCCCAGGCCGCGTGCTGATTCTTCTTCACGTCCTGCGCGCCCAGGCTCTGGCCGTTGAGGAAGAGCTCGACCTTGTCCATGTTGGTGTGAACCCAGACGGCGATCTTCTGGCCCTCGTAGCCCGCCCAGTTCCAGTGCGGAAAGATGTGCAGCACCGGCTCCGGCTGCCACCACGCGCGGTAGTAGTAGAAGGTGTCTTTGGGGAATCCGCACATGTCGATGATGCCGTACTGGGAGCTGATGTTAGGCCAGCCGTTGGGCGAGGGCTCGCCGCGATAGTCGAAGCCGGTCCACACAAAACCGCCCGCCAGCCACTCGTTCTCGTCGCAGAAGCGCCACCAGCCCTCGGCCGAGGCGCGGCCGGTGGTGGTGTAGGGATCGTAGCTGCTGACAAAACCCTTTTCGGGATCGGTGATGTAGATGCCGCGCGTGCAGACCGCGCTCACCGTCTCGGTGCCGATCACCGGCTTGTCGGGATGCGCCTTGTGATACGCGGCGGCCTGCGGGTCCATGTAGTTGTAGCCGATCACGTCGCCTACGGCCAAGCCGCCGGAGCCGATGGCGCCGGTGGGAGCCATGGAGACGGGGCGGGAACCGTCGTGGCGCGTGGCCAGGGCCTTCATCGCGGTCAGGATGCCCACGCCGCGCGCGGAGCTGGCAGTAGCCTCCTCGTTGCCCATGGACCACATGAAGACGCTGGGATGGTTGCGGTCGCGGCGGACAAGATTTTCAAACTGCCCCAGGCCTTCGGGGTTGGACGACATCATGCGCGTCTCGTCGAAGACCAGCATGCCCAGATCGTCGCAGGCGTCCAGTAGCTCAGGTGTGGGCGGATTGTGCGAGGTGCGCAGGCCGTTCGAGCCCATCTCAATGAGCTTGCCGATGCGGAAGCGCTGCACGGCGTCGGGCAAGGCCGCGCCCAGCCCGGCGTGATCCTGGTGGTTGCAGGTGCCCTTCACCTTCACCGCCTTGCCGTTCAGCAGCAGCCCCTTCGAGGGAGACATCTCAATGGAGCGGATGCCGAAACGGGTCTCGGTGCGGTCAACGGCTTCGCCGCCCACGCGGACTTCCGTGACCAGCGTGTAGAGGTTGCGCTCTTCGAGCGACCAGAGACGGGGCCCGGCGACGGGAATCTGCTGCTCCAGCGTGGCCTCGCCGACGGCGGCAATCGTCGTGGGAGCGGTCACGTTCTTGCCCACTTCCTTGCCGCTGGGGTCGAGGATGGTGGAGACCACGCGGGCTTCCGCAGCGGCCGGCGTGTTGTTTTCGAGTTCGGTGCGGATGGCGAGCGTGGCGCTCGCGCCCTTGATCTCCGAACGGACAAAGGTGCCCCACTGCTTCACGTGCACCGGGTTGGTCTTGACCAGCCACACGTGGCGATAGATGCCCGCGCCCTCGTAAAACCAGCCATCGGAGCTGGTGGCGTCCACGCGGACCAGCAGCACGTTGCGGCCGCCGGGGTTGGCAAAGTCGGTCACATCGAAGCGGAAGGGATCGTAGCCCCCGCTGTGCCGGCCGATGTAAAAGCCGTTGAAGACCACCATCGACTCGCGGTAGGCGCCGTCGAACTCCAGCACAATGCGCTTGCCCTTGTCGGCCTCGGCCAGGGTAAAGACACGGCGATACCAGCCGACGCTGGTCTCCGGGTAATTGCGGCCGAGCGGATAGTAGCCCTTGCTGTTCAGCTCCGGATCGTTGCGGAAGGGCAGCTCGACGGCCCAGTCGTGGGGAAGATCGACCAGCTTCCAGTCGGAATCGTCAAAGGCCATGGAACCGGGACGAACGAAGTTGCCGGTCTTCTGGAAGGCGCCGTGGAAGTCAAAGTCCTTGGCAGGGTCGGTGGCATGGCCATGATGGAAGCGCCACCCGAAGTCCAGCAGCAGACGCTCCCGGCCCGCGCCGCTTACCGCAGCAGCAGGAGCGCCGGAGGTGGACAAGGGGCCGGAAGAAGGAGTGGAGGCGGCGTGCAGGGCAGCTTCCATAGGGTGGAGGGGTTGTGCGGCGGCAGCAGCCGGAGCCAGCAGCGAGGTCTTCAGGAGGTCGCGGCGTGAAAAGGCTTTCATTTTGTCCTTCTCTGCACAGAGCTCCTGGAGCAATCCGCCCGGGCTCTGTTCTTCAAGTTGGAGTCTGCCTGTGATTCCAAGGCGGGGCCAGTATACAGGACGCGGCACATCGTCGCGTACCCGCCCCTTGTAGCAGTTGCCAAAGCGGAACGGCTGCCCGAGGGCAGCCGTTCTGGTTGGGGGGAGTGGAAGGGGAAGCTGATTTCAATGGGAAGGTGGGCGGGCCGGTCAGTGCGTCTTCACCTTTCCTGCAGAGTATATGGAGCTGGTTCTCTCCCACCCTTGTCCGCAAAATGCGCGGTCAAGGATGGGGCACCCGCCATTTTTGTGGCGAAGATGGAGTAAGTTCCTTCCCACCCTAGGCGCAAAAACAAAGACACGCCGAGGGTGGGGCACCCGCAAGGATAGGACAGCCGCACCCGAAACTCAGTGCCGGCAGTATGGCTCTAGCCTTTGCGGCCGCGGACGGCTTGCTTGGCTTCGTCCGCTCCACCGGCCGGAGCCTCTGGCACTTCCGCCTTGGCCGCTGCGCCAATGCCCAGCTTGGCGCGGACTTCGGCATCGATCTTGGCGAAGGTTTCCTTGTTCTCCTTGAGGAAGTTGCGGGTGTTCTCGCGGCCCTGGCCAATGCGCTCGCCGGCATAGCTATACCAGGCGCCAGACTTCTCCACAATATTATTGGCCACGGCAATATCCAGCACGTCGCCCTCGCGGCTAATGCCTTCGCCGTAGAGAATGTCGAACTCGGCTTCGCGGAAAGGCGCGGCTACCTTGTTTTTTACGATCTTCACCTTGGTGCGGTTGCCGGTCACCTGGTCGCCTTCCTTGATGGCGGCAATGCGGCGGATATCGACACGGACCGAGGAGTAGAACTTGAGCGCGCGGCCGCCGGTGGTGGTTTCCGGGTTGCCGAACATGACGCCGATCTTTTCGCGAATCTGGTTGATGAAGATCAAGGCCGTGCGCGACTTAGAAACCGTGCCGGTGAGCTTGCGCAGAGCCTGCGACATGAGACGAGCCTGAAGACCGACATGCGAGTCGCCCATTTCGCCGTCCAGTTCGGCCTTGGGGACCAGTGCGGCAACGGAGTCGACCACCAGCACGTCGATGGCGCCGGAGCGGACCAGGGCTTCGGTAATTTCCAGCGCCTGCTCGCCGGAGTCGGGCTGCGAGACCAGCAGGTTGTCCACATCCACGCCCAGCTTCTTGGCATAGGCCGGATCGAGCGCGTGCTCGGCATCCACAAAGGCCGCCAGGCCGCCCGCCTTCTGGGCCTCGGCAATCACCTGCAGGGTGATGGTGGTTTTGCCCGAGGACTCAGGACCATAAATCTCCGTGACGCGGCCGCGGGGAATGCCGCCCACGCCGAGCGCGGCGTCAAAGCTGATGGAGCCGGTGGAGATGACCGCGATGGGCACCAGGGCCTCGCGCGAGCCAAGGCGCACAATGGAGCCTTTGCCGAACTGTTTTTCGATTTGAGCAAGGGCAAGTTCAACAGCTTTTGTGCGATCATCGGCGATGGCCATGAAAAATCCTCCTAAAAGCGTTCCAGAGTCGGCATAACCGGGCAAAAGCCGGAAAAAAGCCGGAAGCAGGAAGGCAGTTCGATGGAATTCTAGCAGGATGGGGAGGACAAAGACAGGAAAAAATAGCGAAGAAAGGGTGAAAATTGTTTTCCGCCCGGTTCGCCGGGTTGGAAGACCTCGCTGGAACTGATTCTAAGGAGGTACGGGGACGGCTGCGCAGCAAAAATTGTGGTCGTGCGCCTTTTTGTACACGTAGGCCTTCCGCAAGTATTACCAGCAGGAAGCGACTCCGTACGCAGGCGCCCTGGATTGGACAAGAGTCAGGTCATCCCGAAAGGCAACCGCAGATCCTTCGACTCACCACCCCCAGCCTGAAGAGAACGGCTGGGGCCCCGTTCGCTCAGGATGACAGGCATTGCATGCAGCAGACGCACCTGGGGCGCGGATACAAGGATGACAGCGTTGTGGGAAAGGTGCGTTTTGGAGTGAGCATCGCGAAGCAAGCTGCTGCATGCAATGCCGCGAAGCGGGCTGCCGCATACAATGCCGCGAAGCGGGCTGCCGCACCGCAGGTGCCTAGACGGTGTAGGCTCCAATGCGGGTTTCCTTGGCGGTGAGTTCGTCGCACTGGCGGTCGAGGACTTCGTACTGGGCGTCGTGGGCCTTGCGGAAGGCGCGGAAGGCCTCCTCGCTCTGCCAGCGGTCGATGGTCAGGTAGATGCCGGGGATGTAGGCGTCGCGCAACAGCTCCGTGCCCTGGTAGTCGGCCGAGTTGCGGAAGAGTTTGGCCCAGGAGCCATCCGGCCCATAGGCGGCCTCAAAGGCTGCAATCTTCTCTTCTGCGATCTCAAACTGCCAGACAACGACAAACATGGGCGCCGATCCTCTCTTTTCGTCCCCGGATCAGGCCGGGAAGCGCTGGCTTGAAGTCTTTATAGTAGCGCAGAGCGGCGTGGGCGCTCCGTGGCGGGGCTGGAGCTGGAATCTGGCCGGGAGTCGAATCCCATCATACAAGACAATGTTCTGCACTGTGGTGGCCGTCACAGACCGTCCGGGTGCATACTGATAACGGCTGAATTTGCCGCCGCCCTCCCCTTGGGCCGCGGCCATTTTGATCGGCCAAAGCCTTTACGAATTGGTTGGTTCCTGCGTCTTTCCCAACGCATCGAACCTTCAAGACCAGGCGCAGTGCGGGGCCGAAGGGGATCGGCAATGGCCGATCCAGCCGCATGCCGCCGATGGCCGCTCTGAACCGACGAATTGAGCTCACGGAGACAAAACGAATGACTGCACCTGCTCGCTATCCTGGCATCCGCGTTACCGCCAATGGAAATCAGCTGGTCTCGTATCATACCGAGACGCGCATTGCCGATGCCGGCGTGTTTTACCCCATCACGCCTTCCACCGAGGGCGGTGAGTTGTTCCAGCAGGCCTATGCCGAGGGACACCTGAATGTCTTCGGCCATAACACCATTGCCATTGAGACCGAAGGTGAGCATGCCGCGCAGGGCGGCGCCATTGCCCACTCGGTGTGCGGCAAGCGGGTGGTGAACTTTACCAGCGGCCAGGGCGTGGTCTACGGCGTGGAGCAGTACTATCACGCGCCGGGCAAGGGTTCGACGATGGTGATCGAAGTGGGCGCGCGCGCGCTCACCAAGCATGCGCTGAACGTGCACTGCGGCCACGACGACATCTATGCCGCGCTCGACACCGGCTGGATCATGTTGTTTGGCAAGGACGCACAGCAGGCCGCCGACCAGGCGTTGATTCTGCGCTCGGTGACCGAACTCGCGCTGACGCCGGGCATCAACATCATGGACGGCTTTTTGACTTCGCATCTGGAGCGCACCTTCTACAAGCATGAGGCGGAGCTGATCCGCGAGTATCTGGGCGCGCCCGAAGACATCATCGAGTGCCCCACCGAAGCACAGCGCACGCTCTTCGGGCCCACCCGCCGGCGCGTGCCCAAGATGCTCGACCTGGAGAGCCCGGTGCTGCTGGGCCCGGTGCAGAACCAGGAACACTACATGAACGGCGTGGTGGCCCGGCGCAACAACTTCGTGGAACCGATTCTTGGATTTCTGGAGAAGGCCTACGACCGGTTTGGTGAGCTGACCGGCCGCAACTATGGATTGATCTCGAAGCACAGGACCGAGGACGCGGAGACGGTGTTCGTCGCGCTGGGTTCGGCGGCGGAGAACATTGAAGCCGCGGTGGATTATCTGCGCCAGACGCGCGGTGTGAAGGTGGGCTCGATCCACCTGAACGTAATCCGCCCCTTCCCCGAGGCAGCTGTCGTCGCGGCACTGCGCGGCAAGAAGAACGTCATTATTCTGGAGCGCACGGATGAGCCGCTGGCGGGCGAGAACCCGATGAATCGCGACATCCGCACCGCGCTTTCCAAGGCGCTGCAGGGCACAGCCGGATTGCCCGCGCTTACCCTGGCCGAGACGCCGCGCATCTTCGGCGGCACTTACGGATTGGGCTCGCGCGACTTCCGCCCCGAGCACGTGATTGGCGCGTTTGAGTACGCCACTGCAGGCCGCGCGCGCAAGGATGGCAAGACGGCTGCCGACAACGAGAACTTCTTTGTGCTGGGCATCGATCATCCCTATGCGGTGGTGGCCGACGAGACGCCGTCGCTGTTGCCGGAGGGCGCGGTGGCGGTGCGCTTCCACTCCATCGGCGGCTGGGGCGCCATCACCACGGGCAAGAACCTGGGCGCGATCCTGGGCGACCTGAACGATCTGCTCTTCGAGCGCGATGGTTTGAAGGATGAATTCGGAAATCCCAAAGAAATCATCCACGTCAGCGCCAATCCCAAGTACGGCTCGGAGAAGAAGGGCGCGCCCACCAGCTACTTTATGGTGGCGGCCAAGGACCGCATCCGCGTGAACTGCGATCTGCGCCATGTGACGGTGGTGCTCTGTTGCGATCCCAAGGCCTTTACCCACTGCAATCCGCTGGACGGCATGGCCGAGGGCGGCGCGTTTCTGTGGGAGTCCGATCAGGAAGGCGAGCACGCCTGGGAGCAATTGCCCATCTGGGCGCGCAAGCAGATCATCGAGAAAAAGATTCGCGTCTTCACCCTGCCCGGTTTTGCGATTGCCAAAAAAGCTACCGACCGCGGCGATCTGCAACTGCGCATGCAGGGCAACGCCTTCCTGGGCGGCTTTTTTGCTGTGAGCCCGCTGTTGGGCGAGTTCGGCATCTCGCAGGAGCAGTTCCGCACGGTGGTGCATAAGCAGTATGTGAAGAAGTTCGGCAAGCTCGGCGACGCCGTGGTGCAGTCGAACATGGAAGTGATGATTCAGGGCTTTGAGCAGGTGAAGGAGATTGCGGTGGGCGAGTTGGCCGCGGCCGATCACTCCTCGCTGCGCGCCCCGGCGCTGCTGCCGATTCTGGAGACGGTTCCGGCCGGCGAGAGCTGCGGCAGCGGCTGCCGCTCGCATGCACTGCCTGCGGGCCAGACTGCGCGCACGCCCATTGCCAGCATTGCGACCTTCGACGCCGAGTTCCGCGCCAACTTTGGCTACAACCAGCCGGCCACGCCGCTGGCCGCGATGGGCATGATTGCCGCCGCTACCGGCGACACCGCCTCGAAGTACGTGGCCCGCCGCGAGACCCCGCTCTACATTCCCGAGAACTGCACGCAGTGCATGGAGTGCATTTCGGTGTGCCCGGATACGGCGCTGCCCAACACGGCGCAGGATCTGGCCACGCTGCTGACGACGGCCGTGAACTACTACGTGGCCGACGCCGCCGATCGCAAAGGGCTGCTCACCGCGCTGCCAGAGATCGAGAAGCAGGCTCGCACACGCATGGTGGCGGAGATCAAGGCTGCGCCCCCCTTGCCACAGATTCTTGAAGAAGTGACCAGTGCGGTGGAAGGACTCTCGGCCAACGCCAAGGCACAGTTCCTCACGATTCTGAAGAAGGTGCCGATGGCGTATGCGAAGGTGAACGCCATCTTCTCTTCACCGGAGCGCAAGCAGGCAGGCTCGGGCGGCATCTTTTCTATCTTTGTCTCCGATCTCTGCAAAGGTTGTGCGGCGTGCGTCACCGCGTGCGGCGATCACCAGGCACTGAAGATGGTTGCGGAAACCGAAGAGGTGAATGCCGAGCACATGACCGGCATCAGCTTCCTGGACTTGCTGCCGAACACTTCGCAGAAGTATCTGGGGCTCTACAACGCGGCCAATCCGGCCGACTCCAAGACGGCCACGCTACGCAACATGCTGATGCAGCGCTCCACTTACGAGGCGCTGGTGGCGGGCGACGGTAGCTGCGCCGGCTGCGGCGAAAAGAGCGTGCTGCGCTCCATTGCTACGGTGACCGAGGCCTACATGCGGCCACTGTTCCACGCCAAGAGCGACCGTTTGCTGAAGAAGGCCGGCGAGTTGGAGAAGACCGGCACGAAGAAGCTGGAAGAGATTCTGGCCGCCGATCCGAACAAGTACATCTTCCTGCGCAACTCGGTGCTGCATCTGATTCTGGGCCTGGGCGGCGAGGACGAGCATGACACGCTCAAGCGCGTTGCCGATTACGAACGTGAGCATGGTACGGTCACCGATGAGCAGCTGATCGAAGCCATTGCCGCGGTGCTGTTGACCGAGGCCTTCAACCACAAGAACCTGCAGGCTGTGGACGGACGGCTGGCGAACGGCATGAGCGTGATGGCCATGGCCGCGCACACCGGCTGCAATACCGTCTACGGTTCGTCATCGCCGAACAATCCGCACCCCTATCCGTGGATGAACTCGCTCTTCCAGGACGGCGTGACGATTGGCTGGCTGATGGGCGAAAGCTTTATCGTGGACCACGCACGGCGCTCAGTGATACCGGAGCGGCTGACGGATGCGATCCTCTCCACCGCCGGCGTGACCGAGCCGGAGTATGAGCAGTTCACGCACTTCTCCGACGCACTGATGACCGACGACGAGATCCGCGAGCTTCCCAAGGTCTGGGTGGTGGGCGGCGACGGCGGCATTGGCGACATCGGCTACCAGAACACCTCCAAGGTGGTGCTGCAAAACCGGCCCAACGTGAAGGTGCTGATGCTGGACACGCAGGTGTACTCCAATACCGGCGGCCAGAACTCGGATTCGACACCGATGCTGGGCGGCAACGACATGAACGTCTTTGGACCGGCAACGCAAGGCAAGAACACCGAGAAAAAGACAGTGGCCGAAACCTTCCTGGCCGGTCACGGATCGCCGTTCGTGGCGCAGGTTTCCATGGCCAACGCGCCCAAGCTCTACCGCGCGATTCTGGATGGCGTGGAGTATCGCGGCACCATGTTCCTGCAGGCCTTCACCACCTGCCAGCCAGAGCACGGCGTGGCCGACGACATGGCGCTTGTGCAAGCCCAGCGGGTACGCGATTCGCGCGGCGTGCCGGAGTTCGTCTTCAATCCGCGGCTGGGCGAGAGTTTTTCTGAAACTCTCGACCTTAAAGGCAATCCAAGTCTGGATCTGGACTGGTACGAGACCAAGGACCGGACCACGGGCAAGGTGCGCCGCTACACGGTGGCGCACTGGTGCACCACGGAAGCGCGCTTCCGCAACCACCTGAAGAAGATCAAGCCGGAAGCGGCGGAAAAAATGGTGCCATTGGACGACATGCTGGTGCGCGTAACGCAGCAGGATATGGTGTACCGATCCTATCTGAACCCGGCGCACCGCGCCTTCATTCCCGACTTCGGCGTGTATATCGAGGTGGAGAACGAAGGCAAGAGCACCTTCTACGCGCTCAGCCGCCAGTTAGTGATGTTCTGCGTGGAGCGCCGCAAGGCATGGCGCATGCTGCAGTCCAAGGCCGGCATTGTGAACCGCGAGTACCAGGCACAGAAGGCCATCCTGGCCGACGTGGCGGCAGGCAAGCTCACCCAGGAAGAGTTGTTCACGCGCGGCGCCGAGCTGGTGCGGGAGCGGCTGGAAGCCAAGGCGTAAGACAATTCGCCGTTTTCATCGGCCAGCTCCGGGGTTGCTCAGCAATCCCGGAGCTGTATTTTGCACGTAAAATCATTGCATATGCGTCGATTGATCTTTTGTATGACCTTGATTCTCATCGCGCTGGCCGCTTCCACGCAGGCCCAGCTTCCAATCACCGAGAAGATCGAGTGGACATGGACAGACCGGGCGGAGACGCCCGTGGCAGGACTTCCAAATGTATTGCTGGTGGGGGATTCGATCACGCGCGGCTATTTTCCGGCAGTGACCGAACAGTTGAAGGGGATCGCAAATGTGTATTTGTTTGCCACCTCGTCCGCTGACGATCGGCGGCTCCCGGTGCAGTTACAGGATTACTTCGAACTGATGGGTGTGCTTTTTTCTGCCGTACACCTGAATAATGGCATGCACGGCTGGGGCTACTCGGAGGCGCAATATGCCGACGGTTTGCCTGCGATGCTGGCCGCTGTGCGCGCCGGTGCACCCGGTGCGCGCCTTATCTGGACAACCACCACTCCGGTGCGCAAGGACTCAACCACGGGCGGAGCCACCAACGCGCGAATCGACGAGCGCAACCGTCTTGCAGTGACTGTAATGA
>Ga0371490_1000950_pt1 | contig 16707 bp, 10 predicted proteins | sample MB2SIPfraction_FD_207959 | JGI IMG/M metagenome (GOLD analysis project Ga0371490, IMG submission 207959) | Lab enriched peat soil microbial communities from McLean, Ithaca, NY, United States - MB28FN SIP fraction | ecosystem: Environmental > Terrestrial > Soil > Wetlands > Peat | place: USA... | reverse complement strand
TGAACACCTTGACCGTAACCGACAATCGCACCAACCGCACCTTCACCCTGCCCATCGAGGACGGAACCGTGCGGGCCATGGACTTCCGCCAGATGAAGGAATCCGACGATGACTTCGGGTTGATGCTCTACGATCCGGCCTTCATGAATACGGCTTCCTGCCGCAGCGCGATCACCTTCATCGACGGGGATCGCGGCATTCTGGAGTACCGCGGCTACCCGATTGAGCAACTGGCGGAGAAATGCACCTTCCTGGAAGTTGCCTACCTGATCCTGTTCGGCGAGCTGCCGACTCCGGCGGAGCTGGGCCACTGGGTCTACGAGATTACCCACCACACCATGATCCATGAAACCACCAAGAAGTTCATGGAAGGTTTCCGCTACGACTCCCACCCCATGACCATGCTGATCTCCACGGTGTCCGCGCTCTCCAACATCTACCCCACGGCGCGCGAGGTGCATGATCCAGCCAACCGCTTGCTACAGATCAAGCGCCTGATCGGCAAAATGCCCTCCATTGCCGCCATGAGCTACCGGCACAGCGTCGGCTTCCCCTACGTCTACCCGGACAACGACCTGAGCTACACCGAGAACTTCATGAACATGCTGTGGAAGATGGTGGAGCCCAAGTACGCAGCCAACCCCGTGCTGGCCCGGGCGCTGGATGTGCTGTTCATCCTCCACGCCGACCACGAGCAGAACTGCGGCACCAGCGCCATGCGCACCGTGGGCAGCGCCCAGACCGATCCCTACCTGGCCGTAGCTTCGGCGGCCTCGGCGCTCAGCGGCCCCTTGCACGGCGGCGCCAACGAAGAAGTGATCCGCATGCTGGACGAGATTGGCAAGCTTGAAAATGTTCCCGCGCACATTGCCAAAGTGAAGGACGGCAAGGTCAAGCTGATGGGCTTTGGTCATCGCGTGTACAAGAACTACGATCCGCGCGCCGCTCTGATCAAGAAGATCGCCGATGAGGTCTTCGGCATGACCGGGCACAATCCCAAACTCGAAATCGCCCTGGAACTGGAGCGGATTGCCCTCTCCGACGAGTACTTCATCAAGCGCAAGCTCTATCCCAACGTCGACTTCTACTCCGGATTGATCTACCAGGCCATCGGTTTCAAGCCGGAGATGTTCACCGTGCTGTTTGCCATTCCCCGCACCGTAGGCTGGCTGGCGCAGTGGCAGGAGCTGGTTACCGATCCGGAGCAGAAGATCTCCCGTCCGCGTCAGATTTACACCGGCACCCGCTGCAAACAGGTGGTGCCGATCACCGAGCGCGTCTCAGCCAGCGAACCAAAATAGCACCCGCATCGGGCTTCGGCGCGCGGGAACGGTGGTTCTCTGCTGCGCGCCTTGACTCCGGTTCGGTCCGGCTCGAATAATGCAGTTGAACCTCAACGGATTCAACGGCCTCTTGGGGCCGTCCTTCCCCGATATCGATAGGAGCCTAATACCGCATGGCCACATCCAACTCTTCCGCCGTGCCGACTGTTCCGAGCGGCGTCCCGTCTTTGCGTGCGGGTGAGGGCACCAGCTTCATCTGGCGCAAGCTGCATTCCCTGCTCGGCATTGTGCCGCTGGGCGCGTTTCTGCTCGAGCATCTGCTCTCCAACTTCGAAGCCCTCAAGGGCGCAGAGGCCTACGGTGCGCAGGTTCGCTTCCTGAACAACCTGCCGCTGGTGCGTGTGCTGGAGTGGGTGTTCATCTTCCTGCCCATCCTCTACCACGCCTTCTATGGCCTCTACATCTGGATTCGCGGCAAGTCGAACATCGTCTACTACCCGTGGGCCGGCAACTGGATGTATAGCATGCAGCGCTGCACCGGCGCCATCGCCTTCCTCTACATCGGCTACCACGTGCTCACCCAGCGCTTCCTGGGCGTCAGTCTGCCGGAGTATCCGGAGCAGGCCTTCGCCAAGGTGCATGCGGCACTGGCCAGTCCGGTAATTCTGGGCGTCTACGTAGTGGCGATGATCGCCATCTGCTGGCACTTTGCCTACGGCGTCTGGCTGTTTGCCGCCAAATGGGGCATCACCCCGGGCAAGCTGGCCCGCAAGCGCTTCGGCTATCTCTGCAGCGCACTCGGTATCGGGCTGGCAGTGATGGGTCTGGCCAGCATTTGGGCGTTCGTACGGTAAAGCAGCTGCTAGCTCTCAGCTTCTAGCTGCCAGCTGGTCCGCCTTCTCCTTGGAGCGTTGCTCCTGCGTTCGGTTGCAGTTGCTAGAGGCTAGGAGCTAGCCGCTAGCAGCTCTGTTAGAAAGGATCTCGATTCATGGCAAGCCCCAGAATCATCGTGGTTGGCGGCGGTCTGGCCGGCCTTGCGGCGGTCATCAAGATTGCCGAGGCTGGCGGGCAGGTTGATCTGTTCTCCATCGTTCCGGTCAAGCGTTCGCACTCGGTGTGCGCGCAGGGCGGCATCAACGCCGCCAAGAACCTGAAGGGCGAGGGCGACACCACCGCACAGCACTTTGACGATACGATCTACGGCGGCGACTTTCTGGCCAACCAGACCCCGGTGCGCAACATGTGCGAGGCCGGACCGCAGATCATCGACCTGCTGGACCGCATGGGCGTGCCCTTCAATCGCACCCCGGAGGGTCTGCTGGACTTCCGCCGCTTTGGCGGCACGCTCTATCACCGCACCGCCTTTGCCGGCGCCACCACCGGCCAGCAGCTGCTCTATGCGCTGGACGAGCAGGTGCGCCGCTACGAGGCCGAAGGCAAGGTGAAGAAGTACGAAGGCTGGGAGTTCCTCTCCGCCATCCTCGACTCCAAGGGCGTCACGCGCGGCATCACGGCGATGAATCTGCGCACCATGGAACTCCGTGCTTTTGCGTCGGAAGCCGTCATTCTGGCCACCGGCGGCATCGGCGCCATCTTCGGCAAGAGCACCAACTCGGTGGTCTGCACGGGCTCAGCGCAGTCGGCGGTCTTCCAGCAGGGCGTCTACTACGCCAATCCCGAGTTCATCCAGGTGCATCCCACCTCGATTCCCGGTGAAGACAAGCTGCGCCTGATGTCGGAGTCGGCGCGCGGCGAAGGCGGCCGCGTGTGGGTTCCGCGCGACGTGAACGACAAGCGCGACCCCAAATCGATCCCCGAGCCGGAGCGCTTCTACTTCCTGGAGGAGTGGTATCCGAAGTACGGCAACCTGGTGCCCCGCGATGTGGCCACGCGCGCCATTCACAAGGTGGTCTATCAGCTCGGCCTGGGCATCGAAGGCCAGCCCATGGTCTACCTCGATCTGACCCACATCGATCGCGCCACGCTCGATCACAAGCTGGGCGGCATCCTCGAAATCTACGAGAAGTTCGTCGGCGTCGATCCCCACGATCATCCCATGAAGATCTTCCCTGGCATGCACTACACCATGGGCGGCCTGTGGGTGGACTTCAACCAGATGACCAACGTCCCCGGCCTGTTTGCGGCCGGTGAGTGCGAGTACCAGTACCACGGCGCCAATCGCCTGGGTGCGAATTCGCTGTTGAGCTGCATCTACGGCGGTTTCCAGGCCGGTCCCAACGCCCTCAAGTACGCCCAGAGCCTGCCTGCCCCCGAGGGTGATGGCGGCGCGGCCGAAGAATTGAAGCGCCAGCAGGAGATCAACAACCGGCTGCTGCAGTCCGATGGCGGCGAGAATCCCTTCCGCATCTGGCGCGAGCTGGGCGAGACCATGACCCAGCACGCTACCGTCACCCGCTACAACGCGGGGCTGAAGAAGGCCGACGAGAAGATCGTCGAACTGATGGAGCGCTACAACCGCATCAACCTGAGTGACCGCTCGCAGTGGGCCAACACCAGCTTTGCCTTCACCCGGCAACTGGGCAACATGCTGGAGCTGGCGCGTCCTATCGTGCTCGGTGCTCTGCTGCGCGACGAATCCCGCGGCGCACACTACAAGCCCGACTTCCCGGAGCGCAACGACGAGAAGTTCCTGAAGACCACCCGCGCCACCTACACCGGTTCGATCGAGGGTCCGAAGATGGAACTCGAAGAGGTGGATACGCAGTACATCAAGCCGCGGCCGCGCCGCTATGACGCCGCCAAGTAACTGGTTACGGGAGGAATTGAGCTTTGAAATCGCTTCTCAGAAGAATTGCGCAGTGGAGTGCGGCCTTGCCGCTCTCCATGCTCTTTTTCTGCGCAGCGCTCCCTTCCTCCGCGCAAGACAACTCGGGAAGCCCGCCCAGTGCAAGCCCGGCCGATAGCCTGACCATCCTGAACGCCTTTTATCACCGCGATCCGAACAGTCCTTCGGTGGCGATGACCAAGGCGGCGATTGCCACCTTCGGCTACCCAGGCGTGTTTGCCGCTCCGCCTGTGGACGATGGAACCCGCACCCACTTCAAGCTGCGCGATGGGTCCAGCATCGATGTTGCCAGCTCCGATCTGGCGCGCGGCAAAGCTGCCGCGAAGTTCCTTACCGACTACCCCACCGCCAATCAACAGATTGCAGATCAGGCAGCCACCCTGTATGCACTGATGATTGCCCGTGCGGTGGTTCTGTCTGCATCCAACAAAGTTTTTCACGACGCCGCAACCTGGTCCGAAGCCGAATTGCTATTAAGCGGCAACATGGTATCCCAAAAGTCCAAACGCACGGTTGCGGCCCAGGATCTTCCCGTGCTGTTGGGATTGAAGAGCGCGCCGCTCCCCTACCGGGCCCCCCTGGCGTATATCCACACCCATGGCGGCCACGCGGCGTTTGCGACGGGCAAGTTCATCGATCAGGGAGGAACAGCAACTCCTTTGTGGAAGATCGATCTGCTTCATGGAAACGTCCTGCATCCAGGCGGTACACACAACGGTGCGGATTTTGTGCTGACGCAGTAGCTTCATGCGGTCAAACGATTGGTTCGGAGAATTCTGAATGGCAAACAAGACGGTTAAGTTTGAGATCAAGCGGCAGGCCAGCCCCGATGCACCCGCAGTGTGGGAGAGCTTTGAGCTGGAGTGGCGCTCCGGCATGAACGTGATCTCGGCACTGATGGAGATTGCGGGCAAGCCGGAGACCTGCGAAGGCAAATGCACCACCCCGGTCGCTTACGACTCCAATTGCCTGGAAGAGATCTGCGGCTCCTGTGCCATGCGCATCAACGGCAAGGCCCGGATGGCCTGCTCGGCGCTGGTGGAGCACCTGGAGCAGCCCATCCGCGTGGAACCGCTCTCCAAGTTCCCCCTGGTGCGCGACCTGCAGGTGGACCGTTCGGTTCTCTTCGAGAATCTGAAGGCCGTCAAGGCCTGGGTTCCGGTGGACGGCACCTACGATCTGGGCCCCGGCCCGCGCGTCTTCCCCCAGCAGCAGGAGGCCAACTACCCGCTCTCGAACTGCATCAGCTGCACCTGTTGCATGGAGGTCTGCCCGCAGTTCAACCAAGCCACCGGCTTTGTGGGCGCGGCCACCATTGCGCAGGTCAAGCTCTTCAACAACCACCCCACCGGCAAGGTCCTCAAGGGAGAACGTCTGCGCGCCCTGGCCGGCGACGGCGGCATCCAGGAGTGCGGCTTTGCGCAAAACTGCGTGGAAGCCTGCCCCAAGCAGCTCCCGCTCACCGAGGCCATCAGCGATCTGGGCCGCGAAGTGGTGGTCCAGAAGGTGAAGGACTTCGTTCGCGGCTAGAGATTGGGATCTGGAAACTGCAAAATCCTCGGGGTCGTTGGCCCCGAGGATTTTTGTTGGAGCATCTGTCGGTTCGGATGGTGAAGCTGCGGCAAGTATCCCCCGATAGAGCCGGTGCCCACCTGCTACTCGAGATGGAAGACCTCAGCCAGAGGAATCATACTATCGTCGGCCGCGGCGCCGGAGAGTGACTCGAAGAAGGGCGTCATCTCTTTTTGCCAGACGGCATTGATCGGCTCCCGCTGCATATCGTCGCAACATTTCTTGAAGTCTTCGCACTCCAGATAGCCAACCAGAAGGCCGTCGTCGCGCACGAACAAGGAGTAGTTCTTCCAGCCTGTGCGCCGCAACGCATCCAACATCTCAGGCCATACCGCAGCGTGGCGGCGCTTGTACTTCTCCAACATATTTTCCCGAACTTTCAGCAGGAAGCAAACGCGCATGATTTCCTCTTTTCGTGTTCTTTGAACTTGGGTTCGGCCTGCTTGACCCGCAGGCTGTAGCAAAATCCGAGTTGTTGTCCCCGGAGGCTATCCCCTCAAGTGGCTTTTTCCTCAAGAAAAAGCCACCTTCATCCCGATCTCCTAGGGCACGATCACTCGGATTTTGCTCCTAGGGGTTGTGCATGCCCTGCATCTTCGCATCGGGCAATGGATGGACCAGCCACGCAGCAAGCGGCGACTGGCAAGACAAAAGCGCGTTCACCACCGCGCCGGCATTCAGCTTGGCACCCTCCGCGCTGGTGTGGGTGTGGTCGATGGGAAAGAGTCTGGCGGCCTCGGCCGGGCCTAACGTCTCCAGCGCGTCGGCTTCCCGGCTAGCCATATCGACAAGGGCAACGTGCTCCGCGGCGGCGATCTGGCGCAGAAACTCGTCGTAGCCCATATCGCGCTCAATGTGCTGCTTGCCGTCTGCGCCCGCCGTCCAGATGTTGCGAATGGTCAGCGTGAGCAGAATCGGCGTGGCGCCGTGCGCGCGCGTATCGGCAATGTACTTGCGCATGTACCAGCCGTAGGTGTGGACGGTTTCCTTCTCCCCGTTCGCCAGCGTCACGTCCCGGCTCTCGTCGCCGATTCCCTTCAGCGTCCCGCGCGGTTTGGCTCCGTCCAGTTGGCCGCCGTCGTTATGGCCCATCTGGATCAGCACAAAATCGCCCTTCTTCATCTCCGCCTGCACGCGGTCCCACGTGCCTTCCTTGATGTAGGTACGCGAGCTGCGCCCGGCAATGGCGCGGTTGGCAATGTTGACCCGGGTCAGGTCGAAGAAGTGGGCCAGGTGGTCGCCCCAGCCCAGGTCGGCCTGATTACGCGCCGTGGAATCTCCCACCACAAAGATCGTGGGCAGAGCTGGGTTGAGCGGCAGATCGCGCGCCACAGTGATCTGCTGCGGGGTCGCAGGAGGCTCCTGCGACGGTGAGGCAACCACCTGGCCCGGCAATCCGGACCCGGCCAGCAAAAGCAATCCAAGAACGCACCCAAAACCTATAGACCGAGCGGCGGAATCGCGCATAAAGTCCTATTCCTGGCGCCGGACCAGATTGCAAACCCGATCTGTCCAGCAATATTCCAACGATGAAGTATATTTCCTATCGAAATAACTTGGCTAGCAATATTTTCTGCGTGGTCTTACCTCGTGACAAATCGAATCCCCATTCTGCATCTTCGCGTCTTCGGTCAGGTCCCAGACGCCAAATCGCACGCTATAGATACAAGACAGGTTCCCGGCCTCTTCTTGCCCTGGACTCAATCCAGCTCCCTGCACGGCGCCAAACCATGGACTGACCACTGAAGAAGCGACCGCTCTTCGTGCCGATCGCAGATCAGCAGTTCCTTGCCCGGCGCGAAATCCCGTTGACAAAGCTCCGATGCGTTCCTTAGCTTTACCGTTTGGAAAACATTTCACACTTGGAAGACCGTCAACCCGGACCGCGCATCCGTCCATCGGCCTGGCCGCTATGAAACTCCGGTTTTGACGCGCCAGCCAGCTTTTCAGGCCCTGCAACGCTCCCGCGCAATTGTGGGGCGCAAACTTCAAGGAGTTCTCCTTCCATGACCGGTCGCCGTCTCTGTTGCCTTGCTGCTGGATTTCTCTCTGCTCTTGGCTTTCTCGTTCCCGCCGCAGCCCACGCCGCAGGCCCCGTCCAGCTCAAGGTAGACGATCTCCCCTCCCCCCTTGGCATCGACAATCCGGCGCCGCGCTTCTCCTGGCAGCTGGTCAGCACCGAGGCAGGCACCTGGCAATCGGCATACGAAGTGCAGGTGGCCAGCGCGGAGGAACTGCTCAACCAGGACCGGCCCGATGTGTGGACCAGCGGCCTTGTCCCCAGCACCGCCTCGATCGGCATCCGCTATCAGGGCCCCGCGCTCAAGCCCTCCACCTGTTATTACTGGCGCGTGAAGCAGCGGGATCAGGCCGGCAAGCTTGCTACCAGCGAGATCTCCCACTGGGAAACCGGCTTACTGGAGCCGTCCAAGTGGAAGGCAGAGTGGATCGGTTATCTGACCCCGGAAGAGGCCATCGTGCGCCAAGCCCCTGCCGAGTGGATCAACAGCCCAAAGGCCAAAGATCTGGCCGCCGACAAATTGACGCAGGAGCGTTATGCCTTCCGCACTTCCATTGAGTTGCCCAAAGCCGTGCGCCGCGCCACGCTCTACTCCGCCGGGCAGGATACCGTTGCCGCCTGGATCGATGGCCACCAGGTTCTCTCCGAGCAACCGTTGATTGCCGCCAAGCAGATGCCGTGGAAGAAGTTTGTCAAAGCCGACGTGGGCGCGAAGCTGATACGGGGCACCAACTCCATTGCTATCGAGGTCCTGCATTACGTCGAGAACCCCAACGGCATGGCCACCGGCGATGCGCCCGCCATGATGACCACCCTGGTCGTGCAGTATGACGATGGCTCCTGGGCCAGCTTCGCCTCCAATCCCGGTTGGAAAAGCGCCATCCACGCTCCCTCGGGCTGGACAGCCAGGAGCTTCGACGACTCGGCCTGGGCTGCTGCAGTTCCCTTCCATCAGAGCGCCTCCACGCTGACCGAACCCCTCGGCAAGCCCTGGCTGCCGCCCTCGGTCAAGCAACTGCATCGCAGCTTCACCGTAGCCAGCCCCATTCGCTCGGCCCGCATCTACGCCACGGCGTTGGGCACCTACCAGCTCTATCTCAACGGCAAGCGCACCGGCGGCGACGTGATGGCTCCCGGCTGGACCGACTACCGCGAGCGCGTCCTCTACCAGACCTACGACGTGACCAGCCTCATTGCCCCGGGCGCGAACAAACTCTCCGCTCTGTTGGCTCCCGGCTGGTACGCAACGCCATTGGAGTGGTTCCAGCAGCCCAACAACTACGGCCTCACGCCTCCCGCTCTGCGCGCCCAGCTCCGCCTGGAACACGCCGATGGTTCCGTGGAGTGGATGACCACCGACGCCAACTGGACCGCATCCACCAGCTGGATCGCCAGCACCGAGCTCTACGACGGCGAGGCCCAGGATGGCAACGCCTACGCCGGCAACTGGGCCGACGCTGCAACCGAGACTCCCCACGCTGTTCCCGTCAGCATCGTGCATCCTGCTCCCGTCCGCATCGAGGCCCAGAGCTTTGAGCCCATCCAGATCGAGCGTATATTGGATGCCAAAACCCTGGCCCAGCCCCAACCCGGCGTCTGGGTCTACGACTTTGGCCAGAACCTCTCCGGCGTTCCGACGCTGCGGATTGCCGGACCCAAGGGCACGGTGGTGAAACTCCGCTTTGCGGAGATTCTCAACCCCGACGGCACCCTCTACGCCGACAATCTGCGCACCGCCAAAGCCACTGACACCTTTGTGCTCAGCGGCAAGCCCGGCGAAGAGTTCACGCCGCAGTTCACCTTCCATGGCTTCCGCTACGTGGAGCTGACCGGCGTGAGCGAGGCACCGGCCAAGGATGCGGTCACCGTCAACGTGCTGCACACGGCCGCGCCCTTCAGCGTGAAGCTCACCACCGGCAGCCCCATGATCAACCAACTCTGGTCGAACATCCTCTGGGGCCAGCGCTCGAACTTTGTGGGCGTGCCCACCGACTGCCCGCAGCGCGACGAGCGCCTGGGCTGGATGGCCGATGCGCAGGTTTTTTGGAGGACGGCCAGCTACAACATGGATCTGGCTGCGTTCAGCCGCAAGTTCGCCGCCGACATGCGCGGCACGCAAAGCGGCACGCCCTACTACGGCATCTTCGCCCCCGGAACCATGAGCTCCGTGAGCGGTTCGGGCGCGGGCTGGAGCGATGCGGGCGTCATCGTCCCCTGGACCTCGTGGCTGCAAACCGGCTCGACCGCCATCATCGACGAGAACTGGCAAGCCATGGAAACCTATCTAGCCGCCATCGCGAAGGCCAACCCCACTTACCTCTGGGAGAAGGAATCGGGCATTCCCTTCGGCGACTGGCTCTCGCCGGAGGGAAAGACCGATCAGGTGATCATCGCCACCGCCTACTGGGCCTGGGACGTCACCCTCATGCGCCAGATGGCCCATGCCACCGGCCGTACCCAAGCCGAGCAAAAGTACGCCGAACTGTTCGAAAGGATTCGCGGCGCGTTCGTGCTGAAGTTTGTACGCGCTAATGGCTTCATTGCCGGCGCGGATAATTCACCCTCCATCTTCGGCGTCATCAACAATCCCAATGCCAAGGCCAACGGCGGCGACACCCAAACCGGCTACGTGCTGGCCCTGCACATGAACCTGCTGCCGGAGAATCTGCGCGCGGCAGCGGCCAAACGGCTGGTGGAAAAGATTCACGCCAACCACGACCTGCTGGCCACCGGCTTCCTGGGCACGCCTTACCTGCTGGAAGAGCTGACCAGGGCCGGCTATCAGGATCTGGCCTTCCAGTTGTTGCTCAACACCGGCTATCCGTCGTGGGGCTACATGGTCGATCATGGTGCGACGACGATGTGGGAGCGCTGGAACGGCGACCAGATGATCTCCGATCCTTCCATGAACTCTTTCAACCACTATGCCTACGGCGCGGTAGCCGACTGGCTCTATCGCTACGTGGCCGGCATTGATGCCACGCCCGACGATCCCGGCTTCCACACCGTGATTCTCAATCCCCACTTCGACGCGCGGCTGGGCCACATCGACTTCGACTACCAGTCGCCGATGGGCCTGATCCACTCTGGCTGGACGGTCACCGGTAACAAGGCCACGTGGCACGTGACGCTGCCCGCCAACACCACGGCCTGGCTGCCCGTGAGCGGCAAGGCTGCGGAGCGGTTCAAGCTGAATGGCACTCCGTTGAACTGGGACCCGATCCAGCACACGGTTGTGCACGATGGAAGAACGGGCTACCAGTTGCACTCCGGCAACTACGTTTTTGAAGTGGCACTCGATCCGGCGCAATAAGCACCAGAAGTCGGAGCAACAGCTTGCAGAGCATGGGTAGGACATTCTCGGGTGCCCCACCCTCGCCGCGTCCTTGCATTTGCGGCTAGGGTGGGATGAGTTAGTCTCACCTCATAGGGCCGGATCTATAACATCGAAAGGACCAAAGCAATGAACGCAGTCAACGCCACCAACCCCATGCTGGGCATCGTCATCTTCATGCTGGGCGGTCTGGCCGGCGCATCCTTCTATCTGGCCTTTTCCAAGGTCAAGAAGTGGGCCTGGGAGAGCTATTGGTTTGTCTACGCGGTCTCCGGTTTAGTGCTGGTGCCGTGGATTCTGGCCTGTCTCACTTCGCCCAACACCATTGCCGTGCTGGCCGCCGCGCCCCGCCATGAGATTGTCTACTGCCTGGTCTCCGGCGCACTGTGGGGCTTTGGCGGGCTCACCTTCGGCTTGATGGTCCGCTATCTGGGCGTGGGCTTGGGCCTGGCCATCGGGATCGGACTTACCTCGGCCACCGGCACGCTGATTCCACCGCTGCTCAAGGGCAAGGAAGCCCTCGCCGCCATGTTCTCCACGCCCAGCGGACAGGTTTCGGTGCTGGCTGCCGGGGTCTCACTGCTGGGTATCATCTGCGTGGGGATGGCGGGCCGCTCCAAAGAATCGGAACTGCCCGAAGAAGAGAAAAAGAAAGTCGTTGCCGAGTTCGACTTCAAGAAGGGTGTCATCGCTGCCCTCTTCACCGGCCTGATGAGTTCGGCCATGAGCTTCGGACTGCAAGGCGGTCCGGGCATCCAGAAGCTGGCTCTTTCCACCGCGCCAGCAACTTCGGTCACCTGGTCCGGAATGCCTGTGCTGGTCGTAGTTCTGCTGGGCGGCTTTGTGGTGAATGGCGGTTGGTGCCTGATCCTGAACCTCAAGAACCGCACCGTCGGCAACTACTTCGACGGCTCCACGCCCATCGCCGGCAACTTCCTTTTTGCGGCTCTGGCCGGCGCCATCTGGTGCATGCAGTTTGTCTGCCTGAAGACCGGCGAACCCTCCATGGGCAAGACGGCTTACATTGGCTGGGCGGTGCTGATGGCCGCTTCCATCTTCTTCAGCCAGCTGATCGGCATCGTGATGGGCGAGTGGAAGGGCACGGGCGCAAAAACCCGCCGTCTGCTGGCCGCTGGCCTGACGCTCTTGTTTGCTTCGTCCATCGTCGCCGGCGTGGCTGGCGCCCTCTAGAACTCATCGTTCCGTACTCAACAACGATCTGTGCCCCATCCATTCCCGCGCCATTCTGCGGGAATGGGTGGGAGAGAACAATGCGCCTGCGTCGGGTACCCTGGGGCCTTGGCTTTTGGGGCCCCGTGATGAACAAATTCAACACCCGCAGCATGCCATGCGCCAAAGGCGCGTCTGCCGCACCGCAGGTGCCGCAGGTGCCTACGAGCGGAAGAAGTTCTTGGCCAGAAACAGCACGTTTGCCGGCCGCTCCGCCAGCCGCCGCATGAAGTACGGATACCATTCCGTCCCGAACGGCACATACACCCGCACCTTGTAACCCTCCGCCACCAGCTTGCGTTGCAGATCGCGCCGCACGCCGTAGAGCATCTGGAACTCGAAGTGGCTGGGCTCGATTCCCTGCTCTTGGGCAAACTCTTTGGCGGCGGCAATCATGGCTTCGTCATGCGTGGCCAGCCCGTGGAAGGCGGAACTCCTCAGCAGCTTCTTGGCCAGCGTCACATAGTTCGCATCCACATCGGCTTTGTGCGGAAAGGCGACCTCCGCTGGCTCCTTGTACGCGCCCTTGCACAGCCGCACGCGGACCCCCTCGGCCACCAATTGCTCCACATCGGCTTCGGAGCGATAGAGGTAGGCCTGGATCACCACCCCCACCGCACCGCGCAGTCCGCTCTGCGCATGCAGCCGATACACAATCTTCAGCGTCTGCTGCGTCAGCTGCGAGTCTTCCATGTCGATGCGGACAAAGCTACTCACGCTTTTGGCGTGCTTCACCAGATCGCCGGCAATCTGCTCGGCCAGGTCGGGCTTCACTTCCAGACCCATCTGGGTCAGCTTCAGGCTGATGTTGGCATCCAGCTTGCGTTCGGCAATCCGGTCCAGCAGTTTGTGATAGATCTCGGCAGCGCGATGCGCCTCCACCTCGGTGGTCACACTCTCACCCAGCGAATCCAGCGTGACCGCCATCCCCTGGCGGTTCAGGCTCTCCGCGGCTTGGAGCGCGTCGTCAATCGTCATGCCGGCAATGAAGCGGGAACTGATCTTCACTCCGAACCGCGATTGCTCCATGAATTTGCGCAGGGAACGATTGTGGGAAAGGGCGAGAAAAGCGGAACGCAGCAAGTCCATTCAATGGCTCCTGCCCGGTGGCAGAGCAGTGCCGCCCGGGCAAACCACAACAGTGTCGCACAACGGCCGCGATCCTGGCGCGCCGGAGCTTGGCAAAAGATCCTGTCGAACCTCTCCCCATCAACCGGCAATCAGCGCCCACGCCCCTGCAATCAGGACCAGGTCTCTGGCCATTTGATTCTGAACCATTCTTGGGTGCCCCAGGTCTCGATTCTGAGACCTGGGAAGCTGAGATGCCGAAGTGCAAATTCATCCGGTCAGAGGCCTAATCGAACTTGACCTGGTACACCTGGCTGCCGTGGGGCGGCAGGCTTACCGTGATCTCCTTCGACTCCCTGGTCGTCGAGTCGTCCCAGGCGCTCAACGCCGCGTGCTTGGCCCCATCCAGCCCCAGCACCTTCCACGTGGTCTTCACCGTCGCCGGCCTGGTGTCTAGATTGAAGAAGCCAAAGTATTCCGTGTAGCCGCGCGAGCCCGGCTCACCCACCGAAGCGCGCCACACCCGCACATTCTCAAAGCCCGGCCCCAGCGTCGCAACATCCACCGGACGGCTGTAGGTGGCAGCCTGGTTCATGTACAGAATCGTCTGGTTGCTCAGCAGCTCCTTGGTAAAGTCGTCCAACTGCGTCAGGTTGGAGCCGATGATCAGCGGCGAGCGGGCAATGGCCCACAGCGCAAACTCCGTGCGCTCCTCGTCGTGGGTCAGCCGGCTCTCGCGCTCTGCGCCCCAGCCCGGCTTTGGCCCCAGATGTCCAAAAGGCAGCATATCCTCGTCCGGCCAGCTTCCCGGCCCCGTGTAGGTGAACCACTTCGCCAGCCGGTCAAAGGCATCGCGTGTGCCGAACGGAAACTCGCCACTCTCCCCTGGCTTCGGCTTCGCTGCGTCCGCCGCACGCAGTGCCTGCCACACGTCCCAGTGATCGTCGGCAATGCGCCACATGTCGGCGTACTCGGCCACCTCGGCGGCATTCTTCAGGCTGGTGGGCCCGGGCGAAAGGCTCAGCACCATCCGCCGGCCACTCTTCTTGATCGCCGCCGCAATCTGCTTGATCTCGCTGATCCGGTAAGGCCGGTTGCTGATGCAATCCACCTTCACAAAGTCCAGGCCCCACTCGGCAAAGAGCTTGAACATGGAGTCGTAGTAGGCCTGCCCGGCGGCGTTGTCCGCCACGCCCCAGTTGCCATCGTCCCACGGACAGGGGCTGGTCTTGTCGGCCGCGTCCGCGGCATGGAAGCTGGTCCCGGCAATAGGCAGATTGGCGTCCACCACCTGCTTGGGAATCCCGCGCACAATGTGCACGCCGAACTTGAGACCCTGCTTGTGCACCCAGTCGGCCAGCGGCCGGAAACCGGCACCGTTGGCAGCGGAGGGAAAACGGTTCGCCGCCGGAATCAGCAGGCCGTTCTTGTCCCACACATACTGCCGGGCAACCAGGCCGTTGGCCTCGGGGTTGGTCATGTACCAGCCCTCGTCGATGACCGCATACTTCCAGCCATAGGTCTGCATCTCGCGCAGCACCTCGGCATTGGCGCGGAAATCGGCTTCGTCAATCGTCAGTCCGTAGGAGTCCCAGCTGTTCCAGCCCAGCGGTGGGGCCGGAGATGCCTTCTGCGCGCCGGCAGAGGAAACCAGGCAGAATGCAACCAAAGCAAACAGAAGAGCGAAGAGAGCGTTGCGTGCGTTCATGTCGAACGTATACCACAACTCTCCCCCCGCCCCACAACCCGCATCCGGCAAGGAGTTCTGTTACGCCTTGAACTGCTCCACGGCGTTGCGCACCCGGCCCACCATCGGCACCAGCTCATCAATCTGCTCGGTGGTGCCGCGCACCACGCCCAGACTTTGCTCCGTCATAGCCGCCACATGCGAGATGTTGGTGCCAATCTCGTTCATCGCCTCGGTTTGCTGGCCAGAAGCCACGGCGATCTCGGTCACCATCCGCACCGCGCCGCCCATCAGGTCGTTGATCCCGTTCAGCGCCTCATGAGCCTCGCGCACCAGGTTCAGGCCCTCGCCCACCTGGCTGGATCCAGTTCGCATGCCGCCAATGGCCCGCTCGGTGTCCTGCCGTATCTTCACAATCAGCCCGTCGATGTCCGCGGTTGCCTGGGTGGTTCGATCTGCCAGCCGCCGCACTTCGTTGGCTACCACCGCAAATCCTCGTCCCGCCTCACCGGCACGTGCCGCCTCAATCGAAGCGTTCAGGGCCAGCAGATTTGTCTGGTCAGCAATCTCGCGAATCGCCGCGGCAATCTGGCCTACTTGCGCCGTGCTCTCGCCCAGCGCTTCCACCTCGCCGGCAGCGGAGCGGATTGCACCCTCCAGAGCATTGATTTCGTCCGTAGCTCGCTGCGAGACGCCAGCGCCGCTGGTGGCGCGCCGTCCGCTCTCGCTCACCGTGCTCTCGGTATTGCGCAGATGATCGCTGACCTCGCGAATCGTCAGTCCCAGCTCGGTGGTGGCCGCTGCAACCGACGCCGTAGCCTGGGTTTGCGATTGCGCCGCCTGGCCGATCTCGTGGATCGACTTGGCCACCACCGATGACGTGTACTCCACGTGCTTCACTGCGTCCCCCACGCTCTGAATCGACGACTGCATCCATCCGTTCAGCAGCCGCTGCTTGCGCCCAATCGCGCCAATCGCGTCATCCCGCTCCACATCGCAGCGCAGGCGCAGGTTGCCGGTCGAAAGCACCTCATCCAGATAGCTGTTGGTTTCGGCAACGTAATGCTTCAGTCGCGGCAGGAAACGGAAGAGCATGAACAGTCCATGCAGGCCGCTCAAACCAAGCAAGGCCGCCGCAACAAACCGCAGAGCCTCCGGTACGCCGCCCAACAGCGATACCATACCGGCAGCAGCCGCAAACACCCCCAGCAACGCCGCCAGCAAAATCTGGAAGTCGTATGCCTGTCCGCGGTGGGCCAGAGCCGAGCGCACCTTCACCACCCGGCCCTCCTCCACCTTGATGCTCGTATCGCCCTCGATGAGCCGTTTATACGCTCCGCTTGCGGCATCGATTTGCTGCCGGGTCGGACGATGGCGGATCGACTGGTAGCCGACGATGCGCCCATCCTCCCGCACCGGCGAGACCATGGCCATGACCCAATAGAACCCGCCATCCTTGCGGCGGTTCTTGACCACGCCGCGCCACGGCCGTCCGGCCTTCAGCGAGGTCCACATGTCGGCAAATGCCGCCTTCGGCATATCCGGATGCCGGACAATGTTGTGCGCCTTGCCCACCATCTCTTCAATGGAGTAGCCGCTTATGTCTGCGAACGCTTGATTCGCTAGGGTGATACGGCCCTTCAGATCGGTTTGCGAATAGATGAAGACGCCTTCTGGAACTGCTGTTTCAACATTCGTAACGTACAC
>Ga0371490_1000946_pt1 | contig 16759 bp, 17 predicted proteins | sample MB2SIPfraction_FD_207959 | JGI IMG/M metagenome (GOLD analysis project Ga0371490, IMG submission 207959) | Lab enriched peat soil microbial communities from McLean, Ithaca, NY, United States - MB28FN SIP fraction | ecosystem: Environmental > Terrestrial > Soil > Wetlands > Peat | place: USA... | reverse complement strand
CCTGGTGAGGAGCCTTGCCGTTGCCGCCGTTGTTGCCGGAACCGTTGTTTCCACTCATGGTAAATTCCACCCCTTTTTCCGAACCCTTAACGTGACATTATACGCTGTGGGGCGTTGTAAAAAATGGCTGCTACTACTGAGTCGCCCGGCGTTTTCGCGCATCCAATAACTCATGTCGTGGTGTGCCTTGACCGCGCACCATGAGCCAAGTACCCTCAGTGGTCATGGCGAAGCGGACGGCGGCGCCTTTTCGATATCGCTGGCACTTCGGCCGGGTGGAAATTTGTGGGTGGAAAATCAAAGATGAATAAATATGTAAAGTTCGGCGTGCCCATCGCTCTCATCGTCTGCGGACTGGCCTACCTGGCCGTCAGCGGCGTTGAGGAGAGCAAGAGCTATTACGTCACCATCAAGGAAATGGGCCAGATGGGAGACGGCGTGTACAGCAAGCGTCTGCGCGTGGCCGGCAATGTGCAGCCCGGCAGCATCCGCCGCCAGGGCACGCACGTGGAATTTATTTTGACTGAGCAGGGACGCACCCTGCCGGTGGAATACAAGGGCACCGAGGCTCCGCCGGACACTTTCAAGGACAACGCGCAGGCCCTGGCCGAGGGCAGCTACGGACGCGATGGCGTCTTCCACGCCAAACAGTTGCAGGCCAAGTGCGCGTCGAAGTACGCTCCTGCGCAGCCCGACAGTCAGCCTGGACACGCTGCACCAGGTAGCGCCGCGCCGGAGAACGCAACTCCGAATAATGCCGTGCCGCAGCAGAAGGCCGAGGCCATGGCCCCCGTTGTCCGTTAAGACCGTGAGCAAAACCGGAGCGCACCTGTTGCACCCGGCATGGATTCACCTGTGAACGACACCGTTCCCGCACAACCCGCGGTGGAATTGCACGACGTAGCGCGCCACTTTGGCCGCTTTGCCGCCCTGCGCGGCATCACCGCGGACTTTGCCGCCGGCCGCATGCACGTGTTGCTGGGCGAAAACGGCGCAGGCAAAAGCACCCTGCTGCGAGTGATGGCCGGATTGCTGGCGCCTACTCGCGGCAAGGTTCGCGTGCTGGGTGCTACGAAGCAGCGCGAGGTAGCCACGCGCTTCGGCTACATGGGCCACGCACCGCTGCTCTACGACGAACTCTCCGCGATTGAAAACCTGGCTTACTTTGCCGCCCTCTACGGAATTCACGACGAGGAGCGTTGTGCAGAGGCAATCCGCACCGTCGGACTCGATCCCAAGCTGGAGCGCCGCGTGGGTCAGTACTCACAGGGGATGCGGCAGCGCATCTCATTGGCGCGGGCGATTGTGCACCAGCCCGAACTGCTCTTCCTCGACGAGCCATTCTCAAATGTGGATATACGATCGGCGCGTCAGATGACCGCGTTACTGGCCGCGATGCGCGACGCCGGCACGACGATCTTTGTCGTCACGCACCAGGCGGCGTTGATGGAATCCGTGGCCGACGAGTGCATGGTGCTGGAGGCCGGACGCATGGTGGCCCGCGAGAAGGGCATTCCCGCGCGACTGCTCTCGCCTTATGCGGTGGCGGTGCGCGCATGAGTGCCACGCCTACGCTTTGGAGCATCACGCGACGCTCGCTGGCCAAGGACCTTCGACTGGAATGGCGTTCGAAGGATGCCATCAACAGCATGTTGTTTTTCGCCTTGCTGGTGGTGGTCATCTTCAGCTTCGGCTTTGATCCCACGGCCGAGGAGTCTCGGCGCATTGCCGGCGGCCTGCTGTGGGTGGCCGTGCTGTTTGCGACAGTTGTAGCGCTGAACCAGACGTGGACGCGCGAGCTGCGCAACCAGGTGCTGGACGCCTATCGCCTCTCTCCCGCGCCGCCACAGGCGCTGTTTTTATCCAAGACCATCGCAAATTATCTCTTCGTCGCCATTCTGGAAATGCTGATGGTGCCGCTCTTCGTCGTCTTCTACAACCTGCGCTCGGTGGGACCGGTGTGGCAGTTGCTGGTGGTGGCCGCCCTTGCCACGTGGGCTCTGGTGGTGAATGGAACCTTCTTCGCCGCACTCAGCATCCGCACCCGCAGCCGGGAGATCATGCTCCCGCTGATCCTCTTTCCCATCTCTATTCCGGCGCTGCTGGCCATGGTGGACGCGACGACCTCGATACTCACGGGCGATAACTCGCCCTACTTCTGGATGCGGCTGCTGGCGGTCTATGACGTGGTCTTCACCGCCGTCAGCCTGCTTCTGTTTGAACCGGTGCTGAACGCGGAATGAAAAAACTCTACCAAGCACTTTCTGTCCTCACCGCGCTGCTGCTGCTCTACGGCTTCTGCCAGGCGTGGTACATTGCGCCCACTGAAGCGACGATGGGCAACGTGCAGCGCATCTTCTACTACCATCTGCCCTCGGCATGGGTGGCCTTCCTTTTGTTCTTCGTCAACTTCCTGGCCTCGGTGTGGTATCTCGTCCGGCGCACGGATGGGGCTGACGCGCTGGCGCTGGCTTCGGCCGAGGTGGGTGTCTCGTTCTGCACCATCGTGCTGCTGACCGGACCCATCTGGGCGCGTCCCATCTGGGGCATCTGGTGGACGTGGGACGCGCGGCTGACCAGCACGCTGGTGCTGTGGCTCATCTACGTCAGCTACCTTGTGTTGCGCCACTACGCCACGGGAGGCCAGGTTCCGGTGCTGGCCGCCGCCCTGGGGATCTTCGGATTTGTGGATGTGCCGATCGTCTACATGGCCATCCGCTGGTTCCGTACGCAGCATCCCCAGCCGGTCATCGGCGGAGGCCAGGGCAGCGGCCTCGATCACACCATGTGGGTGGCCGTGCTGTGGAACCTGGCTGCCTTCGCCATGCTGGCCCTGATGTTCGTGTGGGCGCGCTATCGTCAGGCGCTGGCCGAGCACGCTCTGGAGGAAGCTCACATTGCAGGCTACGACGAAGCCAGAGGGGAGGCGCGATGAATCCATCGAATGGTAACGCCTATCTTTACGCCGCCTATATCGTTGTCTGGGTGGTGCATTCGCTGTATGCGTACAGCCTGCTCAGTCGTGCGCGCCGCATCCGTCGCGAGGCCGCGGAGCTGGAGAACGAGCACCAGCGTTAAGATTTGTAAGCCCCGGCGGCCGCCCTGCAACTTCATGTGCCGTCCGGGTTGATACGCAGTGTAGTTTTCCCGCCGCATGAGTTGGCTGCGCGGGAGAAAGGGGTAAAAACATGAAACGCTTGGCTGGATTTTTTGCATTGTTTCTGCTCTGCTCGGTTGGCGCCTATGCACAGAACCACGGAGGCGAGCATGGCGGAGTCGGCGGCGGACACATTCCCGCGCGCGGGCCTGCGCCTGTAAGTCATCAACCCGCGCCCTCGCCCCGTCCGGCTCCGGGTCATCCCGATCAGCCCGGTCATCCTGTGGCTCCGCATGTGGACCCCAATGACCACTGGGTTGGCCATGACACGGGCCGCCGCGACGCCAACTATCACCTTGACCATCCCTGGGAGCATGGCCGATTCCCCGGCGAGATTGGTCGCGGGCATGTGTGGCGTCTCCGCGGTGGCGGTCCGGGACGCTTCTGGTTCGGCGGCTTCTACTTCAGCGTCGCCACCGTGGACTTTGACTTCTGCGCCGATTGGGATTGGCTGAACGACGATATCGTCATCTACGACGATCCCGATCACGTGGGCTATTACCTGGCCTACAACGTGCGCCTTGGCACCTACGTGCACGTACTGTATCTGGGCGCGTAACAGTTTCATCGGCAGCAAAAAGCCGGGCTCGCAATGGCGGGCCCGGTTTTTTGTCTATCGCAATGACTACAATTTCTTCACTGTCTCCACCGTCACGGCATAATCGTCGTTGGCGTGGCCGTCGGCCACGGCCTGCTCGTACACCTTCTTGATTTCGACGAGCGCAGGCAGCTTGACCTTGGCGCCCTCGGCGGCGGCCAGCATCAGCCGGATATCCTTCAGCATCAGCCGCAGCGGAAAGTTCGCCGTCCAATCCTGGTTCAGCACAAAGCTTGACTTGTAATCCGTCACTCCGCTCTTGATCATCGAGCTGTTGATCAACTCAACGAGGATCTCCGGCTTCACGCCGAGCGCGCCGGTCAGCGCCAGGGCTTCGGCAAAGCCTTCAAAGATGGAGGCGATCATCAGGTTCATGCCGATCTTGGCGCTCTCGCCCGCCGAGGTCTCGCCCACGCGGATAAATTTTTTGCCCAAGGAGAGGAAGAGCGGACTCAACTTTTCGACCGTCTTTACCGGTCCGCCGACGATAAACAGCAGTTGCGCGTTCTCCGCGCCTATCTTGGAGCCCGTCACTGGTGCGTCCACAAACTCGGCGCCCTTGGCCCGTACGCGCGCCGCAAAGTCCAGCGTGGCTTGCGGTGCGATGGTGCTGGAATCCACCACAATGGTGCCGGGTCGCAGGCTCTGGGCCGCGCCATCAGCGCCAAACAGAACCTGCTCTACGGCTGCCGTATCGGCCACGCAGAGCCATACTACCTCCGCGCCCTTGGCGGCCTCAGCCGGCGTCGCCGCAGTCTTCGCGCCCTCCAGTGGCTTCGGCGTGCGGTTCCACACCGTTACCTCGTGTCCGGCTTTCACCAGGTTTGCCGCCATCGGCCTTCCCATGATTCCCAGTCCCAGGTACGCGATCTTCATAGCAATTCCTCCCATAGCGCTAAAACTTGATTAAAAGCCAGCCGGGCAAAGCTTGCAAGTGCCATGGGCGGAGTAGCATCTTGGTAGGAGAGATTCCGCGGCGGCGCGCCATAACGCTTAACCCATGGTAACCGTCGCGCCGATTGGCAGAGAGATGATGAAGGTCCACATCAGCCGCAAAGCCGAGCACCTGGGCAACCTGGTAAGGCACTCTGCCATGTCTCCGCGTACCGGGCGCACCCACCGGCCCGTGCTGGCCGCGCCGCAGCAGATGGGTGTTACCTTCATCGGGCACGCTTCATTCTTCCTGCAACTGGGCGGCGCCAGCGTTGTGGTGGACCCCATCTTCACTCCATGGCTCTTCATCCTCAAGCGTCTGCGTCGTCCCGGACTGCGCGTGCAGGAGCTGCCCGCTCTCGACGCCGTGCTGGTGACCCATGCCCACTTCGATCATCTGCACCGGCCCTCGCTGCGGGCGCTGGCCCGCGCCACGCGTCGCAAATGCGGACACGCTCCTACATTGATTGTGCCTGCGCGCTGCGCCGACCTGGTCAGCGGCCTGGGCTACGAAAAGGTGATTGAGCTGGACTGGTGGGAGGAGATGCGGCTGGGCAAGCTGCAGATCACAGCCACTCCGGCAAAGCACTGGGGAGCGCGCGTGATTCACGATATGCATCGAGGCTACGGAGGCTACGTGCTCTCCGGCCGGGGCCATTCGATCTACCACTCCGGAGACACCGCGTACTTTGACGGCTTTGCCGAGATCGGCCGCCGTTTGCATCCGCAGGTGGCTCTGCTGCCCATCGGAGCCTACTCGCCGGAAAACTTTCGCGAGGTGCATGCCAGTCCCGAGGACGCACTGCGCGGTTTTATGGAGATGGGCGCCCAGACGATGATCCCCATGCACTACGGCAGCTTCAAGCTATCTCAGGAGCCGATGGAAGAGCCCCTCGAGCGCCTGTTGGCCGCCGCCCGCGCTCACGGCGTCAGCGCGCAAGTGCAGGTGCTGGAAGAGGGCGTTGCCCAGTTCTTCTAACTCAAACGAAGTAACTCATTCGGCAAGCAGCAGGCGGATGTCGCGCACGTTGGTCCCCGTGTGGCCGGTCATGATGGTGTCGCCCAGGGCATCAAAAAATGGATAGGCGTCAAAGCCCTTGAGTGCCGCCTCGGCGTCCAGTCCCTTCTCTTTTGCGCGGGCAAGCGTTGTGCCATCGGCCACGCTGCCGGCCGCAGGACTGGCTCCGTCAATGCCGTCGGTTCCGGCGCTGAGCACGGTGATCTTCTCGCCCCCGATGTGTTGTGCGCAATAAAGTGCGAACTGCTGATTGCGTCCGCCTTGTCCGGGATTGGCATCCACTACCACCGTCACCTCGCCGCCGGAGACCAGGCAGACGCGCTCATGCTGCTTGCGCAGTTGGCGCAGCTTGTCCATCAGGTAGTCGGCGGCCTTGCGGTAGTCCCAGTCATCGCAACTGTTGTCAATCTCCACGTGGAAACCATTCTTGGTTGCCAATTCGGCGGCGGCATTTTGCGCGCCTACGTTGGAGAGAATCGGCCACCAGCGCGCCCTCTCGAACAGCGGATCACCCTTCTTTGGCGTCTCCTCCAGCGAGTGCGTGCGGAAGAGCTGCGCCACGCTCTCCGGCAGGCGGGGCAGCAAGTCGTAGTTCTGCGCAATCTGGTAGCACTGTTCCACCGTGCTGGTGTCCGGCATCGTCGGCCCGCTGGCCAGCGAATCCAGCGCGTTGTCCGGCACGTCGGAGATGAGGATGGAGACCTGCTGTGCCGGGGCAGCGGCCAGCGCCAGCCGTCCGCCCTTGACCCCGGAGATGTGTTTGCGTACGGCGTTGATCTGCGCAATAGGCGCGCCGGAGTGCACCAGCGTGCGATAGGTCTGCACCAAATCGTCGAAGGTGATGTCATCGGCAATGGGCCGCTCGACGATGGCCGAGCCGCCGCCGCTGAGCATGTAAATCACCAGCGCGTGCTCGTCCAGCGCTTCCAGTGATTTCAGGATGGCCGAGGCCGCCTTCAGCGACTCGTGATTCGGCATCGGGTGTCCGCCCTCAAAGTAGCGGAAGCCCGGCACCTGCGCCACGGGTGCCGTGGGTGCGCTGACAATGCCGGTGACACCCGTGCCGGTGCCCAGGCGCTCCATCAGAGCCTGCAGGCTGGTGTGCGCGCCCTTGCCAATGCTGACGACAAAAACCTTGGAATAATTGCCGAGAGGATATAGGTCTTCGCCCACCTGCAGGATGCCGCGCTCGTAATGCACGCTGCGCGCGAAGCCGCGCTCAATGCTGCTCTCTTCCAGCGCGTGCTGGAAGATGCTTCGTGCGATGGACCGCAAGGAAGTTGCCCGCAATGCGCTCGCCGCTCCGTTTATGCCGCTTGTCTGTATCATGCGCGGCATTATACCTCCAGGAATTACGGCAGGCTTGTGATTTCCCTGGCCCAGTCGCCGAGTTCGGCGCGCAGGGTCTCCAGATGGCCGGTGAAGAAGTGGTCGGCCTCCGGCACAATCACCAGTCGTTTCGGCTCGGCTAGCCGCGCAAATACCTTTTCCAGTTGCGCGGCCGTGGCAAACTCGTCCTGCCCGCCGCTCAGCATCAACTTGGGCTTGTCGCAGTGGTCCATGAATCCGTAGGTGTACTCGCGGCCATCGGCGTTCACCGGGAGGCCCAGGGCGGCCAGTGCCACCACTTCCGGATGCGGCACAGCCGCCCGCAGCCCGATGGCGGCGCCAAAAGAAAAGCCGGCGAAGACGATGGGCTTGCCAAATCGCTTGGCCAGATAGTCGAGCGCCACGCGCACGTCCTGCTGCTCGCCGTGGCCGTGGTCATGCTCTCCCGCGCTGGTGCCCACGCCGCGGAAGTTGAAGCGCAGCACGGGCAGCCCAAGGCCATTCAGTGCCTTCATGGCGTGGAAGACGACCTTGTTGTGCATCGTTCCGCCAAAGAGCGGGTGGGGATGGCAGACCAGCGCAGTGTAGCCTGCATTGGCCGCGCCAAGGTTGAGCAGCGCCTCCAGCCTGCCGGCCGGGCCGTCCAGAGAGAGCGACTCAATGCTGCCCGGGGCAAGACTCACGCACGCGCCTTCAGCTGGATGGATTCCATCACCAGCGTAGCCGTGCGGCCATCGCGAGAGGCCGGCGGCTGGTTGCTGTGGCTGGTGGCCAGCACCAGCGTCTTGCTGTTACTGACGAAGCGTACTTGCCAGTAGCCGCCCTCGGCATCGCGGAAGCGCGCCGAAGCTAGCCGCGCCGTGTTATTGGCCGCCGCCACCCGGCCCTCGACCGGTGCGTTCTGCAAAAAATGTTTCAGGTACTCGCGCGCATCCAGCTTCACCGCTTCAGAGTTGCGCTGATAGCTGCTGAGGACGACCGTGGTCTCCCCGTCCTCTGCATCCACGCGAATGTCGTCGATGCTCTGGCGCAGCGTCCAGTAGGGAGGCACGCACAGGCTTACGTGGCCGCGTGGCACGGTGTAGGTGCCGCAGGCGGGCAGGGTGATTTTGCCGGAGGATTTCTTTGCCGCCTTGCGCGGCGCTGTCTTTACGGTGGTGCGCTTTTTAGTTGCCATGCTCACACTCTAGCGCGAAGGCCATGCCGCGGTCGACTTAATCTTAGGCTGGGAGCTGAATCGCCTCGTCCAGCAGACTGGCCAGCTCGGCCGGATCTGTCGTGGGCGGCTGGCAGGTAAAGCCGCTGCACTGCACGGCCACGGCCTTGCCCGTGCCCGGCAACTGCCCAATGGTCTCCGCCAGTGGCGCGGGCAGACACTCACCGATGCGTGCGGCGTCGCGCACCCGCAGCACGGTCAGGTTGATGGCGAATCTTGACAGCGCCGCATCCTCCAGCGCATCGGCATCGGCTCCCTCACCAATCACGATCACCTGAATGTGCGGACGGCCCAGCCACACGGCGGCCACTCCGTAGGTTGCGGCATAGATGCCGAACTGCTCGGCCGCCCCGGCAAACTGCTCCAGGGTCTTTTGAGCCACCTCGCGCAGATGGTCATCGCCGTTCAGCGCGTGCAAACGCAGCAGGGCAATGGCCGCCGAAGGATTTCCCGCCGGAGTCGGCGAATCCTGGAACGGCTTGCGCCGCGTGGCCAGAGCGCCAATGGCCTCTGCCTGCGGCTCGGCGTCAAAAAAGCCTCCAGCCTCGTGGTCGCCAAAGCGTTCAATCATCTGCCCGGCCAGTTTTTCCGCGCGCGTAAAATATCCGAGCTCGCCGCTGGCCTCGTACGCATCCAGCAGCGCCAGCACGGTGTAGGCGTAGTCGTCCAGCAGTCCCGCCGGACGTTCAGCGTTGCCTGTCTCCGCATAGGCAATCACGTGTCGCAATCCGCCTGCATGATCGTTTCCGGCGCCGTCCACGGCCTCAGCCAGAAGGCGATCCAGCGAGCGCAGTGCAAACGCCACATCTTCACGCTCGCCCAGCGCGCGCGCCGCCTGCAATGAAGCGCTGATCAAGAGCGCGTTCCAGCCGGTGTAGAGCGTGCGGTCGAGAAATGGCGCGGGCCGCAGCAGCCGCGCTGCGTACATCTTCTGTTTGATTGTCGTCAGCGCAGCGTGCACCTGCGCAACGCTCAGGCTGTGCTCGGCGGAGAGTTCTTCCAGCGTCTTGGCCACCCACAGCACGTTGCGCCGCGGGTCGTGATGCATCTCGCCGCGCTCACCGATGTCGTAATACGCTGCTGCCAGCGTCAGTTCATCGGAGGTCAGCACAGCGCGGGCTTCGTCCAGCGTCCAGGTAAAGTAGTCACCATCGTCCTCAAGGTTGATGTCGGCGTCCTGTGAGCCGTAGTAGCCGCCGAGTTGGCGGTCGCTCAGCACCTCGCGCAGCCAGCGCAGAATATCCCGTGCCACCTCGGCGAAGAACTCGTGGCGCGTCACCTGGTAGGCGTGCGCGTAGTTCTTCAGCAGTTCGCTGTTGTCGTAGGCCATCTTTTCAAAGTGCGGCACGCACCAGCGCTCGTCCACCGAGTAGCGATGAAAACCGCCGGCCAGCTGGTCGTACACTCCGCCGCGCGCCATCTTCTCCAGTGTTGTCGCGGCCACATGGCGCACCTGGTCTTCACCCGTGCGCGCATACCAGTCCAATAGCAAATCCACAGCGGGTGGGTGGGGAAACTTCGGAGCCTGGCTGAAGCCGCCGTTTACGCGGTCAAAACTGCCCAGCGCCGATTGCACCATCTGCTCCACCACGCGCGGAGAGAACTCGCCGCCCTGGCCCTGGCTGCCCTCGCCGTGCTCCAGCACATGCATCAGGTTCCGGCTCTCCTCTTCCACCTCGGCGCGGCGCTCGCGGTAGGCCTCGGAGATGGCGTGCAGAATTCTCCGGAAGCTGGGACGCCCAAAGGCATCTTCCGGTGGAAAGTAAGTGCCACCGTAAAACGGCTTGCCATCGGAAGTCAGAAAGACCGTCAGCGGCCATCCGCCCTGGCCCGCCAGAGCAGCCACCGCCATCTGGTAGCGTGCATCCACATCAGGACGCTCATCACGATCCACCTTCACGGCCACAAAGTGCTCGTTCAGGATCGTCGCGACCTCCGTGTTCTCGTAGCTTTCGCGGTCCATCACGTGACACCAGTGGCACCACACCGCACCAATATCCAGCAGCACGGGCTTGCCTTCGGATTTCGCTCGGGCAAAGGCCTCGACGCCCCATTCATGCCAGCGCGTGGGCTGGTGGGCGGCGGAACGGAGATAGGCGGAGGAGGCGTGCTGCAGCAGGTTGGGCTCGCTCTGGCTCATGCCCACCAGTGTAACGCTAAGGCCGCTGGCGCGCTTTAGTGTGGATTACTGCAGCAGGTGGCGGGCGATCTTCTCGTACTGCTCGATGGCCTCGAAGAGCTCGCGCTTGCCGAGGAACTCGCGCTCGGTGTGCGCCACCAGGATCGATCCCGGCCCGAAGAGAACCGGCGTGCCCCATGCACTCAGCTTCGGAATGTCAGTGGTAAACGAGGCGGTCATGGTCGGCACGCCAGGTACGGTGACAAATCGCATGTAGGGAATATTGAGCACGAACTCGACCTGGGCCAGCGCGCCCACGGCCTGCACAATGGCTTCGCGCAGCGGTTCACTGGGGCTGACCAGACGGTAGAGCAGTTGCGCCTTGGCGAAATCCGGAATGACGTTGGTAGCCCGCCCGCCTTCAATGATGCCGATGTTCATCGTGCTGGGGCCAATCTCCGGATTGACCGGCAATGGCATGGCGCGCAGAGCTTGCAGCGCGTCCAGCAGCTTATCAATCGCCGACTCGCCCAGCTCCGGATACGCCGAGTGCGCCATGCGTCCGTGGGCGGTCACCTCCACGCGCAGAGCTCCCTTGCTGGCCAGTGCGATGCGGTTGTCCGTGGGCTCTCCGTTGATGAGAAAGCGCGAGCCGCGCGGATTGCGGTTGGCCACAGTGGCGCCCGTCGAGTCACGTTCCTCGCCCACCACGAAGAGCAATCCCACCGGCAGCCCCGCCGCACGCAGACGCTCGCAGGCGGCCACCTGCGCGGCCAGGATGCCCTTGGCGTCGCACGCGCCGCGGCCGTAGATGTTGTCATCGTCCTCGCTCGACGCGATGAACGGCGGCACTGTGTCAATGTGAGTGGAAAAGACCAGCACCGGCTGCGCAACCTCTTGCGGGCGCGCGTAAACGTTGAAGCGTTCGCCCACCCCCGGCGCGCCCGGTGTTGCAGTGCTGGGGGCAACCGGCATGCGCTCCACCACGTAGTGCATCTCCTCCAGCCGCCGGGCCAGGAAATCCCCCACGGCACCCTCGTGGCCGGTGGTGGATTCGATGTCAATCAGCTGGCGGGTAAAGGAGATGGGATCCATGCGCTGAGCATAGCAGTGCCGCTGCCCAGGGGCCAAGAAGTAAGAGTCAAAAAAAGCGCCACCCGTTGCCGGATGGCGCCTGTGTGTTTGTTTCCGTTTGCGGGCTACTGCTTCGCGCCCCTCACTCCGCCAATGCGCATGCCGTAGAAGCTGCGCCAGACGAAGAACGTGGAGACGAGGAAGAAGACCAGCGCCAGCACCGTGGTCAGCGTGGAATTGCTGTTCGCCATCTTTTCCGCCAGCGATGCCGCCAGCAGGCCGAACAGGGTGGTGAACTTGATGACCGGGTTCATGGCCACCGAAGAGGTGTCCTTGAACGGGTCGCCCACCGTGTCGCCCACCACGCAGGCATCGTGCAGCGGAGTGCCCTTGGCCTTCATCTCGGTTTCCACAATCTTCTTGGCGTTGTCCCACGCACCGCCGGCGTTGGCCATAAAGATGGCCTGGTACAAGCCGAAGATGGCGATGGAGAACAGGTAGCCGATAAAGAAGAAGCGGTCCACGAAGGCAAAGGCCAGTGCGCTGAAGAAGACGCCGAGAAAGATGTTGAACATGCCCTTCTGCGCGTACTGGGTGCAGATGGCCACCACCTTCTTGCTGTCCTCCACGCTGGCTTTTTCCGCGCCTTCCAGGTGAATGTTTTCCTTGATGAACTCCACCGCCCGGTAGGCGCCGGTGCTCACGGCCTGGGTGGCCGCGCCGGTGAACCAGTAGATGATGGCGCCGCCCGTGATCAGGCCGAGCACGAAAGGCGCGTGCAGCAGCGAGAGGTTCTTCACCTTCTCCGCCAGGAACACGCCATTCACCGCCGTCAGCGAGATGATGATCGAGAAGATCATCGTCGTCGCGCCCACCACGGCCGTGCCGATCAGCACCGGCTTGGCCGTCGCCTTAAAGGTGTTGCCCGCGCCGTCGTTCTCTTCCAGCAGGTCCTTGGCGCGATCAAAGTTCACGGTGATGCCGAAGTCCTTCTTGATCTCGGCGGCGACGTTCGGAACCTGCTCAATCAGCGAAAGCTCGTACACCGACTGTGCGTTGTCCGTCACCGGGCCGTAGCTGTCCACGGCGATGGTGACCGGTCCCATGCCCAAAAAGCCGAAGGCCACCAGGCCGAAGGCAAAGACCGCCGGCACCATCATCAGCGGCGCCAGGCCCATGGTGGAGAAGCAGTAGGCGATGGCCATCAGGGCCACCATGCTGATTCCCAGCCAGTAGGCACTGAAGTTGCCGGCCACAAAGCCGGCCAGGATGTTCAGCGACGCGCCGCCCTCTTCCGAGCTCGTCACCACCTCGCGCACGTGGCCGCTGTTCACGCTGGTGAATACCTTCACCAGTTCGGGAATCAGCGCACCGGCCAGTGTGCCGCAGCTGATGATCGACGCCAGCTTCCACCACAGCGAGGCATCGTCGCCCAGCGTGGGGATCATCAAATAGCTGACGATGTAGGTGAGCGCGATGGAGACCACCGAGGTGATCCACACCAGCGAGGTCAGCGGAGCCTCGAAGTCCATCTTTTCGCTTGTGCCATAGCGCGACTTGGCGATGGCGTGGTTGATGAAGTAGCTGCCCGCACTGGCCAGCAGCATGGTCACCCTCATCACGAAGATCCACACCAGCAGCTGCACCTGCACCACCGGGTTGTGCACGCCCAGCAGGATGAAGGTGATCAGCGCGACGCCGGTGACGCCGTAGGTCTCAAAACCGTCGGCCGAGGGGCCAACCGAGTCGCCTGCGTTGTCGCCCGTGCAGTCTGCGATGACGCCGGGATTGCGGGCATCGTCTTCCTTGATCTTGAAGACAATCTTCATCAGGTCGCTGCCGATGTCGGCAATCTTGGTGAAGATGCCGCCGGCGATACGCAGCGCGGCCGCGCCCAGGCTCTCGCCGATGGCGAAGCCGATGAAGCATGGGCCGGCGAACTCACCGGGGATGAACAGCAGGATGCCGAGCATGATCAGCAGTTCGACCGAGATCAGCATCATGCCGATGCTCATGCCGGCCTTGAGCGGAATCTCATACACCGGGAAGGGCTTGCCCTCCAGGCCGGCGAAGGCCGTGCGCGAGTTGGCGAAGGTGTTTACGCGAATGCCGAACCAGGCCACGCCGTAGCTGCCCAGGATGCCCACCACGCTGAAGGCCAGGATGATGATCAGCCGGAAGAGGCCAACCTTTTCCAGAACTCCGAAGTACAGCACCATGACGGCCGCGATGAAGACCCACAGGATGGCCAGGAACTTGCCCTGCGTCAGCAGATAGGTCTTGCAGGTCTCGTAGATCAGTTCGCTGATCTCGCGCATGGCGCTGTGCACCGGCAGGTTCCTGAGCTGGGTGTAGATCACCAGCCCGAAGAGCAGGCCCAGGGTGCTGATGGCGATGCCAATCAGCAGCAGCGCATGTCCATTGATCGCGTTATTGAAGAAGCTGACAGTGCTCAGATCCGGCAGTTTGAGGGCAACCTCGCCGCCCGTCGGTTCGGCCAGCGCAAAAAGGGAGGTGAAAAGGGTCAGGGCCATCAGTGATACCGTGCGACGCAGCAGCGAAAACCTGCTCATCCGGCCCAGGGCGGTAAGGCTCTGCGAGAGCCATCGAATCATACGATTCCTCCGAGTCAAACTCGTTACGGGTTGAAACTGCTCAAATTTCATCAGCCGCAGACGAAGGCATACGGGGCCGCAGGGGCCGCACGCACACGCTTCCGGGGCAACAGCTGGACCCGAAACGCGCTTCCACATCAAGGAATGTTGAGGTTTGGCCGCGTTGGGTGTCACGGAGTGCCTTCCCTGGCACTCCACGCCCCAGGGAAAGGCAAAACTTCTTCCTTGGGGAGCGCCACTTTATATCACGGGGGAAATCGTGAATCAATGACTTAGCTCACGCCAAAAGGCGAAAAATTTTACTTGGGAAAACTTTCCGGAATCCAACTTACCATTCGCCCTCAGGCGCATAAGTGCCTAACGCATATCAAGTTGCCTGCCGAGCCGCGGATGGCCCATAAATGGCAAATGCCGGTACCTGTGGCACCGGCATTCCGCCTGGTCGCACCCATGGCAGCCACTATTTCAGGAACACGGCAATCGCCTGGGCCTCTTCCGCCGTAACGCCGGCAACCGGACGCGAGTGCGGAGACTTCTTCAGTCCGCCCTTCAGGATGATCTCCGGTATATCGGAGCGGCCGCGAATGACCGGGCCCATCTTGCCGTCGCCGGTCTTGCCGTGACACTTTGCGCAGTACTGCTGGTAGGCTTTTGCCCCGTTCTCCGCCAGGCCGGTGGTGGCCAGCAGTGCCAGGGTTGTAAGAATCATTGCTGTACGTTTCATAGCTGGCTCTCCTAGTGAGCCTATTTAAAGCGGCTGTATTCTGCCACCGCGGCGTGGATTTGCCAAGTTTCCGCCTTGGCACCCGCAACCGTGTTTAGCCGTTTTGGATAGGGCACTGAAACCTGGGATAAGCGCAAAAAAGCCGATGCCCGAAGGCACCGGCTCTTTCCCTAACCGAACTGAAGACTACTTCAGGAACGCGGCGATCGCAGCAGCATCGTCTGCGGTGACACCAGCGATCGGCTTGGTGTGGATGCCCTTCAGGCCGCCCGTGGTCACAACGGCAACAACCTTGGTGCTGCCCTTGATGGCCGGAGCCGTACCTTTGCCTTCACCAGCCGCACCGTGGCAGCCAGCGCACTTCGCCTTGTACAGGGCGCCGCCGTCAGCGGCCATCGCCATCGAGGTCATCATAACCAACGCAACCGCAGCAAACATAAAACGCTTCATGTAGAAATACTCCTGTGAGAGAGAAATAAAGTAGCTAATGCATTCTGCATGAAGCCGAAGGTTTTGCCAAGGAATTCCACTGTGACGGAGCGCACACTCCAGTTGTGCGCTGGCGCGCCTCCAGCGGGCCTGACACACGGAAAAGCCGGTGCCCGCAGGCACCGGCTGGTTGCTGAAGCAACCGGAAACGGTCTACTTCAAGAAGGCGGCAATCGCTGCAGCCTGGTCCGGGGTGACTCCGGCAAACGGAGTGGCATGCTTACCCTTCAGGCCACCCTTGGTCAGCACATCCACAACCTTGGTGCTGCCCTTGATGGCCGGACCCATCTTGCCTTCGCCCGCTGCGCCGTGGCACATCGCGCACTTCGCCTTGTATAGCGCGCCGCCGTCTTCAGCAGCAAACGCAGCCGTGGACATCATCATCGCCAGTGCAGCCAGAACAATCGTAAAACGCTTCATAGATCAGAATCTCCTGAAATAGTTTATGCATCATCGGCGCGCCGTACCCCACTCAACCTGGCGGAATCCGGTTGCCGCAGTGAATGCGTTCTTAAGAACCCATTCGGAGACATATTCTATCGCCTGCCCCGAAATATTTTTTTAAAAATCGTCCGCACAAAGTGAATTTGGCCGTAACGAAAAACAGATTTCCCGTGACTCCCACCTGTTCCTGTAAGATTCTATTGCACTTGTGGCGGAGACTCGCGTTTCCGCCGCCGGCAGGACAGCACCTTCGTGCGCTTCCTGTGCGATACACTTTCTGTGCCTGGCCCAGTGCGGGTTCAGCATTCTCTCTGACGAGAGGCCTTATGTTTTACGGATGTTTCCTGGAGTCGGTCGAGCACTGGCCAGATTCCACCGCAGTCGAGATTCAGCGCCAGTCTGGAGCCAACGCTCCGCAGTCTCCCCTATCCTCCCTCTACACCACTCCCGACGGACATACCATTGAGAGCTTCACCTTCCGTCAGCTTCGCCAGTTTGCCGAGGGCGTGGCCGAGTGGCTGGTGAGCGAGGAGCTGCCCAAGGGCACGCGTTGCGCCATGCTGGCCTTCAACAGTCCCGCCTGGGTGGCCACCTATCTGGGAATCATCGCCAGTGGCAACACCGCGGTGCCATTGGATACAGCCTTTAACGCTCACCAGGTGGGCAAGCTGCTGGATGACTGTGGCGCCGAGCTGCTGTTTACCGACCAGCGTAGCCTCTCTGTTTCGCAGGAGGCCGTCACAGGTCGCAACATCCGGCTGGTGTTGATGGACTTTGAGCAGGCCGGCCTGCCTTCGGTGGAGACCATGGTGCGCTCCGCCCGTCCCGGCTTCAAGCCCGTAGACGTGACAAGCGACGACATGGTGGCCATCATCTACACCTCCGGCACCACCAGCGACCCCAAGGGCGTCATGCTCACCGACGGCAACATGACGGCCGAACTCGAGTGCGTGCGCCGCTTCATTCCCATTGGCCCCGGCGACGGACTGCTGGGCGTGTTGCCGCTCTTCCACGTGCTGGCGCAGATGGCCAATCTCTTTCTA
>Ga0371490_1000944_pt1 | contig 16800 bp, 16 predicted proteins | sample MB2SIPfraction_FD_207959 | JGI IMG/M metagenome (GOLD analysis project Ga0371490, IMG submission 207959) | Lab enriched peat soil microbial communities from McLean, Ithaca, NY, United States - MB28FN SIP fraction | ecosystem: Environmental > Terrestrial > Soil > Wetlands > Peat | place: USA... | reverse complement strand
GCTTCGGGCGTGCTGTTCGGCTTTGTCATGCCTCTGCCATGCCAAAAGCTGACACACAAGTCTAGTCGGAAATTGATATTCCCAAGAGCCTCAGTCCGTTCCCCGACCCAGATGAAATGACCCCGGGATTTTGCTGCACGTCCTGCGCTGCCGAGATACGCTTGGGGGGATGAACTGGCCTGCGACATGCGCCGTGGTAATCCCTTGTCGGAACGAGGGGACCAGCATAGCTGGGCTGGTTCGCGAAGCTCGCCAATACCTGCCGCTGGTTCTCGTGGTGGACGATAGTTCTGACGACGACACTGCGGCGCGGGCCATCGAGGCGGGGGCCGAGGCCATCCGGCGTCGGGAAGGGCCGGGCAAAGGAGCAGCCATTAAGGCAGGCGTGTCCACTGCGCTCGGGCGGCAATGCGAGTGGGTGATGACCTTGGATGGGGACGGCCAGCATCGGCCGGCCGATATACCGGCTTTCTTGCACCGCGCCGCGAAAACCGGGGCGGTGCTCATCGTGGGCAACCGCATGTGCCAGGCGTCGGCGGTTCCGTGGTTGCGGCGGCACGTTAATCGCTGGATGAGCCGCCGGATTTCGGCGCTCGCTGGGAGGTGCCTGCCTGACTCGCAGTGCGGGTTTCGGCTGATCAACCTGAAGGCGTGGGCCGCATTGCGTCTGGAGACAAACCACTTCGAGATCGAGTCCGAGATGTTGCTGGCTTTCGTCCGAGCCGGTTGCCGCGTCGAGTTTGTGCCGATCCAGGTGGTCGGCAGAGGCGGCAGAAGCCACATCCATGCCGTCATGGACACTTGGCGGTGGCTCCGCTGGTGGAGCCGGGCCCGGCTTCGGCAGCAGTTCGATACGCAGTCTGGACCGGGTGCCGCTGAGCATTCGGCTTGCGCGGGCGCGCGAGGGCAGAACATCTTGTGAAGTATGGCCGCAGCGACCCCTGACGACGCACCCTCCACGAGGCGGCCATCTTTGACGAGGCGGTTGGCAGTGAAGGCGGGGACGCTGGTTTTGCTAGGTTTGGTCTTGGGGTTTGGCTATGACTGGGCGGCGCCGCGATTCTACGGGCCTGAGCGCGTTCCCGGTTTCCGCTTGGGCATCCTCCACGGCGCGCTGATGCCGGTGGCCCTGCCGAGCCTGCTATTGGGCAGGGATGTGCCGATTTATGCCCAGAGAAACGAGGGGCGGACCTACAAGCTCGGTTATATCGCCGGCATCAACATCTGCGGTTTCGTCTTCTTTGGGTTGGCCTTCTGGCGTCCAGCCCGGTCCGCCGCGAGCGCCGCCGGTGGCCCGTAGCCCGGTCAATAGATCCAGTTACGGTAGATTTCAACCACGTGTAGCCTGCCTCCGACCCAGTAATGATTACGCGGGAACTCAAACGTGCGGTCGGCTTGGCGATAGATTAGCTCGACCGGATGGGCGGGGATATTGGGGTCATAGGCCCGAAACCGGAGCTCACCGTTGGCGGCGGTGACCGCGAAAACCAGGATTCCGTGGTTGATGGTGACATGGGGGAAACGGAAGAGATGCACGACTGGCGTGCCGTCGGCCCGAAGCAATCGCTCCAGCCGCAGAGCCGTCCGTTGCTCGTGTCGGCGCCAAACCGGAAAGACCATGCGCCAATGGCTGCGCAGAAAATAAGATTCCCAGGGCCCGCCGCACTCGGTCTTGAGCAACGGCGCCCACGCCTCGCTGAAAGAGCGCAGACCCTCGTAACCGGGGATAACCACCCGATCCGGCTTGGCGCTGGCCCGGCGCGGGTTGCGGGAGACGATCATTCGGACCAGTCGGCGGCACCTCTCCGCCTCCGGTGCGGGACGATTGGGCTCGAACTGCGCATGGTAGCGGAATTGGCGCACGGAGCGCACCATTACAAAGCAACGGTGGTAGTAGGTGGGGGGCGGGCTCGCGCGCACGGCTGTCATCGCCCCCGTCGAAGCCTCAAAGCGGTATTGCCAAACCAACTGGTGCGCGAAGGCGAAGGTATCTCTCTCAAATTGGAACGGGTGTGTGCCCGAAGCTCCGGCGGAAATCATGCTTGCGGCAGAGACTAGCCGTCAGTTAGGAACATGACAATGCTTTACGAACGTTGGCGGCAGACGGCTCGCGAGCGGGGCCGCGAGCTTGCATTGCGTGAGTTGGCCTCCGGGCGGCAATGGACGTTTGTCGAACTCGCCCGGCGGGTCGAGCGGCTGCCCCGTTGCGATGCCCCGGTAGTCTTCCCGCAAGGCCACGCTGCGGAATTCATCTTTGCCGTCTTGCGGGGCTGGCGCGACAAAGCCGTCGTTTGCCCGCTCGAGCCCGACCAACCTCCGCCACCGGTGCGCCTGCTGCCGGCTCCGTGCTGCCATCTTAAGACAACCTCCGCGACGACCGGCCAGCCGCGTCAGATCGCCTTCCGAGCGCAGCAGTTGGCCGCTGACGCGGAGAATATTGTAGCCACCATGGGGCTGCGCCCAGATTGGCCAAACCTCGGCGTGATATCGCTGGCTCATTCCTATGGATTCTCAAACCTCGTCCTGCCGTTACTGTTGCACGGCATCCCCCTGATCCTCTCCCCTTCGCCCCTCCCCGAAGCGGTGCGGGGGGCCGCAGCCTTTGGCCCAGTGCTGACCCTGCCGGCGGTACCGGCTCTCTGGAGCGCCTGGCATGAGGCCGCGGCGATACCCAAGCCAATTCGTCTGGCGATCTCGGCCGGAGCACCCCTGCCCGTCGCGCTCGAACAGGCTGTCCTTGAACGGACCGGCTTGAAGATACACAACTTTTATGGTTCGTCCGAGTGCGGCGGGATCGCTTACGACGCGTCGAGTGAAGCGCGGTCAGAAGACGACTGCGCAGGAACACCTGTGAGAGACGTCCAAGTCACACTCAACAAGAGTGGCTGCGTTAGGGTGACCAGCCAAGCGGTAGGGGAGACCTATTGGCCGGACCCTGGCGAGGCTCTGGGTAGTGGCCGGTTCCAGACCAGCGACCTGGCTGAACTGAAGGGGGAGTGGGTCTATCTACGTGGCCGTTTGGGCGATCAAATCAACGTGGCTGGCAGAAAGGTTTCACCGGCCAGCATCGAGCGGGTTCTGGCCCAGCACAGTGCGGTCAAAGATTGCCTGGTCTTCGGCGTGCCCAGCGATGATGCGGACCGCACTGAGGTTGTTGTTGCCTGTGTCGCCGCCAGTGCGCCCGCGGGTGCCGATGAACTCAGGCAGTTCCTGCTCGCCCGACTGCCCGCCTGGCAGGTACCGCGGAAGTGGTGGTTGTTGGATTCTCTATCGGCCAACCAGCGCGGCAAATTGTCGCGCGCGGAATGGCGCAAGAGGTTCATGGAAAGCGGGACTGGCAGAACGCATTGACAAACGCCTCGGTGGCGGCCAGGATGGCCGAACTATTGGAGGTCCCACCGGCACGGTGGGCCCGGGTAACAACAGAAAGGTCAGGATCGGTTCTATGAGAAAAACGACACTGCTCGCGATTGGAATCACGGCGCTCGTGATTTGGCTGGGGGCGTCCCTATTCACTTCGGCCCAGGAAAAGGCCGCCCCGCAACGCTTCGAGTTTGCCGTGATTAAATGGGATGGAAACGATAAGGTCTGCGTGAACCTCCCCAGCAAGTCGGACATTCTGCATGTGTTCGACCTCTCCGGCCACCGCACGCCGAGAGACATGCAGGACGAGGAATTCTGCTTGGCGTGGATGGCGAACAAGTTGGCCAAAGAAGGCTGGGACGTAGCTGCCTTTGATTCCCGGCGTCTGGTCTTTCGACGAAACGTCAGTCCGTAGTCTCGGGTGGTTCCGAGTCGGCTGGGTCCGAGCCGAATGGGTTAATGTTCGTCGTGCCGCTCAGGGTGAGTTCGGCGACCAGCACATTGGTGGACGAAACGGACGCCGATACCGCAGCTTGAACCAGCGCTCCCAAGCGGCCGGTTATGCGGGCGCGCAGGTACACGGTCTCCCCTGGCCGGGCCGGGCCGAGGATCTTGACATTGCGAAGCGCCGTAAGTTTCAGCCCTGGCAACGGGGGGATGAGGGGATCGTTTTGTGCCACCACCCCGGCCAATTGTGCGGCGGCTTCGATCAGCAGCACACCCGGCAACAAAGGCTCGCCTGGCAGGTGACCCCGCAGCCAGGATTCGTCGCCGCGGACCAAGTACTCGCCGACGCCCTCCTTGCCGGGATCAAGGCTGAGCAGGCGGTCCACGAAGCGAAACTCCGGGCCATGAGGGAGCGACTTCAGGGCCTCCTGAAGTGGGTCGGCATGGGCGGTCATGGGCTCAAAGGCTCCGTAATGCTGAAGTCGGGTTCCAGCTTGGCATCAAACATCTCCAGTGCGAGCGGCGCGTTGACCACGACATTCGTGAAGTCATTGCGCATGGAGGAGCCGTCGCTGAACCGCAGTTCTGTCGCGAGCGGCGAGAAGCTTTCGGTGCTCACGCTCACTTGCATCTCGGCCATGAATTTGCGGGCAGACGCGCTCCTGGGCTGCAGTGTCACCTCCACTCGGGCATTCGTCTCGGTGACCGAGACGACACGAAACCGCGATTCCAGGTCCGCCCGGCTGCGGGGGAAACTGGCCTCCAGCAGCGCGAGGGCGTCCTTCCAGGGGCCTGGTTGCGCGGCCCGAAGAGGATACTTTTCCACGCGCTTAAGCCGGGGGTAGATGATTAGCAATTGGTCCGGCTGGCGCAGCGCGATGGTTTGCGCCGGTTGGCCCAACTCCCACCGGAACCGGTCTGGCGCCATCACCCAGACTTTGCCCTTGGAAACCAGCGGCTGCGAAAGGACTTTGAGCAGGCGGGTCTGCGTGCAATCCGCCGTCCAGGTATGCAGGTTGGTTTGGGCGGAAATCCAGCGATCGAGAAGGGCGGCGCTGGGTTGAGCAGGCGCAGCCCAGGCCAGCAGGCAAACCACGCCCAACGCGAGCACTCCCGCTACGCGCCGCCCGCTCAGCCGCTGTGGTGCGGAGTGGCGGGCCAGATCGGAACGAAGTGATACCATTGGTCAAGATGGTCGCGGATTTCCGGCTCGAATGCACGCAAGATTTGCCCCGTCAGTTCCCGGCGGGCCTCCTGACTCCCTAGCGCCCGGCGTTCATACGCGAACTCCGGGAGCACCCTGACGGCGTAACCTCCGCGCTGGCGCACGATGGTCACCCCAATCAGCGCGCAGCCCGACGCCCGCGCCAGTTCCGCCGCCGCCACCGACGCGCCGAACGGCTGGCCGAACAATTCGACCAGGACCGAATTCCGTTCTGGCGGACGGTCAATCGAGATCGCCAGCGCCGCGCCATCCTGCAGCCGCTTGATGACCTCCACCAACGCAAACTGATCGCGACCGACGATCAGCGTCCCAATCCCCCAGCGGGCTCGCGAGGCGGTGCGGAGTTCGGTCAGACCATCTTCCGGTTCGGCTCGGCTTAGCACGGTGAGCTTGATTCCCATGTCCGCGAGCAACAGCCCGCCGTGTTCCCAATTGCCCAGATGCAGCGTGATGAAGAGCACCCCGCGACCCCGCGCCCACGCGCGGCGGATCACCTCTTGCTCCCCCGGCTGCGTCACCCAGTCGTGCACCGGCACCCCGTTTTCGACCTGCCACAGGTCGGCCAGCTTCAGGGCGAAGTTCCGATACAGCCGGCGCGACATCTCTTCCGCCAGCGACCGATTGCCCGAAACCACCGGTAACAGATTCTGCACCACCACCTCGCGGCGCGAGCGCTGAAGCCGGAAGTAGAGTCCAGCCGTGGCCACACAACATGCCTTAACCAGCCCGGCGGGCAGGATGCTAACGACGGCCAACCCGAGCCGCCACAGGCCGAGCTGATAAAACGAAGAGGGACGCGTGACGCCTGATGCAGAATCCGTGAGCCCCGCCAGTTGACCCATGACAGGACCACTCGACTTTGGACTTTGGACTTTAGACTTTGGACTGATCCGCCTCCACCAGTCGGGGAGCAAATACACCGAGATCAACATGTTGGCGCCAATGCCAGCGGCACAGACTCTGCCAAGACTGGCCATGCCGGCGTTGCCCGACCAGGCCAAGGAGCCAAACCCGGCGATGGCCGTTCCTCCGCAAAGCAGCAGGGCCCGCCCAATCGAGCGGCGGACGAGGCGAACATCCCCGCTATGCCGGCGAAGCCCCAGTTGCATGAATATGCCGTAATCAACGCCCGTGCCCAGCACCAGAGGCAGGGCCATCAGGTTGAGCAGATTCCAGGACCAACCGCACAAGGTCATTGTGGTCAGCAGGCAGAGCCCGCTCAAGCAAAGGACCGCCACGCCAAGCAGCACCTCGGTCAAACGCCGAAACGCGAACCATAGGGAGGCCAGGACCAGAACCACCATCGGCAGGACCAGCAACCAGAGTCTGCCCTGCACCCGCTTGAGCGTGGTCGTTCCAAGCAATTCCCAACCGGACAGCAACACCCCATGCTCAGAAAGACGGGACGACAAATCGGCCAGCGATGCCCTCGCAACCCGATTCGTGGCGGGCGAGACCAGCCCCATCACCAGCCACTCGTCGCCGGTGCGCGCCATGAACCGTTTCAGCAGCCATTGGCTTAGTTGATTCGTCGGCCAAACGACTCCCGTGCTGGCGCCAGCTCCCGCCCAGGTGCGGACCAGTTCATCGGTTAGAAACAAGGCATTGCTGCTAAAGCCCGCGTGCAGCGCTGCCTCGCGCAGCACAGGGCCCTGCCTGCCCAGCCACCGTGCCGTGGCCCGATTAGATTCCTGGAACTCCCCCCGCGGCCACAGCGCCAGGGGCAACAGGTAACTGCTGATAACGTGATTTGATCGCGCCTGCGCCAGCAAGGCCTCCGCTTGCGTCAGGTGCTGCCAGACCTCGCGCTCGTCGCTTCCCGAAGCCATGACCCAAGTCGGGTCCTGTGGGATTCCAAGCCCGGCCGTGACTTGGTCCAAAGCTTGCTCCGCCTCCCCGTGTTGGGGCCGGAGCGCTTGGGTGGTCTTATCCAGCCGGGGCCGGTCCACAGATAGCACCAGGCCGGCGAAGAGAACAAGCAACGCCGTCACCACGAAGGGGGTGCGGCTCTGAGAACCTTCTGCCGGCACGCGCGGGCAGGAGGCCCTTTCATCCGGGGAAATGAAATAGGCTCGCCAGTCATGCCTGCTCCAGGCCGGGCCAGGTCGCCTCCGCTCCGGGAAGAGTGGCGGCAGGAAAGCCACCACCATCACCAGCGCAGCCAGTGCGATGCCGATGGCGACCAGCGTTCCCAGTTGTGCCAGTCCCGGCAGTCCGCCCAGGTTCAGGACTAGAAAAGCGCTGATCGTCGTGATAGCCGCCCAGAGGATGCTCGGCGCAATCGCGCGCCGAATCTCCGGCACGCTCATCTGCGGATGCGCCAAGGCTTCCTGGTAGTGAACCACCGCATAATCCACTGCGAGTCCCAGCAGAACCGCCGCAAAGCCCAGGCTGATTACGCTGATGGACCCCAGCACCAGTCCTCCAATCCCCACCGTGGCGGCCAGGATCAGCGCCAGCAACGCCAGCAGCCAGAACATCGGCAGCCAGCGCCGATGGCTCAGCCAAAACAGCAGCGCAATGATCGCCGCCGTCTCCACAATCGAACCGCTCAGATCGCGCTGCATACTGGCGGCAATCTCCGTTACGAAGGCCGGTCGCCCCGTATAGCGAATGACCACTCGCTTCCACTCAGCTTGGCCGGCGCGGACGCTGCCTGCCACCTGCCGCACGGAATTCAACCAGCTCGCGCAGGACTTGTAGCTGGTCAAGTCCGGCCGTGCCTGCACGAACAGCACGCGAAAAGTCCCATCCGCCGAGGCAAACATGCGCTGCCCTTGCTCGGCCGAGAGCCCGCTGAAATTGGTCAATGCGGGGAGGCTCAGCAGGTCGTAAGGGTCAAAGGCGCGGCGGGCAAGGTCCATCGGCGACAGCGAGGTAGTGAGCGTTTCCTTCGTCTCGGCCAGCACGGACTGCAAGTGACCGGCCGCCAGCCGATTGGTCAGGGCGCTGAAGGTCTCCGGCGGCTGGTTCAGCCACAGGCAAGCGACCAGTTCCGCCACTTGCGCCGGCTGCTCCATCCAGGGCGGTTGCCAAGTCACGCCCGCAACCAGGTTTGTCTCCTCCCGCAGGCGGACTGCCAGGGCGCCCGCCAACCGCTCCGCCTCCTCGGCCTCAGAAGCCCGAAGGGTGATTATGAGCTCCCGAGCATTGGCAAAATACTGCTGGTAGAGTTTCAAGCCCTGCACCGCCGGCTGGTCCGGCGGCAGCAGGTTGAGCATCTCCACATCAATGCGCACACGCCACCAGCCTATCGCCGCGAGCACGGCCAGCAGGAGCCACCACCAGCGTTTGAGCAGCGACCTCACGGTCCCAGAAAGCCTTCCACAGTCTCGCCCGAGCGCGTGTTCTCCAGCCGCCAGCCGCCGTCGGGCTTATGCTGGAAACGCAAGGCTGAGGGCAGTGCCTCTCCGGAAAGCGCCGCGGGCAGGTAAAGCCAGGCAAAGCGAGTGGGCGGCGGTTGGTGGCCGCCAAACCTCAGCCGCCGCGGTGGAAACTCGATGCGCCAGTTGGTGCGGGTGGTCTGCGCCAGGACCAGCGGCAGCGGGGTCTTGGCAAACTGCACGACGCAGCGCCCGTCTTCGTCCCTGGCCATGACCAGTTCTCCGCCCAATTCCGGGAACTGGCGACCCGGCCGCCAAAGGGCTTGGCCTTCCCGCACGCGCCAGCCCGGTCCGGCAGCCGTAAATAATGGCGTTTGGCTCGCCGTCCGGCAACCCGCGGACAGCATCAGGACGGCTAGCAGCGCCATGCGGAGCGCCGGACCAACAGAACGGGCTTTGAACCACTGCATAGAGTCGCGATCATTCTCGCGGAACCGCCCTCGTTGTCAAAGCTTTCACCCCTCGCGGCATTGCACACCGGCCTCCGGTGAGCGATACGTATCCCTATGAAGTCTCTGATCACCGCCCTCTTACTGTTCGCCTTAACCGCGCCCGCGTGGGCGATTGACAAGTCTGCCGTGGACCAGCGCATCCGGAAGTTGACGTCGAAGTTCGAGGAAATGCAGGCCAAGCCCGACAGACGCATTCCGGCCGAGAACCTCCGCAAGGCCCAGGGCATCATCCTCCTGGACCGCACCAAAGCGGGCTTGATCTTTGCCTACCAGGGCGGCGGCGGGCTGGCTATGGTGAGAGATGCGAAAACGGAGCAGTGGAGCCCGCCGGCCTTTGTCAGCGCCAACGAAGCCAGTCTCGGCCTACAGATCGGCGGCCAACAGTCATTCGTCGTCATCCTGCTCATGAACACCAACGCCACCCATGCCCTCACCGAGTCGAGCTTCAACTTCGGCGGCGAGGCCAGTGGCACCGCCGGCAATGCCACCGGCAAAGCCGAAGGCACCGTCTCCTCCGACAGCCAGGCGCTGGTTCAGGTCTATAGCGACGCGACGGGCCTATACGGCGGGGCGGCCATCAAAGGGGGTGCCATTTCCCCCGACACGGATGCCAACGTCGCCTACTACGGGCAGGGCTTGACCCCTAAAGAGATACTGTTCGACCGCAAAGGAACGCCATCCGGAGCCGCAACCGCCCTCGCCCAGAAGATCACCCAAGCCGCGAAATAGCCCACTCGGATCACCAGCTAAACATCCGCTGCGCTCGCGGCGCGCCGCGTCGAGTCTCCAGCCGGCGAGATTGGCTTCCGCCCGGAGCACGCGGGCTTGGTCGGAGAGGTTGAACGCGTTCACCGCGCAGGCGCCTTCGTCCGCCAGCACATGCACGTGGATTTCCTCAACGGGGTGGACGTGATTAGTGCTGAGGCAGCCACCGTTCCACCAGTTGCCGTCGTACATCAGGAACACCACGCCATCGGCACAGTTGGCGAGGAGCCGCCGCGCTGCCGCACTTGCCGGTACCGGGTCCACGCCAGCAACAAGTGCGAACTGGGGGCCGTGGACAATCCGTTTCTCTGCCCCCGGCAGCGGCCCACGATCCGGGTTGCGGCGCGCATACCGCCGCCAGGTCCAGGGCTCGATGTTCGGGCTCGAGGCTCAGCGCCAGGCCGGCTCCCGCTCGAGGGCCTCCAACACAACGCTTGCCAGTGCCCGCCGGAGGCGCTGTAATACGGTCGTGAGTGCAATGCAGGTCAGATGCCGCCGAGACGGCCCGCCCTCACGCGCGCTTTGCGCAAGGCTGTCACCAGCCGCGTCAAAGAGACCGGCCCGCCCCCGGGCGGCCACGGCGCCCCATTCATGCGCCCCAAGAACTGCCGGCTGGGGAAGGGTGGCCGGAACAGCAGAATCTTGGGGTTCTTTTTTCTTGATAGTCTTTGATAGAGATTCGCAAGTCTGCCTTCATAACCCTTTGAAAATACGCCTACTTCCAAGAGTCAATCGTGCACGATCCAGTGCACGACGTGAATGCTAACAATATTGTGAAGCGGCGCATGCGCCAGGCACGTAAGGATCTTTTTTTTGGCTCGCTACTTGTTGTGCTGGTTGGCGCAGGCTGGTTCGTCTTCCGGTCGATCGGTCCCGCTGACTTTGGCGCACGGGTGATCGGAAGGACGAACGACGCCTCCGGGCAGTTGCAAATCATCTATGAGGTGACCAACCGAACGAGTAAGGATATCGTATTCGCCTTGGCTTCGGTGGCAACAAGAAGTGCCACAGGTTGGCGCGTCGTAGAAAAGCGGGAACAACCAGAGATGCATGTCTCCCGAATGTTGGCGCGCCAATCAGCAACGGCCGTTCGCATGATTACCAGGCCCGGAGACGCGGCAGTGCGCGGTCAACTTCAGTATCAGCAAGACGACAGCCCTCTAAGACGGAAAATGAAAATGCTGGCCCGACGCGCGGGTCTGCCGCTGCGCCTTTGGGCGTCACCCGGCTCCGTCTGGGGAGACGCAATTCCATTCGGCGTGATTCCGCTTCCAGAGGCAGAGACTTCCGGTCATCCGTTTTTGCTCGCGACCACTGCCGACGGGGTGTGGCCCGAGCCATCTTTTGCACCACCGCTTCACAATTTCAGTATCCGCGGTAATCCTGCGATGGTTCTTGACGCTTATCGGACGCTGTCCGGTGCGGAAGTAAAGGTAGATCCGAGCGTCTCTTTGTTCGGTGCGAAGATTACGGTGGAGCCAAACCATGACATCCAGGAGGTCTCAGAGGGCATTCGGCTGATAGAGGACGCGCTGCGCGAACAAGCCGGTATTGTGATTACTCGACGCGATTCAAACCGCGTAACATTTACCTACAATGAGGGGGCCAAACTAAAGACTCAACGGTGAAACTCCCACCGCCCAACAGAAGAAGGAATGTAGAGAACGCGCGTTCAGGCTTGTTCCGCATTCGGGCGCGGTTGGCGCGCTCCTCCTCATGGCTCATCCTCGACGTTGGACGGCATGACGCCACATGAGTAGTTCCTTAATCGTATGAACGTGAGAGTGATAGTCGCCGTTGGATTTCTTGCATCAGGATTGACCCTGCTAGCGGAAGAGATGGGTGGCACAGGGGTTTGGATCGCGGATCGGAGAAGTGCTGATGAGCCATTGAGAACGGTCCAAGTCTGGCCAAGGTCGCCGGCCGATAAGGCGGGTATCAAGCCCGGATGGTTTCTTATCTCGGTGGACGGCACAAACGTCGTGAGAATGTCCCTAACGAATGCGATGAGCATGGTCCGCGGCCCCGTCGGAAAGGTCGTTACGTTGGAGATCGCAGACCCCACACGAAGCCAAACAAACAAGTTTACGGTCAAACGCGGGAAGATAGTGATTGAAAACAATCGGGTAGTCGCGATTACCGATTCATAGCAGATGATTAGATCGTCCGACAAAATCACTGGAGCGAATGCGGGCGGGCCGTGTCCGTTTCCAATTCGGACGCGCTGGGCCGCCCGCATCGCTCAGCTCCGATGCTCGGCATAAGCCACCATGCGTATCGCAGTCACAGGGGCATTCGGATATTCGGGCCGCTACATCACGAAGCGCCTGCTTGAAGCGGGGCACGAGGTCATCACGCTGACGAACTCGATGCACCGTCCGAATCCTTTCGGAGAGAAGGTAACGGCCTTTCCCTTCCACTTCGAGGAGCCTCACAAGTTGCAATACTCCTTGCAGGGAGTACACACGTTGGTCAACACATATTGGGTACGGTTCGATCACCGGCTGTTTACGCACGGACAAGCGGTTGGGAACACCAAGATTCTGTTTTCTGCCGCCAAGGAAGCCAGGGTGCGTCGAATCATTCATGTCAGCATCACCAACCCCGACAGCGCCTCTGATTTACCGTACTTCCGCGGAAAGGCGGAGCTCGAATCTGCTCTCAAGGGTCTAGGTGTTTCTTACTGCATCCTGCGCCCGACGGTCCTGTTCGGTAAGGAAGATGTCTTGATCAACAACATCGCCTGGTCCCTTCGTCATCTGCCCGTGATGGGGGTGTTCGGGCCTGGGGACTACAAGCTACAGCCGATTTACGTTGACGATCTCGCTCAGTCAGCCGCGCAGAAGGTGCAGAGTGGCAGTGATGAGGTTCTGGAGGCCACTGGTCCCGAGACGTTCACGTACCGCGAGTTGGTCACCAAAGTTGGCAGCGCGATTGGTGTGAAGCGTCCGATCATTTCCATGTCTCCCGGGCTGGGCTACTGGGGTTGCCGCTTGGTCGGGCTGTTTGTGGACGATGTCGTGATCACTCGCGAGGAGATTCGCGGGCTAATGGAAGGCCGCCTTTACGTGGATGCTCCGCCCTTGGGTGCCACGAAATTGTCAGAATGGATAGACCGTCACAGGGCCACCCTCGGACGCCATTATACGAGCGAAATGGCACGCCGAATTGACCGAGTATCTGAGTACAAATCAAACTGAATGTCGAGAGCCTGCAGGCAACAGTCGCTGGCCCGACTTGGTGAGGGCGCCGTGGCCCGGGCGTTGGTGGACCCCGGCAAGGCTTATGCCGTGTACATCAAGAACGGCACCAAGGCCGACCTCAAGTTGGAGATGCCGGCGGGCGTTTATCAGGTCGAATGGTTCAACCCGCGCACGGGCACCGTGGAAAAGAAAGCGACCCTCGAGCACCGCGGGGGAGCCGCCATTCTCAGTTCACCCGATTACGTTGAAGACATCGCTTTGCGCGCCACCCGGATCAAGGACGTCAAGCCCGGCTTGAACAAGAGGAGATAGCGAGTGGGTACAGTTGCAGAGAACCCTGAACCCCTTCGCTTAGCTGCAACCATGCAGTTGGAAATGGGGAGCGCGCCCGCCCACAGCATAGTCACGGCTTAGGCTTGCACCTGGATGTAGCTCGAGCCTTTGGTCTTGCAGATCGGGCAGGTTTCGGGAGAGGTCCCGAACTCAATAACACCGCATACTGGACAAAGATAACTCAGCGCACTGGTTGGAGCGGGCGGGGGCGGATGGGAGGTGCGGGCGGGAGGTCGCAAGGCTCTTTGGCAATCTGGGCCAGCAAGTATTCGATCGCATGGTCCAGTTGCACGTCATGGCCATGGATCAGGCCATCGGGGTTGAGGTCCAGTTCCACATCCGGATCCACTCCGTGGCCTTCAATGATCCAATCGCGGCCTTTGGGGTCCCAGCCGCCGAACTCAGGTTGAGTGATCATGCCGCCGTCCCGCAGCGGTTTGTCGCCGCGAATGCCGACCCAGCCGCCCCAGGTCCGTGTGCCGATGACGGGTCCCAGGTTGAACTGCTTGAAGCCCAAGGCCAACGTTTCGCAATCGCTGCCGCCCTGGCGGTTGATCAGCGCCGCCAGGTGACCGCTGAAGGCGTGGGAGGGCACGGTATCCACGTTGCCGTAGCGGGTGCCGCCCACCGCCAGGATCTTCCGGTCCAGGTGCGCCAGGATCATCGGGGCGACCGAACCGCCGTGATTCCAGCGATCGTCAATGATCAGGCCGTGCCGGCGCCATTGGGAGGGAAAATCACGGGCGAATTCCCGCAGGCCGCGGTCACCCATGTCATAAAGGTGAATGTAGCCAATGGCTCCCTTGCTCTTCTTATCCACATACTCCCGAGTTTCACGCACCCAGTCGGCGTAGCGGATTTGCGTGTCGCTGCCGACCGTTTTGACGACGACGCGGCGAGCGTTCTTGAGTTCGGGCTTGTCGCTCATTGAGAGCTCGACTTCCTGGCCCGCGCGGTTGGCCAGGCGCTGGAGGTAATCTTCTCCTTTGAGGAGCGGCTTACCGTCAATCGCGACCAGCCACTGTCCGGGCTTGATATTGAGGTCGGCGCGAGCGAGGGGGGACGTCCAATCTGGCATCGGGTAGTCGCCGCGGTAGATCTTCTGGATTTGCCAGAAACCGCTATTCGGGTCGTAACGCAGGTCGGCGGCGAGCAGGCCGGTGCCCACCACTTTGCCGTGGCGAATGTCGCCGCCGCCGTGGTAGGCATGGCCGACGTTCAATTCGCCGAACATCTCGCCCAGGCAATCCGCCATGTCGCCACGCGAGGCAACGCGATCGGCCAAGGAGCCATATTGCCTCCAGACCCCTTCCCAATCCACGCCATGCATCTTCGGATCATAGAAGAAATCGCGCTGAAGGCGCCAAGCCTCGTGCAGCATTTGCTTCCATTCCTGGCGCGGGTTGACGCTCAAGGACCAGCCGGAGAGGTCCACTTTCGCCTCTTTGGCTTCATCATCCTTGGGCGCAGCCTTGGCGCCGGCCTCGATACGCGTGAACCCATCCTTGGTTTGATAGACGAGTACCTTTCCATTCAGCGAGACCGCGTAGGCCTTCACTCCCGACGTGATGGTTGAGAGTTTCTCCTTCTCGATGTCGTAAGTCTGGAGATCGGCCCCCGGCGGCTCTTTTTCCTCCTCTGGGCTGTAGGGCATCATGCCGCGATTGGGGGATTTCAGCCAATGGAGCTTGCCTTCCACCGCGGCCAGATCCGAGTAATTCCCCGGCTCAACGGGGACCTGGACGAAGCGGTCCATCAGGCCTTCAACATCAACTTTGATCGGTGCGACTTTCTCCTCCTTTGCCTTGGCCTTGTCCTCGTCTTCGCCCTCTTTCTCATGCTTCTTATCCTTTTTGTCCTTCTTATCTTTATCCTTCTTCTCGGGGTCAACGTCACTCCGTGGGGCGAAAGGAAGAGGGACCTCCGCTCGCAAGGCCAGAACGCATGGGAGCGTGGCGTCGTTCACAATGAAGCGCGCTTCGAACCGGTCAAGGTACGGATTGATGTAACGGTCCGAGAGGAAGAAGAGGAACTTGCCCTTGGGGTCCCAGGCTGGGAATGAGGAATTGTAAGCGGGTTCAGTGACGGGATAGGCCTTTTTGGAATCTCCGTCCCAGATGCGGATCTGGGTGAAGAGGTTCGATTGCATGAGTTCATAGGCCAGGTAGCGGCTGTCGGGCGACCAGACATAATGGCTGATCTCCCACTCGCCGCGATCCACGACGGTGGTGTTGCCGCCGGCCACTTCCGTCACGCGAAGCTGGTATTTCTCGTCACCCCAGGCGATGTGTTTGCTATCCGGTGACCAGGCTGGGGCGAAATGCCAACCGGGGGGGAGGTTCCCGACCTGCTTCGGCAGTTGCGAATTGTCGGCGGCCTGCAAGAGCAGTTGCTCCTCGCCGTTTACCTCCGTCCAGGTTGCGATCTGCTTGCCGTCGGGCGAGAACGCCGGGAATTTCGTCCGCGCCGCGCTGCTTTCAGTAATCCGGCGGACCAAGCCCTTCTTCTTGGTCCGGGTAACGAAGATGTCGCCGCGGCTTTCGAGCACGATCCGTTCACCATCTTTGGAGAGGCCCCAGCTCCTTAAATTGGCTTGCGGGTCCACAAATCTCTCGCGGACCTGCAAACGGTCGCTTGGAAGCTGGATGGGCACCATCGCATTCTGGCCGCTGGCCAGGTCGTAAACCCAAATATCCATCTTGTGCTGATAAACGATCTTGCCGTCGCCCATCGCGGGCCAGCGGACGTCATAATCCTCGAACTTGGTAAGCCTTTTGACATCCGTGCCGTCTGGTTTCATCGAGGCGAGGTTGGGCCGGCCCCAGCGATCGGTCACAAAGTAGATGCGTCCATCGGTGGCCCACATCGGGAAGGCATTCTTGCCGTCGTAATGGCAGACTTCGGTAAACGCGAGCGGGGCGAGCGTGCCGACGTAGATCTTCTCCGCTTCGCCGCCCTTGTAGCGTTTCCAGTTATGGAACTCGAGGCCGATTTTCTGGAGCGCGAGGCGCGAGCCGTTTGGCTCGAAGCTGATCCAGGCAGCGGGTTCGAGCGGAATCATTTCGGGCAGGCCGCCCTCGGGGGAGATTTTATAGATGCGGAAGTCATTGTGCGGAGTATCGCGGCGGCTGCGGAAGAGAATCTTGCCGTCGGGGGTCCAGCCCAGGGCCTGGTCTGGGGCGGGATGATAGGTCAGCCGTTTCGGTTCGCCGCCGGTGGCGGTCATGACATACACATCGTCATTGCCTTCGTATTGGGCGGTAAAGGCGATGAGCTTGCCGTCGGGGGAGAGCTTCGGAAAGGCCTCCTCGCCCTCGTAGGCGGTGAGCCGGAGGGCCACGCCGCCACTGACTGGGACCTTCCACAGATCGCCTTCGGCGGCGAAGACAATGGCACCGCCGCCGATGGTCGGGTAACGGTAAAATCCGTCCGGCAGCGACTCGGCCCCCAGGCCGGATGGGACAGCACTCAGAAGACTAAAGACCAAAGAAGCGAATAACGGATGATGTCGCATGCGTAGGGTGATACAGGAATGGAGACTGATTGCAAGCCGGTTCAGGCCGATTGGCAATTCTCCCGGCCAGCAGCCAAGCAGGATCGAGTAGTGCAGCGCAACCCACGGGTGATCG
>Ga0371490_1000943_pt1 | contig 16813 bp, 10 predicted proteins | sample MB2SIPfraction_FD_207959 | JGI IMG/M metagenome (GOLD analysis project Ga0371490, IMG submission 207959) | Lab enriched peat soil microbial communities from McLean, Ithaca, NY, United States - MB28FN SIP fraction | ecosystem: Environmental > Terrestrial > Soil > Wetlands > Peat | place: USA... | reverse complement strand
GCTAGGCTAGACCGGGGGGTTGGGCGTCCCCTTACACACCGAAACCGTCCTTAGCGGGGGTGACAGGCAGGAGCGACGTTCGAGGGGGTCGCGCGTCTCGCGTGGCTCCGTAGACGCTCTGTTCCGTCGGGCCGCGGGTCCCGCGACGGGTGCTCGGAGGAGCGCCCTAGCGGGTAACCATCACGGGCACCGGGTCAGGTCCTGACGGGAGCAGCCTTACCGTGACCCGTCGACGCTGGCGGGGTGACGGGGCCGAGGGGCGCGCGGGGTCTCCGTGCGGTCCCTTCGGGCGGCAATCCTGCTGGCCTAGCACGGCCTCCTCGGGCCGCGCCTCTTGCCTGCCCATGGAGAGCGAGGTCGTGGTGTCGCCTTCGATCGCGATCCTGCGCACGTCCTCACGCGGGAAGCGGTCGCGGTGGTCCGGGCCGGCGGAGGATCCTCGACGACCTACCTGGAAGCGGCGCTAGGGACCCCCACCCCACCCTTGCGAGTGGAACGGGCCGGCGCGGCCTCCCAGCCGGCCGCGACCGGATCGACGGCATCGGCCTCGAGTCGGCGCCGACGGTCCGCGGGGATTTCGCGCTTGACCGCGCGACGATAGTCGTAGGTGACGATCACGGTCCGCCCGAGAGCTGTCGTCACCGACGTCGCAACATCCCGGAACCGGTAGAGCAGGGCGAAGCTCGTGCGTCCGAGCGGACGCGCGGGCGCGACCTCACCCTCTAGCTCGCTGCCGTACTCCACCGGGGCGAGATAGCGGCAGGAAGCCTCTGCGATGATGATGTCGAGGCGTGCAGGATCACGATGGCCCAGAAGGCCGAGGTAGTACTCGCAGCGGAGCGTTTCCATCATCGGAAAGTACGCGGCATGGTTCAGGTGGCGCAGGATGTCCAGGTCATGGTACGTCACCGGGAAGCGTCGGCGGACCGGCCACGAGCGTTCCGGGAGAGCGGGATCGACCATCGCCGCGGGAGCAGCGCGGTGCCTATATCCGTGCGAGCCGCTCGGTCCCGCTACCTCGCGTGCGGGAGGTTAAGGGGCGGTGCCAGGACCTTCCAGTGGTAACGCGGGGGTGGGAGGGTCAGCCCCCCCGTCCGGCCCGCCGGCGCCCGGAGAGATGGCCGCCACGGTCCGCCGGGTCCGCCAGCTCGCCCGCGCACACTCGCAGAGGTTCGAGCGATCGATCCCCCTGATCGCGAGCGAGAACCTTCTCTCCCCGTACGCGAAGGAGCTCCTCATCTCCGACCTGCACTCCCGTTACGCGGAAGGGGTTCCCGGGGATCGCTACTACGAGGGGAACGAGCAGGTCGACCAGATCGAGAACCTTGCCCTCGACCTCGCCCGGCGCCTCTTCCGATGCTCGTTCGCCGACCTCCGGCCGATCTCGGGAACCGTCGCGAACCTTGCCGTCCTGAAGGCGCTCGCCGAGCCCGGAGAGCCGGTCGGGACGAGTCGCCTCGCGGACGGGGCTCACATCTCGAGCGCCGCGTTCGGAGCGTTCGGCCTGCGGGGGGTCACTCCGGTCTACTACGCCTGGGACGAGAAGCAGATGACGATCGACGTCGCTCGCACGCGCGATATCCTCCGCGCCGCGCGGCCGAAGCTCTGCCTGTTCGGGTTGTCGCTGTTCCTCTTCCCGATGCCGATCGAGGAGCTCCGGCCGACCCTCGAGGAGATCGGGGCGATCGGCTGGTACGACGGGGCCCACGTCCTCGGCCTCATCGCCGGCGGCGAGTTCCAGGACCCCCTCCACGAGGGATGCCCGGTCCTGAGCGCCTCGACGCACAAGACGCTCCCCGGCCCCCAGCACGGCATCCTCCTCGCGGAGAGCGGCGACGAGGCGCTCCTCCAGCGGCTTCGCTCCGGGGCGTTCCCGGGGGTGACGAGCAACCACCATCTGCACGCGATGGCCGCGCTCGCCGTCAGTCTCGCCGAGCACCTCGAGTTCGGCCGGGAGTACGCCCGACGCACCGTCGCGAACGCACGGGCGCTCGCGTCGGCGCTGCACGAGCGCGGGTTCGACGTGCTCGCGCCGGAGCTGGGTTTTACGCGCTCGCACACGATCGCCGTCCGCGTGGTCCGCGAGGGCGGCGGGGCGGCGGTGGCGCGGAAGCTGGCGGACCACGGGATCATCGCGAACAAGAACCTCCTTCCCGGCGATCGTAGTCCGAAGCAACCGGGCGGGATCCGCCTCGGCACTCCCGAGGTGACGCGCCTCGGGATGGGGGAGCGGGAGATGGGGACGATCGCCGAGCTGATGGACGACCTCCTCCACAAGGGCCGCCCGACCGACGAGATGTGGACCCGCGTGATCGAGCTCAAGAAGCGTTTCACGACGATCCGCTACTGCTTCGGTGCGGGCGAGGCCGCGTACCGCTACTACGACCTGGTCGGGCACGAACCGGCGTAGGCATCGCGGGTGAGGGGCAAGGCCCCGCCCTTTCTCCCCCTGGAGCCCTCCAGCCACGATACATCGCCCGCTCGCTCCCCCCTGCCGGCGACGGTCAAGGCCGACGGGCAGACGGCCCTCCGTCGGTCGGCGGCGGGAGCAGGGCCCTGACCGCGGGTCGCCCCCGCGGGCGGGCCGGCCGATCGTCCCGGGGTCCGGTGCGGTGCTCCTAGGGGGCGGGCGGCGGCGGGGGGGTCCCCGCGGGCCCGGCGGGCGGATTGTTGGTCGCCGCGTTCTGCTTTTTCTTCCTCCGCCGGCGGCCGAAGATCAGCAGGAGGATGATCACCAGCAGGAACGCGGCAAGGAGCCCCAGGTAGCCGGCGGCTCCCATCAGTCCTCCGAGGAACGACGGCGGGCCGCTGCTCGACGACGTGCCGAACTGGACCGTCGCGCTCGCGTCCGCACCGTGGACCGCGACCGAGCCGCCCGGCGCCGAGTAGGTGTGGTTCGACGCCGCCGCGGCGTACGAATAGCTCCCGTTCGGCAACGAGGTCATGATCGTCGTGCCGCTCGAGCTGAGCGACGGCTCACCGGTGATGTTGACCCACCACTCGGTCTCCGAGGGCAGGCCCGACTCCGTGAACGTGACCGCGTAGAGGACGAGCGAGAAGGCGACCGTCTTCTCGACCGGGGCGCCGTTCACCTCGAACGAGCTGCCCACGGCTGAGTACTCCTTGTCCAAGGTCGCCACGGCATAGGTGTACGAGCTGTTCCCGAGGGAGATCGTCGCGGTCGTCTCCGTCGAGCTCAGCGGCGCTTGCCCCGTGATGTTGACCCACCACTCGGTGCCGGACGGAAGGCCGGTCTCCGTGAACGTCACCAGGAACGACGCCAGAGAGGTCGGCGTGAAGGTGATCGCCTGGCTCACGTTCTTGCCCGAGACCTGGACCGAACCATAGTCGGGGCTCGCGCTGTAGCCCGCCACGACGTTCACCGAGAAGTCGGGCGTTCCGTTCGCTTCCGTGAAGTTCAGCGAGGTCCCGATCGACCACTCCTCGTAGCCGTACAGCCACACGGACCAGTTCGTGCCGGCCGGGAGGCCGCTCTCCGTGAACGTTACCGTGAACGTGGGCGAGCTCAGCGAGGCGAAGACGACCAACACGGTGACGGTCTTCCCGCTCACCGGGACCGACCCGGAGCTCGGCGTGGGAAGGTAGCTGCCCCAAGGATTGACGGTGTAGGGCTGGGAGCCGTTCGCTTCCCAGAACACGATGGAAGGCGAGAGGGAGGATCCCCACGAGCCGTTCACCTCGACGTACCAATCCGTCCCGCTTGGAAGACCCGACTCCTTGAACACGACCCTGTAGACCGGTACGAACCTGATCGCCTGCGACGCGGGGCCCCCCTCGACCTCCAGGTAGCCGGAGGCCGGAGACGCCTGGTAGCCGCTGATCGAGATGACCGTGTAGGAGAACGATCCGTTCGGCTCCTGGATCGCGATCCGGCCCGACGTGGAGTAGAGCGTGACATAGGTGTCGTTCGGGAGGTAGACCTTGACCGACCAGTTGGTGCCGAGCGGCAGCCCGGTCTCGGTGAAATTGAGCCAGTACCTCGGGCTGAGCGTGAAGACGATCGGTACGGTGACGTTCTTCCCCGAGACGACCGCCGGGCCCGAGCCCGGAGTGGCCGTGTAGCCCCAGAGATCGGTGATCTCGAACGTGTAGCTCCCGTTCGTCACCGAGAAGCTCAGCGTGGCGGTGGTAGACTCGCTGCCGCGTTCGCCGAACGAGCCGCTGAGGTACCCGTACCAGTAGGTGCCACTCGGCAATCCGGTCTCGCTAAGGTTCAGCGTGAAAAGCAGCGAGTAGTTCACGTCGACCGTTTCGGCCGCCCCGGCCACGGTGAAGAAGAACACCGCCGGTTGATTGTAGCCGGAGACCGCCCTCGCCGAGAAGTCGTCCACATCGAGGCTCGCGTTGGGCAGCATAAGGGAATACGTGCGGTTGCTGGTCACGACGATGAAGGTGCCGAAGTTCGTGTAGGCCGTCCCGCCCCACGAAGTGCCCCGCGGTAGGCCCTGCTCGAGGAGCGTCACGTTGTAGAGGGGTGGGGGCACGAACGTGATGTTGACGACCACGGCGGATCCGTCCACCTTGACGGAGCCACTCGCCGGCTTGGCGTGATAGATCCCGGCGGGGTACCCGACCATGAAGCTGTAGGTCCCGTTGCCCACGCTGAGGGCAACCGGGGTGCCAGCCGGTACCGAGGAGTTCTCGGTGAGCTGTTGCGTCGTGTTCGTGATCGAGGCCCACCAGTCCAATCCCGACGGCAGGCCGGACTCGTTGAACGTGAGCGGGTAGAGGACTTGATGGAAGAGGACGCGGATGTAGACCGGTCCCCCGTCGACCTGGAGCTTTCCACCGGACGGGCCCGCGAATCCCGGAACCGCGGGGATCGTGAAGTCGTGGGTTCCGTTGCCGAGGTCGAACACGATTGCGCTCGCGAGGTGGACGACGGTCCCGGAGTGGGTCGCGGCACCGATGGTGACGTTCCACTCCGTCGCGTCCGTGAGCCCTTGCTCGGAGAAGGTCACGGCGTAGGGCGGTGGGGAGGGCGCGACCCCTACGTTGAGCACTTGGCCGATCCAGGTGAGACAATCGGAGGAGTCCGAGTAGACCTCGGCGGTCGTGTTGTTCGACCCCAAGGGAACCGTGACGTTGAACGTCTTGGTGTCGAAGAGGTTCCCGTAGGTCCACTTCGTAGTGGTCGCCTTGGGATCGCTTCCAGGGAAGGCGTTCGAGTCGATGATCGACCCGTTCCAGACCGCCACGTTGTTGGGCAGCTGGCCGTCCGCCACCAGGTAGGTGGTCGTCGCGTTGACGGCGTCGGTGGCGGAGTAGTTCAGCTGGGCCTGGAGGGCGCCGGCGGACGTCGTGTCGGCTCCGGTGTACACGGTCACTTGGTGGATCGTGCTTGCCCCTGATTCGTAGATCGCGACGAGGGAGGCACCTTCGGCCATCGGGTCGGTCTGGGACGCTTCCCAGGGGTCCTCTCCGCTGGTGACCCCGGAGGGAAAGCCGGTCAGATTGTTCAGGCCGTTCTTCACGACCGACGTGACGTCGGCCACGAACGTGTAGATGTACGTCGGGGACCAGCAGGGGGACGGTGTCGCATACGCCGTCCACGTGCCGGTGACGTTGACGCCGTTGAGCGTGCCGTTCGCCGGGGGAAGGGAATCGTCCATGAGCGCCCAGATCATGTACGCGGCGACGAGGTTCGTCTTCGAGGGAGCGCCTGGCCAGGTGAGGTTGACCGTCCCGTAGCCCAGGTCGCGGAGGGCAGCGCCCGCAGCCGCGTACGCATACGGGCCGGTGAGAACCGCATAGGGTTCGACCTGGGAGTTGTACAGCGGCGGAGGGCTCGTGGAGCTCGCGTGGGCCGCGGGAGATTTCGCCGCCGACGTGCGCGCTTCGCTTCCTTCCCCGGTGCGGCAGGCTCCCAGCGCTGGCGTAGGGGTCGAGGCGGGTAACGACCGAAGCGGGACCGACGGTGAGGTGGCCACCGAGGACGACGGCACGCTCGCCCGCGTCGGGGCATAGGCGTGGGCGACGCCGCCGACGGTCCCCAGGATCCCGAGCAGGAACAGTATCGTGACGCCGACCGCGGCCGCTGCCGGCCGCATCGACCGAGAAGCCGCCGGCGGTCTCGAACCAAGGGCCGACCGCCGGATCGGCCTGGGCATGACCGTGTTCGATACGCTGGACCTGCAGCCGTCGTCGCTGTTCGCTCCGCTCATCGATTCCCGTCCCGAGAGGATTTTCGCACCAAGGCCCGCTATTTGAGCGAGAGCGTACCGACACGGTCCGATACCAGCGGCAGGGAGCCGCGTCGGAGCTCGGGATCCAGGAACCGGCCTTCTGGAGGACCTGGATAGTCCCGGCACCGCCCTCCCAGGGATCCGGCCTAGACCGCGACGCCTTCGGTGCGCTCTCGCCCACCTTCAGCACCGAAGCTCGTTCTCGGCCGCGGGTCAGAGAAACTCGCATCGTGCCTTTCGGCGGTCGGCCGCGACCGCCCTGCAGAGCTCAGCTCTCTGAGGGCCCCCGGAGTGTCAGGGCGCCCGTTGGATCATGGCGGGGATTCCCCGGGATTCCCACCCGGGTCGTCCAGCGCCTCATCTCGGAGCCGCAGGCTGCGATCGAGCACCTCGGGGTCGAACGTCACCCGAGGCCCGCCCACCGAGCCATGGGCCAGACAGAAGCGCGCGCGGCCGTCGTCCCCAATCGTCGCCCGGACCGTGCCGTCCGCGACGAGCGACGCGAGCCAGTCGGCGAGCGCCGGAGGCACAGGCTGCCCCCACGCCTCCTCGAGGCCGGGAAGGTCGAGGGCGCCAGCGCGCCCGATCAGCTCGACCGCCCTTGTCCGTCCTTCGGCGAGGCGGCGGAGCTCCTCCTCGACCGGCGCAGTCTCCCGCGCGCGACGTCGGCGCCGCATGACCGCGAACGTCGCGGCCCCGGCAACGCTCAACGGGACGACGGTCGCGAGCGCATCGACGGTGGGGTCGGGAGGCGGGGCTCCCCGGGCGGCAGGGACGAAGAGGGGGCCAAGGACGACCGCGCCCGCCGCGTCGACGATCGTGATCCGCCCGTCCCCGCCGGTCGGGGCCGAGTAGTTGACCCAGACCCCGCTGCCTCCGTCCGGTAGCGTGATCGCGGCGACCACGACGTCGTCGCGCTCCCCGCCGAAGGAGAGCTCGACGGTGAACAGCGCCCCGGGGACCGGGTTGCCGAAGCGGTCCTCCGCGCGCCAAAGCGTCGCGTTCGTCCGCGCCCCGGCGTGCACGACGGTCGGTGAGAAGAGGCGGACGTGCGCTCGGTCGGGCTCGACGCTCAGGCTCATCGAGGCGACCGCGCCCGGCAGGGAGGCTCCGGAGAGCCCGATCGTGACATTCGCCGCGGCGGTGCCCACGGTCAGGTTGACTTCGAGGACCCCATCGACCCAGGCGTTGGCGGGGACCCCGAAACGACCCCCGCCCACGGGAGCGAGGGGGCCGACCGCGGACGCGTTCACCCAGGTCTCGAGCTGGGCGGCGGTCGACCCCACGCTGAGCTCGACCGCCGCCGCGAACGACGTGTCGGCGGCGCCCATGGGATCGAACGCCCCCCAAGCGAGGGGGACCGAGGTGCCGACCACGACCGGACCGGCGGGGGGCGCGAGAACGGGGGCGATCCTCTCGGCCGCAGCCGGACCGACCGAGAGCAAGAGCTCGCTCGTGGCGATGGTCCCGAGGCGGTCGAGGACCGTAAGGGTCACCATCATGGGACCGGCGACCGCCGGCACGTCCGTTGCGGTGAGCGTCCCGTCCGAGGAGAGGTCACCGTCCAGGAGCGGACCGGCTAGGCCGGAGATGTTCCACCAGTAGTGGAGCGGGAGAACGCCCCCGGAGACCGTCGCATGGAGATCGACCACCGCCTCGGCGGTGACGTTCGGGCCGGAGGTGGCGACCGGGCCAAGAGCGAGCGCAGGGACGACCTCGACGGTGAGCGCGGTCGACGCGTTCGTTCCGTCCGCATCCACCGCCGACGCGATCGCGCTGTAGTTTCCCGGCAGGTCGAACGTACGGGAGAAGGACCACGACGGGCCGGGCGTGCCAAGACAGGTCGTCGGCGCGGGGGGAGCCGCGAGGCAGGCGCGGACGTACGGCGGTGCCCCCGAGCCGTTCACCGCCGTCACCGTGATGGCGATCGGAGCGAGCGCGTAACCGATTGGGGCCGCGGGGCCGACCTGCACGTCGGGAGGAGGGTGCACCTCGATGTTCGGGAACCGCCAGAGGGCGCTCGAGTAGCCGTTCGTGACGTTCGCGTACGGTTGGGCCGTGCCGGCGGACGGGTAGGTGATGCTCGCCGCGCAGACGACCTCCACGGTCCCGCCCGTCGTGGACCCGGTCCGGCAGGGTGCCGCCACCTCGGAGAGGCCGAGGCCCGGCTCGACGAACGCCGAGTAGGGGAAGCCGCCGGCGCCGAGGGCGGTCAGGCGGACACCGACCATCCCGCCCGCATCGAGGACGGTCCGGTTCGCCTCCCCGGTCTCGATCTCCGTGGGGATCGCCACGACGTGGACCGTCGCCGTGACCGGCGTCAGCTCGGCGCCGTTCACCGAGGCATCCGCCCGGACGGTGACGTTGGCGGCCGACGCGCCGTCGACGGCCGTCAGGTGGACCGAGGGCCCCACCGCCGGCCCGTCGAACGACCAGCCGGTCCCGTTCACGTTCCAGGAGAACGTCGTGGGAAGCCCGGTCGCGCTCCCGTTCGCGGTCCACGCCGAGGCCGCAAAGCCGGTCGGCGCTCCGACCGAGGTCGTCACGGTCGGTCCCCCGGGGGCGACCGTCACGCTGGCCAGTTGGTAGATGAGCGTGACCGTGATCGGCGAAGACGAACCGGCGACCGTGACGGCGTAGCCCGACGGAACCCCCGCCGCGAGGGAGACGCCGACCGGGGCGGCCGGCTCCGAATACATGGTGCACAACTCGGCGCCGTTGGCCGCCGTGCACGTCGTCGGTGGAATCGGGGGAACGAAGGAGAACGAGCCGACCTGCGTGGTCGTCGCGTTCCCTTCGGCCCGAACACAGCCCGAGCCGAAGGAGATGTTGCCCGGAGTCTCCACCGTTTGGTACCTGAGGACATACGTGTAGGTCAGCGTCAGTCCGCCGGCCGCGCTGGGCGCGAGGGGGCCGCCGTCGATCGTCAGCGACCCTTGTACCCCCGACGCCGGGATCGCCGGTCCGCACGAAGCCGAGCCGCCCGCCTCCAAGAGCGCATGGCCACCGGCGCCGGGAGCGGCCGGTCCTGCCGCGGCGGTCGCGAGGCCCCCGAGGATGAAGAACGCCACGAGGGTGACGATCGGCCCTGGGCCCGGGCTTGCGGTCACCGCCACCCTCGCCCGCACCACGCGCCGCGGGCCCAAAGGGCACCCGGCAGAGCGGTAAAACGTGACGGTCGCTCGATCCGCGTCGCTGGAAACTGGCAGGGCACGCGAAACGGCGTCCGCCGCTCGGCGGCGCGATGACCCGGCCCGCCGTGGGTCATCGGGGCCGGGGCGAAGCCGGACGAATGGCCTTGGAGGGTCCCTCGCGTGCTCGGGCGGTCCGGGGTCCGTCCACGCTCCACGCCAGGGGAACGCCTCCGTGGAGGGCCTCACCTCCGCCGTCCCCGCGGGGGTAGCTGCCCGCCGCCCTGCGTCGGGCGCAAGCCCGGAACGGATCCTGCGGGCGCCGACAGCTAGGAGGGAACGGCCGGGCTGCCGGTCAGGTGGAACGACGCGATTGTCCGGTGGACGGCTCCGCGCGAGCTCAGGACGCTCTCCTTGAGGAGGAGCCGGTCGACCGCGACGTCGCGCGGTGGCGGAGCCGGGCGTGCACCGGCGAGCAGCTCGGCGGCCGCTGCCCGGTCCATGGGCGAGCGGACGCGGAACAGCGTGAGGTGGGGAACGAACTCCTCGGTCTCTGGGCCAAACTCCTCCGACAGCGCGTCGCGGACACGGCGGGCGAGCGCGGTGACCTCCTGGCGGCCTTCCGTCACGCCGACCCAGAGGACCCTCGGTCGCGCCGGGTTCGGGAAGGCACCGACCCCCTCGAGCCGGAGGACGAACGGTGGGCTCCTCCGGGCGACGTCGGCGAGACGTGCGGCGATCGCGTCGTTGCGCTCGGGGGCCACCTCGCCGAGGAACCGCAGCGTGAGGTGGGAGGTCGCGAGCCCCCGTTCCCCCACCCCCTCGGGTCCGACGTCGACCGCGACGAACTCCCTCATGCTGGAGCAGAACGTCCTGGGAGCTTACCGTCTCGGGAGACCGTCCCCGTCCCGGCACCGTCCGCTCCGTGCAGCGTCCAGACCTGGGCTTGGCCGGGCCCCAGGCCCTCGGCCCTCAGGGTGCGACGGATGCGGGAGGCCCTTCTCGCGTCCCCGACGACGAACAGGGGGAACGCCCCCCGGGCGCGTGCTTTCTCCAGGCCGTGTCGCACCCGGGCCGGCCGCAACGCCCCGGAGACCTCCGCCTCCACATGCACGTCCCGGCCCCCAAAGAACCTCCACGCCCACGTTCGCTCGGCCGAAGCTATCGCCCCGGCAAGCTCGCGCGGGGAGCCGCGCCGGCACCGGTCCGGGATCTGGCGGAGGAGGGCGTCCGGCAGGGTCGTATCGAAGCGACCTTGCCGCACGATCTCGAGGCGGTGGCCGTGGCGCGCGAACAGGCGGAACGTTCGCAGGAGGAGCGCGCGGTGCTCCGCGCTCTCCTTCGAGGCGCCGGTCACCGCGTGAAGGCCGAGCCGGCGCTCGCCGGCGGGCGTGAGGTGCCACGCACCGGCGACCTGATGCGCGAGGCCGCCCCGTTCGAGAGAGCCGGCCCGGTCCTCCAGCACCGCGCGGTCGAGGTTGGGACCGGGAATCTCCCGCGCCTCGTCGACGAGCCGTCCGGCCGCGACCGGCGTACCCTGCTCGTCCGAGGCGAGGACCGCGAGGAGGAGCCGCTCGGTCGCGGCGTCGTGGTCCGCGGGTTCCGCCGCCCACGCCGCCGGGAACTCGGCGAGCGTGCGCGCCGTCGCCTCGGTCCATGCCGGATCGGCCGACGGCGGCCCGCTCCCCCCGGCAGGGACGCTCCGGAGCTCCCCCGAGCCCGGGATACGAGTCACGCCGAGGCCGACCGGCAGCTCCGGCAGGATCCTCTGCGCGTCGATCGGGGCGAGGCCGAGCCAGCCGCCGACCTCGGACGCGCTCGCGTGCGGGACCCGGAACGCCACGACGCTCCGGCTCACCCCGGCCGCGGCGAGGCGGAGCTCGGGGGCCAGCCGCTCGGGGTACTGGCTCGCGAGGGCAAGCCGGAGGCCGAACTTGCGCCCCTCCGCGAGCATCTCCGCGACTAGGCGCGGGGAAAGTCCCTGGACCTCGTCGAGGACGACCAGGATCGGTTCGTGCGACCCCAGGGGGCCGCGTCGGGCGGCCAGGCCTAGATAGCTCCGCGCGAGGATGAGGGAGCCGGCGAACGCCGCCGCCTCCGGCCCCACCGACGCGAACGGGATCCTGACCAGGAGCGACCGGCCCACGTCCAGGAGCTCCTCGACCGGGACGCCCTCGTCGGCGGGGGCCAGGAGCTCGGCGAGCTCGGGGACGAGGACGACCTTCGCGAGTCGCGCGGCGGCGGCCCACAGGAACTCCGGGGTCCGCCGGACGATCGGCCCGAGCTCGTCCAGGAACCGTGCGAGCTCCGGCACCCGCGTGGCCAGGCGGGCCGCCTCCCGACGGTCCATGTCGGTCAGCAGCGCATAGAGGTCCCCCAGGGTCCCGCCCGACTCCTGGACGAGGCGAACGAAGGCGTCGAAGATTCTCTCGAGGCGGAACCCCCAGTAGACGTCGCTCCCGTCCGGGCTCAACCGCTTCACGGCGGCGACGAACTGGGCGGCCGCCCGGTCGCTCCGGCCCGCGAGCGCGGCGACCCCGACGACGGGCCGCCGGTCCACGTCGACCGCGACGACCCGCTCTCGGTCCTCCCGAGGGAGGCGGCCGACGATCGCGGGGGCGAGGTCGCCGTGCAGATCGACAGCGAGCACCGCACAGCCCTGGCGGATCGCCCGCGCGGCGCGCTCGGCGAGGAACGTCGTCTTCCCCGCCCCCGAGGCGCCGAGAGCGATGGTGTGCCCGTCCTCCGCGGGGGCCTCCGGAGCGCTCAGGGGGACCGGCTCGGCGGTGAGGTCGGCGCGGGAGGCCGGCACGGCCAACCACGCCGCCCTCGGGAGGGAACGGCTGGCGGCCATCGCCCAGTCGTTCGAGGGCCGCCGCGCCGGGCCCGCCCGGCACAGGACCCCGGTCGCCCGGCTCCATTCCGCCGCCGCGAAGCAGGCCACCGAGCTCCCGCGGAGCTCGAGCTCCTCCGCGCTCGCCGTCCCGAACCGCACGCGACGACCGACCCACAGGCGGCCATCGGACCTGCCGGAGAGCCAGAACGTCTGGAAGTCGAGCCGGCCGGTCGGGCCCAGGAGCGCGAGGGCCTCCGGAACGTCCGAGGCCCCGGGCGTCACGGGGATCGAAGGTGAACCCTCGGCCGGTGAGATCACCCAGGTCGTCTCCAGACGGCCTCCCTCCCCCGCGAGAGGCTTCGTCGGATCGGTGACCTCCGCCCCGAGGGCCCGGAACGCGGGGGCGGCGAACGTCGCCCCGAAGAGCTCGAAGGGGCGCAGCGTCAGCTCGGGGCGGTGCTGCCCGGCCCCTGTCGAGGACTCAAGGACGACGGCGGCCGCGCGAGGGGCGGCGGCGAGCTCCTGGGCAAGCGCACGATACAGGCGGTTCCGGAGCGCACGGTCCTCCGGGGCGCGGAGGGTAACGGCCAGCTCGCGGCCGGTCATCGAGGCACCCCCCAGGCGTGCAGCCACCGTTCGGGCGGGTCGGCCGGGGGTTCCGGCGCGGGAGGCCGGTCAAGGCACGAGCTCTTCTCAGGCCCACACCGGCGCGGCGGAGGATGACCTCCGGTCGACCCGGGGGGCTCTTTCGGCGCGGGGGAGGCGAGAACGGGTTGGCGCGGCGTTGCGGCTCCGATGTTCTCGGGCAAGGTTTCCACCTATCCTGTCCTCCTCGCTCCCGCCGGGAGCGGCAGAGGCGTCGATGCCCGGGCCCGGCGGCCCTGGGGCGGTTCCGCGCACGCCACCCTCCGGCACGATCCCGAGCTGGACCACCGGTGGCCGGATCCGACCCGGGCGTCCGCTCGCGGTCGGCGGCCGGGAGGGTCCGTGCCTCCTCTCGGCGACGTCGCGGGTCAGAACGCCTGGGCCACGGGGCGACCGTTCGGTCGCCGGACGGCGCTGCCGTCGGGGCTGGTCAGCTCCGTGGCTCGCGGGTCAAGGGCGTGCGCCTCGGACGCGGTCGGGACGGGCGGTCGGACAGGACGGTCGGACCGGCGTGCGGACGGCGGAGGCGACGGCGGGCTGGGCATCGAACGTTCGGCCACGCGCTCGAGGGGCAAGCAACGCATCGGCCGCCTTGGAAGGTGAACGGTGGCGTTCGCGATGCGGAGATGGATCCCTTCGAGGTCGGGTGGGAAGGCGCCCCGCACGCCTGGGACGCGGTACCGTCCCCTCGGACGATCTGAGGGAGCCTTCCCTGGGTGGTTGCACTCCTAAGACCGCGCCACGGTACTTGAACCCCGGAACGGGAGGGAGCGGAACGCCTCCGCCGAGGAGGGGTTTCGAAAGTGCCCGAGGTCCCTGGCTAAGCCTTCGCGCGGGGCTCCGGCTGGGCGGCGCTCAGTCGGGGGAGCTCTCCTTCGATCACGGGGGTGCGGCGGGCGGCCGCCCCCGCGCGCAACGCGGCCTGGCGGCGAGGAAGAAGCCAGCGCGTCCCCCACTGACGCAGCTCCCGGGCCGCGGGGGCGAGGCCGAGCCCCATCTCCGTGAGCGAGTAGACGACCGAGAACGGCCGCGTGCTGACGACGGTCCGCTGGACCACGCCCTCGAGGAACTTGAGCGTCGCGCTCAGCGTCTTCGCGTTCAGGCGCGCGTTCGACCTCAGGATCTCGCTGAACCGCTGCGGGCCCTCGAGCAGGCGGTGAACGATGGCGAGCCGCCACTCCGTACCGATCACTCCCACCGCCGCGAGCACAGGGCAGAGCCCCTGCTCTCCTTCGCCGTCGCAACTCTGCAATGCCTCACCGGCCGTGCCGGACGGGTGTCGGGGTCGCTCGGAATGCATCGACGTCCTTCGGGGCGCAAGAACGACGAGGCGGATTTATAGTTACCGCCCTATAGCAACTAACCCAGCGTAACCTCTAGGGCGCTCCCGAGGCACCGGCGGACCCGAGCTGCTCAGCGTACGTTTTCATCGGGTCGGGCCGTCCCACCTCGTGGCCTCGCGCCGGCGCCACGTCGAACTGTCCGTCGAGCGCCCGCTCGGCGCCCGCGGGCCGGCGGGCTCGGTCGCGCGGTTGAGCACCGCCTTCGAGGTCGGAGGGGACGGCGAGGGGCCTAACCCCGCCGAGCTTTCGCGCGCGCTCGACGAGCTTCTGCGCGACCTCGAGGGACTGCTCGGCCCGTCGATCGCGGAAGCCCCGGTCGCGCGAGCGGACCGCGGCCTTCAGGAGCTGGTGGAGACGTACCGCCCGCGCCAGCGCGAACTGGTCGACCTCCTTCTCGCCGATGGCGAGATCACGTCGGCCGAGCACGCGCGCCTGCTCGCGAGCCTGGCCTCCGCTCCGTCCCCGCCACCGGCAACCCCCGCGCCGTCCCGGCCCGAGCCCGCGCTCGGCGAGATCCCGATCGCGGCCGTGCCGCTCTCGGCCGAGCCGAGGCTCCCGCCGTCGCGGCCGGTCCCCGAGCTGCTGAGGACGTTCGAGATCACCAACCTGCGCCAGGCAGGGGCAGTGCGCGCTCGCCGCCAGATCTCCTTCGCCGAGTACATGGCGCTGAAGCGGCACTTCGAATCGGCCGTCCCTGCGGGCGAGCCGAGGTCCTCTTCCGGCGGGTAGGGCGAGGTTCAGGGGAACGGGCGGGACCCGACCGCTCCGGCTCCCGACACCGCGGGGACGACCGCCGCCACCACCAGGCCCACGTCCGTGATGCCGGAACGCATCCGGATCGGCCGCACGACCTCGGCCCGGGCCGCGGAGCCCGGCTCGCCCGGCTTCCCGACGGCGCCCCCCGCGAAGTCCGGCGCGGGCCCGATGGGGCCCGACGTGCGGAACAGCCCGACGCTCATCTCCCTCCGCCGGAGGGTTCCGCGGGCGCGGGCGAGGAACTCCTCGCAAGCCGGGCGTTCGGCGACCCCCTCGGGGAGGTCGAGCGTCGTCGTCGCGAAGACGACCAGCCCCTTCGAGCGTATACCCGGGTCGAGGCGCTCGGCGGCCAGAACGCTCTCGACGCTCGTGACGAAACGGTCCGCGGCGGTCGCGGGGCGGTCGTTCAGGCCGAGCACGCCGACCCTCGCGGTCCATCCCTTGTCGACCACGACGTCGGCCGAGGAACGAAGCCCGTCCGCCGGGGCCGCGACGACGACCGGTCGGTGCTCGGAGGGGGCGTGCCCGTCGCCGGGGCGATCGAGCTCGTTCGGGGACAGCCTGGCGAGCAGGCCCGTCCGCTCGAGGGTCGCTCGAGCATGGAGCCGCTCGGCGTCCGTCACGGGGAACGTGGGGCCTCCACCCACGGCGACCGGTCCATCCCCGCGGTCGACGATCAGGCACTGGACGTCCGCCCGGGTCCCTGTCATGAGCAATCGGCCGCCGACGCCCCCGGCCCCGAGGACGCGGGCGACCTCTCCGACGTCGGCCCCGCTCGTCCCCTGGCCGTGGAGGTCCCGCAGGAGCTCGGAGAAACCCTTCCGGTCGGTCTCCGGTGGTGGGGCCAGCAGCGCCCGGAGGGCGCCCGGGGAAACGAGGAGGAGGAACAGGTCCGATTCCTTCAGGTCCGTCGCGATCTCGCGGGCGGCCTCGACGACCCTGGGGGCGGCATCGTCCCCGCCCCAGCCGTCCCCGACCGTCTCCCAACGGAACGGGACCGTGGCCGGCGGCTTCTCCGGGCCGGCGACGAACCCCTGCGTCACCCGGTCGCCGAAGACGTGGAGCACGGCGAGCGCCATCGAGTTCGCCGCATGCCCGAGCGCGACGAACGCGACCTCACGGTAACGCCCGTCCGGGACGAACCGGTTCCCGATGCGCAGCACCCCTCCCTCGCGACGCACGGCGGAGCGCACGGCGCGGTAGGCATCCCCTCCCTCGACCGCGCCGCGGTAGATCGCGGCGAGCAGGGGGTCGTCCCCGCTCGGCGCCGGCTCGGTCTGCGGGAACGGGTCCCACGGGAACTGGCCGATCACGACCCGGAGACCGGGCGACCGGCTCAAGACGGTGGCGGCACGCCGCGGAAGCCCCCCGTCCGAGACCTACCGGGCGGCCACGAGGAGGTGCCCCCTGGGCCGGAGGGTCCCTACGGGCCGGACCCAAGGTCCGGTCGACCTCATGGGCGAGCGGCGGGCCTAGCCCTTCCCGTGCGGGGTCGGAAGGAACGGCCGCCTCCAGTCCTGAGGCAGGACGGCGGTTTCCTTGATGTTCCGCGGAGTGACCCAACGGAGCAGGTTGAGCAGCGAGCCGGCCTTGTCGTTGGTCCCCGAGCGTCGGGCCCCGCCGAACGGTTGCCGCGCGACGATCGCCCCGGTCGGCTTGTCGTTGACGTAGAAGTTGCCGGCGCTCCAGCGGAGCGCCTCGGTCGCCTTCGCGACGGCGGCCGCGTCCCGGGCGAAGATCGCCCCGGTGAGCGCGTAGGGAGACGTGCCGTCGCAGAGCTTCAGGGTCTCCTCGAACCGGTCGTCCGGGTACACGTAGACCGTCAGCACCGGGCCGAAGATCTCCTCCGACATCAGCTTCCCCTGGGGCTCACGGCTGCGGATCACCGTCGGCCGG
>Ga0371490_1000941_pt1 | contig 16822 bp, 11 predicted proteins | sample MB2SIPfraction_FD_207959 | JGI IMG/M metagenome (GOLD analysis project Ga0371490, IMG submission 207959) | Lab enriched peat soil microbial communities from McLean, Ithaca, NY, United States - MB28FN SIP fraction | ecosystem: Environmental > Terrestrial > Soil > Wetlands > Peat | place: USA... | reverse complement strand
GCGAAGCAATTATCGAGTTTATCGTCGAAGCCGAGGACGTGCGCCACCTGAATCGCATGGTGCTGGGGCTGAAGCGCGTGAGCGGCGTGCGCCAGGTGCAGAGAACGCAGAAGGTGTAAGAACGGCGGTTAGCTATTAGCCTTTAGCTTTTAGCTGTCAGCTCATCTAGTGCGCCGCGGGTTTGGCAGGTACTTTCGCCGGGACCGCGGGGACCATCCGCGCGAACTTGATCTTGTCGATCTTGGGAAAGTTCTTGGAGATGTAGGCGTCACCCTGTGAGGTGATCAGGTCCTGTTGGGGCTGCTCGCCGTAGGCGGCGTAGATCTTGTCGACTGTCGCCATGCCTTCAATCACCTCGCCGAACGGCGCGAAGCCCATCCCGTCGAGACGGCCGTTATCGCCAAAGTTGATGAATAGCTGTGTGGTTCGCGTGTTCGGGCCGGCGGTGGCAAACACAAGGGTGCCGCGTTGATTCGTATGCTTCACCGGATCGTCGGAAATATCTGCATGCTCCCAGGCCTTGTTCACGGCGGGATCGGCATTCAGGCCGAACTGGACGACAAACCCAGGAACCACGCGAAAAAAGCTCGCGTTGGTGAAGAATCCGTGGCGAACTAGATTGTAAAAGCGGTCAGCGCCGAGAGGAGCCCAGTCGCGATGAACTTCGACGACGAAATCACCGGCCGATGTCGTGAATCGGACCTTGAAATCGGCCGGAGCCTTGGCATTCAGCAACGCAGGCTTGAGAAGCGATGCGTGAGAAGCCACAGCAGGGGGCCTGGACGACGCGGTTGCGGGACGATGCGTCGTGGCCTGCGCCAGCGACAGGATAGAAGCCGGCAGAAATGCGCAGAGTGCGAAGGTTGATAGAAGAGCTTTCATCACCGGTGATTATACGAGAGATCGAAGTCGGCCTCATAGCGGCCGTTGATGACCGTCCGGCGATACCATCTTAGACATGAACGAGGCCTTCGCACACGGCCGCAGCATTGTCGATGGCGTTCGGGTGATCGATGGCGGGCTGGCGACCGAGCTCGAATACCAGGGAGCGCGCATCGACGGGCCGTTGTGGTCGGCGCATGTGCTTGAGGACGAGCCGGAGAAGCTCGTCGCGGTGCACCGCGCTTACGTCGCGGCAGGTGCAGAGTGCATTGCCACGTGCAGTTACCAGGTGTCGCGCATGGGCTATGCGGAGGTGGGTTTGCCGCCGGGGCGCGCCGATGGGGCGCTGCTGCGATCGGTGGAGCTGGCGCGCGCGGCAATTGCCGAGTTTCCCGGGCGGCGCGTGCTTGTTGCGGGCTCGCTGGGGCCCTATGGCGCGGCGCTGCACAACGGCGGCGAGTATCACGGCAACTACGATTGCACTTATGCGGGCCTGGTGCGCTTTCACCGTGAGCGGATTGAGATTTTCGCGGGCGCGACGGGGCCGCAGCGGCCAGATTTACTGGCGTTTGAGACCTTCCCTTCCCTTGAAGAGGCGCGCGCGGTGGGCGAAGCGATGGAACCATGGCCCGAGTTGCGGGCGTGGTTCAGCTTTTCGTGCCGCGACGAGAAGCATGTGTCGCACGGCGAGCGCGTGGCCGATTGCGCCGCACTCGTGGCAACGTTTCCGCAGGCCGTGGCGATGGGCGTGAACTGCGTTCCGCCCAGGTGGGTCCCTTCGCTGATCGCCGAATTACACAAGGGTTCGGACAAGCCGGTGCTGGTCTACCCGAATTCCGGCGAGAGATGGGACGCCGAGCGGCGCTGCTGGACGGGAACGAGCGAGCCGGTGGAGTTTGGAGCGCAGGCGGCGGAGTGGTTCCGCGCAGGTGCGCAGATGGTGGGCGGATGCTGCCGCACGCGGCCGGCACATATTGCCGAGGTGGCGCGGGCGATTAACGGACACTGAATTCTACGCTTTCCCTTTCCGCAAAAAACGCGAAAGGATGGGGTACGGGCACACCGTTCTGGGTTCGCTGAAAGCTAAAAGCTGAGATCTGAGTGCCGTTTCTTACGCCAGCCGCAACGCGGCCATACCTTTGCGCGGAGCGATGAAGCGGCGGGCGCGGGAAACGATGGCGAGCTTTTCGCGGCTGAGGAGCTTGCGAATCTGGCCGCGGGCATGATCGGCCCAGGGTCCATGGTTGTCGAGCTTGACATAGGCGCGCCAGTGGCGCAGCGCGGGACGTTGCTGGCCGCAGCGCTCATAAGCGAGCGCCAGGTTGTAGTGGGCGTCGGCGTAGGCCGGCGAAAGGGTGACGGCTTTGCGATAGGCGGCGATTGATTCGTCGAGACGTTCGAGTTCGTCCAGCACGTTGCCCAGGTCGAAATAGGCCAGCACGTAGCCGGGATCGGCCACGGTGGCGTGGCGATAGAGCTCTTCAGCGCGGCCGTACTGGCGGAGATGGAAATAGATGGTTCCGAGGTTGATGCAGGCCGCCGCGTAGTCGGGATCGAGGGAAAGTATCTCCTCATAGAGGGTGATGGCGCGTGGCTTTTCGCCGGCTTCCTCGGCCCGGACCGCAGCCAGGAAACGCTCCTGCATGACGCGTGGACCGGCGGCCCCGGGGCGGCGCAGGGGCTCGAATTCGGCAGCAGCGGCAGCGGTTTGCTCTAGTCCGCCGCGCTCGAAGTCGAAGAGCAATTGGCGGCGGATGGGGTCGACCATGGCGCCATGATGGCGGAAGGCCAGGCGCGTACCGGTACGCACCACGCGCGCCTCGAGAAGCGGGTTGGCCATGCCGGAGACGGCCTTCATGGCCAGGATCGATTCGCGGATCGAGGCTGCGGGCACGTCTTCAGCGCGCAGCGCACACAGGATGCGCAATTGTCCCAGATCCTGAAAGCTGTAAATCTCCTGTTGGGGAATCAATCCGGCTCGTTCCCAGGCTTGCAACTGACGGGAACTCATCTCGAAGATGCGCAAAACGTCCTGACGCCGATAGGTGGTCACTCGTGTGCTCCCACAGTTAGTGCGAGGCAGTTCCGGGGGTTACGCCTAGCATTCCGCCATGCGGCGCGGAGTGCGGTTGCGCGCTCCCCATCCCGCCACGACGTTCTAAAACAGTCACGCAGGAAGCGCTCTTTGAGCGATTATGCCAAGTCTGAGCCGGATTGGAGCGTGGATAAACAGGGCAGAATCCTTAGAAGCAACAAAAACTCGTGGATAAAGAGTGCACGATTTGGTTCAAATGGGTTCCGGACACAGCGCTTTAACAGAAATGCAACTGAAGATGGCGGCCATGCAGCGCAGGACCGGGGTGTTTCCGCGGCAGGGCAGGTGGGCGCCGCACGCCTCAAGGTGGGTAGGTGCAGCAGCCCGACGGCCGGAAACAGGCCCCCTAAAAACGCCCGACGACTGCGGTCTGCCACTGTCAGAGAGCGTTTCACCAGGAAGTTGTATGAAGCTTCGCCGCGCGGGCGATGGATCACAAGTGGCGATACCGTACGATTCTCATAGCTTGTTAAAGATTCGCTATGATAGGCTCCCTTGGACAAGCCTTGGCCGACGCAGAAGTTCAGAGACCTATGTCAGACGCAACCTTCTGCTTCGTTTTGAAGTCTCCGCCGCAGCTTGTCTCAGTCGGCGAAGATGTTGAAGCCTTGCTCGGCTACGCCCAAGAGGAATTCCTCACCGCAAAGGTGCAGCTGAAGGATCGCATCCACCTGGAGGATGCCGGCCTCGCCCAAACCCTGTTTTCCCAGAACAGCACGAACACGTCCGGGTCGGTGAACCTACGTATCCGTGACGCCGACGGAAGGATCCGCTGCGTGAAGGCGCGGTACACGAAGGCGCACACGGGTGGCGACGGGTACAAGCTCGATCTGTGGATGGAAGACGTGCGGAAGGTGAGCGAGCCCGGCGATGCCATACTGATCGCCAGCTTCAAGACCCTGATTGAGCATACCAACGACTACATTTTTCTGAAGAATTGCAACCATGTGATTCTGGCTGCGAGCCGGACCTTGCCGGACCTTACCGAAGCGGCGAAACAAGCCCACGAACTCGTGGGCAAGACCGATTACGACATTCACCCGGAGGCCATCGCCGATGTCGCTTACCGGCTGGAGACCCGGGCGTTCGCCGAAGGGCAGCGCGTGAATGCACGCCAGCAACTGCGAACCCAGGATGGGGCCCTGCGCTGGATCGACAATCGCAAATACCCGATCAACGGCCCCGGCGGCGAGATCATCGGTGTGCTTGGAATCGCACCGGACATCACCGAGTACGTGGAAGCGGAAGGGAGACTGCGCGAAAGCGAGGAATCGCTGCGACAAGCGCAGAGGATTGCGGGATTAGGAAGTTATTTGCTGGATATCCCAAACAAGATGTGGAAGGTTTCACCTCAGGTGGATGCGCTGCTGGGGGTCGATTCGAGAGACGACCACACGTTTGAGGCAATCTGGCCGCTCATTCATCCCGATGACCGCAGCGTGTTGGCGGATCGGTTCAAAGCTCAATTCTCCGGCGAGGCTTCAACCTTCGATAGAGAGTTTCGCATTGTCCGCAAGACGGACGGCACGATTCGGTGGGTGCATGTCCGCGGCCGCTTGGAACTCGATGCTCAACGGAAGCCGTTGGCTCTGCGGGGAACGGTTCAGGACATCACGGAACGAAAGCAGGTGGAAACGGCGCTGCGCGAAAGCGAGGAATCGCTGCGCCAGGCGCAGAGGATTGCGGGATTAGGCAGCTACACTCTGGACATTCTTTCAGGGGTATGGACGAGCTCGGAAGTGATGGACGAAATCTTCGGAATCGACCGCGCGTACGAGCGCACAGTCGGCGGATGGCTGGATCTGCTTCATCGCGACGACCGCTCGGCTATGAACGACTATTTCCAACATGAGGTTTTGGGCCAGGGCAAGCCATTCGACAAGGAATACCGCATCGTTCGCCGCAGCGACGGAGTGAAGCGCTGGGTGCATGGCATCGGCCGACTGACGTTTGACGCTCGCGGGCAGCCGGTGACGATGCATGGCACCATTCAGGACATTACGGAAAGCAAGCAGGTGGAAGCCGCGCTGCGCGAGAGCAAGGAATTGCTGCAGTTGTTCATCCGCCACGCACCGGCGGCGCTGGCCATGCTGGATCGCGAGATGCGGTACCTGGCCGTGAGCCGGCGATGGCTGGAGATGCACTCTCTTGGCGATGTCGAGATCGTCGGGCGTTCGCATTACGAGTTCTTCACCGCAGTTCCGGAGAGCTGGCGGGAGGAGCATCGGCGCTGCCTGGCGGGCGAAAAGGTGGAGACAAGCGAGCGAGAGCTGGCGAGGGCGGATGGAAGCGTGCAATGGATCCGGCGCGAGATTCTTCCCTGGCGTACGGGCGATGGCTTGGTGGGCGGCATTGTGATCCTTTCGGAGGACATCACGGAGCGGAGGCTGGCCGAGGAGCGGCTGCGGCTGGCCGCCACGGTTTTTACCGGCGCCCGCGAAGGCATCACGATTACCGATCCCAGGGGCACGATTCTGGAGGTGAACGACGCCTTTACGCGGATTACCGGCTACACGCGGGAAGAAGTGCTGGGAAGCAATCCGCGCATGCTGCGATCCGGCCTGCAAAACAAGGACTTTTACAGGAACATGTGGGACTCACTGGTCAGGGATGGCCACTGGTCGGGTGAAATCTGGAACCGGACAAAGGGCGGGGATCTCTATGCGGAGATGCTGTCCATCCACGCGATTCGCGACGCGGGCGGAGAGGTAAAGCAGTATGTAGGGCTATTCACCGACATCACGGAGGTAAAGGAGCGCGAACAGCAATTAGAGTTTGCCGCGAATTACGATGCGTTGACCGGGCTTCCGAACCGGGCGCTGTTTGCCGACCGGTTGCGCCAGGCGATGGCGCAGGCGCATCGGCGCAATCAATTGCTCGGTGTGGCATGTTTCGATCTCGACGCCTTCAAGGCCATCAACGACGGCTACGGTCACTCCAGCGGTGATGCGCTGCTGACCGCCCTGGCCTTCAGGATGAAGCGCGCGCTGCGCGAAGGAGACACGCTGGCGCGGTTGGGTGGAGATGAATTCGCCGCCGTGATTCTCGATCTGCCCGACAGGGATGCCTGTCTGCCGACATTGACGCGCATGCTCCAGGCCGCCGCCGGGGAAGTGCAAATTGGAGACGTGCCGCTGCGGGTGACGGCCAGCGCAGGCGTGGCCTTTTATCCGCAGGCAGAGGATGTAGACGCGGACATGCTGTTGCGCCAGGCCGGGCAGGCGCTCTATGAGGCCAAACTGGCCGGCAAAAACCGCTACCGCATCTTCGATCCCAGCCACGATCTGATCGCGCGCAGCCGCAATGAAAACATCGAGCGCGTGCGCCGGGCGCTGGCGGCGCATGAGTTCGTGCTGTACTACCAGCCGAAGGTGAACATGCGCACGGGAAAGGTGATCGGCGCCGAGGCTCTGCTGCGCTGGCAGCACCCCGAGCGTGGCCTGATGCCTCCGGGCCTGTTTCTACCCGTGATCGAAGACCATCCGCTGACGGTGGAGGTGGGCGAGTGGGTGATCGAAAGCGCGCTCGCGCAAATGGAAGCCTGGCAGGAGAGCGGATTCGATTTGCCGGTAAGCGTGAATGTGAGCGCTTTCGAATTGCAGCAGCCGGATTTCGTCAACCGCCTGTGCGCGCGGCTGGCGGCGCATCCCCGCGTCAAGCCATCGCACCTGGAGCTGGAAGTGCTGGAAACCAGCGCCTTGCAGAACGTGGCGCTTAGTTCCCAGGTGCTCGCGGCATGCCGAGACGCCGGTGTGCTGATCAGCGTGGACGACTTTGGCACCGGCTACTCCTCCCTTGTCTATTTGAAGCGTTTGCCCGCCAATGTTCTGAAGATCGACCAGAGTTTTGTGCGGGATATGCTCGATGAGCCGGAGAACCTGACCATCCTGAAAGGCGTCCTGGGATTGGCCGAGGCATTCCGCCGGCAGGTGATTGCGGAGGGAGTGGAGACGGTGGACCACGGCCTGATGCTGCTCCAGTTGGGATGCGATTTCGCACAGGGGTACGGAATTGCGAAGCCGATGCCCGCGCGGGAACTGCAGGCCTGGGCGGCCGCGTGGCGCGCCGATCCACGGTGGGTGGAAGTGCCAGCGGTGCACGCGAAGAATCGGGCGGTGCTGTTCGCCATGGTCGAGCACCGCGCCTGGTACGGGCATTTTCAGGCGTACCTGCAGGGCATGCGGCCCGCACCGCCGTCCCTCGATGCGGAACCATGCAGCCTGAGCGCATGGCTCGATGCGCAGAGACTTTCCGCGGGGGGCATGTCGCCCTCTATCCAAGCCATCGAAACCCTCCATCAGCAATTGCATGCTCTGGCCGCGGAGATTTACAACGCGCATGCCAGCGGACGGAAGCAGGATGGACTGGGACTTCTGCGCCAACTGCGTTACCTGCAGGAACGATGCATGATGCGGCTGCAGCCGTTTACACGCATCTCCTCCCGTAAATCCACCAGCCACATCACGCTTCAGCATGGGACCGCATCCTCGGGCAGCGATGCGGTGTAAGAGCTGCACAGTTTCATTGCGCAATATCAAACTGGAAATTGCGGCGGTCTAACGATGGGCGCTGGCCAGGACGGCATGCGCTTCTTCGGGCATGGCCTGCTGCTCACGCAGCGTGAGCACAGGACAGCGCGCGTGGGCCAGCACGCGGTAGACAGTGCGGTCGCGCGTGAGGTTCTCAAAGGCCGGGCGGTGCGTGGCGCCGAGCACGATGAGTCTGGCGCGGCGTTCGGCGGCCAGGGCGAGAATCTCGATGGACGGGTTGCCGTGGACGACGACCGGCTCGATGGCGGAGCAGCAATCAGCGCCGGTTTGCGCGGCGAGGATACGCAGCTCCAGCATGGCGGAGGAGTGCATTCCTGTGAGCAGGCCCTGGCGCTCCATCTCTGAGATGGGCGGCAGAACGTGCAGCAGAACCAGTTTTGCATTTTGGGCAACGGCCACCTGGCAGGCAAGCGCCGCGCTCGGGCGAGAGGTCTCTCGAAGTGTGGTGGCATGCAGGACGACACTTTCGTCGCCCAGGTCCACCGGGAGATGAGCCTCGGGTCCCACGGTGATGACCGGGAGGTAGACCGAGCGCAGCACTTGTTCTGCTACAGAGCCGATGAGCAACCTGCCGAGCTTGCTCCGGCTCCGAGTTCCGAGCAGCACGCGGTCCGCATGAAACTGGCGAGCAGCGGCTGCAATCTGTTGCGTGGGATGGCCTTCGCGGGCCAGGGAATCGCAGCGAATGCCGAGACGGGCGGCAACTTCGCACCAGGGATGCATCATCTGCTCCGCGATCTCCAATGCTCCCACGGTGTCGTAGTACGGCATGCCCGTGGCGTCGGCGGTAAAGGCCGAAGCGGTGGAGAGCACGTGAAGGAGAATGATGCGGGCTCCGGTATTGCCCGCCTGCTCGAGGGCAAACGGCATGAGATGGTCCAGATCACTCAGGCAAGTGGCGACGAGAATGGTCTCCGGATGCGTCCAGCGGCAGACGTCAGAATCCCGCATGGCATACACCTCATACGGGAAAGGGTGTCACCGGCGCAAGGGCCGGGATGTGCCAGAGAGCACCGCGAGGCGTGATTTAGATCACATGGTTAAGGCGTGTCCGGCACGGGGCATTTTTCCCAATGACCATGGTGCGGCGGGCGCACTGAACGCGCGCGGAAAAGGCCCGATAGGGATGAGAGCGGCCCAAGAAAGGCCTGCCGTGAACGTGAGGATTTTCTGATGCGGAATCACCTCGACGAGGAGTCGCTGGTGCGCGCCAACGCGCAATTCTGGGAGCAGATGCTGGGCATGGAGATGGAACCGGTTCCGTTTACCGAGGATTTTTACGTGGGCGCCGGGCATGTTTTGGTGAGCGTGGATCTCTCCGGAATGTGGAAGGGGCGCATCGAAGTGCGGATGGCGATGGATTTGGCCAATGCGGCCACGGCGGCAATGCTGATGCAGCCGCTGGAGACGGTGATCGAGGCGGATACGCTGGACGCGACGCGGGAAATTGCCAACATGATCGCAGGGCTCCTCAAGTCCTCACTGCCGCAGCCCTGCTCCATGACGATCCCCGAGTCGGCGATTGCAACGGAGAGACTCTGTTCGCGGCTGCATGCGAAAAACACGCTCACTGTCGCCTTCCGCCACGCGATCGGGGGCTTGCTGGTGCGAGTGCGGGAAGAGGAAAGTGTGGATTGAAGGCGCGGGTTGCGCAGGCGTGGGCCGGACTGCGATGATCGCTGCGCAGATTTGCGCCAGACCATCTTTGCTCTGGAACAGATTCGATCCGGGAGATCCCGAACATGAACCGAAAACTGCTGTTTGTTGCCGCGGCTACATTGCTGATCGCGGGTGCATGGGCGCAGGCCCCGGTCTCCGCTCCAACTTCCGCTCCCGGATGGACGCCGCCGGCCGGGCTGGTGACGATGCCGATCTGGCCGGGCACGCCGCCGGGAGCCACGCCCGGCCTGCCGCCCGAGGTGAATGTGAATACGGCGGGAACCAAGATGATGGCGGGGCGGCCGTATATTCGCCTGGGCAACGTGTCGACGCCGACGATCACGGTGTTTCCACCGAAGGGCAAGAACACAGGCGCAGCGATTGTGGTGTTCCCCGGCGGCGGCTACCAGATTCTGTCGATGGATCTGGAAGGCACGGAGGTATGCGACTGGCTGAACCAGATCGGCGTCTATTGCGTGCTGCTGAAATATCGCGTGCCGGATAGCGGGCCGTATCCCAAGTCGGCGGCGGCCTTGCAGGACGCGCAGCGCGCCGTGGGATTGGTGCGGCTGCACGCGGCGGAGTGGGGCATCGATCCGCACCGCGTGGGAGTGATGGGATTCTCGGCGGGCGCGCATCTGTCGGTGGCGGTTAGCAACCATTACGACAAGCGGATTTACGATCCTATTGACGCGGCCGACGCGTTGAGCTGCCGCCCGGACTTTGCCGTCGTGATCTATCCCGGCTACACGGCGATGGCAAATCAGGGCTTCGCGCCCAATCCCGATATTCAACCCACGGCGAATACGCCGCCCACGTTCCTTTTGCAAGCCGAGGACGACTACACCGCACACGTGGAGAGCTCGGTGGTGTATTTCATGCAACTGAAGAACGTGAAGGTGCCCGCAGAAATGCACATCTACGCGGAAGGCGGCCACGGCTTTGGACTGCGGCCGAGGGATCTCCCCATCATGGGCTGGCCCAAGCTGGTGGAGGCGTGGCTGCACACGATCAAGGTGCTGCCGGCACAATGAGGAAATGGAATACCATGCTGCTTGCGGTGCTTACCATCTCGGATCGTTGGTCGGCGGGGCAGAACCACCCGTGACTGCAGAGGAGCGCCCGGGGAATCGTTTACCAGAATGGCAGCGTGTTGCCTGCCCTGCGGAACACCATTTGGGCGCAGGATGGGGCTAGATACAGCCATTCAAGGGGGTTTTCCGCGCGATTTAGTTTTGGGCCGGTTGAGAAACGCCGGGAAAAGCGTACAATTCTCTTCTTGTGAACCGGTTAAACCATCCATCCCAGGGACGCCGCGCCAACGTCAACATCCACGATGTAGCCAAGCGCGCGCGCGTTTCCATCGCCACCGTTTCGCGCGTCGTGAATCGCATACTCACGGTTGATCCCGCACTGGCCAAGCGCGTGTGGAAGGCAGTGGACGAGGTGGGCTACGTGCCCAATACCCAGGCGCGTGCACTGGTGTCGGGGCGCAGCCGCATTCTTGGCCTCATCGTTTCCGAAATCACCAATCCATTTTTCCCCGAGCTGGTGCAGGAGTTTGAAAACCTGGCCGTACCGCAGGGCTACGAGGTGATGATCGGTTCGACGAATTACGATGCGGCGCGAACGGAATCGCTCATCCGGCGCATGCTGCAGCGCAATGTGGATGGCGTGGCCGTAATGACCTTCGGCATCGAAGAAGAGCTGGTGCAAAAGCTGGTGGAACACGGCTTTCCCCTGGTGTTTGTGGACGCGGGGCCGGAGCTGCCCAACGTGCGCGTGCTGAAGGTGAACTACGGCGAGGGGATTCGCGAGGCGGTGCAGCACCTAGCCGCACTCGGACACCGGCAGATCGCATTCATCTCGGGCCCACTGCATATGCGGACGGCTGCGATTCGGCGCGATGCCTTCTACAGAGCGATGGCCGAACTGGGACTGACCGTTCCGGCCGCCTCGATGGTTGAAGGCAAGCACACCATGGAAAGCGGCAAGGCGGCGATGGAACAGTTGCTGCAGGCGGCGGAGCTGCCCACGGCGGTCGTCTGCTCGAACGACATGACCGCCATCGGTGTGCTGCATGCGCTGGACGAAACCACGCACCAGGTTCCCAAGGATATTTCGGTGGTGGGATTCGACGACATCCACCTGGCGCAGTTCATGCTGCCGCCGCTGACGACGGTGCAGATGTCGTGCAGGGATCTGGCCGCGGCGTCTGTGGAGGCGCTGCGCGCCGGGATCGAATCGGGCCATCCCGGAGCCGCGCAGCGGGAATGGCCGATTCAGACCCGGTTGGTGGTGCGGCGATCGACGGACTTCCCGAGGGGCACGTTGCCGGCGATGGGAAAAGCCGCGGCGCAACGCACGAAGTAGGCCTACTGCGTCTTCGCCGGGGCGACCGCATATTCATATTCCAGCGGATCGCTTCCGGTGTTCTCCACGTTGTGGCGCGTGACGGGCGGAATATAGACGAGCGCCGGAGCAACAAAGGGCAGGCCGGGCTGCCCTTCGATGAGCGCCTTGCCTTTTCCATGCAGCACAACCAGGGCTTCTTCATTCTTGCCGGTGGTGTGCCAGCCCACGGTTTGTCCGGGCTTGAGGCGCACAAAGCCGCTGCGCATGCCCGTGGTTTGCGGCGCGCCCGTGAGCACTGGGCAATCGTTCTGGAGGCATGTGAGGGGAATGGCCAGGGGTCGCGGCTGCGGTGCCTGTGACCAAAGATGCGCGGCGGCGATGAGCAAGCTGGCCGCGAAAACCGGCCTGAGCAACCACAAGAAACGGGGCATGTTCTTCTCCTTCAGTGGCATTACGCGAGACTGAATCCATTTTCGACTGCCGACGGTACCGGGGCAGAATTCGTCGGTAGCACGAATCTGAACTTAGTAATATGATCTTCATGTCTCGTAGCACAAATTTTGAAATCGTGTGACCGAAATCACAGGTGGGGGCACAAAGCGGCATTTAGGGTGACTTCATGCGTAGCACGCTGCTTAGAATCGTAGCACTCACTCCGCTGGTGCTTTGTATAGGCGTGCCGGCGCGTGCGAATGCCGAGGATGGCGCTGCCGCGCAGGCGGGTACGCCGCTGGCCTCCGCCGATAAGACCTTTCCGGCACGGCTATCGGGAACTGTCGTTGACTCCTCGGGCGCGACGATTGCTGGTGCCACCGTTCAAATTCAAAGGGTGAACGGCACTGCACAAAAACCGTCACATTCAGACGCGCATGGCTCCTTCGTGATTCCCGGGCTCGCAGCGGGCGAATATCGGCTCGTCGTGTCGAGTCCCGATTTTGAAACCAAAGAAGTTTCCGTGATGATTGGGCCCACCGGGGTGACGGCCGCACTGCGCATCTCCCTGGCTGTGCGCACCGTGAGCACGACCGTCAATGTGAGTGGCCGCGCGGACGACCTGATTGGAATCGCCAGTTCCGCAGGCCAGGTAACGGTGGGAGCAGAGGAGCTCAGAAATCGTCCCCTTCTTCGCTCGGGAGAGATTCTGGAGGCGCTGCCCGGCCTGATCATCACGCAACACGCGGGCGGCGGCAAAGCCAACCAATATTTTATGCGGGGCTTTAATCTCGACCACGGCACGGACTTTGCCATATTCATCGACGGGATGCCGCTGAATCTGCCGTCGCACGCGCATGGCGAGGGTTACTCCGACATGAACACCGTGATTCCGGAGTTTGTGGAGCGGGTGGATGCCGAGAAAGGTCCTTACTACGCGGAGGTCGGCAACTACGGCTCGGCGGGAAACGCCCACGTGGTGATTTACAAAACGCTGCCCCAGAACTTCGTCCAGGTCGACGGCGGCATGTACCAGTTTGCGCGGTTCGTTTTCGGCGTCTCGCGAAAGTTCTGGCGAGGCAACTTGCTGTACGGAGGCGAAGCGTACCACGATGGCGGCCCATGGGTGCATCCGGACAACTACTACAAGTTCAACGGCCTGATGACTTACAGCCAGGGCGGAGATGACAAGGGCTTCAGCATTACGGCCCGCGGCTATGCCGGAACGCGCTGGAACTCGAGCGACCAGATCCCATACACGGCCATACCTCTGGTCGGCTTCTTCGGCACGCTGAACTCGGAAGACGGCGGCCATTCCCATCGTTACAGCTTGCAGGGCGAATGGCATCAAAAGGGCGCGCATTCTGCAACGGAGATCATGGCCTACGGGTTCTACTACGATCTCAATCTCTTTTCAGATTTCACGTACTACCTGGTCGACCCCTACAAAGGGGACCAATTCGAGCAGCAGGACAGGCGCTGGGTGGCTGGGTTCGACGCGCGCCATACGATATTCGGCGAGTGGTTTGGCCGCAAAGTGGAAACCACGTTCGGCATGCAACTGCGCAACGATTGGATCCACAACAGCCTTTATCGCACGGAAGATCGCGTGCGCACGAGCAAGACGTACTATACGGCCAACTATCAAGGGGACTGCGACTCCAACGGGGCCTGCTCCACCCTCGATCAGGTTGCAGTTTTGCCCGCGGCCACGGATTTGAATAAGTTCACAGAGACGATAGCGAGTCCCTGGGTGTCGAGCAAGATCCAGTGGGCGAGCAAATTCCGCTCCATCCTTGCCCTGCGCGGCGACTACGGCAAAGGCATCGTCACCAGCTTTACCAACCCCACCAACCCCAGCTATCCCTTCGATCCCTACCCGGCCAACTTCAACCCCAATACTCACCAGTCGATCGCCAAGTTCCTGCCCAGTCCCAAAGCAAGCTTGATCTTCGGTCCGTGGGCCAACACGGAACTCTATGTGCAGGGCGGATTCAGCTACCACACCAACGACGTGCGTGGCTCAACGCAACTGTATGAACCGGTTTCGCCGGACTATCCTTACTACAATTCGCCGACGCCCGTTCCCGTTCCCTTCCTGGCCCAGACCAAGGGCGCGGAAGTTGGTGTGCGCACTGCGGCCGTCACCCACCTGCAAAGCACCGTTGAGATCTGGTATCTCCACAGCAACTCCGAACTGCTGCAGGATGGCGACACCGGAGGCACGACTCCCTCGATGCAGTCGAGCAACCGCTACGGCTTCGAAGTCGGCAACTACTACACGCCGGCGGAGCATTGGGTCTTTGATGCGGACTTTGCGGACTCCCGCGCCATTTTTACCGAGAACGACCCATTCGATTCCACGTTTTACACGAACGCATCGGGGACCCAGCAGCTTTGCGCACACAACTCGAATTGCTACCAACTGATTCCGACCGGGTCCACGCCCTCTGGCGTCGTGACCTCCTCGACCGTCAGTTACGGGGACGGCGGCTACATGCAGAATCCCTACGGCAAGGAGGTGCCGGAAGCCGTTCGGTGGGTGGTTTCATCCGGCGTCACGCTGCAGGATTTGAAAGGCATTTCCGCGAGTGTGCGCCTGCGCTACGTCGGGCCCCGCCCTTTGACCTCCGACGCAATGTATAAGTCACCGTCGACGTCATTGGTGAACCTGGGGACCACGTATAAATTCAACAAGAACTGGAGCCTGGTGGGCGAAGTGCTGAATGTGTTCAATCGCCGCGACCACGACGTTGACTACGCCTACGTATCGCAAATAATGCCGGCAGCCGGGCTGGGTCTGCCCGCAACTCCGCCAACAACATTAGCGGGGCAGGAGCAGGTTGCGGCGGTCGTGGATGCGAACGCGGCATTCACGAGAGTGATGCACCCGGTCGAACCGGTCCAGGCGCGCTTCACTTTGCGTTACAGTTTCGGTCGCTGAAGCGAAGACGTCGCCACTGGGTTGGTGACGAATGCGTGGACCTAATGGCTGTGCTTGTGCGGATGGTCGTGCTCGTGTGAGTGCCCTTGCTCGTGCTCGGCGTTGAGCGAGGGCACGGTCATGACCAGGCGGCCGTGCTCGACGCCTTTGAGACCGATGAGAAGATCGGCGAAGTGCTGGACGCGGGCGGCCTTGCCGTGGACGATCAGCACTTCAAGGCAGGAGTCATGATCGAGATGCGCATGCGTGGTGGAAACAACCAGATCGTGGTGCTCGTGCTGGGCCTCGGTGAGCTTCTCGGTGATGCCATGGGCGTGGTGGTTGAAGATGAGCGTAACGGTGCCGACGACGGTCGCGTCGGGCGCGGCGGTTCGCTCGCGGACCAGCCGGTCGCGGATCAGATCCCTGAATGCCTCTGATCGGTTCGTGTATCCGCTCTTCTCAATGGAGCAGTCGAACCGCTTGAGGAGATCGGAATCGAGGGCAATGCCGATTCTGCTTAATTCACCCATGCGCTCACCTGCCTGAAGAAAAACTTCCTGAATCGAAGCATCAGAATAGCGCGTAGGCGAGAATCGCGCCACGGGCCGGCCTGATCCCCGTTCGGATTCGAGGCACTGCGCCCAACATCAGGGAACGTGGCCCTCCTGTGCCTGTATACTGACTCGCGGAATCCGGGAGGATCGATGAACCGCCGTCATTTTGTGGCCGGAAGCCTTGCGCTCGCGGGCCAGCAGAAGCTTTTGCATGCGCTGGGCAATCTTGCGCTGGCCGGGCAGGAGAGCGCGCCGCCCCAGGAGAAGGCGGTTCTGGAAGCGCCGCACGATCTGTTGAGCGCAACTTACACAGAGGCGTTTCTCGAGAGCCACCTGGTGGCGCCGGGCGCATGGCATCCGTATCCCAAGTGGAGCGAGCGCGCGGCGTGGGAGGCGGTTCCCGGCGACATTCGCGCGGCGGTTGTGGCGCGCGCGGAAGCCGACCAGAAAGCGGGCTGGGAGGCGCTGCTGGCGTCGACATTTCTCGACTTCAAGCGCAACGGCAACCGCAGCCGGTTTGAGGACTTGAGCTTTGGCCGCCGCGCCATGCTGCAGCACCTGATCCTGGCCGAGTGCCTGGAGGGCAAAGGACGCTTCGTCGACGAGATCGCGAATGGCGTGTGGCTGATTTGCGAGGAGACTTACTGGGGCGCGCCGGCGCACCTGGGCGCGCAAAAAGCAGGCGTGGGACTGCCGGATGTGAGCGATCCGATCATTGAATTGTTTTCAGCGGAGACGGCGCAACTGCTGGCGTGGACGAATTATCTGCTCGGTCCGCAACTCGACCAGGTTTCGCCGCTGGTGAACCAGCGGATCAAGATCGAGGTCGAGCACAAAATGCTGAAGCTGGCGCGCCAGCGCAATGACTTTACGTGGATGGGCCTGGGAGGGCGGAAGCAGGAACACCGGTTGAACAACTGGAATCCGTGGATCAACTCGAACCTGCTGGTGACGAACCTGATCCTCGAGGACGACACCAAACTGCGCATTGCCGAGACGGTGCGCATTGCGCGCAGCGTGGATGCGTACTGGAACGACTACTGGCCGGACGCGGCTGAAGAGGAGGGGCCGGGCTACTACAGCCGCTCGGTGCTGAGCTTGTTTGACGTGATCTGGACGCTGGAATCAGCCACCGGCAACGCAACGAAGACCTTCGGCAATCCGTTTCTGGATGCGACGGGACGGTTCATTCTGAACGCTCACATTGCCGGTGACGATTATGTGGCCTACGGCGACGCGCATCGCAGGGCCGCGCCCTCGGGCGACGTGCTCTATCGCTTCGGCAAGGCGGTGCACGACGAAGAACTGGAGGCTTTCGGAGCTTTTTATGCGGAGAAGACCGGATGGAATGCGCAGGGAGCGGGCCTGG
>Ga0371490_1000940_pt1 | contig 16827 bp, 10 predicted proteins | sample MB2SIPfraction_FD_207959 | JGI IMG/M metagenome (GOLD analysis project Ga0371490, IMG submission 207959) | Lab enriched peat soil microbial communities from McLean, Ithaca, NY, United States - MB28FN SIP fraction | ecosystem: Environmental > Terrestrial > Soil > Wetlands > Peat | place: USA... | reverse complement strand
AGCTGAAAGACAAGTCGCTGGCCATCGGCCCCGCCCCGGATGGCTCCGATCCCTCCGGCATGCCCCCCCGGCGTCCGCGCGTGGACGTGCCCTTTGTGCTGCGCCGCACCCAGCCTTAGCCGCCAACCTGCACCATGGCAGCCGGTTCCTATCGGGGGACCGGCTGCCGTATTTATACCGCTTTGCGGCGAACGCGCCCCAGTTTCACTGCTAGAATCCAGTTGGAGACGCGCTCCATGACCGTTAAAGCTCTCTATCCCGGCACCTTCGACCCGCCCACCAACGGCCACGTTGACCTGATCCATCGCGGGGCGAAGCTCTTTGGCCATCTGACGGTCGCCGTCCTCTGCAACTCAGCCAAAAGCCCGATGTTTACGCTGGAAGAGCGCGTAGAGATGCTCAAAGAAGTGACGGCGGGGATGGAAAACGTCTCCATCGCCACCTTCGACGGCCTCATGGTGGACTTCGCTCGCCAGCTCGGCGCCACCGCGGTCCTGCGCGGCATCCGCGCCATCAGCGACTACGAGTACGAGTTCCAGATGGCCCTGATGAACCGCCGTCTGGCGCCGGAAGTGGAAACGGTCTTCCTCCAGCCCGCCGGCCGCTACTCCTTCCTGAGCTCGCGCATGCTCAAGGAGGTGGCCAGCCTGGGCGGCGACGTTACCGGTCTGGTCCCGCCCAACGTTTTCAAGCGCTTGCGCTCGCGGCTGCATCAGGGCTGACGAGCAGCGCACAATGGTTGACGAACGCAGTGCACAATGGCTGACGAGCAGCTGAACAACGGCTGAAACGCCCTGCCAAGGGCGTTGTGCCAGTAGCCCAGGGCAAGCGGAGCGCCGCCCTGGGTTATATGGCGTCCCAAAAAATCGGTTCGCGCCCTGTAGGGGCGCTGTGCGGCCAACCATTCGGCGCCGGTGCCTCACATGGCGGTATGTCGCCCGCTCTCTCCATCGCGCCCGATGCACCGGATTCTGCTGCTCATGGTTTCCCATCGGCGCGTCCTGCGCGAACCCCGTGCCAGGTTATGGGTTCACGCTCCCGGAAAAAATCTGTACAGTAGAAAGTGCTATGACCGTCTCCGCTCCCACGAAAGTCTTTGCCGACCGTATCGGCCGGATTGAGGTTTCTGCGACCATGGCTGTGGCCGCTGAGGCTGCCAAACTGCGCGCCCAGGGCGCCAACCTTGTCGACTTCGGTGCCGGCGAACCGCACTTCAACACCCCGCAGCACATCAAGGACGCTGCCATCGCCGCCATCGAGGCTAACTTCACTCGTTACACCGTGGTGCCCGGCATTCCCGACGTGCGCAAGGCCATCGTCGAGCGCCATGCCGCCGACTTCGGCTCCGACTACGCGGTGGACGAGGCCATCTTCTGCACCGGCGAAAAGCATGCCCTGTTCAACGCCATCCAGATCCTGGTTGACCACGGCGACGATGTGATTCTGCCCGTGCCCTACTGGGTCAGCTTCAAGGACATCGTGCAGTACGCCGGCGGCAACGTCATCTTCCTCGAAACCAGGGAAGAAGAAAACTTTCGCATCACCGCCGACGCCATTGAGAAGGCGCTGACGCCGCGCACCAAGGCCATCATCCTCAACTCGCCCTCCAACCCGGCCGGCTCCATCGTTTCGGCTGAGGACCTGGAGCGCATCGTCCGTCTGGCCGTGGAGCGCAATATCTTCCTGCTTCTGGACGAGTGCTACGCGTACCTCACCTACAGCGGCAAACCGCTCTCCGCCGGCTCCTTTACCTGGGCCAAGGACCACATGGTGGTGCTCGGCTCGCTCTCCAAGACCTACGCCATGACCGGCTGGCGCGGCGGCTACGCGATGGCTTCCAAGAAGATCGTCGCCAACCTCTCCAAGCTCCAGTCGCAGCAGACCTCCAACGCGACTTCCATCGTGCAGAAGGCGGCCATCGCCGCCCTGGCCGGTTCGCAGCAGTGCGTGACCGAGTTTCGCGCCGAGTTTATCCAGCTGCGCGACTACATGCTGGCCGCGCTGGCGCGCATTCCCGGCGTCACCTGCACCAGGCCCGAGGGCGCCTTCTACGTCTATCCCAACATCTCCGCCTTCCTCGGCAAGGGCGGCGTCAAGACGGCCACCGAGCTGGCCACCCGCCTGCTCCACGAGGCGCATGTGGTCACCGTGCCCGGTGAGGCCTTCGGTACCGCACATCACATCCGGCTCAGTTATCCGGTCACCAAGCAGAATATCGACGAGGGCACCCGCCGCATGGGCGAGTTCCTCCTCAGCCTCAAGTAAGACGCAGGGTTCCTCTGGACCGGCCGGTACTCCCGGCCGGTCTTCCACTCTGTGCCAGCCCGGGCGTCCCATTTTCCCCCTCTTCTTTCACGAAAAGCTCTGTGCAAACCTATGGTTTGTCGGGTAGGATGTGTCTTCTTATGACGAACGCAATTGACTTCCGCCCCGTGATTCTTGCCGGGGGCAGCGGCACCCGCTTCTGGCCCCGTTCCCGGCGCGCACGCGCCAAGCAGGTTCTGGCTCTGGATGGCGAACGCTCCATGATTCAGCAGACCGTCGAGCGGCTGGATGCGCTCGGCGGAATTGAAAAGACCTGGGTGATCACCAACGAGTATCTGGCTCATGAGATCGCCGATCAGCTTCAGGGCATTCCCCCCAGCCAGCTCCTTCAGGAGCCGGTAGCGCGCAACACCGCGCCGGCCTGCGGTCTGGCCGCGTTCCTCATCGAGCGCCAGAATCCCGAGGCCATCCTCGGCATCTTTCCCTCCGACCACGTCATCGGCGACGAGCCCCGCTTCCTGCGCACCCTGCAGCGCGGCATTGCTCTGGCCATGGCTGGCGAGAACATTGTGGTGTTGGGCATTGAGCCCACCCGCGCCGAAACCGGCTACGGCTATATCGAGACCGGCGACCTGACCAAGAATGACGACGCGCTCCACGTCCGCCGCTTTACCGAAAAGCCCAATCAGAACCGTGCCGAGGAATTTGTGGCTGCCGGCAACTACTACTGGAACTCGGGCATGTTCCTGTGGTCGGCGCGCACCCTGGCCAACGCCGTCCGCGAGCACCTGCCGGAGACCGCGCCGTTGCTGGAAGGCATCGCCGCGGCTTACGGCACCCCGCAATTTACGGAGGTCTTCCACGCCCTCTATCCCAAGTGCGAGAACATTTCGGTGGACTACGCGGTGCTGGAGCCCCGCTCCGCCAAAGGCGAGCACCTTTCCAATCTCTACTGCCTGCCGGCCGAATTCAGCTGGAACGACCTTGGCTCCTGGGCCTCGCTCTACGAGTACCAGAAGGAAGTGCGCCTGCGCGGCGACGCCGACGGTAACGTAGCCGATTCCAACGGCTATCTGACCATCGACGCTGCCGACAACTACATCTATAGCCCGCACAAGATGGTCTCGCTGATCGGCGTGGAGAACCTGGTGGTAGTCGACACGGAAGACGCCCTGCTGGTCATGCACCGCGACCGTTCCCAGGATGTCGGAAAGATCGTCAAGGAACTCAACCAGACCGGCTATATGAAGCTGACCTAGCCCCATCCGGAAGCAAAGTACTCCAGGCAGCCGTTCTCCGCAAGGGGACGGCTGTTCTGCATTGGGCCGGATCGCTGCGCAGCGCATGCTGCCAGCAAGCACAGATTCCTTGGCTCCTCGCTCGCATGGTGCTCCGTTCCCTCAGTCCCTTGTTCCCTCGTCCCCTCGTTCCCTTCGTCCCTACCTCCACAAATGCATCCACGATCGCATCCACTTCTGCGCCGGCTTCTCCACAAAGTGCAGCGCCAGCAGGGCCAGCACGATCAGCGCCGCGTAGCTGATCCAGGGATCGAAGCGGATCAGCCCGGTGCGTTGCAGGATACCGCTGGAGTGCAGTAGCGTCCACAGGTTGAAGTGCAGCAGGTAGAGGCAGTAGCTGGCCTCGCCCACAAACACCAGCGGGCGGATGCCCAGCGCCCGGCTCAGCCAGTTCTCGCCCGCCAGGCCCAGCACGATGCAGGCAAACAGCGGCATCAGCAGGCCGTCGTGGATAATGGCGTAGGGCACCAGCGGGCCGAGCAAAAGCAGTCCGTAGATGCCGATGAACCCCAAGAGGCCGAGGAAGACGCGCAGTTTGCCCTGCCGGGGCACCACCTCGTCCAGCTCCGCCAGCAGCACACCGAAGACAAAGCTGAACACGTGCGCGTAGGGCGTGTACTTGAGCGCCTGCAGCCACGGGCCGTAGCTCCAGCGGTCCGGATGCGCAATGGAGTCCGGATTGAAGGCCATGTAGAGCGCGCCCGGCACCATGCCCAGCAGCCACACCGCCGTCAGCTTCCCGATGTGATGCCAGATGTGTTCCGGCTTCTTCCACTTCGCCATCCACGGAAAGATCACGTAGTAAAAGCTTTCGGCGCTCATGGTCCAAGCCGGGGTATTCAGGAAGGTGGCAATGGACGGAATCCAGCCCTGCACCAGAATGGGGGTGAGCACCACGCCGGCCCAGAACATGCCGTGGCTGTGCGCCGCCCACTCCCGCGGCAGCATCCACCAGGCCAGAATCAGGCTCAAAAAATAAATTGGGTAGAGCCGCGTGAACCGCGCCAGATAAAAGCGTTTGGCATCCAGTTCGCCCGCCCGCGCCTTGCCGGAGTAGTTATACGCCAGCACAAAACCGGAGAGCAGAATGAAATAGCTCACCGAAACAAAGCCGGCGTTCACCACCGGGGCCAGCAGAATCTGGAAGGTGTAGGGTGCGGGCCGGAAGGGAATGGGAATGTAGAAGTGGAAGTTGAACCGGGTAGGGTCGGAAAAGTGAAAAAATAAAATATTCAGCGCGGCAAAACACCGCAATCCGGTCAGTGCATTCAGCCGCTTGGGCTTCTGCATCTCTGTCTGTGCGGGGTTTGGGTTTGCGGCCTTGCTCATCGCAACGTGTCTCCCGGCCCCGTACTTCGCCCGCACCAAGTACTGTGCGTTGCGGCCGGGTGTGCTTTTTCTATCCTAACGGGAACGGGCAGACCGTGGACGCCTCCTGCTGCCGTCCGTAGCCTGCCCGACTCAATTTGGTTGCGTGCTGCGCGATCTCGCCCTAGGCGGTCACCAGCGATCCCAGTTTTTCGCCCATCACCACGCGCTTGATGTTGCCCCGCTCGTTCATGTTGAACACCACCATGGGCAGGCTGTTGTCCTTGCACAGGCTCACCGCAGTCAGGTCCATCACCTTCAGCCCCTGCTTCAGGATCTCCATATAGGTAATCTCGTCGTACTTGACCGCGTCTTTCACCGTCATCGGGTCAGCCGAATAGATGCCGCCCACCTTGGTGCCCTTCAGCAGCACTTCCGCCTTGATCTCCATGGCGCGCAGGCTGGCGGCGGTGTCGGTGGAAAAAAATGGGTTGCCCGTGCCGGCCGCAAAGATCACGATGCGGCCTTTTTCCAGATGCCGTACGGCGCGCCGCCGGATGTACGGTTCGGCCAGCTGGTTCATCTGCACTGCCGTCATCACCCGGCACTGCACGCTCCGTTGTTCCATGGCGTCCTGCAGAGCGATGGCGTTGATCACCGTGGCCAGCATGCCCATGCTATCGGCCGAAACCCGATCCATCTCCTCCGCTTGCGCCGACAAGCCCCGGAAGATGTTGCCTCCGCCCACCACAATGCCGATCTGCACCCCGAGAGCGTGCACCTCAGCCAGTTCGCCGGCAATTTCCGACACTTTGTCGGCTTCCAACCCAAAGCCGCGCGCTCCGGCCAGGGCTTCACCTGAAAGCTTAAGAACAATGCGTTTATACATGCCGTTCCCAAGTATCGCACATCGGAACTCAGGAAATAATTCTGCTACGAAGCGTAACAATCCTCGCCGTGCGTTGCGTCTCAAGAGTCTGAAGCACGCCGGAAGGGAAAGTTTTCCGCTCTCATTCTCGCTTCGGTGGGCTTACGTGGGGCTCGGGGCGCCTTATTCCGCTCCCCGCCTGGTCCGCAAGCCTTCTTTCTATCGGCTTCGATCCACGCGGGTTATAACGGCGCTCAGAGCCCAGCCCGACCATATCAGCCTGCCCGGGAAGCTACTGGCGGCGGGCTGTGCCAGACTTCGCGTACTTCTGGCCCGGAGTGCGACCGTCTGGCCGGAGCCGGAGCGGCAAGCCCAATGCCGTCTCCGGTTCCCTCCAACTTCATGCCCATTTAGCAAAATTTTTATTTTTGCCTCCCGTATCCGGACCGATACAAGAAGTATCTCGGTTTGGGAAGCAATTCTCTCTCTGTTCATCGTTCCCTGCATCCGCTTTCACCGCTTCGAGCCTAGACTGAGGCGTCTGGGATTCTTACAACCAAGAAAGGCCAGTTCTTATGCTCGTTCAAACGCAATCAAAAGGGCGTGGCCTCATGGGTTTGCACGTCGGCGACAACAACGTCCGCCGCTACTTCTCCCGTGAGCTCTCGGTGATCGAACTCCAACTCGACCATCTTCAGATTCAATGCGGCCTGGATGAAACATTCTGGGACGGGGAAGCCAATATCTTCGATCCTCGTCTGTGTGCCTGGCTGGAATCGAAGAACTATCACGAAACCGGCCGCCATACCCCGATTCCGCTGGCCATGATTCCCTCGGGACCGAACAGCTTCCGCATTCAGCCTCTGCCCAAAGGCGACCACACCCAGAAGCGCCAGATGGCTGCGGCCCAGGCTTAGAGACTCCCCAACCGGGAGACGCACCAGACAATGGAAACATCGAAGCGGCTTCGCTCTGGCGAAGCCGCTCTTCTTTTGCCGCGCGATCCAACCGTCCGCGTGCTCTGCGCTAACCCCGCTGACTGGCAGGCTTGTTCGCTCCGCCTCCTCAAAATTGGTTGATATCCTCATAGAGAGATGACGACCGATTCCCTGGAGTCCCTGATCGAGAGATTTTTTGCGGCCGGCCCCGCAGCCGTTGGCGATCCGGCTGCCATGGACGCTTTTCTGGCGCTTCGTGCGGCGCTGGAGCGGGGCGAAGTCCGCTCGGCTTCTCCGGACCCGGCAGCTCCCACCGGTTGGCGCGTCAACGCCTGGGTCAAGCGTGGCATCCTGCTCGGCTTCCGGCTGGGCCAACTCACGGAGCTGCCCGCTCCCGGCCTCTCTTTTGTCGACAAGGCTACCTATCCAGCCCGTACCTTCACCGCTGCCGATGGCATCCGTATTGTTCCCGGCGGCAGCTCGGTCCGCTCCGGAGCTTATCTGGCCAAATCGGTGGTTTGCATGCCGCCCATGTATGTGAACGCCGGCGCGTATGTGGATGAGGGCACCATGATCGACTCCCACGCCCTGGTGGGCAGTTGCGCGCAGATCGGCAAGCGCGTGCATCTCTCCGCCGCGGCCCAGATCGGCGGCGTGCTGGAGCCGGTCAACGCCAGCCCGGTGGTGATTGAAGACGACGCGATGATTGGTGGCAACACCGGCGTTTATGAAGGCGCCATGGTGCGCAAGGGCGCGGTACTGGCTCCCGGCACCATCCTTACCCGCGGCACTCCGGTCTACGATCTGGTCAACGGCTCGATCCTCAAGGCCACGGCCGAGACCCCGCTGATCATCCCCGAGAATGCGGTTGTAGTTCCCGGCTCCCGTGCCGTCACCCGCGGCAAAGGCCAGGAGTGGGGCCTGGGGCTTTACGCTCCGGTCATCGTCAAGTATCGCGACGACAAGACCGATCTGGCGACCACGCTGGAAGATCTGCTGCGCTAGGCACCTGCGGTGCGGCCAATCGCTTCGCGGCACCTGCGGTGCGGCAGCCTGCTTCGCGTTGCTCAAGACGCTTCGTGCTGGTTGGTCGTGCGCCCCGCTGGGGCGCGGCTCTTTGCTCTGCCTGCCAACCCAGGATTCCCGCAGGTGCGTCCCTTCGCGTGGCTCAAGGATTTTCCTGCGTCCATCCTGGGCTACTCTCGTCCGGCCCCGCCGGGGCATCACGGCCAGATCTAGAGCAAAATCCGAGTGATCGTGCCTTTGGAGAGCGAGATGAAGGTGGCTTTTTCTTGATGAAAAAGCCACTTGAGGGTATAGCCTCTGGGGACAGCAACTCGGATTTTGCTTTAGCCGAGGACTACTCAGACCAAGAAGTGCATCTTGCCTATTTTCAAAACCATACGAGTAATAATTCACGCGTCGAAATTTAGCGCTCCAACGCGGAGCTTTCTCCTCCCCTCAATCCGGAAAAAGTCTCATTTTTCGGATTCTACATGTGGGACGGCGGAGCGTAGCGTAGGATATGCCGCAACCCATCCGCCGTGCGGGTTGCGGCGCGCGGCCCATCAACCAGCCGTCTTCGTTGAGGTTGCGCACGAACGCCGCGTCGGTGGTTCAAGTGCGCCGCCTGCTTGTGATTGCAATCACGCCTCCTCCTGTTGCGCGGGTGGTAGAGTTCCGGTGACAATTTCCCCGGTCTCTAAGAGGTCGCGTTCCGTCGCCGTCCGTTATACGGCTTCAAAAATCATAGTTGGGAGGATCTGTGACTGTACTGAATTGGGTGGGAACCTTTCTGAAGCGGCGCTCCACTGTCATTGCGGCTCTTGCGGCCCTGCTGTTGCCCGCATTTGCCCGTGCCGAGGAAGCTGGCGGCGAAGCCAGCCTGAAGCTGCCTGACCTGTCGGTTGTGCAGCATTTCGGCTTGAGCGGACCAGCCCTGCTCATGATTGGGCTGCTTTTCTGCGTCGGCGGCCTGCTCTTTGGCCTGACGATCTTCGTGCAGTTGAAGAACCTTCCGGTTCATAAATCCATGCGCGAAATGTCCGAGCTGATCTATGAAACCTGCAAGACCTATCTGATCACGCAGGGCAAGTTCATCATGCTGCTCTGGGTCTTCATCGCGGTCATTATCTCGCTGTACTTTGGCGTTCTGGCACCGGTGGGCAACGTAGCGGTTACCCTGCCCATCATTCTGCTGTTCAGCCTGGTCGGCATTGCCGGCAGCTACGGCGTGGCGTGGTTTGGCATTCGCGTGAACACCTTTGCCAACTCCCGCGTGGCGTTTGCGGGATTGAAGGGCAAGCCGTATCCGCTGTTTGCGATTCCGCTCAAGGCCGGCATGAGCGTGGGCATGATGCTGATCTCGGTCGAACTGCTGATCATGCTCTTTATCCTTCTCTTTGTTAATCCCGCGTATGCCGGTCCCTGCTTTATCGGCTTCGCCATCGGCGAGTCGCTGGGCGCCGCCGCTCTGCGTATCGCGGGCGGCATCTTCACCAAGATCGCCGACATCGGCTCCGATCTGATGAAGATCGTCTTCAAGATCAAGGAAGACGATGCCCGCAACCCCGGCGTCATCGCCGACTGCACCGGCGACAACGCGGGCGACTCGGTTGGACCCTCGGCCGACGGCTTTGAGACCTACGGCGTTACCGGCGTGGCTCTGATCACCTTCATCCTGCTGGCCGTCAAGAACCCGGCGACGCAGGCCGAATTGCTGGTCTGGATCTTTGTGATGCGCGTGGCCATGCTGATCTCCAGCTCGGCGGCCTACTTCCTGAATGGCTTCATCGCCAAGTTGAAGTATCAGCACTCCGACGATATGGACTTTGAGGCACCGTTGACCTCGCTGGTCTGGATCACCTCGATCGTCTCCATCGCCCTGTCCTACGTTGTCTCTTATCTGATGATCCCGAACCTTGCCGGTGACCCGACGCTGTGGTGGAAGCTGGCTTCGATCATCTCCTGCGGCACTCTGGCCGGCGCGCTGATCCCCGAATTGGTCAAGGTCTTTACTTCCACCAACTCGGCTCACGTGCAGGAAGTTGTCACCTCCGCGAAGGAAGGCGGCGCATCGCTCGGTATTCTGTCGGGCCTGGTGGCCGGCAATATGTCGGCTTACTGGCTGGGATTGAGCATGGTCGCCCTGATGGGACTGGGCTACTACTTCAGCATGATCGGTGGGTCGATGGATCTGATCATGCTGGCCCCCGCCGTTTTCGCCTTTGGCCTGGTGGCCTTCGGCTTCCTGGGCATGGGCCCGGTGACCATCGCCGTCGATTCCTACGGACCGGTTACCGACAATGCGCAGTCCGTCTTTGAGCTGTCGTTGATCGAGAACGAGCCCAACATCGAAGCCGAGTTGAAGAAGGACTTCGGCATCGACGCAAAGTTCGAGCGTGCCAAGCACCTGCTGGAAGCCAACGACGGTGCCGGCAACACCTTCAAGGCCACCGCCAAACCCGTTCTCATCGGTACCGCCGTGGTCGGCGCTACCACCATGACCTTCTCCATCATCATGGCCCTGACCAACGGATTGAAAGCGAACGTGGATAAGCTCTCGCTGCTCCACGCTCCCTTCATGCTGGGCTTGATCTGCGGCGGCGCGGTGATCTTCTGGTTCGCGGGCGCTTCCATGCAGGCCGTCACCACCGGCGCTTACCGCGCGGTGGAGTTCATCAAGGCCAACATCAAGTTGGAAGGCGTGGAAAAGGCTTCGGTGACCGACTCGAAGAAGGTGGTCGAGATCTGCACCAAGTACGCGCAGAAGGGCATGTTCAACATCTTCCTCGCGGTCTTCTTCGCAACCCTGTCGTTCGCGTTCATGGAGCCGTTCCTGTTTGTCGGCTACCTGTTCTCGATCGCGATCTTCGGTTTGTACCAGGCCATCTTCATGGCCAACGCCGGCGGCGCCTGGGACAACGCCAAGAAGGTTGTCGAGGTTGACCTGAAGATGAAGGGGACCCCGCTGCACGATGCGACCGTGATCGGCGATACCGTCGGCGATCCGTTCAAGGACACCAGCTCTGTGGCCATGAACCCGATCATCAAGTTCACCACCCTGTTCGGATTGCTGGCTGTCGAACTGGCCGTGAAGATGACGGCGAGCAACGCGCTGCTGGTCCACATCCTGACCGTCGTCTTCTTCCTGGTTTCGGCGTTCTTCGTGCACCGTTCGTTCTACGGCATGAGGATTGAAACCAAGGCCGGCGAGTAACTCCGGCTTGGGGACGGCTCTGCTGTTCCACTTAACGCAACGGGTCCTGTCTTTGCTGCGGTGAAGACAGGACCGGTGCATTTGATCGCAGCGGTTTCTCGAACCTTGGCCGGCGCTCCTCCCCGCCACCATAGGTTAAAAACTCCTCCGTGACTGGCGGACGGAACCAACTACGGCCCTGCGGCTCACTTGAGCTGCGGGGCCGTGGCGCATGGGGGATTGTTTCAGGCTTCCAGCGATGGGGCGGGATTGCAAGACATGGGCAAACTTCGCCAATCCAGAGCTGTTCTGGTTTCGCTCTAAGAGGTGCCGATGCCCACCCGAAATGTGAACCTGGCCGATGAGCTGGATCGCTCTGTAGCCGCGCGCTTTGCCAGTGGAAGGTACGCCCCACGCCAGCGAGGTGCTGCGGGCTGCTCTACGTGCCCTGGAGCGCGACGAACAGGCATTTGACGCGAAGATGGGGCCCTCCGCCAGGTCGTTGCCGACGGGCTAGCCAGCGGCGTTGCCGAGCCGGGTGTCTTCAAACGGTTGGACGCCTACATCGTTTCTCTGCCCGACCAGCAAGGGGATTAGGTCGCCGGATCAACAAGACTCTTCATCCGCAAATGATCCCGGAATCAGGCGGTTTTGAACTCGAGCAGTTCCTCATTCCGCCCCAACCCATTGCGGGCCGGGTTATCCACTGGCGGACGGGTTTTCCTCTTCCATTGCACCGTTTCTTCGTCTTGCGGCGGGCTTCGCAAGCCCCTAGGCTAGAGAAGATGGTGGCGTGGAGAGGCGGAAGGCCGCACCTGCACTGGGTTTTGTGCAGGTTGGTTGATTAAAGTTCCCTGAAAATCGGCTTCCCGCGAGCTTTCCACAGGCAAACCTTGAGGTTTTCACCGAAGGTACCGGGAACGCGCAGAAAACACTAGATGTAGTGGTTTTCGGTTGACTTCCACCATAGACAGCGGTATTTTTTCATCTGCGGCTGTAAACAGACACTTATCCAACGACGGCGTTGCACCTAGCCGGAAAGCCGCTCTTGAGCATTGGCTCGCGGTTTTGTACCGGCCCCACCGTTTTTGCGTTGCGATTGGCAACAAAGGGTTTAATCCAACTCTGGGCAAATCTACCCGGAGCGGTGCGCCCGTCTGAATTTATCGATTGAGAGGAAACTTATGAACGAGGCTTACACGCAGAGCTCCACCGTTGTCCCCCAGGCCTCCTATGACCAGCGCGGGCTCAGCTTTACCCGCCGGTTCTCCCGCCCGGGCGCATCCCCCTATGACGAAGTGCAGTGGGAGAAGCGGACGGCGTCGATTACCGATACCAAGGGCAACACCATCTTCGAACAGCGCGACGTGGAGACTCCGTCCGACTGGTCGATGACGGCCACCAACATTGTGGCCAGCAAGTATCTGCACGGCCAGCAGGGTACCACGGGCCGGGAAACCGGCGTGCGCCAGCTGGTCTCGCGCGTGGCGGAGACCATTCGCACCTGGGGCGTCAAGGGCGGCTACTTTGCCAGCACCGCCGATGCCGAGATCTTCCACGACGAACTGGTGCACATGCTGCTGACCCAGAAGGCGGCCTTTAACTCTCCGGTCTGGTTCAACGTGGGCTGCGACAAACTGGAGCCGGAGGCCGACGGCCTGAACTGGCATTGGGATCCGCAGACCGGAGGCGTGGTCTATGCCGCCACCGGCTACAAGAACCCGCAGTGCTCGGCCTGCTTCATTAACTCGGTGGAGGACTCGCTGGAGTCGATTCTGACCCTGGCCAAGACCGAGGGCATGCTCTTCAAGTGGGGCTCGGGCACGGGCACCAATCTCTCCTCCATCCGCGGATCGATGGAGAATCTGTCGGGCGGCGGCCAGGCCTCCGGACCGCTCAGCTTCATGCGCGGCTTTGACGCCTTTGCCGGCGTCATCAAGAGCGGCGGCAAGACCCGCCGCGCCGCCAAGATGGTGATCCTCAACGTCGATCACCCCGACATCCTGGAGTTCATCAACTGCAAGGCCAAGGAAGAAGCCAAGGCCTTCACCCTGATTCGTGCCGGCTACGACGGTTCGGGCCCGGACTCCGAGGCCTATTCATCCATCTTCTTCCAGAACGCCAATAACTCCGTCCGGGTCTCCGACGAGTTCATGCGCGCCTATGAGACCGATGGCGACTTTACCACTTACACCGTGCATGACCACGCGCCGGTCAAGACCTACAAGGCCCGCGAGATCATGAAGAAGATTGCCGAAGCCACCTGGCTGTGCGGCGATCCCGGCATGCAGTTCGACACCACCATCAACAAGTGGCACACCAGCAAGAATTCCAACCGCATCAATGCGTCGAATCCTTGCTCGGAGTACATGTTCCTGGATAACTCGGCCTGCAACCTGGCCAGCTTCAACCTGCTCAAGTTTGTCACTCCGGCAGGGGTCTTCGATATCCCGGCTTACCGCCATGCCATCTCCGTGCTGATCACCGCCATGGAGATTCTGGTGGATAACTCCGGGTACCCGACCGAAGCCATCGCCAAGAACTCGCACGACTATCGTCCGCTGGGTCTGGGTTATGCCAACCTGGGCGCGCTGCTGATGGCCTTCGGCCTGCCCTACGACTCGGAAGCCGGCCGCGATCTGGCTGCCGCGCTCACCGCCATCATGTGCGGCCAGGCTTACTTGCAGTCGGCCATGATTGCCGCCAACTGCCCGCCCATCGGCTCGGCCACCCCGCTCACCGCGGGTGTAGAGCGTGAGGGCGGAGCCTGCCCCGGCTACTATGTGAACCGCGAGCCCTTCCTCGACGTCATCCGCATGCATCGCGCGGAGGTGAACAAGATTGGCCGCTCCAAGACCGCTGCCGAGCCCTTCAAGGTGCCGCAACTGGATGCGCTGATCGACGCCAGCCGCGAGAGCTGGGACACGGCTCTGGCCTACGGCGAAAAGTACGGCTATCGCAACTCCCAGACCACTGTGCTGGCCCCCACCGGAACCATCGGCTTCATGATGGATTGCGACACCACCGGCATCGAGCCCGACCTAGCCCTGGTGAAGTACAAGAAGCTGGTGGGCGGCGGCATGATCAAGATCGTCAACAATACCGTGCCATCGGCCTTGTTCAAGCTCGGCTACACCACCGACGAGGTCAACGCCATCGTCAGCTACATTGACGCCACCGGCACCATCGAAGGTGCGCCCGGCATCAAGCCCGAGCACCTGGATGTGTTTGACTGCAGCTTCAAGCCGGCCAAGGGCACACGCTCCATCGGCTATATGGGTCACATCAAGATGATGGCTGCCACCCAGCCGTTCCTGTCGGGCGCCATCTCCAAGACCGTGAACCTGCCCAACGAAGCTTCCGTGGACGATGTGGCCGAGGCTTACGCCGAGAGCTGGCGTCGCGGCATCAAGGCTGTGGCCATCTACCGCGATGGCTCCAAGGGCACGCAGCCTTTGAACACCAGCATGGACGCCAAGAAGGAGCCCACGGCTCTGGACGGTGTGGCCAGCCGCGTGCTTGCCAGCGTTACTGCCGGCCAGCCCGCTGCCGAAGCCGACGTGAAGGCCCTGGAAGCCAAGAGCGCGGAAAAGGTGGAAGTGACCGCCAAGCAGGTTGCGGCTGCGGCCACCGCCTTCCAGAAGACGCTGGAGGATCTGACGCAGGCCAACAACGTGCCCTTCCTGAAGGCCGCGCCGGTTGCCGAAGCGCACGAGGAGCAGGACCTGAATCGTCCCCCGCGCGCCATCCGTCATCGTCTGCCGGAGGAGCGGGCTTCGTTGACGCACAAGTTCTCCATCGCCGGCCACGAGGGCTACATCACCGTGGGTCTCTATCCCAGCGGCGAGCCGGGCGAGATCTTCATCAAGATGGCCAAGGAAGGTTCCACGGTTTCGGGAATGATGGATGCCTTCGCCACCTCGGTTTCGCTGGCTCTGCAGCATGGCGTGCCGCTGAAGGTGCTGTGCGAAAAGTTTGCCCACACCCGCTTTGAGCCTTCGGGCTGGACCGGCAATCCGCAGATCGGCCTAGCCAAGAGCCTGATGGACTACATCTTCCGCTGGCTGCATCTGCGCTTCCTGTCGGGCGAGCAGTTGGCGCTGTTCGCGGGACTGGCTCCGCAGGCGCCGCAGTTGCCGGCCGCGCCCACCATGCTCGACGAGCAGGACGGGCCGCTGGCGGCCACCAAGCACGAGCTGGCTCGCAAGGCGGAGCAGATTGCCCGGCAGATCGATCAGGTCAACCATCCGGCCGGTGGCGGCATTGCCCCGGATGCTCCGGCCTGGAAGTCCTCGGCTGCGCACTCCGAAGCGCCCAGCCTCCAGGATCGCGGCATCTACCACGCCGCCGAAGCCATGCGCGACATGTACGAGATGGGCGATGCCCCCAGCTGCTCCACCTGCGGAGCGATCATGGTTCGCAACGGGAGCTGCTACCGCTGCATGAGCTGCGGCTCCACGAGCGGATGTTCATAGGTACTTAACTCTACTTTTACTGGGGCAGAGAGGCTTCTCTGCTCCAGTTTTTGTGCTTGAAATGGATGTGATTCATAACAACTTTTACTTATCCTGAAGAGTCCATAACTCGACCAGAGTATCAACTCGTTTCCGGAAAAAAGCCGCGTGCCTATGCAACTTTTGCTCAAGCAGAAGAAGGTTCCGCCTATCGTATGTCGTATGAGGTTGTTCGTTTTCACAACCCCCGCCCATTCAGCCCAGTGTATTTGCAGCGACGTGAACTTTGCACATCGGTGTGGATGCAGAGGATGAGGGTTCGCTAGGGCTGATTGCGTGTAGACGGACCGAACACGGACCATTCGCAGGACCATGAGTCGGAACCCACCCTCCCTCATACTCTCAATAGCCCGCGAGGAAACGCACATGCTTACATATTGCCTCAAGCTCCTCCAAATTACTCGTTGACATACTATCGACAGGGCGCTGCCCTCCAAAAATATGATTGGAATTTGGCGTCCCAAACCAATCCGAACCAATCACCCCGCGAGAATGTTCAGCTGCACAGAAGGTCTGAGTGACACACGAAACGCGAACGGATTGCTCTTCTGTGAGTTTTCTCAGTCTTCGCTCATTGCTGAGCGCACTTGCTTCCTCAAGCGGCATTCTGAGCACCTGCTCGACTTCCCAGCCGGTCAATCTGAAGATCTTTGCGGCCGAAGCCAGGTACTTCATACACCAACCGAGCTCGTACTTGGTCATGACCACTGCAATCAACTGCCAGTTCTCAACGACAGATGCAGGCTTGACCACTTGTTCTATAACATCGCTGAAATAGCTGAGTCGAGATATCAGTTCTCCTCCAGGTTCGTTGAGTAAGCTGATGTACTTTGCCGCACATCCAAGGTGCAATGCGCGAGAGATCTGCACAAGCGTGATCCCGCGTAGGAAAAGCTTTTCGGCGAAGCTTGCGTCAGCGGCGGAAAAGCGACAGAGAATGCAAGGACGCATCCGCAATGCCTCTCTTAACGCGACTTTGTACGATTCGAATTCTCCAGCCTTCTCCGGCCCTGTCTCTTTCACATAGGGCCAAGCGATCTCACAGATTTCAATTTCGCCCGATTCATATTGATTCGGAGAGTGCCTGCAAACACAGATGCCCTTTTCTACCATCTCGTGAATGTAAGTATGTACGGACCGCAGGCTTCTATCCTCTCCGGTCGCCAAGTCTCGAGCCTGATATGGAAGGCGCCCGTTAGAGCGTTGCGCGTGAGTCGCAATGTACATGTAGACATTGAACGCCCCATCTGAAAGAAGGCGTCTAGCATACTCACATTCGGGGCCGTAGGCGAAGAATGTCTTGTTCTTTATCTTCATACCTACTGATCCGGCCCGCATGGGTGAGACATATTCGTGAGTTGTAACGTCTCAAGAATATGGAGAAGACCGAGGGACATCGACTGCCGCGAGTGGTGTTGAATGAGCGTCGGCGTCGAGC
>Ga0371490_1000939_pt1 | contig 16844 bp, 16 predicted proteins | sample MB2SIPfraction_FD_207959 | JGI IMG/M metagenome (GOLD analysis project Ga0371490, IMG submission 207959) | Lab enriched peat soil microbial communities from McLean, Ithaca, NY, United States - MB28FN SIP fraction | ecosystem: Environmental > Terrestrial > Soil > Wetlands > Peat | place: USA... | reverse complement strand
ATGGGGTGGCGCGAAGCCTTTTTCCTGTTTTGCCTTTCTTTCTGCTTCGAGACGGCGATACTCCAGCCGGAACTGTTCCCGTCTGCGGTCGCAAAACACTTGAGAAGCAAGACCAAGGTTTGTGAGACGTACAAGAGCGGCTTCTTTGCTCGCTCCAAATGTTACCGAGAGCGTCTGAAGTTCTTGATCCGACCAATCGCCGCTGCCTCTTCGATGTTGAAGTACTACGTCGGAATTGACTAGCGCCTCGCGTGGAAACAGTGTTGCTCCTGCGACTCGATTACAGAAGGTTTCCACTTCCACGTGGTCTTCGTGCAGATCGCAAATTCCATCCGAATCGAGGAGGATATGTGCGACTTCGTGCAGAAACGTGAAAACGCGAGCCGACGACGAATCCTTTATGTTCACAACTGCAACTGGAAGGGGGCGCAACCCGACTGAAAAGCCTCTCGCCTCTTGCACTGGGACAGATGTCATTTCAAAGGTTAGAATGCCTGCATCTTCAATATGCGAGCGCCACTGTCTAAATGATTCCCGGTGCCAGGTTACCTGCTCCTCTATGTCAATTCGCAAGAAGCCACGGACGGTTTCCGCAGCCACCTCAACATCGACATTGAGATCTAAAAGTTTAGGGACGTCTCTCGGCCGATCATCCAACTGTTGCAACAGTTCTAGCGCCCACTCACGTCTATCATGCGCACCCCGAATTTCTTGAGTAAGCTCTGCCGACGTAAAGGGGCCTTGGGTAGTGGGATGCCGTCGAAAATCTCTCATGGCTTCAAAGCCTTGAGGGGGCGCGCTTAGATAGAAAGTGGCAAGTGGTCTCTTATAAACAGAGCTAGCCTTCCGAAGTTGCACAAAGGTCGGTCTGGCAGTCCCCTGTTCCCACGAAAGCAGCCGATCTCTGGGTACACCGATCTTCCGCGCAGCTTCCTCGATGAGGAATCCGCAGGAAGTCCTCGCCCAAATTAGAACTGCAGGAGTCGGGTTGGCTTCAATGCGCGGCATTCGAGGAATTCTACTCCGACTCGAAGATTGGGTTCCACGATTCTAACGCTTCCCCGCAATCAGTTCCACAAACATCTGCTCAAAGCGGGCGCGGTCGAGGTTGGTTTGCACATGGACAAGGCGCACGCCGGTTTGGGGCTTGGACTTCTCATCCCAGGTGAGGGTGTTGCCGTAGCTGGGGCCGTGAGAGATGTCCACGTCCATGTAGAGCTGCTTTTCCTGGGTGATCAGCGTGGGGTCTAGCCAGGCCAGAGCGGCCAGCTCATCCCACATGTAATAGCGGCGCTGGCTCCAGGCAGCAATGTAGCGCGCCGACGGCTTGCCGGATTTGGCGATGCGGGCCAGCATCTCTTCGGTGAAGAAGGTCTTGATGGAGATGTCGACGGTGGTCACGTCCACGCGCGGCCAGGGGGCGCGCAGGGCGATGTGCGCGGCTTCGGGATCGAACCAGAGGTTGAACTCGTGGCGGGGGTTGGCGGCAAACTCCGGGTCGTCGGTCTGGGGATTGAGGCTGGCGCCCATCAGCACCAGACCGTTGCTGAGTGCGGCAAACTCGGGATCGATGGAGATGGCCAGCGCGATGTTGGTGAGCGGCCCGCCGGCGTAGACCGTGACCTGATGCGGATGCTCGTGGACCTGGCGGATGAGGAAGTGAACGGCGTCCTCGGCGATGGGCTGGAGGGTGGGCATGCCCTCGGGCAGGGGCCGCAGTTTGCCGCTGGCGGTGGCGGGGTTCCATGCGCCGTACCAGTCGACGGTGCCGGCGGTGGCGTCGCTGAAGCGCGTCTCGGTCTGGGTGCGGATGAGGGGCAGATTGGCGCCGCGGGCCACGGGAACATCCGTATGTCCGGTGAGCTCCAGCATGCGCAGGGTGTGAAGGGTGTTCTCCTCCATCCAACCGTCGCCGGTGCACATGGTGAGGCCGAGCACCTTGACGTTGGGAGCTTCAAGCAGAGCCAGAATGGCCATCTGATTGGTCTGGCCGGGGCCGGTAGCGTCCTCGTCGACGACAATGAGCCGCGGTTGGGCCGGAGAGAGGCTGGCGCCCAGAACCAGCGCCAGGAGCATGGAGAGAGTCTTCATTTGGGCCTCATACGATCTTCCCAGCATTGCATGCAGCAGCCGCGCTGCGCGCAGACACATGGATGACAGCCGGTGTATTCGGCGAACTTTAGAGACAGGACGCTAAGGCAAAATCCGGGTAGATATACCCTGTCTGGCCTCGATGCCGAGCGCCACTTCCTGCCGGTCGCGGCGCATGGAGTACCTACCCATAGGGCACAACAACCCGGATTTTGCTTTAGCGCCGTCCGAAGCCGCTGGGGCGGACCGGAGATTTGACCGGCAGATCGGTCTGGCCCTCGGGGTAGACGGCCAGGAAGCGGTCGCGGCCTTCGCCGTGGCTCACCGTCTCCACGCCCGCGATACCGCGGATGGTCAGGTGCAGGAGGCGGCGTTCGCGGCTGTTCATGGGCGGGAAGGTGTAGGGCACGCCGGAGCGGATCACCTTGTCGGCGGCGATTTCGGCCTGCATGCGCAGTTCCTGGGCGCGCAGGGCCTTGAAGTTGCCGGAGTCAAAGCTGACCAGATCGTGTTCGCGCGGGTCCAGGCGCAGCATCTGGGCAGCGACGGTTTCCAGCGCGCGCAGCAGCTCGCCGTTGTGCTGGGTGACCAGGGGAGCGTCGGGGCCGGCCAGCTCGATGTAAATCTGGCGGGCTTCCAGACCTTCGGGATCGCGTGCGCCGTCGCCGGCCGTGATCCGGTACTTGAGGCGCATTCCACCCAGTTTGTTGAGGTTGGCTAAAAATCCAGCAATTTTTTGCGCGGCAGCTTGCAAGTCGTCAATCGGCATAACTGATCAGTATCGCAGAGCGGGGTTGAAATCGAAGGGCATTTTTTTATTGACGGGTAAAGGAAAGCTGGCGGACCCGGTTCCCATGCGGATGCAGGCAGCGGAAAGAACAGATTTTGCGGGGAATTCAGCTAACGTTCAGCTTCTCCGGCTATGCTTTTCAAGAGAAGATTGCTGGTAGAAAGTTTCCCGGCGGCAAGGACTCGAAGCATTGACCGCTGAAGATGGAAGGAACGTTGTCGAGGATGCCGAATAGTTGGGTTCCGGGCTCTGCGGGGCTGGAGACGAGAAAGCAGGCCGGGGAAACGCGCTACCCGATGCATCGGGCAGCGGACCGAGCCAAGAACATGCGCTGGCTGCTGGTGGCTCTGGTTGTGGGAGTATGGCTGGCTTGCTCCGGCAGCATGCTGGCCCGGGCGCAGGGCGGTCCGCCGTTCATCACCGACGATCCGGGCACGCCGGGCGCGGGCAACTGGGAGATCAACTTTGGCTGGATGGGCCAGCACACGGTCGATGGCGGCGACTACGAGCTGCCCGACGCCGACATCAACTACGGCTGGGGCGATCGCATCCAGTTGAAGCTGGAACTGCCGCTGGCGGCCTCGACGGACACCAACCACACGACCGTGGCCGGGCTGGGCAACTCGCTGCTGGGCGTGAAATGGCGGCCTTTTGAGCACCACACGGCCGGGGAAGCCAAGTCGGACGAGAACATGGACTTTTCCTGGGGATTCTATCCGCAGGCGGTGGTCGACAATCCCACCAACTCGGTGCGCCGGGGCGTGGTGCCGCGGGGTCCGCAGTATTACCTGCCCACGGAGCTGACCTGGAAGTGGGGACCGCTGGCCTTCAACGGCGAGGTGGGTCGCTGGATCGGGAACCGCGACATGCCGGACCAGTGGGGCCGGGGATTGATCGTGGGCCATACGTTCAGCCCGAAGTTCGAGGCCTACGGCGAAGTCTACGATCTGGAGGGCATCGACCATCCACCGGGCGAGGCGCGGCAACGCTCCGTTACGCTGGACGGCGGATTACGGCGGGACTTGAACCGCTCGGGCAAGATGCGCCTGCTGCTGATGGGCGGCCGGTCGGTGCATCGTGCGCTGGCCGGCAGCGGCGAACCCAACTGGATTGCCTACGTGGGCGTGCAGTTCCTGGTGGGCCACGATCCGGACGAAGCCGGCGCGGCGGCGGAAAAGTAGCCCAGCACGCAACTACCAGGAAAAGTGTTCTCCGGTTGTTGACCGGCGCGACGGCTATGAATGCCACAATAGAGCCATGGAAACCGGCCCCATCGTTCTGACCGCAACGGAGGCGCGCGTGCTGGGCGCGCTTGTCGAAAAGGAAGTGACCACCCCGGAGTACTATCCGCTGTCGCTGAACGCGCTGCTGAATGCGTGCAATCAGCGCTCCAACCGGGAGCCGGTGATGACGCTGGACGAGGACGAGGTGCGGCAGGCGCTGCATGGGCTGGAGGCCAAGAACCTGGCCGGAGCGGCGCGCGCCGACGGCCGCGTGGCCAAGTACGAACACCATATGGGCGAGGTCTTCAACTTTACGCGGGCGGAGACGGCGCTGATCTGCGTGCTGCTGTTGCGCGGGCCGCAGACCCCTGGCGAGCTGCGCGGACGCACCGAGCGGCTGCACAGCTTTGACGAGATCGGCGATGTGCTGGGCGGATTACAGAAGCTGATGGAGCGCGAGCCGGCATTGGCGGCCGTGTTGCCGCGCCAGTCCGGCGCACGCGAGGCGCGCTATGCGCAGTTGCTGACCGGACCAGTGGAATCCATTGCCGTGGCAGCGCCCGCAGCCGAGCGCGCAACGGCGGCGCCGGTGGACGAGGAGCGCCTGGCGCAACTGGAGGCGGCTATTACCGAGCTGCGCACGGAGAACGCCGAGCTACGCCGCCAGATGGAAGCGCTGAGCCAGAAGATCGACAACCTTTTTGGATAAAGCCGCAGGGCAAGAAACTATTGATCTGGCCCCAAAGATTGGCAGCGTCGTATCCCACCCTAAGGCAAAATCCGGGAAACTGTGCCCATGAAAGTTCGTTCATGGTCGCCGCTCCCTGTTGGTCGCGTCGATTTGGCAAGGTTGTTCTCGGGTACACCATCCCGGATTTTGCTTTAGCGACAAAAACAAAGGCGTCGCGAGGGTGGGGCACCCGTAGATCGTTGCTGGGTGGGGCACCCGCAGATTGTTGCTGGGTGGGGCACCCGCAGATTGTTGCTACCGCGCCTCAGTTGGCGCTCTGGGTTGGGGTGACGATGTCGGCCGGGGCAGTGGCAAAGATGCGCTGGGTTTCGCCGCGCAGCACGCGGTAGAGCGCGAACTGGCGCTGGGTTTCGCCGCGCAGCTCAAAGAGCAGCTCGCCGCGGTTGTCGGCCAGAGCGTCGACGGCATCCACCAGACGCATGCGTGGCTGGTCGTCCAGGTGGGCGGCGTCGGTGGTGCTCTTCAGCAGCACGACCGTATTGCCGTAAAGGTCGGGCTGGGCGATGAGGGTCACATATTTGTCGGCCGCGCCCTGGCCGCCGGTGTGGGCACTGAGCACCATGGTGGCTCCGGAGCCGTAAGCCAGCTCATAGACGCGGAAGTCCTCGTCCGCGAGCGGTGCAGGGGGCGGGGGCACAGGCTGCGGAGCGGGCTTGACTGCCTTGCGGCCAGCGACATGCTTCTGCGGCGCGGGGGCAACCGGTGCGGGCGGCGGCGTAAGGCCGAGAGCATCGCGGGCCATCTGCTCCAGAGTGGCCTTCATCTTGTCCCGATCCTCGGGATTGGCCCAGTCAAAGCTCCACGGATGCTCCGCGGTGGTGTGGGCATCGGAGACAGCCACGGCCTGGGCCAGATCGGGCGGAAGACCGAGCAGGCTGGGCAGAACATCGAGCGCGCTGCCCGCGGTTTTGCCGCGCTTCAGATGCGGACGGTCGGGATCGGTGAAGTCGGAGAGCGCCTCCACACCGCTTGTGTCCTGATTTCTCCTTTTTTTCTTGGCCTTTGCGGCCGCGGCGTCGTCGGTGGTGGTGGGCTTGCGCAGAGTGGGCCGATCGGGGTCCGGTGCGGGCGTTGCATCCGGATCGGTGCTGCCGGCGTCGTCGCTCTTTTTATGAAGGGTGGGACGATCCGGATCGGAAGCGGTGTCCTGCGCGGTGTTCGAGTTTTGCGGAGCTGTGCCTGGCGGTGTCGTGGAGTCGCTGCTGCTGGAGTCGGTCTTCTTGTGCAGGGTGGGGCGGTCGGGGTCGGGCGGTGTCGTGGAATTGTCGGCGGTAGTGTCGCCGGTATCCTTTTTGTGCAGGGTGGGGCGATCCGGATCGTTGGACGAAGCCGGGGTGGTGGCGGGCGCGGGCTTGCCGCTGCCGCTCTGGGCAGGCGGATCGTCGGGGTGGTGCTTGCGATGCAGAACCGGTCGGTCGTCGGGATCGTCCCAGGAGGGGTTCAGCGGCAGCATGGGCTTGCCGGCCTTGGGTTTGGGAGCGGGCAGGAGGGCCTTCCAGGCGCCATAGCCCACCCAGGAGCCCTGCTCCAGGCCGGAGTTGCGAATATCGTAAAGTCCAAAAGGCTTGCCGTTGCGCTGCAGTTCGTACTCCACTTCGCCGGCCAGAGAGATGGGCTGGGGACGGGAGAGATAGATGCCGCCGTCCTGGAGCTCATTGCCGTCGAATACCGCGACCGGAACCAGGCGGCTGGCTTTGGGATGGCCCTCGTCGCCGGTCCACTCCAGCACGGAGATGGCGCGCAGGACGGGCTCCTTGGAGGCAGGTTTGGTAAGCTGGCCGGGATATTGGGCGCGGGCAGAAAAAAACGGGCAGAGAGCGGCACAGGCGCAGAGTGCCCACGCCAACCGGCGGCGGGCCGGAATCCCGTCGAAATCGTAGAATCCAATGGCCAACTTCGGCCCTCCAATGAACCAGCGAGGAGTTTCCCCATGCAATTGAATGAGAAAGTCGCCGATTTTACGCTCGATACCGACCAGGGGCAGGCCGTGAGCCTGTCAGACTTTGCCGGAAAACCCGTCGTACTCTTTTTTTACCCCAGAGCGAACACTCCCGGCTGCACGATTGAGGCTTGCGGCTTCCGCGACCAGTTCAAAAAGCTCCAGGCGGCCGGCGCCGTGGTGCTGGGCATCTCGCGCGACACGGTGAAGGCTCAGGCCAAATTCAAGGAAAAGTACGACCTGCCGTACACCCTCCTTGCCGATGTAGACGAGAAAGTGTGCCACCAGTTTGACGTTTTAAAAGAGAAGAATATGTACGGCAAGAAGGTGTGGGGCATTGTGCGCTCCACCTTCCTGATCGGCCCCGACCAGTCGCTGGTGCACATCTTCTCGCCGGTCAAGCCGGAAGGCCACGCCGAAGAGGTTCTGGTCCACCTGAAGGAATGGAACAAGAAGCACAAATGAGGGCTCGCACAACGGGGTTGAAGGCGCGCACGGTGACGCGGAGCTTCTTTGAGGCTCCGCCCGAAGAGGTAGCTCCCCGGCTTCTGGGCAAGATTCTGGAACACCGGACCGAAGTTGGGGTGCTGGCGGGGCGGATTGTGGAAGTGGAGGCCTATCTTGGCCCCCACCACCAGCCGCCCGACCCGGCAGCGCACTCCTTTCGCGGACCCACCGACCGCAATCGCGTGCTGTTTGGCCCGGCCGGTCACGCCTACGTGTATGCCATCTACGGGCGCTATTTCTGCATGAACATCAGCTGCGAGCTGGAGGGACGGGCGGGGTGCGTGCTGCTGCGCGCGCTGGAGCCGCTGATCGGGTTGGACGCGATGGCGCGGCAGCGGGGGATTCTTCCCGGTGCACTGCGTGCGGCGGACCACGGGGAGTATTCTTTGCTCCCACCCAAACCGCAAAAACAAGGACGCGGCGTGGGTGGGGCAGCACTGCGTGCGGCGGACTATGGGGAGTATTTTTCGCTCCCATCCAAGCCGCAAAAACAAGAACGCGGCGTGGGTGGGGCACCCGAGGCGTGTTCGGGTGCGCATTGGAACGGGATCAATTCTCGGGATCTGACGTCGGGGCCCAGCCGGCTGTGCCAGGCGCTGGGCCTGACGCGGGCCGGGCAGAATGGCGCGGATTTGGTGGATGAGAACTCCGCATTGCGGGTGCTGGAGGATGGCTGGCAGCCGGAGCGGACGGTGAGCACGCCGCGGATCGGCATCAAGGAGGCCGTGGATTGGCCGCTGCGGTTCGCGGTGGCCGGGCATGAATGCGTGTCGGGACCGAAGGCTCTGCGCGGCGCAAGATGACGAAAACTTTACACAATAAATCGCGTCCCAGGCGGCTGCACGCGCGTCCATAGGAGAAGCTGACTCCAATTTAAAGAGGACCCCTGCACTTGAGAACTTCTTCCCTGTCCGCAGTTCTTGCCGCTCTCGCTCTGTGCGCTGCCGTGGCTCTGGCCCAATCGCCAGCGCCGGTGGCTCCGCCTGCCGCTGCACCGCGGCCGCCGCGCACCTATCCCGCGCCCACCAACCTGAAAGTTCTTCCCAAAGATCTGACCGGCCAGCAGGTGCACGAGATCATGGAGAAGTGGGAGGGCGAGTTGGGCGGGCACTGCAACAGCTGCCACACGGCCGATCCCAACAACATTGGCCCCAACGGCAAGCCGCGGCTCAAATTTGAAGACGACAGCAAGGACGAGAAGGTGGTGGCGCGGCTGATGTACACCTTGACCCAGGAGCTGAACCAGAAATATTTTGGCGCCATCAAGATGGACGACGACCACGGCAAAACGCCTTCGGTGAGCTGCGCCACCTGCCATCGTGGCCACATGCATCCGGAGGAGTTTGTGCCGGTGAAGGAAGAGCATGGCGCGATGCCGCCCATGCCGGGCATGTCGCCAGCTCCGGCGCAGAAGTAAGACCGCACGCGAGACGAAGCACAAGGCCGGGAGGACAGAGATCCTCCCGGCTTTGTGCTGTTTGCAGCGGATTGCGGATGGGAAGTTTGCGCTAGAGGGCGGCCAGGGCCTCGTTCTGGGTGGGGTAGAGGGCGGCGTACCGGGTGATGCCTACCATGGTGAAGACCTTGGCGAAGTGCGGGCTCAGGCCGAAGGCGGCCACCTTCTGATTGGCGTTGGTCGCTTCAATGAGCAACTGAATGACGATGGCAATGCCGCTGGAGTTGATGTACTCGACTTTGGTGAAGTCCAGCAGCACGATCCGGGTCTCGTCCTTGGGGAGGGTCTGATAGAGGCCGAGAACAGCTTCTTTCGAGGTGCTGGCGATGTCGCCTTCAAAGCGGAGCACGGCAATCGGATGGCCGGCCGGGGAGGTGGTCTGATCGATCCGCGACTTGGTTTCGCTCTGCATGATCTTCCTTCTCTGGGTTTCGTACTGCAGTGGTTCAGGCCTCTTGATCAAGACGGATGACGAGGCGCACGTAGCTGGAGGCGCCGTCGATGCCTGGTACCCACTCGGCTTCGTCGACCAGAGCCTGAATGAGAAACATGCCCATGCCGCGGGGATCTTCCTGGCCGTGGATCTTGCGATCGATATTGGGGCGGATGGGCTGGGTCTTCATGCCCTTGCCGTCGTCGAGGACTTTGATTTCCAGACCGTCGGGTTGAGCGGAGAGGACCACGCCCACGGAGAGATTGTCGTTCATGCGGTTGCCGTGTTCGATGGCATTGATGCAGGCTTCGGCGACGGCGGTCTTCAGATCCTCGACGCGATCGTCCGGGAAGCCCATTAGCTTGGCCACGGATGCGGCGGTGCTCATGGCCACCTTCTCAAAGCCGAGCTTGGAGGGCAGGCGGACTTCAACGCGGGTGGCCTTGGTGTCGTTCATGCCGTCGTCTCCTGGGGCGCAACAGCGCGGCACAGCACCAGTGCGGTCATGTCGTCTCCCTGGGGACTACCTTCCGAAAAGGCGAGGATGGCCTCCCATAATGCATTGAGGATAGCATCGGCATTTTGGGCAGAACAGCTTAAAAAGGTCTGCTGCAGGCGCTCGGGGCCAAACTCCTCATCGCCTTTGAAGACCTCGGTCAGGCCGTCGGTGTAGAAGAGCAGGCGGGAGCCGTCCGGAAGCTGGGCGCGTTCAATGGAGTAGCTCATGCCGGGCAGCAGGCCGAGCGGCGTGCCGGCAGCTTGGAGCTCGTGGATGGACTGACCGGGCAGGGCCAGAAAGCCGGGATTGTGGCCGCAGTTCACCACTTCCAACGCGCCGGTGGCCGGCGTCAGGCGCAGAAAGATGGCGGTGACGTAGCGGCGGCGGACCTCTTCGCCCTCAGCCCAGTGGTGCTGGTTCATGCGCGTGGCCAGCTCGTCGAGTGCCAGACCGCTGAGGGCCATGGCACGGAAGGCAGAACGGAAGCCCATGGAGGTGATGGCGCTGGCCAATCCCTTGCCGGCTACATCGGCCACGGCAAAGATCAGCGAACCGTCGGGGAGCTCGACGATGTCGAGATAGTCGCCGCCCACCTCGTAGCAGGCGTCGGAGCGCAGGGCCAGCGAGTAGCCGGCGATGGAGGGCAAGCGCTGCGGCAGCAGAGAACGCTGAATGCCGCGGGCGGCGTCCAGATCCTGCTGCACGCGGGCAAAGGCGAGATTGCGGCGGTGGGAGCGGGCATTCTCCAGGGCCACGGCGGCCTGCAGGGCCAGGCCCTCGATAAAGTCGGACTCGTAGAGGGTGAGCTCGCGGCCGTTGGGAGCGGCCACGTGGAGCTCGGCCATCTGGTGCCCGTCGCGGTCGGCCAGCGGCCAGATGAGGGGCGCGGCCGGCTGCCGGGCGGGATCGTCGCCGTAGACCAGCCCATAGGCAGGAAAGGCGGCGCCGGCCATCTCCAGCTCGCGCACCAGGATGCGGAGCACCTGCTCCAGAACCTCGGTTTCGTGAATGGTGGAATGGACCTGGCGCGATGCCTCCAGGAGCGCCTGCAGGCGCGCCACCTGCTGCTGCAAGTGGATGGTTTCTTCGCTGCCAGGCAATTGGAAACCTGCGGCCATACCCCCTCCCGTGGTTTCTCACTTTAGCATGTTCAGAGGGCGGAGAACGGAAAGGCAGCCGGGCGATCAACTTCCAGCTGCCTGGCGGATGGCGCCGGTACGAACTGTGGCCCGAACGATTGCGGCTGTGATAACCTTCCCTCGCGAAAGCGGAATCAGGGTTGCGCTGGCCGGAAGCCGGGGTTTGCAGTCGATGCGCCGTCCGGAACAGCAGGCGCGCAAGGCGATCAGGGGTTATCGGTCCTGGTTTGGCTCTGAATGCAGAAGGTATTCGCGATGTTGACCATTGACCTGAAGAAGCAGTGGCGGGACCTCTACAAGCCGACTGCAAACGATGTTCGTTTTTTGGATGTTCCCGGGTTTCATTGCCTGATGGTGGATGGCGAAGGCGATCCGAACGGATCGGCGTCTTTTCAGGAGGCCATCCACGCGCTTTATGCGCTCTCCTACACCCTCAAATTCATGGTGAAGCGCGGTGCGCGCAAGATCGACTACTCTGTGATGCCGCTGGAAGGCCTGTGGTGGGCCGACGATCCGGCCGACTTTGTGCTGGCCCGCAGGGAGCGCTGGAAGTGGACGCTGCTGATCGTGCAGCCGGACTTTATTACCGCCGACGATGTGCAGATGGCGCGCGAAGAGGTGCGCCGCAAGAAGAAGGATCAGGGCCTGGCGAGGGTGCGCTTTGAGAGCTTTGAGGAGGGCCCCAGCGCGCAGACTCTCTACACCGGCCCCTATGCCGGCGAAGGCCCCGCGATCGAAAGGCTGCACCAGGCCATTGCGGCTGCGGGCAAACAACCGCGCGGCCATCATCACGAGATCTACCTGAACGATATGCGCCGCACCGCGCCGCAAAGGCTGATGACCATTCTGCGCCAGCCGGTGGGCTGATCCGGGAGAGCCGCGCAGGCAGCAAAGACAAAGGCGAACCGTTGCCGGTTCGCCTTTTATGTGGCCCTTGAGCTTAATGAGGGGGCGATCAGATCTCGCTTTCGCTGGCCCGGGGCCGATCGCGCAGGCTGACCGGATAGTACGCGTTGCGGGTGTACTGCTTGACCATGCGGTTGGTGTTGAAGAACGAGCCGTTGAAGGCAATGGTGTTCAACATCAGGCGAGCCCACTTTTCCGGCGCGTCCAGGAAGAGCGGCACCACGGCCTTTTCCAGTTTGGCGTAGAGGTTCAGTGCCTCTTCGTTATCGGTGGCGCCATCTTCAATGGCCCAGCCGGTAAAGCCCTCGATGCAGCCCTCGATCCACCAGCCGTCCAGAATCGAAAGGCTGGGGACGCCGTTGAGAGCGGCCTTCATGCCGCTGGTGCCGGAGGCCTCATAGGGCCGGCGCGGGGTATTCATCCACACGTCGACGCCGGCGGTGAGCAGCGCGCCCAGACGCCAGTCGTAGTTCTCCAGATAGGTGATGGCCAGATCGTCGTTGGAGAGCTGGGCGGCCTCATGCACCACTTCCTGGATCAGGCGCTTGCCGGGATCGTCCTGGGGGTGGGCCTTGCCGGCGTAGATGATCTGCAGGCCGCCAGCCTTTTTGGCAATCTCAGCCAGGCGGGCAGGATCGGTGAAGAGCAGGCTGGCGCGCTTGTAGGTGGCGGCGCGGCGGGCAAAGCCGAGGGTGAGCACCTTGGGGTTGAGGGCGATGCCCTTGCTCTTTTCCACTTCCGCCAGCAGGGCGGTCTTGGCGCGGGCATGGGCGGCGATCATGGTCGCTGTGGGAATGTCGATGACGTTGCGCAGGAAGAGAGTGTCGCGCCGCCAGGCGGGCAGATGCTCGTCGAACATCTCCTGCACCGGCGCGGAGACCCAGGTGGGGGCGTGGACGCCGTTGGTGATGGCGTCAATGGGAAACTCGGGGAACATCTCGCGGCTGACCTTGCCGTGCTGCATGGCCACGCCGTTTGCATAACGCGAGAAGCGCAGCGCCAGCAGGGTCATGTTCAGCATGCCGTCCTGGAAGCAGCCGTGCTTTTCCAGCCGCGCGGTGCGGTCGCCGCCCAGGATGCGGATGGACTGCTCCGTGGAGAAGCGGTCGTGGCCGGCGGCAACCGGGGTGTGGGTGGTGAAGACGCACTTGCGGCGCACCTGCTCGATATCGGCATCGGTGGCCGCGCCCAGCGGGCCGCCGCCCAGCTGGCGTTCAAGCAAGGCCAGGGTGAGCAGAGCCGCGTGGCCCTCGTTCATGTGGTAGACGTTCATCCGGTAGCCCAGTGCATGGGCCATGCGCACGCCCGCCATGCCCAGCACGATCTCCTGCTGCAGGCGGTAGTTGGAGTCGCCGCCATAGAGGTGATCGGTGAGGCCGCGATCCCAGCCGGAGTTCTCTTCCAGATCGGTGTCGAGCAGGTAGATGGGCACCACGTGGCCAAAGCGGCCCTTCATGTCGTAGCGCCAGGCGCGAACCGTGATGATGCGGCCTTCAATCGAGACCGTGGCGCGAGCCGGCTCTTCCACGCAGAACTCGGAGGGTTCCCAGGGCTGCACATCTTCGCTCTGCACCCCATTGGCATCCAGATGCTGCTTGAAGTAGCCCTTGCGATGCAGCAGCGAGAAGGCAATGAGGGGAACGCCGAGATCGGCGGCCGAGCGCAGCGTATCGCCGGCCAGCACGCCCAGGCCACCGGAGTAGGTGGGCATTCCGGGGTTGATGGCAATCTCCATCGAAAAATAGGCCACATGGCCTGCGCCCGGAAAGATCTCGTAGGAAAAAGGTTTGGTCAATTTGGTTGGCATTGTCCTTTGCTCCGTACTGCGCCGCTGGACAGCCAACGGCTTAAGGGGATGGGTAAAAGAAACCGTGAAAACCACGCGCTGGCACGGTTTCCCCCTCTGGCTTCATCGGGGGAACTTCTCCCAAGTTTAGCAAGGAGGAAATGAAAACCTCCTTATGCCCTCCAAATGGGAGAGTTATACGCCCGGCTGCTCGTATTATGAGATATTCCCGGATCGAATCGCGATGAAAAGATGGCTCCGGCCGGGGAGGTTTCCCGCAGCGGTAAGGATCGGGAGCGGTTTTTGCGAAGAAAAACGGCCCGGCCTGCCGTTTGGAAAAGGACGGAAGGCCGGGCGGGGTGGTGGTTTTGAGAGCCTGGGTTACGCGATCTGGTGTGCGCCGTCGGAGGCGTGGCAGACGTGGATCTCCGGCTTGATGCTGGTTTTGGCCTGGTAGCGGGCGCCAAGAGCATCCGCAAACGCGGTGGCGTGGGCCTGTTCCACCAAATTGATGGTGCAGCCGCCAAAGCCGCCGCCGGTAAGGCGTGCGCCGATCAGGCCGGGCAGATCCTGGGCCAGATCCACCATCAGGTCGGCCTCGGGGCAGCTGCCCTCGAAGTCGGCGCTGTAGCTGCGGTGCGCCTCGGCCATCAGGCGGCCCACTTCCTGCATGTCGCCCTTGAGCAGCGCCTCGCTGGCGGCCACGGTGCGCAGATTCTCGCTGATCACGTGCTTGGCGCGCAGATAGGACTTGGGCTCCATCTCATGGCCCCACTTGGCAAGATCCTCCAGAGTGGCGTCGCGCAGGAAGGGAACCGGACCGCGATGGCTGTCGATGATGGCGCAGGCGGCTTCGCTCTCGGCGCGGCGGGTTTTGTAGTCGCCGCCCACAATGGAGTGCTTGACCATGGTGTTGGCGATGACCAGCGCCACGTTGGCCGGGATGGGCGCCAAGCGGAAGCTGAGGTCGCGGCAATCCAGCAGCAGGGCATGGTTCTGCTTGCCGTTGGCGCTGATGAACTGGTCCATGATGCCGCAGCTGGAGCCGACAAACTCATTTTCCGAGCGCTGGCAGAGCCGCGCCAGCACCGGGCCGGGATAGGTGACTCCGGTGAGCGAGGTGACGGCCAGCATGGTGACGACTTCCAGAGCCGCCGAGCTCGACAGACCCGAGCCGAGCGGAACATCGCCCCACAGACTGAGACTGAAGCCGGGGATGGTCTGGCCTTCGCCTTTGAGGATGGAGACCACGCCCATCGGGTAGTCGCTCCAGTGGCCGGAGCGGACCGGGGTGGCGGCGGCATCGAATTCCCTCTCTTCGCCGTAGTTTTCGGAGTAGAGGACGATCTTGCCGTCGTTGCGGGGGCTGATCGCCGCCAGGGTGGCAAAGTTGATGGCCACGGGCATCACGAAGCCCTCGGCGTAGTCGGTGTGCTCGCCGATCAGGTTGACGCGGCCGGGCGCGACGAACAGGGCGGGCTCGGCATTGAAGCGGGCCCGGTGCAGGGAACGAAGTGCGGCAGGATCATGCATGGCGGTTCATTTCCTCAAGAGTGAGTTGGGAGGCTGGTTGAACAAGGGGATATCGGACGGCGCGTGGGGCCGGGATGTTCCCTGTAAATTGCTGATATTCAGGGAGAAATCGAGGCGATTCGGGGGTGGGGAGGCAAAATGAGAACGTTTTCCTCCTGCGCTGTGTTCCGACCCTCTCCGCTGCATCGCTCGCTACTCTCCTTTGACTTCCCTGGCCGCGGCCATCAGCCGCTCCCAGATGGGCTCCATCCAGGCGGCGTGCTCGGGCTTCATCAGCACCGAACGCAGACAGGTGGCGCTGGTAGAACTCGACGCGGCCCCTGCCGGGCCTGCAAACCAGGAATGCGGCAATTGTACAAGAGCCAGGTGCAGGTCGCGCGTGGCGGCTGCCGCAAAGGTTTGCTGCGCCAGATCCGAGGCCCGTTCGGGGCTGCCGGCGGCCATCTGCCAGACCACGATATCCAGATCCGGAGCACCGGCAGCAAAGGGGCGGAAGCAGGGTTCGGCGCGCAGACGGCGGTCGAGCTCGAGTGCCGCCGAGCGGCCGGCGGCAAGACCCTTGGCGAACTCGCCGCCCTCCACCGGCGGCAGCAAACGGTGCGTGGCCCAGAGAGCAACAGCGGCAGCGCCGGGCCGGGAGCACTCCAGGCTGATCTCGCCCAGATGCAGCTCCTTCGAGGTGAAGTAGGTATAGGGCGAGTCATGCTTGTAGAACCGCCCCACGCTAGGATCGCGGAACAGGATCGAACCGCAGCCAAAGGGCTGAAGGCCGTGCTTGTGGGGATCCACGACGATCGAGTCCACCTGGTCCATGGCCTGATAGGCGCGGCGGCAGGGCTCGCTCAGCTGGTTGCGGATCAGCCGGAAGTAGCCGCCATAGGCAGCGTCGGCGTGGATGCGGAACTGGTATTTGTCGCGCAGGGCAAGAATCTCGTCGAGCGGGTCGACGGCGCCGATGGCGGTGGTGCCCATGGTAACCACCACTGTACCCACATCGCCCTTGTGCAGCTCGTCTTCCAGGCGATTCAGATCCATGCGGCCGTGGTGATCGGCGGCCACGGAGCTATAGCTGAGCTTGAGTACGGAGCTGATGCGGCCGTGGGTATAGTGGGCCTGTTCGGAACCCACGATGCGCTTTCCGGGCGCAAGCTGGCCGGCGATCCAGAGCGCTTCCAGATTGGCAAAGGTGCCGCCGGAGGTCAGGTGGCCCAGGTGCTCGGTCCAATCGAAGATGGCGGCCAGCTGGGCCACGGCTTCAATCTCCATTCCGGAGCTGGCGCGGCCGCCGTCGCGAGCATGGTTATTGGGATTGATGGTCATGGCCAGGGCGTAAGCTGCGCGCGCCAAAGGATGCGGCGGCTTCAGCATCTGTCCGGCATAGAAAGGATGGAAGTAAGGGTAGTTATCGCCGAGGCGGTGGGCGACTTCGGTAAGTATCTGCTCCATTTCTAGTGCAGAAGAGGGAGTTTCCAGGGGCGGAAGCGAGCTGAACTCAGCCTCAAGCTGGCGGTTGGCGCGGGCGAAAAGGGTGGCAATCAGGTTGTGATCCATGGTGACTCTTCACCGTAACACAGCAGCCGGAAGGGGCGGCAAGAGTACAACGGAGGTTGTATTTTCAATATTTTGAGTAGCTTTCAGGCCGCAAACGGAAGAAACTGCGTGTATTTTTTCATAACGATGGTACACTGTTGCCAGCGTTAGAACCGAACCGGGCGTGAGCAGTAACTCGCCCAACCAAGCAAGATTCTGCCAGTGGTCGCTCCGATTCATCCAGCGCAATTCAATCCAGGA
>Ga0371490_1000937_pt1 | contig 16846 bp, 16 predicted proteins | sample MB2SIPfraction_FD_207959 | JGI IMG/M metagenome (GOLD analysis project Ga0371490, IMG submission 207959) | Lab enriched peat soil microbial communities from McLean, Ithaca, NY, United States - MB28FN SIP fraction | ecosystem: Environmental > Terrestrial > Soil > Wetlands > Peat | place: USA... | reverse complement strand
GCTTTTCTTGGTTTGGGTTGGACCGGCTCACTGAGTCATGTATGCGCGGTTCTGTTGCCATCCGAAGAAAAGAAAGAAAAGCCGAGACGACTCTCGGCTCTGCAGCCTGACAGGCCGCGCCACGAATTGAGCTAACCTCTTGGTCTGGGAGGCTTCCTATGCGCCGTAGAGATTTTCTGCCCGCGCTGGCGTTGACAGCCGCGGCCGCGCAGACGCCCGCACCTTCACCCCGCAAGGGCCGGCTGAAACAATGCGTGACGCGCGGAGTATTTGCGCGAGACATGAGCTTCGAAGACACCTGCCGGACCGCCGCGCGCCTGGGCCTGAAGGGCTACGACCTGGAGGGTCCCGAACAATGGCCGATGCTGAAGAAGTACGGCCTGGTGCCCACCATGTGGCCGCCGGGACCGGGCGGCACCATTTCCAATGCGTTAAACCGCGTCGAAAATCACGCGCCGCTCGAAAAGGCGATGCATCTGGCGCTCGACGACGCGGCGGCCAACGGCGTCCCCAGCATCATTACTTTTAGCGGCAACCGCGCGGGGCTGGCCGACGCCGAGGGCGCGGACAACTGCGTGGCCTTCCTGAATCGCGTCAAAGCGCACGCCGAAGACAAAGGCGTCAACATCTGCATGGAGTTGCTGAACAGCAAGGTCAATCACAAGGACTACATGTTCGATCATATCGCCTGGGGCGTGGACGTGATGAAGCGGGTCGACTCGCCGCGAGTGAAGATCCTGTTCGACATCTACCATGCACAGATCATGGATGGCGACATCGTACGCAATATTCGGGACTACCACCAGTGGATCGGCCACTTCCACACCGGGGGCAATCCGGGCCGGCACGAAATCGATGAAACACAGGAACTCAATTACCGGTTCATCGCGCAGGCGATCGCGGAACTGGGCTTCACCGGATATATTGCGCACGAGTACACGCCGGCCGCTGGACGCGACGCCATCGCCAGTCTGCAACAGGCGGTGCGCATTTTCGAGGTGTGAGCCGGGGCTTCCCGGCGCGCGGCTGCCGGTATACACTGGGCGAATGAAATACTCCCGCCGAGAATTGGGTTTCTTGCTGCCGGCGCTGGCCGCCGCCCAAGCACAAGAAAAGAGCAATGCCAAGAAGAGCGACGAGAAGCTCGCCGATTCGCGCGTCTACCGTTACAGCGAACTTCCGGTGAAGACCAACGGGCAGAACCAATCGCGCCAGGTTTTCGACGGCGCGACGCACACTGGCTACCACGTCGACCTGCACCTGACTGACCTCGGCCCGGGCATGGCGCCGCACCCTCCGCACAAGCACACGCACGAAGAGGTGGTGATGCTCGAATCCGGCCAACTCGACGTGACGTTGGGATCGGTCACCACGCGTGTGGAAGCCGGTTCGGTGGTGTGGGCCGCCTCCAACCAGGAACACAGCGTTCGCAACCCCGGACCCGGCCGGGCGCAGTATTTTGTGATGGCATTGGGCCGCGAAGGGGAATAAGCCAACTCAAGACGCGGCGGGCAGGTCGGGGACCTGCCCCACCAGCTATCCGGCCGGGATCACGTGCACCGAAGTCGTCTTGACGATGGCCGCGAGCGTTTCGCCGGGCAGCAGATTGAGATCGGCGGCGGATTGCGCGGTGACCAGCGCCACCAGCGGAAAGCCGCAATCCATTTCGATGCGCGCGAGAGCGCCTTCGATGGAGATGGCGCGCACCACGCCGGCGAGCCGGTTGCGCTGCGTGGAAGAGCCCGCCGGGCCGCGGGTGAGCGCCACGTCCTCCGCGCGGATTGACGCCAGCACCGATCCGCTTTCGCCGCCATCCAGGCACTCGAGCTTGGCGCTGCCCACGCGCAAATGCAGCAGCCCAGCCGCGCGCGACACGATTTCCGCGGGCAGAATATTCTCCACTCCCACCGCTTCGGCCACTTGCGCGGTGGCCGGGCGAGCGAAGACTTCGCGCACGGGACCGGTTTCGAGGATGCGGCCCTCCACCATCACCGCCATCCAATCGGCCAGCGCGATGGCCTCGGTGCGGTCGTGAGTGACGACGATGCTGGGCACGCCGGCGCCTTCGAGCAGCCCGCGCAGCTCGCGGCGAGTGCGGATGCGGGCCGCCGCATCGAGCGAGGAAAGCGGTTCGTCGAGCAACAGCAGATCCGGTTCCGCGGCCAGCGCGCGCGCCAGCGCCACCCGCTGCTGTTCGCCGCCCGAAATGGCGCGCGGCAGCCGCCCGGCGAGTGCGCCGAGCCCGAAGCGCTCCATCATGCGCGCGGCGGCTTGCCCTGAAGCGGCGAAGGCCACATTGCGCTCCACCGTCAGGTGCGGGAACAGAGCGAAGTGCTGGAAGACCAGGCCCGCGCGGCGCTGCTGCGGCTCAAGCCAGACGCCGCGCCCGGTGTCGCACCAGGTCCGATCGCGGAAAACGATTCTGCCCTCGTCGGGGCGTTCGAGGCCCGCCAACAGGCGCAGGAGCGTGGTCTTGCCGGCGCCCGAAGGACCGAACAGAACCGTCACCGGCGCTTGATCGAGCGGCAGAGCCAGCGCGGCATCGAGGCGAAAGCCTCCCGGCAGCGCCATGCGGCAATCGGCGGTCAGTGTGGCGGCCATAGCATCCACGCGCGACGCTGCCAGGAATAGGTCAGCGCCAGCACCAGGAAAGAAAAGGCAACCAGCAGCAGCGACGTGTGCCAGGCGCCGGTGTAATCGAGCGACTGCGCCTGGTCGTAAATCGAAATCGAGACGGTGCGGGTGACGCCGGCAATGTTGCCGCCCACCATCAGTACCACGCCGAACTCTCCGACCGTGTGGGCAAAGCTGAGGATGGCGGCAGTGGCGATACCCTGGCGCGCCAGCGGCATCACCACGCGGCGGAAGGTGCTGGCGCGCGAAACGCCCAGGCACCACGCGGCTTCGAGCAGCTTGCGATCCACCGAGCCGAAGGCCGCCGCCATCGGCTGCACCGTGAACGGCATGCTATACAGCACCGAAGCCACCAGCAGACCGGCAAACGAAAACGGCAGCAACCCGCCGGTGAGCCGCGCATAGAGCGCGCCCACCGGGCTGCGCGGGCCAATGGCGATGAGGACGTAAAACCCCAGCACGGTCGGCGGCAGCACCAGCGGCAGTGCCACCACGGCTTCCACCAGGAATTTCCAGCGCCGCCGCGAGAACGCCACCCACCACGCCAGCGGCATTCCCACCACCTGGAGCACCAGCGTGGTCGAGAGCGCCAGCCGCAGGCTCAAAACGATGGCTTGCCAATCCATATCATTGCGGCACCGAAAAGCCGTACTGTTTCAGAATGCGCCGCGCTTCGGCGGAAAGAAGGAAGGCGCGGAATTGGGCGGCGGGGCCGGCCGGCGCGCGGGAGAGGATCACGCCGCCCTGCTCGATTTTCGGATACGCTTCCTGCGGCACCTCCCAATAGCGGCCGTGGCCGCGTCCGGCGGGCTTGAGCGCCAGCGAGAGCGCCACGATGCCAGCCTCCGCCGCGCCGCTTTCCACGAACTCGAACGCTTGCCCTATGTTTTCCCCAAGCACCAGCTTCGGCGACACGCGATCATACACGCCGAGCGAGCGCATAGCCGCAACGGCCGCGCGTCCATACGGCGCGTGTTGCGGATTGGCGATAGCGATGTGCCGCACCGAAGCCGCCTCCAGCAGGTGAATGCCGAGCGCGGCCGGATCGAGCGGCGAGCCGGCAGGTACCCAGACCACGATGCGTCCTACACCGTAGAGGAACAGCGAATCCTGGCTTGCCAGACCGGCCGCGATCAAGCGCTGCGGATAATCGACATCGGCCGATAGGAACACATCGAACGGCGCGCCGTTCTGAATCTGGGCGAAGAAGTTACCGGAGGAACCGTAAGTGATCGCCAGGTCCACTTCAGGATGGGCGGCGCGATATTGGGTTGCTAGTTCGTCGAGCGCGAAGCGCAGATCCGCCGCTGCGGCGACGGTGAGTTTTTGCGCGCCGGCGGCGGCGCAAGCGGCGAACGCCATCAGCAGCGCCAGCCGCCGGGATACGACTCGCCGCGGTTTCATTGATATCGGCAAACGACCATCATACGAGAAGCCTGGAGCCTTTCGCACCGTGCTCGCGGCGCGCGATCGTGGCGCGGGCTGTCAAGCCTGCAGGGTCGAGAGTCGTCTCGACCTTTCTTCGCCTGAGGGTAACCCTGCGTCGGCACGCACGAATGCGTGCGCCACGGTAGCAGCCGCTCGCAACAATCTGGTATAACAGTCATACCATTCGGCATCCGCTTATATGAAGAAAACCCGTAAACCCGCCAAACCGGTCTCTGCCGATGCGATTGCCCGGCTAGCCGATCAAGGCCAGGACGTTTCCCGCTTCTTCAAAGGTCAGGGCCACATGGTTCAGCCGATTCAACGCGTGAACGTGGACCTGACTGCGACGATGTTGGAGGAACTGGACAATACCGCGCGGGATCTGAACGTGAGCCGCCAAGCCGTTATCAAGACACTAGTTCGACAAGCGCTCGATCGGCACTACCTCGCCCAGCGCGCCCGGCAGTCGCAGACGCGTTCCTGATGTAGCACCGTGGCGCGCGCTGTCCAGCGTGCAGGGTCGAGAGTCGTCTCGACCTTTCTTCGCCCGAGGGCAGCCGGGCGTCGGCACGAGTGCCGACGCGGCACGCACGAGTGCGTGCGTCACGGCAGCCGCGACAGGCCACAAAATGCGATGGCCTGTCCTACCCCGACACTATAACTGTTTCACAAGCTGCTGGGCGGCGATGAGCAGGGGGTCCCAGACGGGGGAAAAGGGCGGCGAGTAGGCCAGATCCAGCGCCGCGAAATCTTCCACGCGCATGCGAGTGTGCAAGGCGGCGGCGATGACGTTGATGCGGCCGGCAGCGCCGTCTTCGCCAATCACAGACCCACCGATGAGCCGGCCGCTCGCGCGATCCGCCACCAGCTCGACCGTGGTCTTGACGCCGTCGTAATAACGCGGACGCGACAGAGCTTCGATGCGCGCGCTCACCGGTGAGAGCCCTTCGGCGCGCGCCTGCGCGACCGAAAGGCCGGTGGCGGCGAAGGCGGTCCCGAAGATTCCCACGATGCAGGTGCCCACCACTCCGGGGAAGCGCTCGCGGCCGCCGGCAGCATTGGCGCCCGCCACGCGGCCAGTCTTATTGGCGGTGGTGCCGAGCGGAATCCAGGTGGGACGGCCGGTGACCAGGTGCGTGGTTTCGGCGCAATCGCCGGCAACAAAAACGCCGGGCACGTTGGTCTCCATATGATCGTCGGCGGCGATGGCGCCGGTGCGGCCGGTGGCCACGCCCGCCTCGCTCGCGAGCTCGACATTCGGTTTGAAGCCAGCCGCAATGATGACCAGGTCGCAGGGAACGTCCGCCACGCGGTCGGGCTCGATCGTCTCCACCTTCACGCCGCAGCGCAACTCGACGCCGTGGGTGTCAAGCGCGCTGCGGACGGCAGCGGTGAACGCCGCATCGTCGCGCAACAGTACGTCGGCGCCGCGCTCCAGGACGGTGACGCGCAGGCCGTTGCGGCGCAGCGCATCGGCCACTTCCACGCCGATGTAGCCGGCTCCGATCACCACCGCGCGCCGCGGCTTGCGATCGCGCAGAAAGGCGCGCAGGCGTTCGGCATCCTCGAGCGTGTGCAGCGTGAAAACGTGCGGCTGGCCGGCGCCGGCGATGGCGGAAGTATCGCAGCGGGCGCCGGTAGCGATGACCAGGCGGTCGTATTTGATGCGCTCTCCCGATTCGAGCACGACTTCGCGGCGCGGATGGCTGATGGCGGTCACACGCGCGCCCGTGCGGACGTCGATCTTGCGCTCCTTGCGAAAGTACTCGGGAGTGTGGACGATCAGATCGGCGGGCTCGCGCACGCGGCCTTCCAGCAGGTAAGGCAGCCCGCATGCAGAGTAGGAAACGGCCGGCCCTTTTTCGAGAACGACTATGGGAAGCTGCGGGTCCAGGCGGCGCGCCCGCGCGGCCGCGCTCAAGCCGGCGGCGACGCCTCCGACGACAACCAGCGCCATCGGCGGCTATTCCTCCTTCTTCATGCCTTCGACGAAGCTCAGCACGTCGAACGCCTTGATCTTGCGGTCGGGGAAAAAGCTGTTCACCGCGTCCTGCTCCTCGGTGAAAATCTCAAAGACGGTGGCGAGCTTGGTCATCACCAGCAGCTCGCAGGTGCGCCGGTTCAGGCTGAGCAGCTTCACGTTTCCGTGGGTCTTGCGCAGGCTGGTGGCGCACATCACCAAGGCGCCCAGGCCCGTGCTATCGATGTAGTCGACTTTGGCAAGGTCGAGGACCAGGTTGTGGCTGCCCGCATCGTTCAGCTCTTTGACCTTGTCCCGCAGCTCGCTCGCCTCGGCCCCCAGCGTGATGCGGCCTTTCAGATCGAGGATGACGATGCCTTCGTGCTCCCGCTGCTCAATCTCGAGCCCCATGATTTGCGCCTCTACTATGGGTACCATTTTCAGGGCGGGGGTGGGAAGTGCGCAGCGCGACCTAGTAATGGTGAAACTCTCCATTCCTAATGAATTCGCATGGACCTGAGGGTAGAGGCGCGCACGGCCTCTCTCTTCCAAGAGGATTTGTATCAGGGCACGGCTTCAGCCGTGCCGACGGATCGGGAGAAGGTTTGGGCTTCAGCCCCTGGGTACGCAGGGAAAGTTTCAGCGGCTAAAGCCCTTGGTTACCGATTCGTTGCGGCACGGCTGAAGCCATGCCCTGATACAAAGCCAACCAGTCTCCATTTCCATATCGCACACCCTTAGTGCAAAGCATGATCGCACGATCAAAAGGCCTGGGTGGTGAATCACGCTCCAGACGGCTAAAACCATGCCCCGTTTGGTACCGCCCAGCCTGTTCCAGAAGGGCGCAAAGCTGCTAGCATGAGTGCGTCAAGGAAACCCGGCCGCTTCCCTGAAGGGTGATTTGCCCGAGAGAGACTTCACCACATTTTGAAAGAGCACCTATCAGGAGCGCTCCCATGCGTAACACTGTTTCGAGTGGCGTCGCAGCGTTTTGCCCCCGAGGAGCTTGCTGGTCACTCGCAAGCCTTCTGGTCGCATTCAGTGCGATGGCGTTTCTCTTCACCGGGGCCATCGCGGTCGCACAGGATTCCAAAACCCCTGCCGTACTGCCCGCGCCATCCAGCGGCAAAGCCATCGTCTGTATCTACCGCGTGTACAGATTTACCGGCTCGTCCTCACACGACGAGCTCTATATCAACGGCACTCACCTGGCCAAACTCCTCAACAGCGAATACGCATTCATGGAAGTGCCGCCGGGGACTGTCATAATTTCCGGACTGCCCAAGGAGTATTACGGAAGCGTCATCATGTCCGCCGGGGCAGCCCTCAATCAAGCCAGGCAGAAAGAAAACGAGCGAGCCCGGTTTGAGGCGGAGGCGGGCAAAACCTACTACTTCAAATGGACCGCCGGACCCATGGCAACTGGGATCAAGGTCACGCCTGAGGATCCTGGGGTCGGAGCCAAAGAGATGCGCAAACTCCATCTCTCCGCGCCCGTTGACGACAAGGAAGGAGCGAAACCGGAAACGAAGGACACCGACAAACCGAAGCAGTAGCGCCCGCGGAGGCAGCGCCGTTCCTGTCACCGTGGCAGGGGCGCCAGTTTCCGCCAAGCCCACCCATCGACCGCTGATGGCCGCAAACGTCGACCGTTGCGGCTAAGAGTGCCGCCTGCTAAAACCAAGGCGTTCGATGGGAGTGTAAACATCTGCTCCGAAAAGGTTATTTCGAATATGCGACCAGTGGGATGGATTTTGGCCGCGCTCCTATATTGCGCGCACGGCCGACCGTCGCAACAGGCGTTTACGGCGACGTGGCTACAAGGAAAATGTATTCACTGCAACGTGGCTAAATACCTCGATGAAGCCTTCTGGTTGAGCCGCAGCGAAGCCTTCGGCATCGGATTGAGCTTTGATCGTGGGGCCCCCGGAGATTATGTTCTTGTCCACACCGTGGACGAGGGAAGAACCTGGCGAGAAATACCGGACACCTATCAGTACGCCGCGCCGCCAACTTTCACGTTTCTTGATGCTGCGCATGGGTGGTTGTCTTGCGTTCTATGCCCTAAAGACGCCGACGCATGGGAGGTGCGCAGGACCAGCGATGGCGGGAAACATTGGGAAGTAATGACCGACCAGATTGCCACCGAGCGTATGGTCTTTGCCGACGAGCAACACGGGATCGCGAAGGAGTTCTGGGTTGGCGATACGGGTGGCATGGTTCGTACGGCTGACGGTGGTCGGTCCTGGTCTAAGATTGAAATTCCGCATCTGAAAAAAATCGATCACATGTTCAACCTCGGAAGCCGAGCTTTCTGGGTCACGGATTACCAGGGCAGCGATCTGCTGATATTCCGCACGATAGACGGCGGCCTGAACTGGGATGAGTCACGGATCACTCTCCCGCCCGACTGGCCCCAAGTGGGAGAGATCTCATTCACCGACTTAGATCACGGCTGGATCATCTTGCAGCACAAGCAAGACCTTATGGTCCACCTTCTGGGAACCACCGACGGTGGACGCCACTGGAAAACTCTTGCCATTCCGCCAGCGGAGAGGACCGATTTTGTACCTCGATCAGACATGCTGGGCTTTCTGTCGCCAAAGATGGGGTTCCTGTTTTCGATAGGCGGTGATTCCCGGGCAGCCCAGGATCCGAAGTACCGTAAAGCCCTGTTCACCACGGACGGGGGTGAGCGATGGCTGGAATATCCGCTGCCTTATGCCATTTCGAGGTGCCAAATGCTAAACGGCGAACTTCTGTGTAGCGCCGATAAGAAAGGCACCCACTTTGGTATCCTTGTGCTCCGACCGAGGTAAGCATCACACTTTCTCGGTTTGAGAATCGGTATCGTTCGACCATTCTGCTTGCGATAAACACGCGTCTATTGCATGCCGGATAGACGGCCCGACCCCAGTTGCGGACGAAAGACGGACATATCGGAAAGTGACGACGGCCACCCGGCAGCAAAGTCGCCATGTCGCGGAAGTGCAGCGTGGCGCGCGAGTTGGGCGAGGTTGGCAGGTCGGGGACCTGCCCCCCTTTACACCAGGTACCGCTGCAAGTCCTCGCTCCTGAAGCAGTGCGCGAAGGCGGTGTCTCGCGCGATGCGGTTGGTTTTCACGAGCTCGGCTAGCGATTGCTCCATGGTCATCATGCCATCGGCGCGGCCGACGGAAATCTGGCTGCGAAGCTGGTGATCGTCGCCTTTGCGGATCAGGGCGCGGGCGGCGTCGTTGGCGATCAGAATTTCGGTGGCGGGCCAGCGGCTCACGCCGTCCAAGCCGGGGACAAGCTGTTGCGCGATGACGGCGGCCAGGGCCAGCGACAACTGCTGGCGAATTTGCGGCTGGTTGGCGGCGGGGAACGAATCGAGAATGCGCGCCACGGCCTGAATGGCGTCGTTGGTGTGCAGCGTCGAAAGCACCAGGTGGCCGGTCTCGGCCGCGGTGAGCACGGTGGCCATGGTCTCGGCGTCGCGCATTTCGCCGACCAGGATCACGTCGGGCGTCTGGCGCATGATGCTGCGCAAAGTTCCAGCGAAATCCGGCGTGTCGCGGCCCACTTCGATTTGTTCGATGATCGAGGAACGGTTGGCGTGCTGGTATTCGACCGGGTCCTCGATGGTCACCACGTGCGCCTGGCGCCGGCTGTTGACGATGTCGATCAGCGCGGCGAGCGTGGATGTCTTGCCGCAGCCGGTGGCTCCGGTGACCAGCACCAGGCCCTGGCGGCGCTCGGCGAGTTTGGCCAGCGCCTGCGGCAGGTGCAGCGAATCGAGGGAAGGAATCCGCGCCGGCAGCAAACGGATGCTGGCCGCCAGCGTGCCGCGCTGGTGATGCAGGTTGACGCGGAAGCGGCCCAGGCCTTCGCGCAGGAAGCTCAAATCCACGGAACGGTTCTTTTGCAGTTCCTCGAGTTGCGGCGGCGCGAGCAGCGGCAGCACCAGGCTGCGCACGTCGTCGGCCTCGAGCGGCGGACCGGAGCCAGGCGCCAGCGCGCCGTTGACGCGCAGCACGGCGGGAGCACCGGCGATCAACAAGACGTCGGAAGCGCCGCGGGAGGCGGCGAAGGAGAGCAGCTTGTCGAGCGAAGCGGTTGTGTCCGGCTGGCGCGAGGCCGGCTTGTTGCCGGGCGCGGCCCGGTTCAGTTCGGCGACGATTTTGGAAAGCTCACTATCGTATTCGCTCATAGCTTGTGGGCCGGACGCCCTCGTCCGCAGCCGGCCCCTGGCCGGCTTCGGGCTCTTGGCATGCGATTGGCGCCTCGACGAGCTTGCGGGACGAGGGCGTCCCGCGCGGACCAGGGGGTCCGCCCCACCAAGCTGGCAAGCTGAAGCATGCCCTACCCAGAGTATAGTGCGGTACCATCCCTTTATTGAAGCTGCTGATTTTTTCCGATATCCATAACGATTGGAAGACGCTCGAGGGGCTGATCGGCGTGCAGGCGGATTATTACATTGCCGCCGGCGACCAGGTCACCTGGGCCAAGGGCTACGACCGCTGCGGGGAGATTCTCGGACGGCGGGGAAGCCAGGTTTACGTGTTGCCTGGCAACCATGAATCGTCGGAAGCAGTCGCCAGTATGTGCGCGCGCTTCGGCCTGCACAATTTTCACGAGCAGCACATCGAAATCGGCCGGTGGAACGTCGCAGGCCTGGGCTACTCCAGCCCGACGCCGTTCGACACGCCGGGCGAGTATAGCGAGCCGCAGATGGCGGCGCGGCTCGCCAAATTCGCCAATCTCGACCCACTGGCGCTGGTGTGCCACGCGCCGCCATACGGCACGGCGCTCGATCAAATCCGGCCCGGCCTGCACGCGGGCTCGCGCGCGGTGCGCGAGTTCATCGAGAAATCGCAGCCGGGGTATTTCTTTTGCGGCCACATCCACGAGGCGGAAGGCGTAGAGATCCGCATCGGCCGCACCGTGGCGCGCAACGTGGGCAAAGCCGGGCATTTGTTAGAATTGGATTGAACCCACATGACCCTCGAAGAGTTGGAACGCCAATACACGCCGCTGCGCGACCAAGCCCTCGCCGTGCGGAGGTATCTTTGACGCCCCCGCGCAGAAGCTCGAACTGAGCCGCACCGAAGAGCAGGTCGCCCAGCCGGATTTTTGGTCGCAGCCCGAGAAAAGCCAGAAAGTGATGCATCGGCGCAAGCGCCTGGAAGAGGCCATCGCCGACGACGATCGCATTCGCGCGCTCACCGAGGACCTCGACACCATGTTCGAGCTGGCGCGCGAGGGCGAAGACGTGGCGGGCGAGATCGAACGCGACGTCAAGACGTACGCCGAATACGTGGATCGCCTGGAAACGGCCATGCTGCTTTCGGGCGAAAACGACGCGCGCAGCGCCATCGTCACCATTCACCCCGGCGCCGGCGGCACCGAGAGCCAGGATTGGGCGGAGATGCTGCTGCGCATGTACCTGCGCTGGACGGAGCGGCACGGCTTCCAGACGGTGATCACAGACCGGCTGGAGGGCGAAGGCGCCGGCATCAAATCGGTAACCTTCGAAGTGAACGGCGAGAATGCGTACGGGCTGTTGCAATCGGAAGCCGGCATACACCGCCTGGTGCGCATTTCGCCATTCGACGCCAACGCGCGCCGGCATACGTCATTTGCCTCGGTGTTCGTGTACCCGCAGGTGGACGACGAGATCAAAATCGACATCAAGCTGGACGATCTGCGCATCGATACGTTCCGCTCCTCGGGCGCAGGCGGGCAGCACGTCAACATGACGGACTCGGCGGTGCGGATCACCCACTTTCCGACCAAGACCGTGGTGCAATGCCAAAACGAGCGCTCGCAGCACAAGAACCGCGACAGCGCCATGAAACAGCTTCGCGCCAAGCTGTACGAGTTGGAGCTGGAGAAGAAACGCGCGGAGACGCGGAAGACGGAGGACTCGAAGCTCGAAGCCAGTTTCGGCAGCCAGATCCGCAACTACGTGCTGGCGCCGTACCGGCTGGTGAAGGACCTGCGCAGCAAGCTATCGCTGGGCGACGTGGACCGCGTGCTGGAGGGCGACCTGGACCCGCTGATTCACGCCTACCTGGTGTGGCGCAAGACCGGCCGCGTTGCCGGCGACGATAAGGACGAAGCGCCGGAGTGACGGCCGACCAAACCAGCGTAGCCCACGCCGCGGAGTTGATCCGTGCCGGGCGCCTGGTGGCTTTCCCGACCGAAACCGTCTACGGATTGGGCGCCAATGCGCTTGACGCGTCGGCGGTGGAGCGCATCTTTGCCGCCAAGCGGAGGCCGCGCTCGAGCCCGATGATCGTACACGTGGATTCGATTGCGATGGCGCGGTCGCTGGCCGCAGGGTGGCCGCACGCGGCGGAAGTTCTGGCGCAACATTACTGGCCGGGTCCGCTGACACTGGTGTTACCCAAGCGTAGCGTGGTGCCGGACATCGTCACCGCGGGCCTCGCCACGGTGGGGCTGCGCATGCCCGCGCACTCGCTGGCGCTCGAGTTGATCCGCGCCGCGCGAGTGCCGATAGCCGCGCCCAGCGCCAACCGCTTCACCGAGCTTTCGCCCACCGCGGCGGAGGATGTGCCGGAGGAGCTTGCCGATTTCGTGCTGGATGGCGGACCGGCGCAGGTGGGAATCGAATCCACCGTGCTGTCGCTGGCCGGTCGGCCGCTGCTGCTGCGGCCCGGCGTGATCCCGCTGCCGGAGATCGAAAGCCTGATCGGCCCGGTCGAGATCGCGGCGGGCGCCGCGGAAGGGCCGCACCCATCGCCCGGCATGCATCCTCGCCACTACCGGCCGGCTACGCCGCTCTATCTGATCGCGCGCGGCGATGCGCCGCCGGAAGGACGTGGGGCATGGCTGCGGCTGGGCCGGGAAATGCCCGCCGATCCGCGCGAGTATGCGGCGGCGCTCTATCGAACGCTGCATCGTCTGGATGGCGAGGGATGGGAGTGGATCGCGGTGGAATGCCCGCCGGAAACGCCCGCGTGGGCCGGTGTGCTGGACAGGCTGCGGAAGGCTGCGGCGAATCGATAAGAACCGCTGTGGGGCAGCTTGCCATGCTGCGTGCGACCCAGAGGGTACCCCGGCCAATCGGCACGCGCGGCGATATTCCGGGGCACCCTCTGGGTCGCGCGCAGGATGGCATCCTGCCCCAGGGGACAAGTCAGGAGTTCGGTGGAACGCCGGATTTACCGATCCAGGGAGGGTGTCGGGAAGGTGCCGGAAATGTGGTCCTGCCAGGCGAGGCTTTCCTCATCCACCAGCGACCATAGCAAGCCCACTACGGAGCACACGCTCAGGCACGAACCGAGCATGCGCAGCAAGCGGTGGCGCGGCTCCAAAGCGAAACCGTCGAACGTGGTGAGCCGCAGCCGCGTCCAGCGCATACCCGGAGTCTCGGTGCCGGCGATCGCCGACAGCAAGCCGTAGGTAAAGCCGATGAGCAGCAAGGCACCGCCGAAAACCATCAAATTGGTCTTGTTCAAGACGACTTGACCGGCGAGGAGGCGAAATACGAGCAGAAAACAGGCATACGCAATCAGCACCATGGCCCAATCCAAGGCCGCCGCCACCGCACGGTGCAGCGGATTCGCCACCGGCGCATCGCAATAAATCGTGGCCTCGACAGTGGTGCCCAGAGTGCGCGGCTTGGAGGGCGCTGCCTCCAGGAATTCCAGTTTTCCCTGCCCCTCCGGCACGCCCTTGCCGGTCTTGGTTCTGGGCTTGCGAGTGGCCGTCTTCGGCCGCGCGGGTGCGATCACAACCACATTCGATTCGAGCTTCTCGGGAAACAGCGAAGACTGTGTGGCGCGGCCTATATCGCGCGACGGACGCTCGACCGGCGGACGCGACGGACGCTCCTGCGGCACGCGCCTCGGTGCAGCCGCCAGAGCTCCGGCGGTTACCAGAGTGAATCCGCCCGTCAGTCGGTCGTCATCCTTGCGTCCGCAACGGCCGCAGCGCTGTTCGCCTTCGCCGAGTCGCGTTCCGCAATAACTACAGGTCATAGTCTTCACACTGTGCGCGAATCGCCCGGAGCCTTAGCCGGCATTCTGTGGTACCGTCTGTGGTTGGGGCCCTTTTCGACAAGCTCTCCTTCATTACTTAGCACAAGAGTTAAGTCTTGTCACGGAAATTCGTGTAGCTGGATCTGCGTTGTTCTGGTTACTGGATTCGCTTGGCTCGCGCTAGGCGCTTCGGCGAACGGCCAGCAGCCCGCTCCTGCGCCCGCTCCCACACCAGCTCCCCCGCAAACCGGCGCCGCCGCGCAACCGGCCGTGCCTCAACTTCCCGATCACAAGACTCTGCAACTTAACCAATGGGTTTTTTGGGCGGTTCATCAGGAAAAGTCGCATGTCCCGGTCTATATTGGCAGCGGCAACGTGCAACTGGAAAGCAAGGCGTTGCTGGTGCGGGCCGACGAAATGGAATACAACGAAGACACGCACGATCTGGTCGCCACAGGTAACGTTTATTACCACAGCTTCGAAAAGAATGAGCAGATCTGGTGTGACCGCCTGGAGTACAACACCGAGGAGCAGAAGGGTAAGTTTTACAACGTGCGCGGCGAATCCGAGCCCAAGACGGTGGTGCGCCGCGGAATCCTGACCGGCAACAGCCCTTTTCATTTCGAGGGCAAATGGGCCGAGCGTGTCGGCGACAAGTACCTTCTGTACAACGGGTGGATCACCAACTGCAAGATGCCAGGTCCGTGGTGGAAGCTGCGCGGGCCGAAATTCGACATCCTTCCGGGCGAGCGGGCGCTGGCGTATAAGAGCACCTTTCTGCTGCGCAAGATGCCGCTCTTCTACACGCCCTATTTCTATCACTCGCTCGAAAAACGGCCGCGCCGCAGCGGATTCCTGATGCCGAACGTGGTGGCGCACTCGCAGCGCGGCCCGATGGTGGGTTTGGGCTACTTCTGGGCCATCAGTCGCAGCTTCGACGTCGCCTACCGCTTCTTCGATTACAACACCGCCGCCTTCGCGCACCACGTGGACTTTCGCGGCAAGCCGCGCGAGGGTACGGATTTCGATGTTATCGTTTATGGCGTCGAGGACCGCCAGGGCATTATTCCGGGCACCTCTCCGGACCAGCACTACAGCGGCTTCAACGTCTATGCGCTCGGCCACCTGGACCTGGGCCACGGTTGGACTGGCATGGCCAACATCAACTACGTCAGCTCCTTCGACTTCCGCCAGGAATGGTCGGGATCCTTCAATGAAGCCATTGGCTCGGAGGTTCATTCCATCGGGTCGGTGGGCAAGGACTGGTCCAGCTTCAGGATCGATATCGTCGCAGCGCGGCTGGAGAATTTCCAAAGCACCGAGGTGCCGCTGACCGAAGCCAACGGGCAGACGCCAGCGGTGACCGATGCGGTTCTGATCCACAAACTGCCGGATGTCGAAGTCGTGGGCCGCGACCACGCGATCTGGAAGAACCTGCCCATTTGGTTCTCGTTCTATTCCGCCGCGGGCCTGCTCTACCGCTCGGAACCCATCTTCAATTCCGATCTGAACCTGGGCGGCCCGCAGGGGAACACGCTCTACGAAACCTTCCGCACCGAGCAGTTCACGCCGCGGCTCGAACTTTCCCCGCACATCACCAGCGCTTTGCACTTCTGGCACATCGATCTGGTGCCGAGCGCGGGCATCGACGAAGCGGTCTACGGGGAAAGCCAAGCCGCGAACGCGGCGGTCTCGCAACAGGTGGGCTATGTGGCCTACCAGGTGGAGGGCGGCAAGCTGGTGACCAGCGCGCGCGACTTCTCGCTCGACCTGATTCTTCCCTCGCTGGCGCGCGTCTTCGACAAGAAGACCATCTTCGGCGACAAGCTGAAGCACGTCATCGAACCGCGCGCGACGTACCGCTACGTCGGCGGCATCGGCAGCGACTTCGACCGCGTGGTGCGCTTCGACGAAACCGACCTGCTGAGCAACACCAACGAGCTGGAGTTTTCGCTCGCCAACCGCCTGTATGCCAAGCGCGGCGATTCCGTCCGCGAGATCCTTACCTGGGAGCTGAAGGAAAAGCAGTACTTCGACCCGAACTTCGGCGGGGCGGTAGTTTCCGGCCAGTCGAACCTGTTCGCCGCCACCGCCGATCTCAGCGCCTACGCATTCCTGCTCGGCCCGCGCAGCAATTCACCGATTGTCTCCACGCTGCGCGCCAGCCCGGTCGGCGGCCTGGGCGTGAATTGGCAGGCCGATTACGATCCTCGCTTTCACAGCATCGTCGATAGCGGTTTCGCCCTCGACTACCACTGGCGGAAGTACTTCTTCTCGGCCGGCGATTATGAGGTGCACACCAATCCGTTGCTGGTTCCGTACGCCAACCAGTACCGGGCCCGCGTGCAGTATGGCGATCCCAACAACCGCGGCTGGAACGCCGGCGTGGAAGCCGTTTACGACTATCGCCTGGGGAAGGTCGAATACACCACGACGCTGGTCACGTACAACACCGATTGCTGCGGCTTCAACGTGGAATACCGCCGTTACAATGCAGGCATCCGGGACGAAAGCGTCGTCATGTTTTCCTTCGCAATTGCCAATGTCGCCACATTCGGCAACCTGAAAAAACAGGACCGGCTGTTCTAGGCGCCCCGCGGAGGAAACCGGTTGGGCCGCGAATCCACAGGAATGGACGACAAATAGTCCTTTGTTATCAATTTTGATGATTTATCCGGAGCCTGCTCGGGGATGTGTGGGTGACCTTCCGGAGACGCAGCACGCCGAAAATGATAAAGGCCCCAAGTTGGGTAACTTGGGGCCTTGCACTCAGAGAGTGGCGGCGGGAGGGGACTCGCCGCCAAGGATGCTGTCTGTATTGATCCTATAGTAATCA
>Ga0371490_1000935_pt1 | contig 16854 bp, 4 predicted proteins | sample MB2SIPfraction_FD_207959 | JGI IMG/M metagenome (GOLD analysis project Ga0371490, IMG submission 207959) | Lab enriched peat soil microbial communities from McLean, Ithaca, NY, United States - MB28FN SIP fraction | ecosystem: Environmental > Terrestrial > Soil > Wetlands > Peat | place: USA... | reverse complement strand
CCCGCCCGGGTTGATGGTGACCGCGTAGGCCAGAATTGGGCTTGCGGCTCCCTTGCTACCACTGTCTGGCTCCTCGGTTCCATCCTTGCGCTCCACGCCGGCGGGCAGCTGGAAGTGGATGCTGACGGCGCCCTTGCCGGTTTGCACGTTGACGTTCTCCGGAGCCGCAATGGGAGCAAGAAGCACGTTGCCCGGCGTCACAGGATGCGACGGAAGCGAAGCCACACCCACACCCTGCTGGTTCACTGCCGACACGGTGAAGGTCAGCGGCTGGCCGTTGGGTAACCCTGTGAACTTCACATAGGCGTTGGTCCAAAAATCCTGATTCGAAACGCGGATCTCGGCTCCGTTTGAAGCGCGCACGACATAGGCCTCGACTGGCGAGCCGCCCTCGTCGACGGTGGGGTTCCAGGTGACATCGGCAAACCCGTTGCCAGCCCACGCGGCCACGCGACTGGGAGGCTCCGGCGCAACAGCAGGAGCGAAACGTCGCGCAAGAATCTGTCGGAAGGCCGGCTCAATGCCCGCGTTCGCAACGATTTCCTTCGGCGCCTGATTGAGTGCATTGATCAGATGATTGCCCTCAACCGTGACAGCTTCCTTGTCGGAGTCCTGATCGCCCTGCTGCCAGTAGTTGCCGACGATGCGCAGTGGGTCGTTGATCTTGCCCGAATTGCCGTCGTACCAGTTGCGATGGCGTCCGCCCCAATTGTCGTGATTGGTGCGGAACATCACGTTGCCGCGAATGGTGATCATCGACGAACCGTTGTCGGTGTAGATGGCGTGGCCAGTGCTGTACTGGTCGTAGATCACGTTGCCACTCACCAACTCGCCATCTTCGAGCGTCTTGCCAGTGCGGCCCTGCGTGTAGATGCCGCCGCCGTCGGAAAGCACGAGCATCTCATGATGGATCAGGTTGTTGGAGAGGACGTTGTGCGCGGAGTTGTTGGCCTGGCCGGCCTGCTGAATCTTGTCGGGCCAACCGCCCCAGCCAATGGAGATGGACGCATACGGAATCTGATCGATCTGGTTATGGCTTACCAGCGTCTGGCGCGCATAGCCAATCACGATGCCGATGCCGCCACGATACTCTGCGCCAACATGCTCAAAGAGGTTGTTCACGATGCGATTGCCAGTGGCAAACTCCGCATCGGGAGCAAGCGGCGCGTCCACGCTGGCCAGTTCCAAACCGTTGCCGGAGATGTCGTTGAAGATCGATCCCTCCACCAGATCGTTCTGTGCGCCCGGTCCGAGGTCAAGCCCCGTTCCGCCCAGATGCACAAAGGCATCGCGGGTGAAGTGAATGTCGTGAGCAAAACTGAGCCGCAGGTTCCCCGGCTCCTTGGTCCACGCGCCGTAGGGGCAGAAGCCGCCCGGCACGAGCGAGCAGAGTCCCTGCTTCGACCAGCCCTCGGGTCCTGTCACCTGATAACCGGCCTGAATCTCCGAGAAACCGTCGGGGCCGTTTGGCCCAAGCCAGGTTGCGTACGAGAATTGCACGCCGTCGAAGATAATGTTGTGCGCCGGCTTTTCGGCGCTTCCCTGTATTTCGACCAGCGTTTCCAGCCCTGCCAGCTCCACGTCGGCCTTGGCCAGGTCCTCGCCTTTGCGCGGAACGTAGTAGATGGTGGCGCTGGTGCGATCGATGTAGAACTGGCCTGGCGTGCCCAGCAGCTCAAAGGCGTTCTCGATGTACGAGGGCTCCTTACCTACGCTCATCGGTCCCACCAGATTGGCCGTGCGGATGCCGCTGGGCAGCATAATGCGCTTGGTAGAGTTCTCCCAGCAGGGCTGTGCCATCGTAATCGCCGTGCCTTCGATCTTTGCAACCGGGCAACGCGGCTCGGTCCACGATCCATTCCCCTCGTTCTTCTCCGACCAGACCGCATTGCCACCGGTATACACAAACTCGATCGCGGAGGCGTCCTTCCATGCGGCCAAGGTTGCGTCTGCTGCGGTGTAGCCGGTGTCGGTCATCTTCAGCGCCACCGGCGCGCGACCGCGCGTACGGCTGGCACGTACGCCGTCAATGTAGAGCTGACGCGAGGCGGCGAACTTTGCCGGCACAGTTGCCGTCCAGATGTTTTTCTCATGATTGTAGAGCTTCCAACCGCCGATCTGCGCGCCGCCGCTCATCACGGGCTGCTGGCCGGCTTCGGCGGCAAACACCAAGTTGTGGCCATTGGCCCCGGAGTCCTCCGGCGTAAGCACCAGCGGCCGCTCCAAACGGTAAACACCGCCAGCAAGGGAGATCGTGGTGTCGGCGGCAGCCTTCTGTTTGGCGGCGCGCGCCAGAACAACGGCCTTTTCCAGCGTGCGAACCGGCCTGCTTGCAGTGCCGGGATTCACGTCGTTGCCAGACGGCGATACGTGAATTTGCGCAATACATGGGACAGCAAACAAACCGAGGCTACTAAGGAGTGCAAATTTGCGAAGAGTCGCAGTAGTCATAGTGATCATCCGGCGTAAAGGGGGTTGAATTGCGTTAAGGTTTGGTTTCGCAGTGGAACTGGCTTGAACAAAACTGACCATCCCTCCCGCGCCGATATGGGGCGCGGGAGGGATGCTGCGCCCCATAATCGGCTCCTACCGCCTCGGCAAGGTTTAGAAGTTCAACTTGCCCGAGAATTGCAGCAGGCGATTGGTGTTGCCGGTAGCAACACCGGTAATAATACCGAAGCTCGAAGCCGTTGTGACGGTTGCACCGGGGTTGCCGAGCACCGGATGGTTCAGCACGTTGAAGGCATCCAACTTGATGCTGAGGGAAAGCCTGTCGTGAATGGGGAACTTGCGCGACAGCGAAGTATCCGCATCCCAGAAACCCTGTCCGTGCAGCACATTGCGGCCGTAGGTACCGTAGGTGCCAGCGGACGGAGCAATAAAGGCGCAGGGATTGAACCACTGCGCACGCGTCTTGGTGTTGCCCGCCGGAGGCGTGCAGCTGGGATTGGCCGCGACCGTACCGGACTGGTAGGGATCGCCCACCAGAACAGCGCGCTCGTAGGTGCCAGCGTTGCCGGTTTCGGCAAGGTCGCCGCCAGCCAGGACGTTGAAGTTCTGACCGGAGCGCGTCATCACCATGCCCGTAACCTGCCAGCTACCGATAGCGTAGTCAATGTAACGGTTCTTCGTAGCAAAGGTCTTTCCGGTTCCAATCGGCAGCTCGTATTCCACGTGAGCGGTCAGAATCTGCGGAATGTTGAAGCCCGCCGGACCGCGGCTGCCCTGGGGGTTGTAGGGGTCCATCGGCACGCCACCCTCGGCGCCGAAGAAGCCGTCGCTGCCTTCGTCCAGAATCTTGCTCCAGGTATACGAAACGGCGTACCCCAAACCCGTGTGGAAGGAGTGCTGCAACGAAGCCTGCAGTGCGTTGTAGGCCGCGCTGGCAGAGGCGTGATCCCAGGACTTCTGGGGAACAGCATACGGAAACGGCTGGCCACCGACACCGGCCGTTACGCGCGAGGCAAATGAAGCGTAGGCGCAACCTGCGCCGCAAGGCGTGCCGGTATTGTAGTAACCGCCAACGTCCATGCGGTGCGTGGCCGAGCCTACGTAGTTCAGGCCCAGTATGTTGCCCCAGGGAAGCTGCTTCTCAATGCCCAGGTTGTACTCCTCGGAGTACGGGTTCTTCCAGTAAGGGCTGACCATGTAGTTCACGTTCGAAGACGTAAACGGCGTGGCCGCGGGAAGCACCGAGCTATTGGAGCCGAAGGGGTTCTGCGCTGAGGTGTAGACCGTTCCCGGCGTATTGGTGTTGTTGATCTGCAGGGTGCCGGTATCCGGCCACGAACCCTGGTAGTTCTGCGCCATCTGGATCAGCGTCGACCAGTTATCCCAGAAGATGCCGAAACCGCCGCGGACCGAGAGCCCCTCGTTGACGCGGTAGGCAAAGCTGAGGCGGGGCGAGATATTCATCTTGTTGCCGTGCAGGATCTTTCCGCCCTGAGCAACTACAACATTGGCGGGCAAAGTGGCGCTGGGCAGGCAGGGTGCATGTCCACGCACGCTGCACAGCGGCGGCAGCTTCTGCACAATGTAGTTGCCGGTGCTGAAGTCCATATCGCCGGTCTCGGGGCTTCCCTGAAGGCCGATAGCGGCATTGGTTCCGTAAGCAGGAATCACGCTGCGATCGTAACGAATGCCGTAATTGACCATCAGCTTGGCATTCAACTTCCACGCGTCTTGCAAGTACATGCTGCCCAGGCCGCCAGGACGCTCGGTGATCAGCACGTTGCGCAAATTCTCGCTGTTCGGATAATCCAGCAGAAAGTCGGCAAGACCCGAACCGGATTGAGAGGTGACCTGCTTGGCTGTGATTCCGGCAGGAGAATCGAGATTGCCCGAGAAGTTACCCGTCGACGCGCCGGAATAAGTTACCGTGCCCTGGCGCAACAGTGAGGTGTAGTTGTCCTGGTCCCAGCCGCCGCCAGCCTGGAGCTGGTGGTTGCCGAGAACCTTGAAGATCGTGCCGCTCCACTCGTGAATGCTGGAGTAGCTCGTCGAAGGGCTGTTGGTTTCGCCGCCGGAAAAGCCGCCGGTGACGGTTTGTGTTACCAGCAGCGCCACGCCTTGCACAAACGAATCGCACATGGACGGATCGCAGCCAAAGTCCTGCCACATCTGACTGTGGTTGGTATAGAGGGTGTGTCCAGGACCGCCCACATGGGAACGATCGTACTGAACCTGCACGCTCATCGTCGGCGAGAAGACGTGCGTCCAGCTCACGCCATACTGCTGCGACGGCAAACCCGAAGTAACAAAGAGAGTGGGCAGCGAGCTGGGCCCCGTGGTGCGCGATTGGTACTCCGTGTAGCGCGCAAAAAGGAAGTCCGTAGTGCGAATGTGCTGATCGAGACGAACCGAGTAGTTGTAAGTGTTCTGCTGTGTGGGAGCGGTGATCTGGTAGTTGTCGGTGGTCGGAGCAATGCCCGGAATCACGATCGGACCATTGGTCCCAAAGACATCGGAGAGAAACTTCAGCTGATGGGGATTGAATTCACTGGTCGGAATCTGGTTGCCAGCATACGCCGGACGATAGGCTCCGGTGCTCAACTGATTGCCCTTGGTGGTTGGATCGTAGAGCTGGCAGCTTGCCGTCACCGCCGCTGTCGCGCTCGACGCGCAGCCCGCCGCCGCGTTGCTGAAATCGGCGAACTGATTCACAACCGGGCCGCCAAAGGTGGCCTCGCCCAACTGCGCCGCCGTCGGAATCAAGGTATTGGAGGCGCCCGCCTTGGTATAGCGCGAGCCTTCGTAGGAGATTTCGTAGAAGGTCTTGTCTTTGCCGTTGTAAAGATGCGGAACCAGAACCGGACCACCCAGCACAAAGCCATACATGTTCAGGTGGTAATCGGGCGGAGCGCTGAAATAGGGCTTGGCGTCGAAGCTGTTGCTGCGGGCATACTCCCAGCCCGCTCCATGGAGGTTGTTGGTGCCGGCCTTGGTGGCCATGTTCACCACGCCGCCGATGACCGTGCCGTACTCCGCCTCGCTGTGCGAGTTGATCTTGAACTCCTGGATAAGATCGATGGTCACCGGCACGGCGTAGGTGTTGTACCAACCGTTATTGTTGTTCATGCCGTCCAGCAGGTAAAGCGTGGAACGGTTGAATGCGCCGTTGATCGACGGGAACTCCACCGTCGAACCGGTCACATTCGAGGTATTGCTGGCGCTCGAATTCTGGCCGGTGCTGATGGGCGTGACGCCCGGCGTCAGGTTCAGCATCTGGGTAAAGTTGCGGCCGTTCAGCGGCAGTTCGTTCACGGCCTTGGTGCCGATGGTGTTGCCGAGCTGCGCGCTGGCAGCCTCAACTTCGGTATTCATGGCGGTGATGGTGACGGTCTCATCGACACTGCCCAGCTTAAGCGAGGCATTCACTGTGACGACCTGCGCCACATTGACGGTAAAGGCGGAAACTGTTTCTTTTTCGAAATCCTTGGCGGTAATGATCAGCATGTACTGCGCCGGGGGAACACTCGAGAAGAAGTAGTTGCCGCTGGCGTTCGATACGGTGCGGCGCTCAACGCTCGTGTCTACATTTCTTAGAATCACGGTTGCATCGGGAACGATCGCGCCGGTGGGATCGCTAACGATACCATTGACGCCAGATGACGAACTTTGCGCATTGGCCATTTGAATTGGGAGACCCAGTCCGATTGCCAGCGCGAACAGAAGAGCCGCTCGCACGCCTTGACAGACAAGGCGTTGAATCCAATTGTTTTGCATTCACTTCCTCCAAAAATCGGCAGCCTTCTACCGATTGCTCTGGTTGTTGTCTTCAGCAGATGAGGATCGATCTTGCGCGCCCTCAAAATGCTCTGAAGCTAGTGTCCTGAGTCAGAAATACGCAGCACAAAAACATCGATCATCCTGAGCGAACGTGGCCCTAGGCGTTCTCTTCAGCCTGTGGTGGTGAGTCGAAGGATCTGTAGTTGTTCTTCAACCAACTTCTGACTCACCACACTAGATGAATTGCGACCACGTCGCCGGTGTACATCCTGATTGCTCAACTGTCTCTCTTCTGTTTTCCTCCGCATCGGATTCCGACAATGTCCGTTAGCCGTTGCCTTGGAAAAAGCCTTGCTTCAGAAGGCGCTAACTGTAGCGTTAACGGAACTCGGCTCACAAGTGATAAACCGTTTCAAACATAATTTTTCTCAATTGCGAACTGAAATGCCCTCGTCCCGTAGTGACCCTATGCTGCGTGACACGGTTGTTTTTCCCCTTCGCAAGGTCCTTGGGCGGTTGGATCGCGTTCCTCGGATTCGGCGTACACCAATTGCGCCTGGCACTCAATATGAAAAAACGTAGGATGCTCAACGTCGGATTACGGTGCTCGGACTGTACTTCAGCCTGGAAAGACCTTCGTGCAGTTCGGAGCAAATGGTGGTCCGCCACATTATAGGAAGGGAAAACATGAGGGCGGCGGTATGGTATGTACAAACGTGAAAATGTGTGCTCAACCTCTCTGGCACTCCGCAAAGAGCTCCGGCTTGCGCTCCGGTCGTTCCGTTCGCCGCTTGGGAGATCGCGTTCGAACATTGTCCCTGTTCTTCGGTGTGTACCGGCAGTTTGATCCTGAACGAGCGTAGCGAACCAATTGACCCTCGGACGGGAATTGCATGCCTCCTGGATCTGTTCTGACGCTAAAGCTCATTCCACCGCAGGCGAAAAACGCGTTGGAGCTGCTGGACATCCGACGAAAGCTTCATCAGTGTTGCCCGGGGCACACGCGGCTCATTTCCACAACTCGCTATCTGTCGCGAAGTTCAAGAGACCGAGCGCATGTGTGCAGGAAGAGGATCAACGCAGGATGTAGGGACCAGCTCCGGCTCTTTGCTGACGATTCGAGCATTCCTTCAGGAAGTTCGTCTCACATCGTACTAAAATACGGGAGCGGGACAGACAGCCCGCTCCCGCACGCTGGTGTGAGGATTAGAAGTAGAACTTCGCCGCAATTTCGCCGATGCGCGCGGCGTTGAGGGTTGCCGACACCTGTCCAGCGGAGGACGCATCGATATTTGTTGCCGGGCTGGTGAAGGTCGGGTGGTTGAAGACGTTGTAGAAAGACACACGGAATTCAAGCGACCGTTCACTGGTGAAGTGGACTTGCTTCATTAGCGTGGTATCCAACTGCAGCAGGTTGCCCGCCTTGATTGTGTCGATGCCGCCATTTCCGTAGGTATACTGCGTGGGGACGGCGAAGGCGACGTTCGCAGGCAGCCCATAACTTGGGCAAAACTTGTTCGAGGCATTGTCAAACCAGCAAAGCGGATTCTTCAAAATGTTGGGCTTGATGCCGGTCAGCTCAGGCCGCTGGCTGCCAACGCCGGTATTGGCGTTGTCAGTGCTGATCGTCGGGGTGAAAGGCAGTCCGGATTGTGCGGTAAAGATACCGGAGAAATGCCAGTTGTCGACAATGCCGTTCGCCACTTCAGGAAGGTGAGAGAGAAGTGCCTTGCCCTTGCCGAACGGCAAATCGTAGAGAACGCTGGTAACCATGTTCTGTGTCAGGTTGTAGCTGCAGGGACCGTAGTAATTCCAGGATGGGTTCGCTTCCAAGCTAACAGAGTAGGTTCCGTTTGCGAGGCACTTTCCATAAGTGTAAGATACCAGGGCGGTTGCACCTTTGTAGGCGCGTGTCTCCAACTTGGCCTGCAGTGCATTGTAGTTCGCGTGTCCCTTTGGTCCATATTGATACTCCAGGACCGTTCCCCACTGCGGGTAGGGGCGGCGGTTCTGGACTGTGCCGGCACCGGGGTTCGGATCGTTGATCTCGATGCCCTGCGCCATGTGGGTTGTATTGTTGCCTACATAGGCGACATCCAACGAGACCTTCTGTCCAAACTGGTGCTGGACGCCAAAGTTCCACTCCTGAATGTAGGTGTTGCTCACGTGTAGCGCGCCGTTTTGAATCGCTGGATTGGAGCAGGAGAGGTAGACACCGCCGAATGAGCAGGCTTGTCCCGGATTCGGATTCGCTACGGCCAGGGGCTGGGTGTTATAGAAGGTGCTCCAAGCGTAAGTAGGCGTCTTAGCGGAATTGGTCGCCGACTGTTGGGCGATGAACGGAACCGAATTTTGGGTGTTGTTCATGTCGTTGTCGTCTACGAACAGGTAGAACATTCCGTACCCACCGCGAATCACAGTGTTCTTCAGGAGCGACGGGCTGTAAGAAAGACCGAGGCGAGGAGCTACGTCGTGTGTATCCGTCGCGCGCACATTCTCCGGGAGCCCCAACGAACTTGTGGTCTCGAAGCGATCTGCAAACAACGCCGCCAGCGTGGGTGTATTGGGTTGGGCATAGATGTTGTAATTCGTAGGAAGAACCACCTTGCCTGTTGCGTCGTCGAAGCCGGTCGTCTGCCCCAGCAGCGGGCTGTAGAACGGATTGATCTCCCACCGGATGCCCAGATTGAGTGTCAGATTCGACGTAATGTGATAGTCGTCCTGCGCAAACATGGAGTGGAAGTTGCCCGAGCTGCCCCAGCGTTGACGAAAGGTGCTGCGCGTGGAACTTGCCGGATAGCCCATAAGGAAGTCGGCGAAGTTGTCGCCGGAGTACTTGTCGTTGAAGGTCCAGGCGCCCATCGAGATGCTTCCGGCGATGTAGGACATGTCGTTGTGGAAGAGCTCGTAGCCCAGGCGAAAATTGTGTTTCCCCGCGCTGTAGGTGAGGCGATCCACGTATTGGTAGGAGCGGATCTTGTTCTGCTTCGGGTAGCTATTGCCAGCCTGGCCGTTGAAGGTGGAGTAGCTGGTGATGGTGACCGTGGGAGCACCAAGATAGTTTGCCGGGGAAAGACCGTCCATTCCCTGGATGCCGGCCAAATCGTTGATGTTCTGGCCCTCGAGTGAGCTGGTGAAGTGGAAGAAGCTGTGATAATAGGAGACCTGCGCTTCGTTGATCCACTTCTGATTGAAGATGTGCGTCTCCCGGATCATCGTATCCTGGCCGCGGGCGCGCAGCGGGAAGCTCCCCATCAACGGAAATCCGTTGGGATCGGTCTCCCGGCTGTTTGCGATCGAATAGCGGCCCACGAGCTGGTCGTTGGCTGCCAGCTTATGGTCCACGCGAAGGTCGGCAAGACCCAATTGCTGCTTCAATTCATTGGCCACCTCGGCGTAGCTGACACCGCCAACGACCTTATTGGCGTGCGGCATCCACGGCATGAAGTACGTTGCCGGTTGATTCGCCAACAGTTGGGCGGGAATCACGTTCGCCACGCCGTTGGAGCTGACCTGGGTTCCCGAAATTGGATTCTTGATGACCGTTGAAGAGGCCGAGAAATCGCCCCCACGTTCTGCATCGGTTGGCACAATGTTGCTGAAGTCCTGTGCGTTGGTTAAGAGCGTCTCTTGCGCGTCGATGAAGAAGAAGGTTTTGTCCTTCCGGATCGGACCGCCCACCGCGAACCCGAACTGGTTGCGGTGCAGAGGTTCGTCGCGCTGGCTCGGATCGGCCGCTGGAGCCACAAAGAAGTAATTTGCCGCATCCATTGAATTGTTGCGGACGAACTCGAACCCGGAGCCATGGAACTGATTGCCGCCGCTCTTCAGGGTCGCGTTGATGATGGTGGGGCTGTGTCCGTAGTCTGCGCCCATGTTGCCCGACTCCACCTTGAACTCCTGCAAGGCGTCGACGTTGGGAGAGATGATGGTGCCCCCCAACTGTCCTTCCGTCACATTGGCGCCGTCGAGGTACCATCCGGTCCATGAGGAGGAAAGGCCGTTCACATTCACATTGACGGCGCTGGCGCGGATCGAGGTTCCGCCTGGGGCGATATTCTGACCGCCCTGAATGTAGTTGACACCTGGCGTCAACTGCGTCAGTTGCCAGAAGTTACGACCGTTGAGCGGCATATCCTGAACTGTGTCGGTATTGATGACCTGGCCGACGGAGGAAACAGATTCCGCCAACAGGGGCGCCTCGCTGGCTTCAACCGTGACGACGTCGGTTGCCCCACCCACATGCATCACGGCATCGACGACCGCGTGCTGCGCAACCAGAATCTCGGTATCGGGAACCTTGACTTCGGTAAATCCGGTACGCGCGACCGTGACGGAATAGTGGCCGGGCGAAAGGTTGGGAACGGTGAAGTTTCCGTTGCCGTCGCTGCTGGTGGTTCTGGCCTGGCCTGTTTCCAGCGACGTGGCGGTGATTGTAGCGCCCTGAATCAATGCTCCCGTGTCGTCCTTGACGACGCCCTGCAGGGTGCCCGCGCTGGACTGCGAGTACGCAGCCGGCAGGGCGAAGATGCAGAGACATAGAAGAGCACCAAAGATCAGACTGTTGATGATGTTTCGCACTGGCCATACATGGTTCATGTCAACAATTCCTTTCATGGCTACTATTGTTTCTTTGCAATCGGTTACTCCAAACTCTCTCTAGACCCACAAGAGAGGTTGGCGGATAGGGTAGTTGCGAATGATTTCCCTGTCGGTGGGATCTGGATTCAACGTCTTCCACAAATCGATATAAGGCTGACGATGGAAGGCGAGTCCGGCAAAAAACAGTCCAGGTGACCGAACCGGCAACGAGTCGAAGTGCTCAACGTCTTTGGCCCATCTCCAGGCGCTCTTGTCCTTGAGGAAGGGGTAGATGAACTCGGCCGCCTTGCTGAGCCCGCGTCCATCCGCCAGCCTGAAGCCGACGGAGTCCTGGCTAAGCCCTTGAAGCGACTGGCATAGCGAGGCCATGACGTCAAAGTTGAAGATGGAATAGCTGTAAGGTTTGGTTCGCGCCAGTTCTCTGGGGAAAGAGCCGTCCACAGCCAGTTGTCCGGGCAGCAGAATCTCACGATAGCGCCGGAAGACCTCTTCCCTGACGGCTTTGTTGCCCACTAGCCGCGCAAATTCCGCAGCCTGCAACGCCCAGCACATTGCGTGATTGTTGGTGGTATCGCGCTCCTGTTTGCCATGGTCGCTGCCCGTCATCCAGTTCAGATACTCGCTAAACCAACCGGTTACGGCAGCACTGTCGGACGAACCCAGCATTTCGGGCATTAGGAATTGGGTGGCTCGTGCCACTTCGACCAGATGCAACGTGTCAATGATCCCGATCGAACGGCCCGTGCACACCCCTTGAATGGCCTGGGCGTACATCAGGTTGGGATTCATTCGGGTTTCAGGCCTTACAAACCAAGCCCGCAGATGCTCGCAAGCGAGTTCACCGTAGCCTCCGTCCTCGGTCAAAAGCCAGGCCGCTGTCAGCGCCGGCATTTGTACCGAAAGCTCAACCATTACCTTGCGGTGGTCCGAGAAGTTTTCCGGATTGCTCTGGCCATCCCGCAAGATATAGGGACCATTTGGGTTCTTCGGGTCCGGCCAAAAGTAGTCCGCTTGCGAGAAGAAATCGTGCAGTCCGCCCGCGCTGCGGCTGGTGGGAAATGCCGTAATCGTTAGCGGTTTCCGCGAACGATACAAGGCTCCAGCTGCCAGAATCCGCTGGCGATCCGTTTTTGCTACAAACCGATAGGCGTCCGATTCACTAGTGTGCCGAGAGAGGGCGCGGCTACGGCCGCCGAACGCCAAACATCCGGCGGCTCCCGCGGCCTTCAAGAATCTTCTCCTGTCCTGTACACAGGATGGCATTGTTTCGTCTCCAATCTGTTGGCTGAACAACCTGACTACTCCTACAAGCCGCAATTGCGGCGCATTCGACAACCCGACCAACTTCGTCTTCGCTAACAGATTTTGACAAGTGACTCACGGTTTGCCTCATTTGCTTTCCTCCAACTGAGACAAGCACCCCCCGCTTACGGTTAGAGGTAAGCCCGTCCAGATGTTCTTTTGTTCTTTGTTTCATTGGGTTTGAATGACTTTGCTGTCCTTGAGTCGGATCGTTCTATTCACCTGCCCACCGGCAAAGTTACCCCTCAATCCGGAATGTGGCAAACATTGGACAAGACTCTCGGAATGAGGGTCTTCGACTCAGCGGTGGTTCTATCGCCAGGATGGTTTATTTGGTTCATCCTTTAGGGGTGTTGAAATTGCCTGCTCTTGCGGCGTCGATGTATGATCAACTCCTGATCGTCTGGTAATTTGCAGTGGACCCTAAACGAATCAAATGGATGCCTCAATCCACCGAGGATCGACACGCAGTGCTGGCGACTGTCGAGAAGATTCTCGCAAGTTCGCAGTTTTGTAACAGCAAACGGTATCCAGGTTTCTTGCGTTATGTGGTCGATCAAACTTTGAACGGGAACATCGACCTCATCAAAGAGCGCACCGTTGGGATCGAGGTTTTCGGCCGCGCGCCCGACTACGATACCAGCGCCGATACGGTAGTCCGGTATACGGCGGGCGAGGTTCGCAAGAGGCTTGCCCTGTACTATCAGCATGCCCCCGACGCCCTTATCCTGATCGCGCTTTCGCCTCGCTCCTACCAGCCAGAGTTCTTTCGCATCGTCGAGGATGGAACGGCTCCCGCCGAAGTCGTAGAAATGTGCGATCCACCGGCAGCCTCCGCCGATGAGCCCCACGAAGAGCTTGTCTCTCTCCATTCGCGACTTTCGGTGCGTCAGGGTGCGGTCTATCTCGCGTTGGTTCTCCTGGGCGCCTCTTTGGTTTGGGCCGGGGAGTGGGTACGGGACAAGTATTTCGTTTCCTCCGTCGATCGTTTTTGGGCGCCGATTACTCAGGCCAAAGGACCCGTGCTGGTCTGCCCCGGAGGCACAGTCTTCTCTCCCACCACCGCAACCCATCACGACGTGGCTGGCTATGACTCGGAAAACCCGTATCTCTCGTACGAAAATGCTTTGGCGCTGAGCCGAACAACGGCGCTGTTGAGTACCAAGGGAATCGACTATCGCATCCAGCCGTCGGCCACATTGACGCTCGCTGAGTTACGGGAGTATCCCGTGGTGCTGATTGGCGCTTATAACAATATGTGGACCGAGCGGCTTCTTCGTCCTCTGCGCTTTCATTTTGCCGATCGCTCCGGCATGGCCATTGTCGATGCGTCGCACCCTGAAGTGAAATGGGAGCGCGATCCAGCCAAGCCGTTCTCAGACTCAACCGACTACGGCTTGGTCGCCCGCTTTCGCAATCCAACCAGCGACAGCATGGTATTCGTCGAGGCTGGACTGGAGAGATACGGGACCGACGCAGCTTCTCAATTCGCAGCCTCCTCGCATTTTCTCGACCTCATCTATCAGCAGGCTAGATCGGATTGGGCATCGAAGAATATTGAGGTGGTCCTGCGCGTCGATGTGGTTCAAGGCCGGGCAGGTGTGCCGATTATCGAAAAAGTCTACGTCTGGTGATGCTGCGGGCGCAAACCGATCGGTCCTGTATCGGACAAGGGTGTATCGACGTATGCGGGCGGGATGGAAGCTGAAGGAACGGGCCTGTTTTTCCGATTTCCGCGTCGCTCTTCGCTAGCAGACGCCCGATATGCGCCGATTGTCGTCCCTCGAACTCGAAAGAATCGGCTCCTGCCACTTCGACCGCCAACCAGGTAGTGCGACAACTGCTACTTGGCCAGGCGGTAGAACTCAACCTCGGTGATCGACAGGATGGGTTTGCCGATGAACTGCGCCTGCGGCGTCATGCCGCCAGCCAGTTCATTGAGTTTGAGCTGGGAAAACTGATCGTTCCGCTCCGGTGGACCAGTGAGGGTGATGCGCAGATGGGTTCCGGTGGCTGGTTTGAGCGACAAGGTGCAATAACCCAGGCTGGTAGGCGTACGTCCTTCCCACACTGTCTTGCCGTCCAGAGTGATGCGCAGGGGATATTGCGCCACGCGGAAACTGCTGAGCTTCAAGTCGATTTGCTCGGGGCTCTCAGGCTTGGCAAAGACGTATTCTATCCAGGCATTCTCCAGCTTTCCGTCACTGGACCATGTGCTCGCGGCCAACTCGTTGTCGTCAATGCTGAGGTGAGCATTGGCGACGTTGGAGCCGACGTCGACCGATGCAACAGGAATGGCAAAGCGTGACTGCGTGTAGGAAGGCCCGAGCGGCGTCGGGCCCCGCTTCAGGTTGGAGGGCAGGCCAGCCGCGGGCATCCAGGTGGAGAGGCCGTCTTCGACCGGAACCGGCAACGACGCGAGCACCATTTTAGCGGGTTTCAGTCCATTCGTCTCGGCATGTACCACGATTTTACCTGCATGAGGCAGAGAGCGGAGAATCACGCGGTTGACGCCAGCTTCCACCGGCAGGGTTTTGGAGAGGATGTAGTTGTCTTCATGCAGCAGCGGAGCAGGCGAGGTGGCGGACGGCTCCTTGCTGTCGGTCATGTCAACTGTGGGCAATGGAGTAGCCGAGCCCTGGGCGATGCCGCCGCGCCATTCGATTGGTCCTTCGAAAGCAAAGCGAACCTTGTTCATCGCCGTGGGGCAGCGATTGCCCTGAGCATCGACCACTTCCACATCCACCAGCGCCATGTCGGCTCCGTCGGCATGAAGGCCGCCAGGACCGGTATGCGCGGTAAGGCGCAGAGCCACTGGCGCTCCTGCGGTGTGCAGTTCGGCCGTGGCCACTTGCTTGCCGTGTTCGTCGTAGCCAATGGCCTGGAGCGTCCCCGGCTCGAAGGCGACCTTATCGAAGGTAAACAGGAAGCCACTGGACAGAACGCCGTCGCCCAGCGAGCGTCCATTCAGCTTCAGTTCCACGCGGCTGGCGGAGGAGACGACGTAGATCGGCTTGACCGTGCCTGGAGCGTAGTTCCAATGCCCAATGATGTGCAGGCCAGGACGTTCAACATCGACCCAGCCGTCCCACATCACCTGATCGGTGAAGAAAGCGTCCTTAGGCAGGCGCAAGGCGTCCACCTCGCCGCTGCGTCGATAGTTATTGTCACCGCGGAAGTGGGTATTCGAGTCGGAGAAGACGATCTTGACCCCGCCAGAGCTGACCCGCGGGCCCGTGCCGGGGCGCGCCAGGTAGTAATCGTACCAGCGCTTCACATCCTCAATGGCCAGGGAATCCTGATTGCGGTTATAGATGGAGGTCTCGGTGTGGAAGGGCGGCGTCAACTCGTCCCAGAAGAGTCGGGCGCCCTCATCGCGGGAGTACTCGTGCGCCCACATCGGCTTGGTCGCGCTCTTATCGATATAGAGCATCTCGCCGCCGTACTCGGAGACCTTGCTGGCCATCATGTCGCGCGCGCCGATGGCCCGGTAGCCGTGGGGATCGAATTGGTCGCGCACCTTCTTCATCTCCAGAATGTGTTCGTCGGAGATGCCGCGGTTGCCGCTTTCGTAGAAGACGATACTGGGGTTGTTGCGGTTGTAGACGATGGCATCGCGCATCAGCTCGACCCGCTGGTCCCACTGCCGGCCGGTTGAATCGCCTTCCGCATCGCCGGCCGGCATGGACTGGATCAGCCCCACGCGGTCGCACGATTCGATGTCCTGCTTCCAGGGCGTAACGTGCATCCAGCGAACCAGGTTGGCATTGCCATCGACCATCATGCCGTTGCTCAGGTCGCTCATCCACGCGGGCACGGAGAGGCCGACCGCCGGCCATTCGTTGGTGGTGCGCTGGGCGTAGCCATGTATGTCGATAACCCGGCCGTTCAGCCGCACCATGCCATGGTCGAACTCGACTTTACGGAAACCGGTCCTGGTGTTCAGCGCATCCACCACGTGCCCGTCCACCGACAGATTGGTCGTCACGTCATAGAGATATCCATAACCCCAGCTCCAGAAGTGCAGGTCGTGCACCACAGCCGAAGCTTGCAGGGTTCTGGTCTCGCTGGCAGCCAGCGTGGTCTTGCCACCGTCAATGCGACCGATGATGTGCCCGTCCATGTCCTTGATCTCGACCCCTAAATCGACCGTTCGCGGCGCACTCTCCTCGTTGCGCACTTGCGATTCGACGGTGATGCGAGCGCTGCGGCCGCCAATGTCGAAGTCGCTCGCCCACACATACACACCGGTGGTTCCGAGATGCGAGTAAAGCGGGAGGGTCTGGTAGAGCTTGCCCGTCACGTGCAGCCAGACACTCTTGGCGATGCCACCGTAGTTGGCATAGAAGTTGGAGTCGTTCCAGTGAAAGGGCGTGCCGGTGGCCTTCTCTTTGTAATCCCAGCGATTGTCGGTGCGCACGGCGATGACGTTCTCGGCGGGCGCCGGTTTTACCGCGTTCGAGATGTCGAAGCCGAACGCCATCACTCCGTTTTCATTGCGTCCGATGAACTGACCGTTCAGGTACACATCGCCTGCCATGCGGATGCCTTCGAACTCGATGAAGATCTTCTGTCCAGCACTCGCAGCGGGTAGGCGGAAGTGCTTGCGATACCATGCCACGCCGACCGGCAGCTCGTGAATGCTAACGCGGAAGGCGGCATCTTCATTCCAGGCGTACGGGGTGGTCACATGCTTCCATCCGGAGTCGTCGAACTCCGGGC
>Ga0371490_1000930_pt1 | contig 16954 bp, 10 predicted proteins | sample MB2SIPfraction_FD_207959 | JGI IMG/M metagenome (GOLD analysis project Ga0371490, IMG submission 207959) | Lab enriched peat soil microbial communities from McLean, Ithaca, NY, United States - MB28FN SIP fraction | ecosystem: Environmental > Terrestrial > Soil > Wetlands > Peat | place: USA... | reverse complement strand
ACAGAACTGGGAGAGCTTCAGCGAACCGCCGGGAATCTTCGATTTCCCTGAGAACTATACCGCCGGCTTCCAGTTCGTATCCGATTCGCCCGCAACCGGCGGGATCCTCACGATCCCCTTCGGCAACGACGGCGAACGCACCCCCTGGGGCGGCGTGTCTTCGAGCTCAGAGTTGGTTGGGGGCATCGGCTCGGGGCACGATACAGAGATCTTCGAAGCAGGCACTCCATCATCACTCAGTATTGACCAATTCATAGGCAATGGCACGACCCATGGACTTACGAACAACATCTCCAAAGTCCTCTCCGCCTTGAACGTTCAATATGTTGTGACCACCGATTATCCCAATTGGTCGTATGCGAGCGACCCCATCTATGACCCGATAGCCTCATACGTCGGATTCGGCCAGCAGATAGGGTTCGGGTCCCCCGTCTTCCACGGAGGATACCAGTCGGTCTTCGCGGTTCCCAGCCCCGCCGGAAACATCTCGATCTTTAGCACGTATGTCGTCTATTTTGGAGGCGACTCTGTCCTCTACGAACTGCTCAACCAACCGTGGTTCAATGGCTCCGTTGCCCTCATCGATGGCTCCCAAGTCTCGTTCGCAGTGCTTCAAGAACTTGCCGTTCACGCGACCGCTTTGGTCTCCTCGCCAGAGGGGCTTGCCAACATACCCCCCAGCACGTTGGAACTGGCCGAGACATCGGGCGTTCCGGTCGTCGTTCTTGCAGGCGACTCCGATACCAGTCCCGGCTCTGCGATTTCTACGAGGAATCCCTGGAACGTTAGCAACGGCGCCGAATTCGCCTCCTTGTCCGGTACGGTGCCGATTTCATTCAGTCCGGGACTCGAAGCCCTTGCGACGGCCGGTTATTCCACCGTAACGCCGAGCATCAGGGCGAAGTGCCCGCCGTCCAGCCTGGTCACTCTTACGCTCGGTACAAGTCAATCCTCAAACACGACTTCGGAGATTGCAAACGTTTCTACGTTTCCATACTGGAATCTGAGCATCGTCTCTGCAGTGATTAACAATCAGGGAAAGTATCTATACAATGGGACTGTTACTCTTACCCACCAAAATGGAATACAACTCCTGAACTGGAGTTTTGCAGCTCATAATTCCACATTCCAGGCTCTGAATTTCAAGATCCACAGCTTGGCAGGCATCAGTGGGCTACAGTTCAACGCAACAACTCTTCCGTCAGGCCCACTGCCCTTCCTCATGCAGATTCTTCTCAATGGCACGTATGCGGATGTCAAGTCGTACGTGTCGAATATTGACCTGGGGACAGGACAGACGACGTACTCGCTCTACTTTCCCATGGCGACCGGGCCGGGAGCCAAGGACCTTCTATCCAATCCGGGAAACATTACGAGGTTCGTGATCGGATTGACCTCGACCGGAGCATTCGACACCCTCGAGCTGAGCAACCTCACTAGTTTTGTCACACCCGCCCGAGTAAGCTTTTCTGAGTTGGCATTGGCCGGTGTCCCCCTCGGCACGGGGTACCCGCTAACGCTCGAGGCGAATACGGCATGCACTTTCGACACGGTTTCATTGATTGCAGGCGAATCGACCGAATCTACCCGATCGTTTGGTGTCCAGTCGGATTATGCCGCTCGGTCGTCACCAATGGCCCTTTCGATTATACCCACATCAAGTGGATGGGGAATCCTGCAGGTCGCCCAGACCTACTCGGCCCCGTGGATCCTCGATGGATCTACCTCCTCCAGCCTACATTTCCCGGTCAACATAGGGTTGAACGGTTGGCTTGTCAACTTCACGGCCGGCAGGGCGGTCTCTGCAGAGACGAGAAGCGCTTCGGATGTCGATGGCGCCATGCTGGTACAGGTGTCGGCCATCCCACTGCTGGTCGTCGTGGGGTGGGGTATCGTCTACCGCAGACGCCCGTCGGGTAACTGACACTTCGATGGTTCTGTTGACCAATCATAAAACTCATGGGCAGAGTGCGGCGAGAGTCCACCCAGTAAGGCGGCTAAGAGATAAAGGAAATCGGCGCACCCAGAGGATCCTGGCAATTTCCCGTAAGGTGTCGCCGTCCGCGTCTGCTCAGTGTTCAATGGTAGCTAGCGTTTTCATAAGACATTCACGTTAAATGATTGGACCCTGCATCCGCAGTTAGAAATGCATCACCATTCAAGTGACTGAAGAGTTCCGGTCTCACAGCGGGGTCAGGTCCATAGGTGTGTCGTGTGGCCTTCTACAATTAGCCTACGCGAGTCCTCCCCGTTGTTCCTTCAATAAGTCCCGCATAGATGCTCTTCAGGCGACGGCATGCGTCTTCTGTGCTTGGGAAGGTTCGCTGAGCCCACTCTCTCACTCCTTGACGACTCCAAGAGGTCGCCGACTCAGACGCAATCAGAGTATTGATCTCTCTGGCAATTGTGGCCGTCGATGTGGTCACAACATGCCTGAGGTAAGTATCGGTCGACGGAACCTGAACAGGGCTAGTCGTGCAGTAGAGTGCTGGAGTCCCGGCGCGAACCGACTCGAGAAGTACTGCGGGGAGTCCCTCGCGCTCGGATACCAAAACTGAAACTCTAGCTTTCTGTTGAAGCGCTGCCAGAGTCTCGGTGTCTACGTGGTCCAGGAGCACAACGCGCCCTTCAAGTTTGTTTTTGGCGATTTCGTCGACTAGGGAAAGGCGGAGAGGCCCTCTACCGACGATTACCAGAGTAGTTCCCAACTCGACCTCGGGCATCGACCGGACAAGAAGGTCCATTCGTTTTCGCCCCATGAGGTCACCGACACTGAGAATAAACTCCCCCGACACCCCCACTTTAGCCAAGAGGCGGGTCGCCGCCACCTCATCGAGAGCTCCGAACGAATCGGTAGAAATAGGCATAATGACAGACAAGCGACTCGGCTCAACACCCCATTCCGCAAGCCTACGGCCAATCTCAGGAGAGACCGCGACAATGTGGTTTACCCAAGCGACACCCCATCGCTCCATAATAAGATTGTTCACGAGTCGCATCCCTCGCTCGAAGGCCGCGCCAACTGGATCAGTCTTTCGAAATGGAAGGTCAGGAATGGTTAAGACGAGAGGCCTGCGCGGTCCAAGCAAACGTACCGCGATTACCGTCGAGGCGTGGTGACAATGGATTACTTGGATGTCAGGGTGCTTCTTGACAACTCCTGCCCCGCGAATCCCAGCCATCACGGCGAACGCGAGCACCTTGAAATAGAACGCTCGGCGAGAGCTCGATGTAATCGTCTTGCCTAGCCCCGCATCCCACAGGGTGATTGAATCCCCACGAGAAGTTGCCGGAAGGGTCCCTTGACCCACGATATCAACCTTAACCCCCGCTTTCGCAAGTCCGACTGCTTGTCGCAGGGCGGCCATGTCCGACCCTCCTGGAGGATCGGGGAATGGCAACCCGCTCCGGGCAATGTGCAGAACTCTCATCGGACCCCTAACGGAATGGTCCGTCCCAACGGTGAAGACATCGAATCCTCGTCGGTCGGGTCCCACAATAGCTTGACGTAGGCCCCTCGTCACCGGGTTATGACCTTGACGGGCGCTCTAGGTCGGACCAGATGGACCCATCATTCGAAGAAGTCGTCCACATGTGATGACTTCCTGGACGAACCCCAAAGCGATGCCGGACCATGCCGGCGCCACTCCCGTCATTCCCCTACGGATGATTATGATCAATGGCGGCCGGGACTGACATGCGGCCGTCTTCCCTCACAAGCCCGCGCCGATAGCCGGACGACAGACGACGGGCGATGAGAACTTCGGAGAAGAAAATAGGCACAAATCTTACCCCGCGAAAGATTTTGCTGGAACCGTTGACTCGCGGCTGAAAGTAATACGGCACTTCCACTACCCGCCCCGGCGGAGACGTCGCAAGGAGAAGCAAGAGCAGTTTGTACCCGCGTATGAGATGGAACGTGGGCGGAAATACATCTCGACGGAAGGCAAAGAAGCCCGAAAGAGGGTCGCGCACAGGCCGAGCTTCCGGAAGGAGAAGCTTCGCAATCAGCTCGGCGACTCGCGATGTCACTGCTCGTAAGACGGGTCGGCTACCCGGCGACCCTCCCGGAACGTAGCGGCTCGCTACAACGAGGTCGGCTCGAGACCTCAGTTGTTCAAGAATCTTCGGAATCACGTCGATGGGATGTTGAAGGTCAGAGTCCATCACGAGAACCAATTCGCCGTTAGCGGCCTCCAATCCCTCGCATTGGGCCCTAGTGAGCGTGCGTCGGCCATCGTGGAAGATGACTCGGATTTGATGATCCTCCCTCGCAAGATCGGTGAGGAAATCTCGGGTTCCGTCGGTGCTCCCGTCGTCTATGAAGATCAGCTCGAGGCTCGGGAGATTCAGCGCTCGGATTCCTTTCATGAGGTCCGGCAACGCGGACCTCTCGTTCAAGGTCGCAAGAAGGATGGTAAGGCCAGGACGAATTTCTCTAGTAGGTTCATTTGACGAGGCTGGTAGTTGAGGGGGTCTATCTACAATCCTCCCTTCCGAGGTGACGGACGCGGTCCCTTGCATCACCGTCGACTCGCCTCGCACCATCACTACCCGTGTGAAGACAGTTTCAGCCCTCCGGGTTGATAAGCCCTCCGGAGCCCTACGACTGCGAGAATGAGATGGCCATGTCAACAACAGGCTGCTTAGGAGGTCAGGCGCCACTCTCGCCGAGGTCACGACGAAGAGCTGGTGCAGTGGCTGGTTCTCGCCGGAGATCCCGGAGCCACAACCGCGTCTCGCTGACCGCGCAGCCCTGCAGAGCAACATGGGTTAGGCCGCTCGGTCGTAATCCGTGTACCAAGACCGTGCTTTTGGGTCAGTAGAAGAGGGTCCGACAGACGTGGACGGCCCCGGCGCCAAGACCCTTTCTGCGGCGAGTAGGCCGCTTCTCCCGAAATCAACGGAGACAGTGCCCTAATCTCACAGATTCTCTTAAGAGACAGACTGCCAGCAAGCCACGAAATCGTCACGTTATCGGGTCCCGACGAGGTCACGGTCGGAGGGTGGGCACGGGAACTGCTGTTCCTTACGCTTGCGAACAGGAACCCCATTGGATGGATGCAACAGCGCCACCCTCATCGAGCCGGAAGGAGTGAGGGTGGTGCCTCGGTCAGCGCGCCGGTCTTTGCCCTTAGGTTCATGTCCCAATACCGGCGTCCCTGGGTGTCGTGGGGGCAACAGGACCCAAGCCACTTAAGACCTGGAACCCCGGAATGGTACCGAGCGCCAAACTCCACTAGATTTCCCTGCAAAGCCACGATTGCCGTGACGTGATCGATAGGAGTGAGGCCCTCCCCTGCGAATCGGCTTGGGTTTATGAAAACGCCGGCTTGCGAATGAAGGTAATTGGCGCACTCCCGCCGGCATGATAGACGAAGTGAATCCTTTGGCCAACCGTTTTTGCAAAGTCGATCATAGCAGTATTCCACATGGAGTCGTCGGAAATAATGACTCCGCTTGGAGTCAAGTGCTCGTAGGCGGCAGAATACTCAAATGACATGACATCGTACGTGTGCTCGCTGTCATGGAAGAACAAGTCGATGTGGCCGAGCCGCGTGAGAACATCAGGAAGAAGGTCCACCGTCCGGCCAAGACGAAGATCCCACCGTGATCGAAGCACGTCAGGCACTAAGAACCCGGGCTTTTCGTCTTCGGTAAGGCTCCATCCCGCTTCGCAGTTCGGAAGATCGATGGATACCAGTCTACCCTCGTCGTTTCGGCGCAATGCCTCCAGGATGAACGTCGATGAATAGCCAGACCCCACTCCGGTCTCGACCACAGTCCGTGGTCTCAGCGCACGGATCAGAGCGTAGAGCTCGGGTCCAGCCCGAAACGATCCCAAGAATGGTGCCACTCTAAGCCTTTCCTGGACGGGGAGCTTTCTCGAATCCATCTTGAGTAAGGAGCTGAGCCGACTAAACAGCTCACCAATCGCCTCACTTTTGTCAACCTCAGTCAGGAAAGCGGCAATTGAAGCCGGAGGAAGCCCCGTTGCCTCCGCGATGCTTGGCGCTCTCCGTCTTGCGTGATAGCGAATCTCAATCCCGGAATTGGGTCTGACAAACAGTCTCAGCGCAAAGTATCCGGGACAACGAAGCGCCCAGCGCAGTCTAATGTTCCAATCGGTTCGACCCGTCATTCGACCGGTGCATGCGCCCGAGCTGATTGGCTCGACGCAGGGCGTGTAGCTTGGTCACAATACTAAACACAATCGGCACCAGACGCATGCAGCTTTGGGTCTGCCCGACGGGCGAAGACCCATCGCCCACCGCCACTAACTGGTCCGGGAACGCGATGGGGCTTACGCCTATAACCCTGCACGGCCCCTCCTCAAGTCCATAAGACCCTGGGGAGGGTCCGGGATGTTGCGCGAAGCGTCCGAGAGCTTGCGAGACTGAGGACGAGCTTGGACTCAGTCTCCAAACCTGGAAACTGGAACTCATCCGCGTTCTGGCTCCCTAGCCACGCGGTCTTGGCTTCAATGAGTTTGATGAGTCTGTTCGGGCACCCCGCCCGTAGTCGTCTTCTACGCGGACGATATCACCCTCGTCGAAGCGGCCTCTGGCAACCTCGAGCAGCACGGAGTCCACCGAAGCCGCGGCGCGGTGCCTTTCCCGGACCTTGATTTCGACGGATTCCCCTTCCCGCAGGACAGTGTTCACGCCATCGACCGTGGCGACGACCCTGCCCTTTACGACCCACCAGACCTCCCGTCGATAGTGGTGGTACTGGTAGCTGAGCCGACAGCCGCCCTTGATGTGGAGGAGCTTGACCGTAACCCGCTCGTTCTTCGCGAGCTCCTCGAACCGGCCCCAGGGCTTCTTGACGGACGTCAACCGAACGCGGCCCCCCCCACTCTTACGCGCAGAAGTCATGAATGGCTTTTGCTCCTTCACTGTCCGATTCACCGAGATGCGTGGGACGTTTGAGTGGAGCCCGCTCCCTCCGTGGAGCGACACCGACAGGTACGCACCTATCCCCGACTGAATGTAAGGTGAACTGCAGGCGAATCGAGATCGGGAAAGTGATACCCCGCTTGAGCTGCGCGCGCTCGGGCGACGCGGACAAAGGGATGGTCAGGCGAATCGGTAGCGTCCCGGACAAGAACAGCGTACGGCCCATCTGCAGAGGCCGGCACCGCGGTCTCTCTAAGGATTCGTGGAGCGCGAGCGATCCACACTTGTCGGGCCCGGGAACACCGTACCCGTGGCAACCATCGCGACCTCAAAGCCCTGAGTCACCACAGAACGTTGATTGGGTGAGGTTGCCAGCGTACGTGCTGTCACCGTGAACATTGTCGTCGCGTAGGTCCCTGTCACATCCGTCGCCGTCACCGTAGTCCCCACCGTCCCGCCCGGGACCTGGATCGTGCAACTGAACGCCCCCGGCCCTACCGTCCCCGTCGTCAACGAACCACTCAGGCAGCTCGTGATCGTCACACTGTCAAAGACTAGCGATACCAGTGGCGCGTCTACTGAGAATCCGTGACCTATCACCGTCACCGTAGCCCCCACGGGACCTTGACTCGGCGAGGCCGCTAGTGTGGGAATCGTCACCGAGAACCACGCGCTCGCGTAGGCCCCTGTCACATCCGTCGCCGTCACCGCCGTCCCCACCGTCCCGCCCGGGACCTGGATCGTGCAACTGAACGCCCCAGTGCTGTTCGTCACGAGGGACCCGCTGGTGCAACTCGACGAAACGATCGCCGTCGAGTCGAAAACTATACCAATAGCGCTTGCGGACGAGAAGTTAGTCCCGGTCACCGTAACAGCCGACCCCACCGGGCCCTGCCCTGGAGTGACGGCAATCGCCGGCAAGGCGTACGTGATTGTCACGAACGCGGGCCCTCCATCAATTGTCATCGTCCCTGAGTTCGGCCTCACGGTGTAGTCCACCACCGACCCGACGGTGTACGCATAGCTCCCGTTCGGCTCACTGATACTAATCATACTAGTCGTCGAAACGTACGATGCGCCGCCCGTGACGTTCACCCACCACTCCGTTCCCAACGGTAGGCCCGTCTCGATGAACGTCACCTCGTACGTCACCAGAGCAAAGGCCGCCGTCTTCTGGACCGCCACCCCGTTCACCACGAACGATCCGCCCGACGCCGAATACTCCTTGTTCGCTGAGGCCACCGTGTACGTGTAGCTCCCGTTCGGTAGCGACGTCGAGATTGTCATGCCAGTGGAGTGCAGCGACGGCTCACTCGTGACGTTCACCCACCACTCCGTCCCCGACGGCAGCTCCGTTTCCGTGAAGGTTGCCGCGTAGGTCACCAAGCTGAACGTGACGGACACCGCGACGGGTTTCCCGCACACCTTGAAGGACCCCACGGGGGCCAAGTACTGATGATTCGAGCTAGCGACCGTGTACGTGAACAGTCCGTACGACTCGGGGAAGACGATCGTCGTGCCGGTCGCGCTCCCCGTAGCTCTGTTCGAGCAGGAGCTCCCGCTAACCGTGCAATTCGCATCCCCGAGCGTGGGGGTCACCGCCACCGACCATGAGGTCCCGGACGGTAGCCCCGTCTCGGTGAACGTCACGTTGTAGGTCATCGTGTTCTGGGTGTAATTCCCGGCGTCGAGGACCCCCCAACCCGTGGCAAGGTCGTAGCCGGCCTTCGCCTCGTAGTTCGCGACGAGGCCACCGGCGTCGGTGTACGTCGTGACGTCGTAGAACGGCTGGAGCGTCAGCTGACCTGCGTCCTGCTTCTGGCCCATCGCGTAGGCTGCCGGGTCAAGGAAGCCGAGCCAATCCTGGTGCTGGGAATGCAGGGCGTAGTCCATCACGGCGACCAGCCCGCCCGTGACCTGCACGGCGATGCTGGTCCCGATGAAGTAGGTGGCCTCGACCGTGGGAGCGGAGCCCGACGTGGTACCGACCGATAACGTCGAGATCTTGGTGCAACTGGTGGTCACCCAGCAAGTCATGTTGAGGGAGGTCGGCCCCTGGTCGAGGTCGATCATCGTGTCGTTCGAGATCGCCGCGACATCCGGTGCGGCCCGGTAGTTGCCGTTCCTCACGAGGTTCGCCACGCCGACCGCATCGGTCGACGCGTTGAACCACGTCGCCCGGTAGTAGGTCGTGCTGGTCGCGACCCCACCCGTCCCACCGTAGGTGGTCGTGAAGCCGTCGACCGTTCCGGCGGGCTCGTACCACCCGATCTCCCCGGTGCCCACCCCATAGTAGGGAGAGGCGTACGCCGCGAGGTGCGGGGGCCCCCGTAGGAGGGTGGTCCGGTTGATCGCCGCGGTCGTTCCTCCGACCGCGACCGTCCCGTAGGCGTTGTTCGCGATCTCGGCCGGCGGCGCCAGCGTCGTGCCGGAGTCGCCCGTCGCTCCGAGCACCGTGATCCCTCGCGCCGCCGCGGTCTCCAGGTCCGTCGTCCACGCGGCAGGGAGCGCGCCCGAGGAGGTCCAGGAGTTGGTGATCACGCTGACGTTCTCGAGCTTCGCGACCGCCGCGGCCGTGTCGAACCCACCGTCGGGGCTGAACTCGGTGGTCGAAGGGCTCAGGATGTCCGCGAAGGCCGTATCGATCGCCGTGTTGGAATTCGAGCCGCCGAACACTTGGAAAACGTTCGCGCCCGGGGCCATGGAACCCAGCATGCTGACATCGAGCGTGCTTTCGTCCTCCGCCGCGGCATCGTCGCAGGACGCGGAATGGCCCTGCGAGCCGGAAGGGTAGGCGTACGTGTAGCCGGTCTCCGCCATCGAGTAGGCGGTGGGCATCGGCTCGCCGGCCGGTATCGTGTAGTTCCAGGTCGACGTGACGTCCGGCATGAAGAAATCCCATGCCGCACTCCCGCTCGTCAGCGTCGAACAGTTGTAGTTGTAGTAGCCGTCGCTTTTGCAGGTGCCGGTGTCCGCGTGGCAGATCGTGTCCGACCAGAGGATCGCCGCCACGCTTGCGTTGACCGGGTAGCCATACTTCTGGAGTAAGCCGGTCTCGTTGTAGGCGACCTGGAGGTCGGGGGCCTGGATCATGTCGCCGCAGGTGGTCGTGTCGCAGGTCTTGCCCGACTGGCTGCTGAGGTTGAGGTTCACCGGTTGGTCGTAGGTTGCCGTGAACCCGTTCGAGGTCACGGTCGTGCTCGCGAACGGATTGTTGGTTGCCCCGGGGCTCGGATGGGATGCCTCCGGCGAGGCAGCGGGGCGTGCGCCCGCCAGCGTGGCGCCTCCCCTCGCCGCGTCGGCCGCGAGGGCGGAGGCCGGCACGTCGACCGAGGCGAGTGGGGCCAGATGGATGAGATACCCCGAGTAGTCGCTCAGCCCCTCGACGTCGACCACGTACGGGGCGAGGGGGGCCGGGATGAGGGGTGCGGAGGTCGGGGCGTAGTATCCATCTCCGGCCGACGTCACGTACGAGCCGAGCGAGGTGTGGAACATCGCGGTCACCTCGGGCGGGGTCGCCTCGAAGGAGACCGTCACGCGATCCGGGTACGTGGTCAGGCCCGTGACCCCGAAGGAGGTAAGGTACCCGACCAGGGAGTTGTAGACAGAAGGAGTCGCGCCGAACTCAGAGTCGAACTCAGCGGCTGTGAGGTAGTGGTGGTACTGGGGTGACGCGGGGTTGGAGAGCTCCTGGAGCAGCGTGTTCAGCTCGGACCCATTGGAGAAGGCGAGGGTGATGAGGATGTTGATCGAGCCGGTGGGATCCGCTGCAGTAGCGAGCGACGGCGCCCCGAGGTGGGTCGCGCCGGCGAGGCCCAGGCCCGGCTCGGTATAGGGGGCCGGCACCGTTGCGGCGGCCTGCAGCTCGGCCGGGCTCCACGACGGGCTTTCCGAGGCAAGGCCGACCCAGACCGAAGGCACGGCCGACGGGCTCGTAGGGGCGTGCGCCGCCGCGGCGCTGAACGACCCCGGCACGGCGGCTGCGAGTCCTCCCGCCACCATCGCGGCGACCAGTGCTACGGCCGTGACACCTGGGTTCCAACGCCATCCCGTCGCTAACAAAGCTGCCATGACGTCCTCGATCGCTGCTTCCCGGGCAGCGGGATGCCACTTGTGAATTCAAGTAGATAATTGGTAACCTTTACGTCAAAGAGCGCCGGGTTGCGCCTCGACCGTACCGGTACGGTGACGGCTCTACCGTGCTATGGTTTAGCAAGGCCACCTATTATACCTCAGACCGCTGCCCCGCCCACCGCAGGACAGCTGTCGATGTCGAAACAAGGTTTCCGAAACCGTCAAGCCAAAGGAATGGTAGCCGCATCGATCGGGATCGCCGTCTCCATGGTCATCGGCGGCGTAACCTTCGCGTTCGCTGCCGACCGCATGGCATCGGCCGTCGCTGCCGGGATCTCGTCCGGCTCCTCCGGGTCGGGTGGGAACCCCTCGGTCCTGCTCTCCCCGCCTCTTCCTATCGTTCTCAGCGCCCCTAACGCCACCTCAGGTGCCCTCTTCGGCTTCTCGGTCTCTGCTGGGGGCAACCTCCTGGCCGTCGGCGCTCCCGGCCTCGGCGAGGCGTTCGTGGTCAACACTCTCACGGGCTCGACCCTAACCCTGAAGGACCCCGAGACGGTCGGCGGAGCTCTATTCGGCTGGTCCGTCTCGCTCGGACCTGGCGGAGGCGTTCTGGCGGTGGGGGCACCCGGCGACTCGGTCGGGACCCTCACCGAGGCGGGTCACGTCTATGTCTTCAATCCTGTCAGCGGCGCGTTGCTGGATACCTTCACGAGTCCGAACGCTCAGACCGACGGGGCGTTCGGGAGCTCCGTCGCCACCCAGAACCCCACCGTGGTCGTCGGAGCACCCAGCGAGAACTCGTCGGGCGTACAAGGCGCAGGCAACGCTTACGTCGGTAGCCTGTCGACCGGGTTCATCGGTACCCTCTCGGACCCAGCACCGACGTTTCAGGGTAGGTTCGGCTATTCCGTCGCCATCAGCAACAGCATGATCGTGGTGGGGGCACCGAATCAGACCTTTGACTCGACCCCGAGCGCAGGGATGGCCTACGAGTTCGATGCGGTCACCGGTCATATCGTTCGAGCCCTTGGCTCACCCTATCCTGAATCGCCTACCAACCTAGGCGACGTCGGAAACTTCGGCTTCTCGGTGGCGATCAGCGGTGGCCTCATCGTCGTCGGAGCCCCGTACGACCAGGGGCCCGGTGACGTGGACCCGGTCGAGAGCGGCGAAGCCTACGTGTTCAATACCGCGTTAGGGGGGTCCGTGACGACCCTCACCTCTGAATCCCCCCAGCTGCACGGATACTTCGGCTTGTCCGTGGCGGTAAGCGGCCCCACGGCCGTGGTGGGCGCCCCCGAAGAAACCTCGCAGGGGGTAGCGTATGCCGGGAACGCCTACTCATTCAACTTCGGTCTGGGAGACTCGATGCTCAGCTCTTTTTCCAGCACCAATCCACAGGTCAGCGGCCTCTTTGGCTGGTCGGTGGCCGTGACCGGCAACGGAGCGACCGTGGTCTCCGGGGCTTGGGGAGAAGGTGGCTCCGCGGCGACCGACAGCGGCCACGCGTACGTCTTCCGGGACCCCGAGGTCACGCTGTCCGGCCTCACCAGCGGCGTGGGTGAGGGTAGCCAGCAATTCGGCACTTCGGTCGCGGTGAGTGGTCAGACCATCGTCGTCGGCGCGCCCGGTTGGGACGTCGCGGAGGGCGCCGTCTGGGTCTTTAACCAGACCCTCGGCTACTCCTTCAAGCTCACGAGCCCGGCCCCGGCCGATGGAAATGCCTTCGGCCTCTCCGTCGCCATCGGGGATGGGATGGTGGTCGTGGGACAACCGTACTCGGCATCGACCAGCCCGGCGTACTCGGACTCAGGGAGCGTGTACGTGTTCAGCGCCCTGACCGGTGCGTTGCTCTACAGCCTCGCCAATCCGTTCCCCGCAAACTACGGAGGGTTCGGGACCGCGGTGGCGATCAACGGCTCCTACATCGTGGTCGGCGCGCCCGGCGATGGCATATCGGCGACCGGCTACGTCTGCGTTTACAACATTCTCAGCACGACGGTCCTTCTCAAGGATTGCTACTACCAGTCCGCTGCGACCGCCAATGCGGGTTTCGGTCGGGCCATCGCGCTCAGCGGAACGGAGGCTGTCGTCGGAGCGCCCGAGCAAGGCGCGGGGGAGCCCGGCGCCGCCTACCTGTTCAACGTGACGACCGGAGCTACGGTTCAGCTCTCTCTCCCGTACTCCACGGGCAACTACGGCGGCTTCGGGTCTGCGGTCGCGATCGACGGCTCGGAAGCGCTTGTCGGGGACCCTTTTGGGTTCGGATATGATCTGGCGGCCGGCGGAGCGGCGTATCTGTTCAGCGTACCCTCGGGATCCCTGCTGGGATACTACTTCAGCCCGAACGGCGTGAATTACGGCGAATTCGGGAATTCCGTGGCTATCAGCGGGATCTCGGCCGTGGTCGGTGCGCCCGACGAAGCCTCCCTGAACGGAAACATCGCGGACGCCGGGAACGTCTACGTTTTCAACACCCAGACGGGCCAGGCCGCGGATGCCCTTTCGAGCCCGAACGCGATGATGAGCGGGAACTTCGGCTGGTCGCTGGCGTTCGGCGGCTCCTCCCTATACATCGGTGCCGACTATGAGACGGCCTTTGGGGGAATCTTCTCCGGCCACGTTTACGTGGTGTAGAGAGAGGGGCGCCGAGCTGCGAGCGACGCCCTCGGCCAGGCGCCCGCCTCGCCTCAGGCGCCCGCGAACGTCCCTTCTGTAGCTTCCGGGGGCAACCTGGATCCTCCGTGCGACCGGGGAGGCGTCCCGGACGACCCCGGGGCGGGGGGCATGGAGCGTCACGCTGGAGATTCACGACGCTGCGGACCCGGGATCGAAGCGGGTGCTGCGCCTCGCCCGGCTCCATCTCGGCACGTACGCGGGGGCCTGCGCGGTCGCCGAACAGGTCCGGAGGATCCACGCCGTTATGTTCGGTCGTGAGGAAGGCGGCCCGGACAGGCCGGCGTAGCCGTAGGACCACCTCCGCCTTGGACGAGCGGTCTCGCGGGAGCCGCTCGTGTCCTGGGCTGACGGGAGAGGGTGCGCCTTCAGAGGTCTGATCGACCTCATGACACTGGTCGAGTGAAATCAACAACCGCTCGGTGGCCATGGCAAGCCGGCGTGCTCGAAGAACGCCGGGAACAATTCGGGCTGCTGGCGGATCCGTTCCACGGCGGCCCGGGTCTCCGCGAACAGCTCGTCGGCGCTCGTGGGACAGAGCTTTCTCAGCTCGACCCGCCTGAGGGGGAGCCACACCTGTTCCTGCGGGTTAACATCGGGGGCATACGCGGGGAAGAAGTGTGTCTCGAGACGGTCCTGGTGCCGACCGAGGAATCGCTCGACCATCTTGGACGTGCGGATCGACCCTCCGTCCTAAAGTGCCACGATTCGCCCGGGAACGGGCGCCGAGGATCTACAAGTCGCTGGGGTTCGAGACCCGCTGGAAGTGGAAGAGCGATGGCAAGAGTCTCGGCTACGCCGGAGTTGGAACTGGTGATGCCGTCATCGCACTAAGGCGAATTCCTACGGACCGACGGGGCCCGACAAAGACTACGCCCGCTGGGTTAGCACCCCCACTGGGAGCCGGAGTCATGGTGACTGTTGAGTTCCAGCAGGCCGAGAAGGTCCACCGTCGGGCCAAGAAGGCGAAGGCGCCCATCGACTCTCCGCTTTCCGAGCGTCCCTACGGCACCGCGTCTATGATCACCGACGCTGACAGCTACGTTGTGAGGTTCTTGCACCTCAAGGGTGTTTTCGCTTAGCCAGGGCTTACTAACGCGGTCCTCGACCTAACTCCTCAGGTTCACAGCCTGGTCGTCCCGCAAGACGCAGGGAAAGAGCGCGGCTCGCGCAGCCGAGGCGCCGCTCCTCGGACGAATCCCTCCAGCGAATACCTCTGCACGACGCCGACGACCGCCTCCCCGGGCCTTGAGGGATTACCCCAGGGAACCGGAACCGGGAGGTTATCTCCCCGATGACCATGAATCGTGCATGGTTACGCATGGCGTGAGAGCAGTGCGCCTCCTGGGCGTCGTCGTTCCGACGGGATTGCTCGCGATCGTGGTCGCCCTCCTGTTCGCCGCGCCCGTCACCGTGGCGGTCGGATCCGCCTCCCCCGCCCTTCTTCGGGTCGCTGCGACTCCATTGACGATCACCGGGTCCACGCCGCCGAACCCGTACGCGAACGGCATGCCGGCGACGGTCGCCCTCGGCCAGACCTCCTTGGATGCGGACGGCTGCCCGAGCTCGGTCCAAGCGAACACGGCCTGCCAGTCGACCGGCGTTGCCGTCGACCTCCACGGGGACGTCTGGGTGGCCGACCGCGCGAACAACCGTGTGCTCGAGTACGTGCCACCGTTCCGGACCAACATGAGCGCCTCCCTCGTGCTCGGTCAATCGTCGTTCACCTCCTCTGCCGGCGCCACCAACCGATCCGGGTTCGACCAGCCCTCGGGCGTCGCGTTCGATCCCGCGGGTGACCTCTGGGTGGCCGACTCGGCCAACGACCGGGTGGTGGAGTACGTTCCCCCGTTCCACAACGGGATGAACGCAAGCCTCGTCATCGGGGAGCCCAACTTCAACACGAGCGCGTTCAGCACGGCCAACGCCTCCACGCTGGACTTCCCGGAATTGCCGGTGTTCTCTCCCAGCGGAGACCTCTTCGTGTCGGATTACGATAGCAATCGGGTCGTCGAGTTCACGCCACCCTTCACCGATGGCGAGAAGGGAAGCGTTTTCCTCGGCCAGTTCAACTCCACGACGACCGCTCCCCGGCTCGAGCCCTACGGCCTCGAACATCCCGTGGGGCTTGCCGTCTCGTCGTCGGGAAACCTATGGGTGACCGACACAAGGCACGACCGTCTCCTCGAGTTCGCCCCGCCGTTCGTGACGAATGAGTCCGCCTCGCTCGTCCTCGGCCAGACGAACTTTACCTCCGATATCTCCGGGAAGAATGGCGCGGCGAACCTGTGGTTCTCCGGCCCCTCCTCGAATGGGATGGGCGGGGTCGCCGTTGACCGGCGAGGCGATGTCTGGGCCGCCGACTTCGACAACAATCGGCTCGTGGAGTACGTGCCTCCCCTCTCGGACGACATGAATGCGTCGGTGGTCCTGGGCCAGCCGGCGTTCGGTTCCTCCACGTCCGGCACCTCGGCGACCGGCGAATCGGGCCCGCGCGGGATCGCGTTCGACGCCCAGGGCGACCTCTTTGAGGCCGAATATTTCAACGACCGGGTCCTCGAGTACGTTCCGACGCACTTCACGGTCCAGTTCCTCGAGGGCGGCTTATCCAACGCCACCAACTGGTCCGTGACGTTCGACGGCACGACCCTCTCGAGCACCACCGGCACGATCGCCTTCTCGGAGCCGAACGGCTCGTACTCCTGGACCGTCACCGCCGTGGGCGGTTACTCGGAGAACCCCGCCTCGGGTGTTACCCTCGTGAACGGCACGGCGACCCCCGTCGTCGTGGTGTTTACCTCGTCCAGCGGGGCGTTCTCCTGGGGATGGGAGCTGCTCACGAGCGTGGCCGCTCTCCTCGCGGTGGTTTCCCTGGCGCTGGTCGTGGCGCTGCTCGCTCGCGGCCGCCGGCCAAGGCCCCGACCGCCACCGGCGGCCGTGGAGGTCCCCGCCTCGCCTCCGGCGAGCGGGAACCCCCCGCCGCCCTCCTCATGACACTGGTCGAGTGAAATCAACACCGCTCGGTGACCATGGCCAGCCGGCGTGCTCGAAGAACGCCGGGAACAATTCGGGCTGCTGGCGGATCCGTTCCATGGCGGCCCGGGTCTCCGCGATCAGCTCGTCGGCGCTCGTGGGACAGAGGTTCCTCAGCTCGACCCGGCTGAGGTGGCGCCACACCTGCTCCTGCGGGTTATTCTGGGGGAACTTTCTCAGGCCACGTTTACGTGGTGTGGGGAGAGAGGGGCGCCGAGCTGCGAGCGACGCCCTCGACCAAGCGCCCGCGTTGCCTCAGGCGCCCGCGAACG